>Ga0326763_1000787_pt1 | contig 10699 bp, 9 predicted proteins | sample NORPS_P_FD_207671 | JGI IMG/M metagenome (GOLD analysis project Ga0326763, IMG submission 207671) | Hot spring water microbial communities from Norris Geyser Basin, Yellowstone National Park, WY, United States - NOR.PS_P | ecosystem: Environmental > Aquatic > Thermal springs > Unclassified...
TTCGGGGTCCTCCCGGTCATAGAAGCCCCTCGAGCCGCGCGGGTAGTCATATACGAAGAACGGCGAGTCGTGGTGGGCCGACATCAGTTTTTCGCATTCCCACAGGAGCTCCTCCTTGGGCGGGTTTTTGCAGCCTAGCTTGTTCACAAACTCGATGGCTTCGCGGTGCGTGTACCGTTTAAACGGTCTCTTGAACTCGGGCAACGTCCTCCCTAGCTTCTCCTCAAGCTCCTTGCCGTGGAGGTCCTTGATGTACTTCACCACATAGCTTACCAAGTCCTCCGCCAAGTCCATGGCGTCTATATACGACGCCTTGTACATCTCTATGTCGACTTGGTAGAACTCCACGAGGTGCCTCCCGGTGTATATGCTGTCAAGAGGCTCCAGCCGCACGTTGGGACTTACGAAGTATATTTTGCCGAGGGAGGCGGCCATGTACTGCTTGTAGAGTATCGCCGACGACATGACCTTGTACTCGGCGCCGTAGAAGTTGATAGTGGCTTGTTTAGCCCCTCTTATGCCGGGGTCCGTCACGGGCCCGATCACCGGCGAGAGCACCTCGACGAAGCCGCGCGAGTCGAGGAACTCCCTGATTCCCCTCAACACCGAGGCCTGAACTCTAAAGATGGATCTGTACTTATCGCTAACGGCCCATCGCCAAGAAAACTTTACCCACTCCTCAAGCTCTCTTTTATACTTCTCCTTGTCTGCCACCAACTTTTCGAACTCAAGCACGGCAGGATGGGGGCTTGGCATAAACGGCGAGTAGCCACCCCACTTAAAAATCAACAATACAAAATACAGCATAGCCACTACTATCCTTAAATATTTTTCATATATGTTGAGGTGCTATACAGCTTATTTCCCGATATATGCAGGGAAGAACCCACAACTTACTTGGTACTTCGCAGTAGCCGGAGCTATATCAGTATCCCTATGCCATGGCCCGTCGACCTCTGGGTCCTAACCTGCGGCAGAACCGTCACCGATTGCTCCATTTCTCTATCGCCTCCATGATTTTAGCCGCCCGGGCGTAAAAGCAGGAGGCATCAAGACGACGGCGTCTAGCGTCTTAAGCCGGGGACACCCCCTTTCGTAGATCCCAGCGCCAAGGACTGCGGCGCCGTATGACGCCAGGAGACCAAATGGGTGCACAGCGTCTTTGCCCTTCAGCGCCCTAAACACGATCGCGTCAACTGGGTAGTTCTCTAAGAAATCGCGGTAGCCCCGCAGGGTAAGGGAAAGCCCCTTTATGATGACCGCCAACCTAGCGAGCGGAACTACCATAGACGTTCTATCTTCACGCCGCCCTCGTCTAAAATCACAAGAGAATTGTTGGGGATGGGGCTCCACGGGCCTTCGTCGAGAGGTTCCGACGCTATGAGCATGTCGCCCTGCCTCTTCACCGGGATGAAGTGGGGGTCCTCAGAGGCGCGGTGGGTTATGAAGTAGGCAGAGGCGGTCTCTAGGTTCACAATCGCCATGTTCAGCAGGGGCTCCTCCGGGTCTAGGTGCTTAGCCGCCAGGCGCGCAAGCAGGCGGAGGTGTTTCACCTCGCCCCCTAAATCCACGAAGGCCTTGAGGAAGAGCTCGGTGTCTGTGGAGCCTCCGGTGCGTGTGTCTACGCCGAGTTGCTTCAGCTCCCTGCCGAACGCCTCCTTGTCTATGGTGCCGTTATGCGCAATTGCGTATCTGCCGTAGATGATCGGGTGCGTATTTGCAAGAGAGACGGCGCCGACAGACGCCAGACGTGAATGGAAGAGATAAAGCAGGTAGCCGTCTGGCAGCTCGACAAAGCTCTCCCATATGGGGCTGGTGGACTTGTAGACACCATAACTGCCTTTTCTGGCATACAAAACGCCCCATCCAGAGCCGTGCGACCAGCCCTTGGTCCTGTCACGTCGAGAGATCTCCACAAACGACAACATGTGGCTCCGGCTCGGCTTACCCCATGAGATAAGAAGACGGCACACAGCCCGTCCGTCATCCACCGTTATTTCAATTTCCCTTAGCTTGAGTACAACGGCCACCGGCCGTTAGCTGAAAATAATTCCGTAGGCCCACATATGCATTAGCCAGCTCCAAGACTTGAATGCGGCCCATTGCATAGCGGCGCCTTACGAGACCTGCCTCGAGGAATCCTATGGCAGGTACCATTAGGAACACCAAGACCGCGCTTACGGCAGTCCATAGGGTTGAGGTTTGGTCCACCTGCATGGGGTGGAAAACTGTATTGCAAATATCTCTTACCTGAACTCCAGGATTGAAACACGACAAGTCCCGTTAAATATTCCCATATATTTCGGAATTTTTCTCAAACATCATGCGGGCAATTTGAAAACACATCCGCACGCAGGACACCCTCTATTTATAAAACAAAGAGCATATCTAGATAAAGTTGATATGAGAACGACTTGCAATATCCAAGCCTAGATATCTACAAAAACATTATGGAATTGTAAGGCCCCTCGTTATCCTATGTCAGCCACAGCACACCTCTCACACGCAAAAGCGCTATGAGCTTTGCTAGAGCCTAAGCAGCCACAAACTAAGCTAGATCCATCCTCTTAGTTTCATGGCTTTGTATATTCTTTCTAGTGCGGTGGTTATTGCGGCGTCGCGCATGGTCCATTCTTTTTCTTTTTGCCATCTGTCGTATACCTTGGACACGTTGTTTATCATTATTGCCTCCAGCCTCCTCCTCGTCTCCTCCTCATCCCATATGTACCACTGGAGGTTCTCCACCCACTCCAGATAAGACATGGCCACGCCCCCCGCATTAGCCAACACGTCAGGCACCACCAACACGCCCCTCTCATAAAGCATTTTCTCAGCCTCAGGCGTAGTAGGGCCGTTAGCCCCCTCCACCACAAGCCTAGCCCTCACACGACCCGCGTTGTCGCCCCTAATCACGTTTTCAATGGCGGCGGGGACGAGGATGTCGGCCTCTACATAAAGCGGGGCGTCTGGATCTTTCACGAAACTGCCGGGGATGGCGTCGAAGGGGATCTCCCGCCGGTAGTAGCGCAGAACTGCCTCCGCCGGAATCCCCTTTTCGTTAACCACAGCGCCCTTCGTGGAGGAGACAGCCACAATCTTCGCCCCCATCTTCTCAAGCCAGTAGGCGGCCCAAGCCCCCGTGTTGCCAGCGCCGTGGACGGCTACGGTTTTCCCCTCTAGTCCGCCCCATAGTTTTTTTGCGGTTTCTCTGGCGGCTACTGCTACGCCGTAGCCTGTGGAGTATTCGCGTACGGGGTTTCCCCAAAGCTCCGGCGGCTTTGAGGTGAAGACTGCTGGGGTGTTGCGGCCGGCTATTTTTGAGTATTCGTCTACCATCCATGCCATTATCTGGGCGTTGGTGCCTACGTCTGGCGCCGGTATATCCACCACATCGCCTATAAGCGGCGCTATGGCTCTGGCGTATCCCCTCGCCAAGGCCTCAAGCTCTCTTTGAGAGAGTTTTTTGGGATCCACCCGCACAGCCCCCTTAGCGCCGCCGTAAGGCAAACCGGCAAGGCTGTTCTTAAGCGTCATAAGCATAGCCAAAGCCACGTCATCGGCGAGGGTAACCTCTGGATGAAACCGGATACCACCCTTAAAAGGACCCAACACATCACAATGCTGAACACGATAACCCTCAAACACCTCATAACCCCCGTTGTCCATCCTCACGGGGATATTCACCATGAGAATGCGTTGCGGCTTTGCCATGATTTTGTAAAAGTCCTCTGGGAACCCGCCGAGCTCGACGCCTCTTTTCAGGTATCTCAGCACGTAGTCAAGGAACCCGCTAGTGAGGGCCATAGATAATTCTTAGAACTTAATTAATAAATATTGGTATATATAGCTCTAGGGCTTGGCTATTGAGCCGTGGCAACCTATTGTGTAGGTTATCACAGCTTTTCAATTGCTGTCGCTATATACCTCCCGACTTCTGCCGTGGTGCTCTTTCCGCCAATGTCGGGGGTTTTCACGTTGTTTTCTATACTCTTCTCCACCGCGCGTCGGATCGCCGCGGCGGCGTCTTTTCCGCCTATCCACTCAAACATCATAGCCGCAGATAGTATCGTCGCTATGGGGTTCGCGACGCCTTTCCCCGCTATGTCGAAGGCGGCGCCGTGTACCGGCTCAAACATGGCCTTTGAGTCGCCGATGTTGCCGCTTGGCGCGAGGCCGATGCCGCCCGCCACCTGCGCCGCGAGGTCTGTCAAGATGTCGCCGTATTGATTCGTGGTGAGCACCACGTCGAAGCGGGCTGGGTTCCGCACCAGCTCCATGGCCGCTGCGTCTACATACATCTGGTCCACCTCAAGCCCCCTCAGCTCTTCAAGGGCCACGTCTCTAAAGAAGCCGTCTACAACCCTCAGGACGTTTGCCTTGTGGACCACCGTGACTTTCCGCCGCCGCATCTCGGCGTAGCGCCTAGCCACGCGCGCCACGCGGCGGGTGCCCTGGCCCGTGATCACCTTCAACGCCACTGCCACGTCGCCCACCTTGTACTCAGCGCCGACGTAGACGTCTTCCACGTTTTCCCTCACAAAGACGCAGTCTATCTCCTTTATGGCCGGCACCCCGGGGAGGTTCTTCACGGGCCTGATGTTGGCGTAGAGCGTATACCTCATCCTGATTAGCGACGTCACGTCGTAGGCGGATTCCCCTATGGGGCCCTTGAAGATTATGTCGGCCGCGTCGGCGAGCTTCAACGCCTCGGGCGGCATGGCGACTCCGTGTTTCCTCAACGCGACGTCGCCAGCCTCCGCCGTCTTTATCTCAAGATCCACCCCGAACCTCCTCGCCGCCGCGTTCACCACCTCAAGCGCGGCGTCTACGACCTCGGGCCCTATCCCGTCGCCGGGTATAACCAAGACCTTATACGGCATATTGAGGGGTTAGGCCACCTTTATAAGCTCTGATTATTTCCCTCAGCACGTTTTCGTCTATCCTCACCTTCTTAACGGCTAGGCTCTTCACAGTCTCCATCACGTAGTTCACCAGCTCCTCGCGGGGCTCGACGCCCATGTTCTTCAGAGCCCACTCCACTGCGTGCCTGCCTGAGTGTTTACCCAACACGATCCTCCTCCTGTTCCCCACGTCCTCCGGCCTCATGGGCTCGTAGGTAAACGGGTTGTTCAGAACCCCGTGGACGTGGATCCCAGCCTCGTGGCTGAACGCGTTTTCGCCGACGACTGCCTTGTTGGGGGGCACCGCCACTCCGAAGAGCTTGGAGACCAGCTGAGACAGCTCATACAGCTTCTCCAGCCGGACGTTGGTCCTCATGCCCAGCAGGTAGTGCACCGCGGCGACCACCTCCTCCAGGGCGGCGTTTCCAGCCCTCTCCCCGAAGTTGTTGACCACCACCTGCGCCACGTCGGCGCCGTTTTCAATCGCCGTTATTGTGTTGGCGACGGCCATGCCGAAGTCGTCGTGGCAGTGGACGTGTATTGGGACCGGCGGAAGCCTCTCTCTGAGGTAGCGGATTAGGTAAGCCATGCGGCTGGGGGTCATGACCCCCACGGTGTCTGGCACGTTGATCTCGTCTGCGCCGGCCTCCACGGCAGTTTTGTAGGCCTCCGCCAAGAAGGAGAGATCGCTCCTTGTGGCGTCCTCCGCGCTGAAAAGCACCCTCACGCCGTGGGATTTAGCGTACTCCACCACCTCCCCAATCCTCCGCAGAGCCTCCTCCCTTGAGATGCCAAGCTTGTACTTTAGATGTATGTCGGAGGTCGCTATGAAGACGTGGACCACGTCCACGTCGGCCGAAACGGCGGCATCCACGTCGCTTTTCATCATCCTCGCGAGGCTCACAACCTCCGCCCTAGACACCTCCTTCGCTATCTGCCTAACCGCGATGTGCTCATCCCTCGACACCGCGGCGAAGCCTGCCTCGATCATGTCTACGCCGGCTTCGTCCAGCGCCAGGGCTATCTCCATCTTTTCATCCACAGACAAGGCAACGCCGGGCATCTGCTCGCCGTCTCGAAGCGTCGTGTCGAAGATCTTGATTACGCGAGCCCCGATACCATAAACCCCGGAACACCCAGCTATATAAATTTTACCTCCATTTATATATCTCGTCGCGGAACAACAAGGATTATATATTTAGTAAATTCCTCCGCCCATGAAGATCCGCGGGAGGGCCATCGTCTACGGCGACAAGATAGACACCGACGTCATCATACCGGCCAAATACCTAGTCTACACAGACCCAGCCGTGCTGGGCCAACACGCCATGGAGCCCCTCGACCCCGAGTTCCCCAAAAAGGCCAAAGGCGCGATTCTCGTGGCTGGGCGCGCCTTCGGCATGGGCTCCTCGAGAGAGCAGGCAGCAATTGCGCTAAAAGGCGCAGGCGTCCTCGCGGTGGTGGCGGAGAGCTTCGCCCGCATATTCTTCAGAAACGCCATCAACGTGGGCCTCCCGGTCCTGCAAGTGCCGGGGATCACAAAAAAGGTAAGAGAAGGCGACACGCTTGAGGTGGACCTAGAGGGGGGGTACTGCTACAATCTCTCCACCGGCGAAAAAATAGAGGGAAAGCCCATCACTGGTCTTCCTCTAGCGATCCTTAAATCTGGCGGCTTGCTGAACTACTTAAAACAAGTAAAGATCTAAACACATTCTTACAGATAAAAAACAGTATATCTTCTATTAACATCAGAATGTTTTCATGAACCGCCTAGATAAGCTATAAGGAGACTCTATTTATTCATCTGGAGTAAGGCTTAATTACTCAATACATCCCGTAAGATCTAATGTGCGGAATCTTTGGAGTATATAGCCTGCTGAATGAATACATAGATGGTAGCGTAGTGATTAAGGCTCTTGCTGTGATGAGGGAACGCGGCACTAGACACGGCGCCGGCGTTGCCCTCTACGCCCCTTCCCCCCACGACAGGGTTAAGTTCTTCGCACATGTGCCTCCCCCAGACGCCGCCGAGGTGTATAAGCTACCCAGCGGCGTATACGACGTAACTAAATACGGCGATGGAGACGTAGACGGCGTGCTCTACATGAGGAGCAGGTGGCTCGACGTGTATAAAGTGATCGGGTGGCCCGAAGACATCGATAAAATGTACAGAGTATCCGAGAAGAAGTCGCCGGCTTGGCTAGGCCACACCAGATACCCCACCAACAGCCCCGGCGGGTTCCCCTACTACAGCCACCCCTTCTCCGCCGGCGACGTCGCCATTGTGCACAACGGCGACCTCAGCTCCTACGGCGCCAACCTCAACCTGCTTAAATACGGCTTTGGACACGGCGGCTTCACCGGCAACGACAGCGAGGCGATCGCCTTCTTGCTGTGGGAGCTCTACCGGCGGCACGGAGTGGAGGAGGCCATAGAGGAGCTTATGTACGGGAGGCGGGTGAGGTGGGCTAGGCTAGACGGGCCCTACGCAGTGGCGTTTATAATAGGCGGCCCCAGGCCCGTCTTCGGCGCTTTTGTAGACACGCAACATTTCAGGCCGCTGTATGTGGGCCTCGCCGGGGGCAGGCTGTATGTGGCCAGCGAGGCCGCGGCCATCAAGGCGGCGGCTGGCAACGGGGTTGAGATATGGGCTCTCAGAGGCGGCGAATATGTAGTTGCGTCAGACGGCGAGATCTGGGGCAGATACAGGAAGAGGACGGTGAGCCCAGAGCTCCCGTTGCCACCGCCCCAGGCGCTGGACGCGTCGCAGTATGGGCCCACTGAGCTCTCGCCCGTGGTGAGGAGGCTACTGGCCGAGGGGGGCCGCGTAGACGTGGTCAACGTCCTAGGCCATAGGTACCTGGGCAACGGCATGCAAAGCGGAGTTCTCAAGATGTGGGGGATTGTGGGGAACGCCTCGGGCAACGTGATGGAGGGAGGCGAGATGTATATATACGGCGACGCGCAGGAGGACTTGGGCGACGCCATGAACGGCGGCTTGATAGCCGTCTACGGCAACGTCGGCGACGCCGTCGGCCAAGCCAAGAGAGGTGGTGAGATATATGTATACGGCAACGCTGGGAACAGAGCCGGCATACAGCACAGAGGCGGGGTCCTCGTGATTGGGGGCTCGGCGGGAGACTACTTGGGCGAATACATGGGCGGGGGCGTCGTCCTGGTGCTGAGGCATACGTCGGAGGAGGAGGTGGGTCGCAGAATAGGCGCGGGGATGGTGGGGGGCGTCATCTACATAAGGGGGGAGGTGGAGAGGGGGAAAATAGGCGGGGGGCTGGAGGTTGACAAAATGGAGCGCTACCTCCAAGCCCTGAGACTCGCCGGGGTTCAGGCCGACGCAAAGACTGCGCTGGAGGATGCTCACGTCCGCCGCCTCTTCTCGCTATACCACCGGGTTGAGGTGAGGGAGCTGACGGAGGAGGAGCTCACGGCGCTTACGCCGTACGTCAGGAGGTTCAACAACCTGTTTAATGAAGACGTATCAATAGAAAGGGAGGTCTTCACTGTGATAACCCCCGCCGAGTTTCAGCGTGAGTAGACTTATATAGTGTAGATGTAGAGTCCATGATGCAACATATATTTGTCAGGACATATATAGAGCCGGCGAGGCATCTAGTGCCGGAGTTCTGGGGCGAGGAGCGGGTGGCCGCCATTAGGAAGATGGCGGAAGCCGGAATGCCGCATGTCGAGTGGGGCGGCCCGGCGAGGCGGGGGAGGATACTTGACAGGCTGGTGTTTAGGGATCTGAGGCCCTCCTCGTTGAAGGAGGCGCTTTCTAGGGCGGACAGGCTGGACGTAGACGTCGGGGTCGACTTCCTCGGCGCCAGGCTTGAGCTTCCGCTGTATATAGGCGATATGTCCTTCGGCGCGTTGAGCGGGAACCCAAACATCGCAATAGCGAAGGCCGCAACCGAGGCGGGGGCCGTGGCGGGCATAGGCGAAGGCGGCCTTCACCCGGAGGTGGCGAAGTTCCGCAACATAGTGGTGCAGTGGGCCTCGGCGAGGTTCGGCATGGACATGGCCCTCCTCAAGGCGGGCTTGGCGGTCAACATAAAGATCGGCCAGGGGGCCAAGCCGGGCATCGGCGGCCACCTGCCCGGCAAGAAGGTGGTAGACGTGATTGCCCAACTGCGCAAGATACCCGTGGGGAGCGACGCCCTCTCACCGGCGCCGCACCACGACATATACTCCATAGAGGACCTCGCCCAACGCGTCAAGGCGCTTAGAGATATGACGGGGAAGCCGGTGTTGGTTAAGGTGGCCGCCGTCAACAAGATACACTTCGTCGCAGTCGGCGTGGCGAGGTCCACGGCAGACGGCATAATCATCGACGGCGCGGGCGCGGGGACCGGCGCGACGCCGATTGTGGCGCGGGACCACCTCGGCATACCCATAGACTACGCCGTTCCCGTAGTCGACGCGTGGTTGCGGAGAGACGGCACCCGTCACAACGTCCGCGTGGTGGCTGGAGGATTGCTTTACAGCCCCATGGACGTGGCGAAGATAGTGGCCCTCGGCGCCGACGTGGCCAACCTGGGCACTGCGGCTTTGATAGCCATGGGTTGCATAATGTGCCACGCCTGCCACACCGGCGGCTGCCCAACGGCGCTGACCAACATGATAGGGACGCCAAAGGTGCTCGACATAGAGTGGGGCTCAAGGCTACTTGCGAACTACCTCCTCGCCGTGGGGAGGGGGCTCAAGGCCGTGCTCTACGCCCTAGGCATGTCCAGCATAAGGGAGCTCGTGGGGCGGAGGGATCTGCTCGAGGCGTATTACATAGATACCTACCTAGCCGAGGCGCTGGGCTTGGCGGTTAGGGAGGAGGGGGAGGTGGCGTGGATAGAGCCGAACACCCGGCAACTGGTGCAGAGGGAGTACTACGAGGAGGGGCGGCCGCCCATAACAGGGATGGGCGGGGTCGTGCCCGGCTACACCACGCCGGCGAGACGGCCCCTCGATCTGCTACGCATAGAGGCGGCGCAGGTGACCCACCCCTCCGTAGACCCCTACAGAGAGGACCTGGAGGTTTCAGTGAGGATAGGCCCCGAGGAGTACCACACCCCCGTCGTGGTGCCTGCGATAGACGACGCGGCGGTGTTAGCGGCCTATGCCTTGGGCGCCCCCATCTACGGCGAAAACAGATACGGGATAAGGCGCATAGATGAGGATGCGGCGGTGGTGCCGCCGGGCCACGACGTCGACGTCACTTCAGGCGTCGTGGTGATAGACGAGAGGCTTGGAGGCGGCCTTTTGGAGGAGGCTGTGGCGCGGCTCGACCTGGATCTTAGGCGGAGGGGCGTCAGGGGGCAGGTATACATAGTGGCGGTGGGGAGGCTGTACAGCGGCGGCGACATATACAAGCTCGCGGCGCTTGGGGCAGATCTGGTGGCCCCCCTGGGGATCTTTGAATATGTCAAGGAGCGGGTCAAGAACATGGAGCTGAGGGCCCGCATGGTGAGGTACGAAAACGTGATCAACGCCTTGACCAAGGAACTTAAGCTCCTCATGGGCGCCAATGGGGTCACCAGCTACTACCACACGTTAGTCGGAAACAGAGACCTCCTCAGATCGCTAGACGGCAGAATAGCGAGACTCCTAGGGGTTGAGGTAGCGGGCAAGTAGCTTCCTCCTGCACCTCTCGCAGAAGTAGGCGGTCTTTCTGTCGGTGTCCAGCAAGGTGTTGCTGAAGTACATGACGCACTTGGGGTTGGAGCAGTGGCCCAACCCGTAGAGATGCCCAGCTTCGTGCGTGATCTCTTTAGCCAGCCTCTCCGCGAATA
>Ga0326763_1000789_pt1 | contig 10678 bp, 9 predicted proteins | sample NORPS_P_FD_207671 | JGI IMG/M metagenome (GOLD analysis project Ga0326763, IMG submission 207671) | Hot spring water microbial communities from Norris Geyser Basin, Yellowstone National Park, WY, United States - NOR.PS_P | ecosystem: Environmental > Aquatic > Thermal springs > Unclassified...
CTCGAGCGCGTCCCGCCCGCCAGTCACCTCGATATCGGGACCATCAGCATCGCCTGCTGCCTCGGCTACCTCGACCTCCGCTTCGCCCACGAACCCTGGCACGAAACCCATCCCAAGCTCGCCGAATGGTTCGCCGCGTTCAGCCAGCGTCCGGAAATGACGGCAACCGCCCCAGCCTAACCGCTAAGCTACCAGCGCCGCGCGGATCGCATCCAGCGCGGCGTCGGCAGCCCCGGCGTCGGGCCCACCGGCCTGCGCCAGATCCGGCCGGCCGCCACCGCCCTTGCCGCCGAGCGCCACGCTCGCCGCCCGCACCAGCTCCACCGCGTTCAGCTTGCCCACCAAGTCGGTCGAGACCCGCACGACGACGCTCGCCTTGCCCTCGGCCGTCGACACCACGACCACCACGCCGCTGCCGAGATCGTTGGCGATCGCCTCCGCCATGCCCTTTAGCTCGCGCGCCGGCACGTCGCCCAAATTGCGCGCCGCCAAGTTGACCCCCGCCACCTGCTCGAAGGCCGCCGCCCCGCCGCCCGTCGCCAGCTTGCGCTGCAACTCCGCGACCTGCCGCTCCAGCCGCCGCCGATCCTCCAGCAATTGGCCCACCCGCTCGGTCAGCTCCGCCGGCCCGACCCGCAGCAACGCCGCCGTCTCCAGCAAACGCCGCTCGCTCTCCACGATCGCATCCTGCGCCGCCTGCCCCGTCACCGCCTCGACCCGGCGCACCCCCGCACTCACCGCGCTCTCGCCCGTGATCCGAAACAGCCCGATATCCCCGGTGCGCCCCACATGCGTCCCGCCGCAGAGCTCGACCGAGTACAGCCGCTCCCCGTTCCGCTCCCCCATGCCCACGACTCGCACCTCGTCGCCATACTTCTCGCCGAACAGCGCCATCGCGCCCTCGGCGACGGCGGCGTCGGGCGTCATGAGCCGGGTCGTGACCTCCGTATTGGCGCGGATCTGCGCGTTCACCGCTTTCTCGACCACGGCCAGGTCCTCGCGGCTGATCGGCGTCGGCTGGCTCACGTCGAAGCGCAGCCGGTCCGGCGCGTTCAAGCTCCCCTTCTGCGTGACATGCGGCCCGAGCCGCTCGCGCAACGCGGCATGCAGCAGGTGCGTCGCGCTGTGATGCGCCCGGATCGCGCTGCGGCGCGCATGATCGACCGTCGCTACCACCGCCATCCCGGCCGACACGGTCCCTTCCGTGACCCGGCCGATATGCACGAACAGATCGCCCAGCCGCTTTTGTGTATCCGTCACCTCGATGACGAGCCCCGGCGCCGTGATCCGCCCTGTGTCGCCCACCTGGCCGCCACTCTCGGCATAGAACGGTGTCTGGTTGAGCACGAGCGCGATCGGCTGATCCGCCCCGGCCTCCGCCACCACCTCGCCGTTCGCCACCACGGCCAGGATTTCCGCCTCCGCCGTCTCCGTCGAATAACCGAGGAACTCGGTCGACCCCAGACGCTCCCGCAGATCGAACCACACCCGCTCCGTTGCTGCGTCGCCGGTCCCCGCCCAGGCCGCCCGCGCGCGCACCCGTTGCTCGGCCATCGCCGCGTCGAACCCGGCGATGTCCACCTGCTTGCCTTGCTCGCGCAACGCGTCCTGCGTCAGGTCGAGCGGAAAGCCGAACGTGTCGTACAGCTTGAACGCGACCGCGCCCGGAAGCGTGCCATCCTCCCCGAGCCGGTTGGTCTCGTCCGCGAGCAGCCCGAGTCCGCGGTCCAGCATCGCCTTGAACCGGTCCTCCTCGAGCCGCATCGTCTCCACGATCAAGGCCTCGGCGCGCGGCAGCTCCGGATAAGCCGCCCCCATCTGCCGCACCAGCGCCGGCACCAGCCGATGAAACACCGCATCCTGCGTGCCCATCATATGAAGGTGGCGCATTGCCCGCCGCATGATCCGCCGCAGCACGTAGCCGCGCCCTTCCTTCGACGGCAAAACCCCGTCCGCGATCAGGAACGCAGTGCTCCGCAGATGGTCCGCCACGACCCGGTGGCTGATCCGGAACGGGCCATCCGCCGCCTGCCCCGTCACCTCCGCGCTCGCCTGGATCAGCGCGCGGAACGTGTCCGTATCGTAGTTGTCGTGCACCCCCTGCAGGATCGCGGCGAACCGCTCGAGACCCATCCCCGTATCGATCGAGGGCCGCGGCAACGGCGCGCGCGTGCCCGGTGGGCCCTCCTCATACTGCATGAACACGAGGTTCCAGATCTCGATGAACCGGTCCCCGTCCTCGTCCGGGCTTCCAGGCGGGCCGCCCGGTATCGCCGGCCCATGGTCGTAGAAGATCTCCGAACACGGCCCGCAAGGCCCGGTGTCGCCCATCCGCCAGAAATTGTCGGCCGTCGCGATCCGGATGATGCGCTCGTCGCCGAGCCCGGCAATCTTCTTCCAGTAAGTGGCCGCATCCTCGTCGTCTGCATACACCGTGACGAGCAGCTTCTCCTTAGGCAGCGCGAAGTCGCGGGTCAGCAGGGTCCAGGCATGCTCGATCGCCCGCTCCTTGAAGTAATCGCCGAAGCTGAAATTACCCAGCATCTCGAAGAACGTGTGGTGGCGCGCGGTGTAGCCGACGTTGTCGAGGTCGTTGTGCTTGCCGCCCGCGCGCACGCATTTCTGCGCCGTCGTCGCCCGATCGAAGCCGAGCCGCTCCTGCCCCGTGAACACGTTCTTGAACTGGACCATGCCGCTATTGGTGAACAGCAGCGTCGGGTCGTTGCGCGGAACGAGCGAGCTGCTCGGCACGACCTGATGCCCGGCATCCCGGAAATACTCGAGGAATGTCGCGCGGATATCGTTACTGGTGGCCATACCGCTCCGTAGCGCAGCGTTCGGCGTCAAGCTAGAGCAACGTCCGGCCGAACCAACCCGGTTCCGGCGGACCAAGTTGCTCTATCAACAAGCTAGAGCAACGTCCGGCACAACCGATCCGCTCCGGTCGGACCGGATTGCGCGACAACAACGAGAGAGCGAGGTCAGGAGGGGGGCGGGACCGTGAAGATCTGGCCGGGATAAATCAGGTTCGGGTCGCGGATCTGTTCGTGGTTGGCCAGGAAGATCACCGTGTAGCGCATCCCGCGCCCATAGCTCTGCCGCGCGATCCGCCACAAATTCTGGCCCGGCTGCACCACGGCCCGGCCCTCTTTCACCGGGCTCGGCGCCGCGCGCTGGAACGGCAGCTCGACACGGCCCGACACGCCGCCCGCCGCATCCAGCTGGTCGACGCGCAGTTGGTGCATCCCGGGCGCGACCGGGTTGCTCGGTGTCATGCTCCACTGGCCGCCGCTGCCCGCGGCCGCATCGCCGACCGGCTGGTTGTCGACATACAGCCGCACCGACGCGTTCGGCTTGGCCGACCCGGCAAAGCGGATCTCTCCGTGGTCATCATAATCGACCGTCCCCAGCGCCAGCTTGCGCCCGGCGCCCTGCAGAATCCGCGGTGCGCTCGTATCGTGCGGCAGCAGCACGGCAACCGCCGCTGGGCCGGTTTCCGATGGCGGACTCTCGGACGCGGTCTTTGCAGCTGGGGCGGACGGGCTCGGCGGCGAAGGTATCGCCAGAAACACCGAATTGCCGCCGCCAACCTCCTTTCCATCGGCGTTCCGCGCCGACAGCGTCAGTTCCCGCCCACCCGGCGGCAGCGCGGCGTCGGGCAGGACCACGAACTGCCCCTGCGCGTCGGCCACCGCCTTGCCAAGCGTCCGGTCACCGTCATGGATCGTCACCTCGGCCCCGCGCTCGGCCCGGCCGGCGATCACCGCCTGCCCCTGCGGCCCCACGCGGACGATGTCGAAGCTCGGCTCCACTGGGCCGGTCGGCTTGGCGGCAGCCACGTCCTTCGGCGCAGCCTGCGCCGGAGCTTGCGCCGGCCTCTGGGGCTCCTGCATCCGGGACGCCGAAATCACATGGGGCGCCGCGGGCCCGGCAGAGTCGGGCCAATGGTGAACCGCCACCAGGCCGCCCACGAAACCGAGGAGCAGCAGCAGAGAAGCGATGACCGGCCAGTAGAGCCGCTCGCGGCGAGGGGCGCCATGCGGTGACATCACCGTGAAACCTAGGCCATAAACGCCTCCAGCGCAACGAAAACGCAGTAATCAGAACAACGCGCGCCGCAAGCCCCAGCCGGCCGCCACCACCCCCGCCGCGCCCAGTGCCGGCGCCACCCCGGCCCACCGCCGGCCCAGCCGCGTCTCGGCCCAGCCAGCGACGAACGGCGCCGCCAGCGCAAGCAGGCAGACGAGATCGGCGGCGCCGAAATGCCCCCGCGGCAGGCGCCCGCGCGCCAGATCCGCACTCGCCAGCGTCGCGGCCACCAGCGCGGTCGGCATCGCCGCCTCAGCCCTGAGAACGAGCAGCGCCAGCCACGGCGCCGCCAGCACGGCCGCTGCAGCCACCCAGCTCGCCGGCCAACCGGCCACATACGCCCCACCCCACAGCGCCAGCGCCAGCGCCGCGCCCCGCCGCGTGTCCCGCCTCACGACGAACGCCACGGACCCGGCCAGCATCGCCACCACGACCCACACGCGCCAGAACTCGCCGGGCCCCGCCCCGACCCGCGCCAGCCACCAGCCGACCCCCAGCGCCGACGCCACCGCCGCCCAGCGCTCGTGGCGCCCGCCCCGCCACACCAGCAGCGCTTCGATCCCCACCACCAGCGCCGCCGGCACGATCAGCATGTCCGGTCCAAACGACGGCGAGAGCGCGGCCCCGCGCAGCCGCCCGAACGGCGTGATCGCCGCCCAGCCGAGCAGCCCCGCCAGCGCCATCGCCACCCGCAGCCAAGCCCGGTGCCGCTTGCCGCGGCAGAACCAACCCCCCGCCAGCGCCGCCACCAGCACGAGCAGCGCCGGGGCATAGGGAACGAGCGGCGCGGGAACGCCATGCGGAATCGGCAACATCCGCCCGACCTTCCCTCGCGCCGTACAGCCCGGCAAGATAGCACCCATGGCCCAGCCGATCCGACGCCCCACCGGGCCGCCGAAACCCCGAACCCCCCTCCTGCTGATGCGCGTCTGGGACGCCCCGACCCGGCTGTTCCACTGGGCGATCGTCGTGCTCATCGCTGTCAGCTACGTCAGCATGCAGCTCGACCAGGTCCAGATTCACTATCTGTCGGGCTACACCATTCTCGCGCTGCTGCTGTTCCGGCTCTGCTGGGGCTTCTTCGGGAGTGAAACTTCCCGCTTCCGCCAATTCCTCCGCAGCCCGATTGCCGGGTTCCGCCATCTCGCCGAATTCACCCGCCGCGAGCCAGACCGCGAGGTCGGCCACAATGCCGCCGGCGGTTGGATGGTCCTGCTCATGCTGCTGGCCCTCGCGGTCCAGGCCGGCACCGGCCTCTTCGCCGGCGACCCGGTCGAGGGCGGCGGCCCGTTCGTCGATCAGGTCGCCGCCGCGCCCCAGCATCTCCTCTCGAAGATCCACTCCATCAACTTCAACGTCCTGCTTGGCCTCATGGCGCTCCACATCGTGGCCATCCTCGCCTACGCCGCCGTCAAGCGGCATGACCTGGTACGACCCATGATCACCGGCAAGAAACGGCTGCCCGCCACCACGCGCCAGCCTCGCTTCACCAGCCCGGTGCTGGCAGCCATCATCCTGGCCGTTTCTGGCGCGCTCGTCTGGGCCCTGATCCGGTTCGCCTGACCGGGCGCGTTACTGCTTCGCTCGATATTGCCGATGGCAGCTGACGCAGGTCTTGTCCACCGCCACGAACTGCGTCGCAAATCCCGCCTTGTCGTCCGCATCCGCCAACGTCACGAGCTTCTCGGCAGCATCCTGCAGCGCTTTCGACTTCGCCGCGAAATCAGCCTTGTCGGACCAGATCGCCGGCAGCGCCCTGGTTTCGTTCGCCTTCTCCGTGCCCGGCGGGAACATCGCCGCGATGACCTTCGCCGACTCCGCCAGCCCTTTGGCGCCCACCGTGAACGGCTTGACGTCCACTTTCTGCGCGACGGCCGCCTTCATCGCCCCGAGCACGCCCTGCTGAAGTTCCATCATCGATTGGCGAATCGCCACGATGTCATTCGGCGACAGCGGGATACCGGCCCCCTGCGCATGCAATTGTGCGCTGCCAAGCATGGTCAGGGTGCCAGCAAGAATGAGATAAGTTTTCACATGGCCCTCCAAAAGTATGGGCCCGAACCGTCGCACAGCCATCCTTCTTCCGCCATCACCGGAGTCGCATGAACCCCAGCCCCACCCACCAAATTCGCTCCGTCGCGGTTTTCTGCGGCTCCCGCTTCGGCAATGACGCCGCCTTCCGCGATGCCGCCGCCACGCTGGGCGCCGGGTTGGCCAAGGCCGGCTGGCGCCTCGTCTATGGCGGCGGCCGGGTCGGGCTCATGGGAGTGGTGGCCGACGCCGTGCTGGCCGGCGGCGGCAGCGTCTTCGGTGTCATCCCCGATTTCCTCCAGCGCCGCGAGGTCGCCCATGGCGGCCCGGTCGAGCTCGTCGTCACGGAAACGATGCACGAGCGCAAAACCCTCATGTTCGACGCCGCCGACGCCTTCGTCACCCTGCCCGGCGGCCTCGGCACCTTCGACGAAACCATCGAGATCACCACCTGGCGCCAGCTCGGCCTGCACGACAAGCCCGTCCTGATCTGCGACGTGCTCGGCTGGGCACAACCCTATCTCGCCGCCATCCAAGGCGCCGTCGCCCAGGGTTTCGCCGCGCCCGATAGCGCCAGCCTCTATGAAGTCTGGCCCGACGTCAGCTCCGTCCTGGCCCGGCTTTCGGCCCTGTCGCCTCAGATCGCCGCGGATCCGGAGCGGCTTTAGCGGCAGACCGGATGGTCGGCGGCGGCCCCGAATCCACCACGATCAGCGTGTCGCCCGCCAGCAAACTCGGCTCGCGGTCAGCCAGCAACAGCGCGCGGAACCGGATCTCGGTCGCCGCGGCCCGCTCGTATTCGGCATCGATAACGCCATGCCGGTCGAGGTACCGGTTCAACGTCGCCGGCATGCGGATGCAGCCCTGCGACGCCGGATGCCCGAGCCGCTGCTCCAGCTTGTCCGGGTCGGTCGCGTGCAGCATGAACCGGATCGGCGTGCTGTCGGGCTTGCCCGCCACCTCGGGCCACCCCTTCTTGGCCACCTGCCAGCCAAAATCCCACACCCGCATCCCCTTCGCGCCCAGCCCGCGGATGCCGTTCTCGTTCAGCGTACCCTCGGCCCGGTAGCCGAGGATCGCGTCCGTCACATGGAACACGCCCGCCGGCGTCACGTAGTGGTCGAACCGCCCGGTCTGCCCGGTCGAGATCGCGCCCCCGCCGACCATCGGCCACGAGTCCGACGCCGAGGCGACCATGATCATGAGCTGCTGCACGCGCGGATTGCGATCCACCACGACGACGAGCTGCGGATGGTCGATCACCACCCCGGCTTCGGCCAGCGCCGCGCGCGCGAGCCCGGTCCAGATCCGCGCCCGCGCAGCGTCCGGCAATACCGCGTGACGAACCTCGTGTTGGAAAGATTGCTGCAGGCGCAGCACCTCGACCGTCAAGGCCGGGTCGTCCGGGGCCGCCGCCAGGGCAGGCAGTGCGATCAGAGCGGCAAACAATGCCGCCACGGTCCGAAGCATCATGGGACCGATGGTAGCAGAGAACGCCCTTCCTGCGTCGTTTTGATCACACTAACTGCCAGTTTGTGATCAATTTGCAACACATGGGGAAAGCATGCGCGCATCTGTGGGCTTCACGCGTAACTAAGAATCTCCCCGCTAGACCGCTTCAAGCAGGTCAACGACACGCTTGGCCATCCCGTCGGCGACGCGCTGCTGCGCGCCGTGGCAGACCGGTTGCGCACCTGCGTCCGGCGCTCCGACACGGTTGCGCGACAGGGCGGCGACGAGTTCGCCATCATCCAGTCGCCGCTAGTATCGCGCGAGCACACCGAAGCGCTGGCCAAACGGATCGTGGCCTTGCTCTCCGAACCTTACGATCTCGGCGAGCATCAGATCGTGATCGGCACCAGTGTCGGTGTCGCCCTGGCTCCGGCGGACAGCATGCGTGGCGAGATGCTGCTGAAGATGGCCGTCGTCGCGCTCTATCGCGCCAAAGCCGCCGGACGCGGCACCGCCCGCTTCTTCGAAGCGGCGATGGACGAGGAACTCCAGGCCCGCCGCGTGCTCGAGCTCCACCTCAGGCGCGCCGTCGTCGCGCAGGAATTCGAGCTGCACTACCAGCCGCTGGTCGATGTCAGATCCGGCGATATCACTGCCATGGAAGCCCTGGTCCGCTGGCGCCATCCCGAACGCGGGCTGATCAGCCCGGACGAGTTCATCCCCCTGGCCGAAGAGACCGGCCTGATCGTGCCGATCGGAGCCTGGGTGCTGCGCATGGCGTGTTTCGATGCGGCGACATGGCCGGCATCGGTCAGGATCGCGGTCAACATCTCGGCGGCCGAGTTCAGCGGGTTGGGGCTCATCCAATCGGTGCGCAACGCTCTCGACGAGGCCGGCCTGCAACCCGAACGGTTGGAACTCGAAGTGACCGAAACGACGCTGCTTTCCGACGCCGAGAAGGCGACCAAAATCCTGACCGCGCTCCGCGAAATGGGCGTCCGGATCGCGCTCGACGACTTCGGGACCGGCTACTCGTCCCTCAATCACATCCGCAGCTTCCCCTTCGACAAGATCAAGATCGATCGGATTTTCGTGAACGAAATCGAAACGAGCGCCGACTGCCAGGCGATCGTCCGTGCAGTGACCGGCATCGGATGCCACCTCGGCATCGCCACCACGGCCGAAGGGGTCGAGACGGTTTCGCAGTTCGAGCAGCTTCGGGCGCAAGGCTGCGACCAGGTGCAAGGGTTCCTGTTCAGCCGCCCCGTCGCCGCCACCGAGGTCCCGAAGCTGCTGACGGCCAGGCAAACTATCTTCGCAGCCGAGAACGCCCTAGCCGACGGCTAGGGGCCGTCGGTAGGTTCCGCCCCGGTCAGTGACCGCGCAGGATCTGCCCCAGGAACAACTGCAGCCGGTCCGTCTGCGGATTCTCGAACAGCTCCGTCGGCGGCCCGGCCTCCACGATCTCGCCCCGGTCCATGAACACCACGCGGTCCGCCACCTGCCGCGCGAACCCCATCTCATGCGTCACGCAAACCATCGTCATCCCGTCCTGCGCCAGGCCGACCATGGTGTCGAGCACCTCCTTGATCATCTCCGGGTCGAGCGCGGATGTCGGCTCGTCGAACAGCATGATCTTCGGCTTCATGCAGAGTGCCCGCGCGATCGCCACCCGCTGCTGCTGCCCGCCCGAGAGTTGCCCGGGATACTTCTTGGCCTGCTCCGGAATCTTGACCCGGCTCAAATAGCTCATCGCCAGCTCCTCGGCCTCCGCCTTCGGCATCTTGCGAACCCAGATCGGCGCCAGCGTGAGGTTCTCGAGGATCGTCAGGTGCGGGAACAGGTTGAAGCTCTGGAACACCATCCCGACCTCGCGGCGGATGGTGTCGAGCGACCGCGTGTCGTCGGTAAGCTCCGTGCCGTCGACGACGATCTTGCCCTCTTGATGCGTCTCCAGCCGATTAATGCAGCGGATCATGGTCGACTTGCCGGAGCCCGAGGGCCCGCAGACCACCACACGCTCCCCCTGCCCGACCGTCATGCTGACGTCGCGCAGCACGTGCATCGCGCCATACCACTTGTTGACTTTGTCCAGAACGATCGCGGCGTGATTGGCCGTGGACGCCAGCGGCCGCTCGGTCGTGCTTGCTTGGCTCATGACGATGCCCTTCTCACTAGCGCCGGATGCTGCGGCTGAGGTCGCGTTCGATCCCGCGGCTGTAGCGGGCCATCACGTAACAGAAAATGAAGTAGATCGCGGCCAGCACGACGTACATCTCGGTGCTGTACGCCTGCCAGGCAGGAAACGCCAAGACCATCTTCCCCGCCAGCAGCAGATCGAAGATCCCGATGATCAGCACCAGCGACGTGTCCTTGAAGAAGCCGATGAACGTGTTGACCAACGGCGGAATCACCAGGCGCAACGCTTGCGGCAGGATGACGAACGCCGTCTTGCCGAAATAACTCAGCCCCAGCGCGTCCGCCGCCTCATATTGCCCGCGCGGCAGCGCCTGCAGCCCGCCGCGCACGACCTCGGCCAGATACGCCGCCGCGAACAGGATCACCGCCACCTGCGCCCGCAGCAGCTTGTCCGGATTCATCCCCGCCGGCATGAACAGTGGAAACATGACGCTCGCCATGAACAGCAGCGTGATCAGCGGCACCCCGCGGATCAGTTCGACATACACGACGCAGAGATACTTGACGGCCGGCAGCCCGGTGCTGCGCCGCCCCAGCGCCACCAGCACCGACAGCGGAAACGCCAGCGCCAAACCGAACGTCGCCAGGATCAGCGTGATCGGCAACCCGCCCCAGCTATCGGTCTGCACGGGCGTCAAGCCGAAGATTCCGCCCCACATCAGCACGCCGATCGCCACCAGCGTCACGATCCAGAGCAGGATCAGCTCCTTGCGCCAGAAACGCCGCATCGCCGACGCCCCGTAGAGCCCGATGAACAGCAGCACCACGATCGCCGGCCGCCACTGCTCAGCGTACGGAAAGCGCCCGAACAGCACGAGGCGGTAATTGTCGGTCACCACCGCCCAGCAGGCGCCCACGCCCTGCACGTTGCGGCACGCGGTCGTATCCGTCGCATTGCCCAGATCCG
>Ga0326763_1000791_pt1 | contig 10665 bp, 7 predicted proteins | sample NORPS_P_FD_207671 | JGI IMG/M metagenome (GOLD analysis project Ga0326763, IMG submission 207671) | Hot spring water microbial communities from Norris Geyser Basin, Yellowstone National Park, WY, United States - NOR.PS_P | ecosystem: Environmental > Aquatic > Thermal springs > Unclassified...
TATGCTCTAAAGCGGGTGAGAACGATGCAACCGACCGCTGAAGCGACCACACCGAAGCAGACCGTCAGCTTCGAGGAGTTTCTGGAGATGCTCGACGACGAGACCCACGCCGAGTGGGTAGATGGCGAGGTGATTCCTAAAATGCCTGTATCCGTTAGACATCAAAGGAGCAACGCTAACCTCTATCAGCTGCTGGTGAACTGGCTGACCATTCACCAACTGGGTGAGGCACTTCACCCGCCCCTGCAGGTGCGCCTCACGCTTCCCGATGGCAGGCAGGTCTCGCGCGAGCCTGATATCGTGGTGGTGCTGAATGACAGACGCGCACAGTTCACTGAGCAATACTTTGACGGCGCGCCGAATATTGTCGTGGAGATTGTCAGCCCATCGCGCCCGATTGACTACAGGGAGAAGTTCATCGAGTACCAGTCCGCAGGTGTGCCAGAGTATTGGATTATCGACCCCGAACGCGAGTACGCCGAGTTCTGGCAGCTGGACAACACGGGGGCGTACCGCGTCGCCTACGCAGGCAGCGAGGGTGTCTACCGCAGCCGTGAACTCACAGGCTTCTGGCTGCGCGTGGAGTGGATTTGGCGACAGCAGCCGCTCCTTGATGTGCTGCGTGAGTGGGGCATCCTGCCGCAGGGTGTCTAATCGCTGTCAACCGCCGATGGGCAGCAATCAATCGTCAATTGACAGCCGTCGGATGGCGCTTGACAGCCATTAGCCACCAATGGACAGCTGTCAAACGCCGATTGACAGCGATTAGACGGCAATCGACGGCAACCAAACGATGCCTGTCTACTCCTCAATCAGCCGATGGTACCTGCCCATCCAGTAGGGAAGTAGGAATGCCGTGCCGTCGTCCTCGCGTCTGCCGAGCGGGTCGCCCCCGTCCAGCCGATACGGGTTGCCGTTCCAGCGCATCACCTCACGCTCGCTGTAAGGCACGATCTGCACCGACTGCGGCTCGCGTAGCCCCTTACTGGTGTCTAACACGATGTCCAGCCGATGGCTGTTGCGACACTCCCAGTTGCGCAAGTCCCACGGCCACTCCTGCAGCGTCTGCACTGCTGCCTCCACATCGCACGGCTTGCCTGTGACCGCGCCGTAGATGAAGTTGAACAATGGGCTGCGCTCAGGTCGCTCAATCTGCCAACTGCGCTCCAGACTCATCAGCCACAATCGCCGATACTCCGGGTTCCTCTCGTACAGCAGCAGCGGATAGTAGCACAGAAATGCCAGCTGGTCATCCGAGTGGTTGATGTCGTAGGGCGGGAGCATCTTTTGCGTAATGGCGTTTAGCAGGTAGTGGTGCTTCTGGATAAGCTGCTCATACGCTTGCTGGTACTTGGCGTCGCCTGTGATGTGGTAGGCGACCTTCAGGTGCGACAGAATCGACAGGGCGTTCAGCCCGCGCTCCTCTTCCCAGAGGGGGTCGTCGTTGAGGGCTTCGGGGTTGAAGATTGCCCAGCGTGTTGGCTTGCCGTCCTTGTCAATCAGTCGCCAGTTATTCTGCATCAGGTGGTCGGTCACGCGCCGCACCGTGCCGCGAATGCGCTCTTTTTCGGCGTCGTCGGCGCACAGGTCGTAGTAGACCGCCCAGATAAAGTAGTGCCCGTCCAGCTCGTCGGAGCTGGTGTCGCCTTTCCAAGTGTAGTTGGGGTCAACGGGCGACTCGTGCCACTCGCCTGTGGAGCGGTAGTAGCGGGTCTCGTCCTTGCGCACGATGCTCCGCGCGGGGAAGCCTGGGATGCCCGTGAGCCGTTCCAGCTCCAGCAGCGCGTGCATGGATTTGCGGGCGCGTTCGCGGGCGGCGGGGTCTTTCGTGGCAGCGTATTGGAACACCTGCGCGGCGCAGTAGAGCGCCGTCCACAGCCCGTCGTTGTCGCTTGCCTCGATTTTCCAGCTTTCGGGGTCGCTGGGGTCGTCCCAGTCGCAGTTGGTGACGAAGCCGTTGCGGTTGTGGCGCAGGGCGATCAGCCGCTCGTAGTGATCGGCTTTCTGGCGCAGGGTCATCGGGCGCGATTCGATGCAGGCGACGCCGCGCTCGGTCGCGAGCCACGCGCGGTTCTGGGCGTCCACCGCGATGGCGTAGACGCGGTTGTCGGGTAGCCACCGCCTGCCCCAGAAGTAGCTCCACCTGCCGTCGCGCAGGCGGCATGCGCCTTCGGGTGTGCCCGCCCACAGGTCGCCGTTCGGCGCGAACGCCAAGCAGCGAATCATCCCATAAGGCGGGATGAGTTCGGCGACGGGCTGCGCGGGCATCTCGCCGTACACCTCACGCGAGAGGTACCAGCCCTCGCCGTCGCTGAGGATTAGCCCTGTCCGCGCGCCGATCCACAAGTGCCCGATAGCGTCGCTAATGGCGCACAGCCAGAAGTCGTCGTAGTACCGCCCGCGATTGTCCTTGACGGGCACGAGTTGCCATTCGCCCCCCTGCCAGCGGTAGAAGCGGCGTTCCAGTTCGCCTTCAGCAAAGGCGTAGAGGCGTCCGCGCGTGTCCTCGTGGAACCAGCGCAGCTGGCGGTTAGCGGGCGCGGGCATGCGTTCGGCGACCTTGCCGTCTTGGACACGCAGCAGCGCGTCTTGGGTCAGCGCCCAGTAGCCGCCGCGCGCCGCCGCCTGCAGCCCGATGAGTTCGGCGTCCGCCTCGTACAGTGTGCGCATCTGCCCGCCTGCGTCCAGTTGGAACAATCGTCTCCCGCCGACGCCGACGACGCCTCCTGCGCCGTCAGGGATGAGGCGCGTCGCGGGCTGGTCGGCGACTTTCTGCCAGCGGTCGGGCTGCTGCAGCGACGCGCGGTAGACACCTTGCGGCGTGCCCGCGTATATCGCCTCGCCCGCTATCGCCAACGCATGCACAGGCGCGTCCGGTAGCCCGTGCGCCGTCGTATATTGCGCGCTTATGTCCTGTAGAAAGGTCGGTACTCGGTAGCTTGTCGTTTGCATGGCAATAAGTCCTGTGGTGAGTGTGAGAGTCAGAAGCATAGCGGGGGTGTTTTTCGGGCCGCGCCGCAATTCTCCTGCCACTCATCGAGGCAGGCTCCCTATCGGGTAGAATTTGGGCATCACAAGTGCCTATGCGTAGAGATTTAGACATCGCCCCCACCCCAACCCTCCCCGCACATGGGGAGGGAGTTCCCCCACCGTTGACGCGGGAGATCAGAAGGGGGGCATGTTGAGAAACCGATTCATAGGGCATGAATTTTTGGGTGTGTAGCGATGAGCAGAGCCGAGCGGCGGGTTGTTGTCATTCGCCCTGACGATAAGCTGGGCGAAACCCTACTGGCAACTCCAGTTTTTCAGGCGATTAAGGAGGCGGTTCCAGAGGCGAAGATAGAGGCATGGGTTGGGCATCGCTGGCGGTCGGCAATTGAAGCGTCGCCGTGGCTGGACGCCGTGCGCGGCGTGCCCTACCGTCCGCGCCTTACGACCTATTGGAAGCTGGCGTCTGCGTTACGGCAACAGCGTCCCGAAGCCGTCCTGATTTTGCGTCCTGATACTCGGCGGTATGCACAGATTGCTCGCTTCGCTGGGGTGAAGGCGCGCGTTGGGGCGGTGGTTGATCGTCCGCGTGTGGCGCGGCTGCTAACGCATGTCGTGCCGTTGAACCCCTGCGCTCACCAAGTGGAGAAGAACCTCGCCGTTGCGGAGGCGTGGCTGGGGCGCCAGTTGCCCCGCTATCCCCTGCACTACGCGCCCGCCAAGCGCGGCAGGTTGCCCGACGCCCTCACACGCTCGAATCGCTACGCCGTGCTGCACCTAAGCACTGGCGGGGTACAGCCGCAGTGGCTGCCCGACCGATTTGCAGAAGTCGGTAGGCGACTGCAACGGAATCACTCGCTTATACCTGTCCTCACAGGCGGCGCGGACGCAGTGCTAATGGGCGAACAGTGCGCCCGAAATTTGGAACCCTCGGCAGTGAACCTCGTGGGGCAGACCAGCATTCTGGATTTGGCGGAAATCGTGCGCCGCGCCGCGCTGCTGGTCAGCGTGGACACAGGCGTAGTTCACCTTGCGGCAGCCGTCGGGACGCCCTGCGTCAGCCTCCACTTTCGACGCGACTACCCGCCAGAGAACTGGTATGCGTGGCAAGTCCCCACCGTCCCTGTTAGCCCGCCACGATACTGCGAGGGCTGCACGCAGCACGCCTGCCGTCTCAAAGACTTTACCTGCGTGCGGAGCCTCGGCGTCGATCAGGTCATCGCTGCGGTTGACACGCTGTTGGCGCAGTGCGGCAATCAACCGCGCCGCTAATCGCCCCCACCTCCGCCGCCGTCTGCGCCGCTCACATTCCCACCCCAGCCGTCGTCAGTCGCCCACTAACCGCCCGCAGCGGCGCTGACCGACTCATCCCGCTTGGGACGACGGATGCGCCGACGCGATCCAAGCCACACCCCAATCAACACTAATGCGACCAGCACAATGACCCATGCATTCTCCATAGTTGCCCCCTGCACTAAAGATAACCCGATTGGAACCGCTGAACTCGTCGGAGATAGCCTCCACCGTGAGCCATCGCCTTTAGCGCTCCCGGTTCGCCTCCAACTTCTTGCGCAGCAGGCGGCGCGGCTGGAGATACTGCCGATTCCACGCGAAAATCAGTGTCAGCGCGAGGGCTATCCCCGTCAGCGGTAGCACGAAATAGCCCATCGCCAGCGTGTACTCGTCCAGCGCGTCGTGATGGCTGGAATACAGGATGAGGTACACCGTGTAGGCGACATAGTAGCCCACGAACAACGCGCCTTCCCAACGCTTGATTTGGAAGCCGTTGAAGAACACGGGGAAGCACGCCAGCGAGACGCCAATCATTACCAGCGCATCGAAGCGCAGCACGGCAGGCGCGACGGTCATCCCGTCAGGAGCAACCAAACTACTGAAGCCCAGCACCGACAGGATGTTGAAGATGTTGCTGCCGACCACATTCCCGACCGAGATGTCGCGTTCGCCGCGCATGCTGGCAATCACGGAGGTCGCCAGTTCGGGCAGCGAGGTGCCGATTGCCACGATGGTCAGCCCAATCACCAGTTCGCTCACGCCCAGTGCGCGCGCCGTCGCCACTGCGCCCTGAATCAGCCACTCCGACCCCAGCACCAGCCCCGCCAACCCAGCGATGATTAGCCCCGCCAACTTGAGGTAGGTCCAGCCGTTGCGCGGAATCGCACCCGACTCTTCCAACGCTGCTTCCAGCAGCGTCTCGGAACGGGCGGTACGCGCCATCCAAGTGAGATACGCCGCGAAAATCAGCACCAGCAGCGCGCCGTCGAGCCGCGTGAGTTTCCCATCGTAAGCCAGCGCGAAGAACAGCAGCGCGGTACCAATCATCATCGGCACTTCGATCTTAATCAGGCGCGCACTTACCGTCAGCGGCGCGACCACCGCCGACAAGCCCAAAATCAGCAGGATGTTCACGATGTTGCTGCCAACCACATTCCCGACGGCAATATCAGGCTGCCCGCGATAGGCGGAGAGTACCGAGACGGCGAGTTCGGGTGCGCTGGTGCCAAACGCGACCACGCTCAGCCCGATCACCACAGGCGGCACGCCCAGCAGCGACGCCAGCCGCGACGCGCCCCGCACCAGCCACTCGCCGCCGCCAATCAGCAGCAGCAGCCCCGGCAGTATCAACCAAGCCTTCTCCAAAGCCCTGCACGCCTCCTAACGCAAGCCGTACACAAACGCCGCCAGCAGCAGCAGCAACGCGCCCAGCATCATCACCAACGCATACGAACGCACATAGCCGCTCTGCAACGGGCGCAACAGGTTGCCGACCACCCGCGCCAGCGCGCCGACAGCGTTCACTACCATATCAATCAGGCTCTCCACGATGACGGACAGCACCAGCGCGAACGCCCCGCCGAGGTTGACCCCAATCGCACGCATGAGACCGTCGTAGCCCCACTGTTTGTGCGCCGCGCCCCAGACGCCTGCAAGCCGCGCCTCCGCTTCGGGAACCCCGCGCCGATACCGCACCACGCCGAAGGCTATCCCAAGCACCGCCGCGCCCAGCGCAATCCCGAATACCAGCCCCTTGCCCGCCGTCTCGCTGAAGAAGAGTTGCTCCTGCGTCAAAATGCTCGGCTCGGCGACGGGTTTCAAGAACTCGTGGAACGCCTTCTCGCTGGGCAGCAGCCAGCCGAACACAACTGACCCCAGCGCGAGTAGCCCCAGCACGCTCAGCACCGTCGCATATCGTTCGCGTGGGGGCTCGTGGTGTGTGCCGTGATGCCCCTCATGCGCGGCGGGCGGCGCGAAAAAGACCAGCCACACTAAGCGCGTCATGTACGCCGCCGTCAACCCAGCCGTCAGAATGCCCACCCCGAACAGCACGGGCGCAAAATTCACCAGCCGTGCGTTGTAGACGCCCAGCAGAATCGCCTCCTTAGACCAGAAGCCCGACAGCGGTGGGATGCCCGCAATCGCCAGCCAGCCGACCAGCATCGTCGCAGCGGTTATCGGCAACGCCTTCGCCAGACCGCCCATCTTGCGGATGTCGCCTTGATGGTGCAGCGCAATCAGCACGGAACCAGCCGCCAGAAACAGCAGCGCCTTGAAGAACGCATGCGTCGCCACATGGAACATCCCCGCCCAGAGCGCGCCGACCCCGCACGCCAGAAACATGTAGCCGAGTTGACTCACGGTGGAGTACGCCAGCACGCGCTTGATGTCGGTCTGGGCAATCGCGATTGTGGCGGCGAACAGTGCAGTCAGTGCGCCCACGCCTGCCACGATGCCCATCGCCATCGGCGCCATCTCCAACAGCGGATGTACGCGCACCAGCAGGTAGACGCCCGCCGTGACCATCGTCGCTGCGTGAATCAGCGCGGACACAGGCGTCGGTCCCGCCATCGCATCGGGCAGCCAGAAATACAGCGGCAACTGCGCCGACTTGCCCGCCGCCGCCAGAAACAGCAGCAGCGCAATCGCTGTCGCCGCCACGCCCGCCTCGCGCAACACAGGCAACGCCTGCGCGTTCACCTCACGAAACGACAGCGTGCCGAACAGCGCAAACACCAGAAACATTGCCAGCAGGTAGCCCGCGTCGCCGATGCGGTTCACAATAAACGCTTTGTTCGCCGCGTCGGTGTTCGCCTTCCACTCCGAGTTGCGATAGAAAAAGCCAATCAGCAGATAACTGCACAGCCCGACCCCCTCCCAGCCAACAAACATCACCAGAAAGTTGCCCGCCAGCACCAACACCAGCATGAAAAAGATAAACAGGTTGAAGTAGGTGAAAAAGCGCGGATAGTCTTCGTCTTCCGCCATGTAGCCTGTTGCGTACAAGTGAATCAGCCCGCCGATGCCCGTCACGATGAGCGTCATCAGAATCGAGAGCGGGTCGATGATGAACTCAATCGGCGCGCGGAACTCACCGACCTTGAACCAATCGGTGAGCAGGTAGACGATGCTGCGTTCGGCTTCGGGCAGCGCGAGCATCGCTTGGAACAGTTGCCATGCGAGTGCGCACGCACCCAGCACCACACCTGTGCCGACTGCGCCAATCAGCCATTTGCCTGCCCGCTCGCCCAGTGTGCGCACCAGCCAGCCGCCCAGTAGCGCATGGAACAGGCTGCCCGCTAACGGCAGCGCGAGTATCCAGAGAATCGTGTCGTTCCGCAATCCCTCCATAGAGCCGCGCTCCTGCGCGTAGGATTATACCTGCAGTAGCGCGGCGCGGTAGAGTTGCGCATACGCGCCGTTGCGCTGCAGCAGTTCGGCGTGCGTGCCTTGCTCCACCAGTCTGCCGCGCTCCAGCACCAAGATGCGGTCGGCACACTGCACAGTTGTCCAGCGGTGGGCGATAATCAGCGTCGTGCGTACCCCGCGCCCCTCCTCAATCACGCGCTGGATGATGCGCTCCGACACAGGATCCAGCGACGCGGTCGCCTCGTCCAGCACCAAGATTCGCGGGTTGCGTAGCAGTGCGCGGGCAATCGCGATTCGTTGCGCCTCGCCTCCCGACAGGCGCACGCCGCGGTCGCCAATCAGCGTGTCGTAACCGTCGGGCAGCCGCTCGATGAACTCGTGCGCGTGCGCCTGCTTGGCGGCGTGTTCAATCTCCTCGCGTGTGGCGTTGGGCTTGCCGTAGGCGATGTTCTCGGCGACCGTGCCCACAAACAGCACCGTGTGCTGGGGCACGACGCCAATCTGCGAGCGCAGGCTCTCCAGCGTTGCATACCGGATGTCGTGCCCGTCCAGCCGAATGATCCCCTCCTGCGGCTGATAAAACCGCAGTAGCAAGTCCACCAGCGTGCTTTTGCCCGCGCCTGAATGCCCCACCAGCGCGACCACCTCACCTGGCTGGATTTCGAACGACACCTCGCGCAGCGCCTGCTCGCCTGTAGGGTAGCGGAACGAGACGCGCTCGAACTCGATGCGCCCTTGCAAGGGGGGCAGCGGCTGCGAGTCGGGCGCGTCGTAGGCTTCTGGCTCCACATCGAGCGCTTCGCGGAAGATGCGCTGCGCGGCGGCGCGCACCTGCTTGCGCGTGAGTTGAATCGCGCCGACACCCGATGCCGCCTGCGCGATCTGGTGCAACAAGAACAGGAAACTGAGCAATTGGGCGGTGGTCATCTGTCCGCGCGCGACTTCCTGCCCGCCGAACCACAGCACCAGCGCGATGCTCGCCGCACCGATGAACTCCACCGTCGGGCGCAGCCGCGCGCGTCGCCGCTCACCGCGCAGCGAATGGCGCAGCACCTCGCGATTGCGCCCAACGAACCGCTCGATCTCGCGGTCTTCCGCCGCGAAGGTCTTGATAACCCGCACGCCCGACAGCGTCTCCTGCACCAGCGCGGAGACGCTCGCCAGCGCGCCTTGCGTCTGGTGCGTAATCCGATGCACCTGCCTGCCCAATCGCTGAATCAGCACGGCAATCAGCGGCAGAAAGACCAGCGCGAGCAGCGCCAGCCGCCAGTTCAGAATGAAGATGTAGACCAGAAACGCCACGATGCGCAGCGGTGCATCCAGCACATCGCGCACCAGCAGCACCGCGCTCTGCAGCACGGGCACATCGTTGGTGATGATGGACTGAATCGCGCCGACCTGACGCGACTGGAAAAAGCCCAGCGGGAGCCGCTGCAGGTGCGCGAAGATGTCCTCGCGTAGTTTCGCCGTTAGTCGTTGCCCTGCCAACGCGAGATAGTAGACCTGCCCGTAGGAGAAGAACCACTTCAGCGCGAAGACGCCCAGCACGGTCAGCGACACGCGGTTCAGCATCGCCGCGTCGCGCATGTCCATCGAGCGGATGACCTGTTCCAGCAGGTACGCTGTGTAGCCCGTGATGGCTGTCACGCCGACCGAGCAGACCAGCGCGACCACCAGCGGCTTCCACTGCGCCGCCACATACCGCCAAAATCGGCGCTCTACCGAGTCCACACAGGGATTGTACCCGCGCGGGCAAGGGGGACAGGGGGCAAACACGGTAGGGGCAGACCTGTGTGTCTGCCCCTACGAGATGCGGTTAATCCGTCGTTTCGGGCGTGAACCCGTCGTAGACGGGCAGGAAGTCGCGCCACGCTTCGCGCGAGAGGGCTTTCGCGTACTGCGTCAGGCTGAGGTACGGCACAAAGTGCGGGCGGCGCGGCTTGCGTGCAAGTTTCATCCCCGCCTGCTGCGGTGTGCGGTCGCCCTTGATGAGGTTGCACCGACGGCAGCACGCCACAAGGTTCTCCCAAGTGTCACCCCCGCCCATGCTGCGCGGAATCACATGGTCAACGGTCAAATCGCGCGACACATGCCCGCAGTATTGGCAGGTGTAGTTGTCGCGCGCCAAGATTGCGCGGCGGCTCACGCGCACTTGCGGTAGGGGACGCTTCACCAAGTAGCGCAAGCGCACTACCGACGGCGCCTCGAAGCCCCCCGACACCGTGCGGATGTAGTGCCCGTTTGTCAGCACCACTTCCGCCTTGCCCGTGAGTACCATGTTCACGGCACGGCGCATCGTGCAAATGTTGAGCGGCTCGTAGTTCTGGTTCAGAACAAGCACCTCAGCCATAGCAGTGCAGCCTCCTTGGACCCCCAAACAAAATTGGGGAGCCACACGCACAGACCCGCGCAAGCTCCCCAGCACGACACGCGCCAAAAGACGCGGCAACGGTATCGCCCGCGCGTGCCGAACCAGGAGCCTGTGCTCCAACGCTCACAGTCGTAGCCGTTCAGTCCGTGCGTCAGCATCATCTATATTATAACCCATGTCGCGCCATGAATTCAAGCGCTATACGGGTATACTGCTTGCGGGAGGCATAAGTTTCCGATGAACGGCGCACAGTTGCACCTGATGCTGAACCATCTGCCCGTGATGGGCGCACTGTTCAGCCTGCTGCTGCTTGCGTGGAGCCTGATACGGCGCAGCGCGGAGATTCAGAAACTTGCGTTGGCGATTGCGCTATTGGCAGGACTGAGCAGCGTTCCCGCGTACCTCACGGGCAAGCCTGCCGAAGAGGTGATTGAACATACGGCGGGCGTCGACGAGGCGTATATCGAAGAACACGAGTCGATGGGCAAGTTCGCGCTTTGGTGTGGCGTTGCGTTGGGTGTTGTTGCGGCAGCGGCGTTGGCGGCAGGAATCAGAAACCCGCGCTGGCTGCCCGCAGGTACAGCGATTACCCTCTTGGCAAGCGCGCTGGTGTTCGGCGTGATGGGCTACACAGCGCACTTGGG
>Ga0326763_1000793_pt1 | contig 10658 bp, 9 predicted proteins | sample NORPS_P_FD_207671 | JGI IMG/M metagenome (GOLD analysis project Ga0326763, IMG submission 207671) | Hot spring water microbial communities from Norris Geyser Basin, Yellowstone National Park, WY, United States - NOR.PS_P | ecosystem: Environmental > Aquatic > Thermal springs > Unclassified...
GAATCAGCGCGGCGATCACGGGACCGATGCACGGCGCGGCGGCGACGCCCGCCAGTAGCCCCATCAGAATCGCGCCGAGCCAGCCCTGCCGCGCGCCCACATAGCGCATCAACGCAGGGGGCACTTGGAATTTGTAGACGCCAAACAGCGCGAGCGCGAACAGCACAATCAGCGCAATCAGCGTGCCCAGCACCCACGGGTTCTGGAACTGGAAGCCGAACGCTTTGCCCGCCAGCGACGCCGCTGTGCCCAGCACTGCGTACATCGACGCCATGCTGAGCGCGTAGAGCGCGCTGAGTCCGACGCGCTGCCCGACCTGCCCGCGCGATTGCATGCTGAAAAAGCCCAGCGTAATCGGGATGAGCGGCAGCACGCACGGCGTCAGGTTCAACGCCAGCCCGCCCACGAACAGAATCAGCGCAAACCACACCCACTGCCCCGTGCGGAACGACTCTTCCAGCCTGCCCACCAGACCGCCCGTGCCGCTGCTATACTCCACCAGTCCGCTGCTGGCGCGTTCGTCAGTGGGTTGCGCCGCGCCGATTGCCTCGTCGTACTTCGGGTTCGGCGCACCCTCCTTGTCGGCGACGGGTACGACAATCTCGATCGGCTGCGTGCGCGGAGGATAGCAGGCGTTGTCGTCGCATGCCTGATAGCGCAGCGTCGCCTTGACAGTCAGTTTGCCCTTGGGCGCATTCTTATCCAGCGTGAGTTGGAAGCGGATGGGCACGCGCCCCTCGTAGATTTTCAGCGGCTTGCCCTCCGAGAAGCCGAACGACTTCTCGATGGGCTTCGGGTACTCCACTTTGCCGACTTTGTAGCCCTTGCCCGCCGCGAGTTTGAGTTCGGTGGGGATGAGGTAGTCTTCCGACGCGGGGTTCGCGTTCACATGGTAGGGCTTATCCACCTGCAGCACGACCACGCCGTTGACGGTCGCGCCAGGGGTGTAGGCAGTGCGCTGGAGAATCACCTCGTGCTTGAACTGAATCTGGCGCAATTGCGTCCACCCCGACGCCAGCAACGCCAGCCCCGCAATCCCGACCACAAACAGGCGTTTCATATGGAATAGGATACCCGACGCCCACGCCCTCAGACCTTCTCAAAAAACATCACATATTCGTGCTTGAATACATAGAAGTTATGCTTGAGGGCGCGGTAGCGCCAGAGGTGGTACTGCCCGCGCTTGCCGCGATTCTCCTGAATGTCCTTGACGCAGATGCTCTTGAGCCGAAAGCCGTGCCGCCGCACGACCTCCATCGTCTGGAAGCCGAGCGGAATCCACTCGCCGCGAGCGTACTTGTCGCCAATCACCAGCACGAGGAAGCGACCCTGCGCCAACAGCGGCGCGAAGTTGCCGACCACCTGCCCGAAACCCTCCAGAAACGCCTCGATGCTGGGCGCGTTGGAGAGGTCGCTTGGCTCGTCGCTGAAGCGGATGATGTCGTGATACGGGGGATGCAGGATGAGTAGGTGCGCGTGCGGGAAGTCCCACTGGCGCATCACCGCCTGCACGGCGGCAGCGGTTTCGGGGCGCGTGCTGTCGCCCACAAGAGCAACGGTGCGTGTGTCGCTTGTGCCCGCCGCTTGCACCGCCCGCGCCCGCGCCATGTCCACACAGGACGGCTGGAGGTCTATGCCGATTGCGCACCGTCCGAGCCGAACCGCCTCAATCAGCGTCGTGCCGTAGCCGACAAACGGGTCGATCACCAGTTCGCCTGGCTTGGTGAAGCGACGCAGTGCTTGGTGCGCAATCTGCGGCGCGAAGTTGCCCCAGTAGTCCGCCGTGTGTGCGCCGCTGTTATCGCGCTTGCCCAGCAGCCACAGGCTGTCCGTGATGAGGTCGTCATATTGCTCCCAGCACTCCAAATCAATCTCGCCCAGTGGCTTGTCGTTCGGCATGTTAGGCTCCCCGCGATTGTACCCTCTCGCCACACTGCGCTTGGGGTATATTTCGACGGGAGGCACGGAGTATGGCACTCGCACAGGCAGGAACCAAGCCCGCTGTGGAGTATCCCTCCACCGACGGCGAACCGATGGCACAAAACACCAAACAGTACCGCTACATCACTACCCTGCAGGGCGGACTCGCCGCGATGTTCCGCGACCGCCCCGATGTGTTCGTCGCAGGCGACCTGTTCTGGTACCCCATCGAGGGCGACAACAAAACCCGCGTCGCCCCCGATGTGATGGTCGTCTTCGGACGCCCCAAAGGCGACCGCGACTCGTACCGCCAGTGGGAAGAAGACAACATCGCCCCGCAGGTGGTGTTTGAAATCCTCTCGCCGAGCAACACGCTGACCGAGTTGCTGGACAAGAGTTTGTTTTACGAGCGTTATGGGGTTCAGGAGTATTACATTTATGACCCTGATCGTGGGGAGTTGTACGGTTTTGTTCGGGACGAGTCGGGGCACTTGCGTCGTGTGGCTGAGATGCGGGGTTGGGTCAGTCCGTTGTTGGGGGTGCGTTTTGAGTTGGAGGGTGGGGAGTTGGTGGTGGTGCGTCCTGATGGGGAGCGTTTTGTGGGGTATGAGGAGTTGGCAGCGGCGTTGGAACAGGAGCGGCTACTGCGTGAGCAGGAGCGTGCGCGAGCCGAGCAGGAGCATCAGCGGGCGGAGCAGGAGCGCCTGCTGCGCGAGCAGGAGCAGCAACGCGCCGAGCAAGAACGCCAACGCGCCGAGCGACTGGCGCAGAAACTGCGCGAACTGGGCGTTGAGCCAGAGTGATACCAATCAGGAGACAGGCATACCCAACGCTACGCGCAATTCCGTTCACAACGGACGCCAGTAGATATCGCGCGTCTCGATGATCGTGAACGGGTCGTGGCACTGGATGGCGATTCGTCCCGCCCGAAAGTCGGGGTTGCGCGTGTCCACCACCTTCTGCCCGTTCACGAAGATTTGGATGTGGTCGCCTTTGGCGCGGATGCGCATCGAGAACCAGTCGCCGTCGCGCGTGAGCAGTCGGCTCGCCATCACGCGGTTATACAGCGAGCCTGTGATGTAGTCGCGCCCCGCGTGGTTGAACACCTGCGCCTCGTAGCCGACGGGCCAGTTGTTGGGGTTTTCGGGGTTCGGCTGCGCGCGGAAGTAAATCCCGTTGTTGGGACGCATCGGGCTGTCGTCTTTGAACGGGCGGATGCGTATCATCGCGCGCAGCTCGAAGTCGGTGAAGGTCTGCTCCGTGAACAGGTGTCCCATGCCCGCCTCGCCGACAATCGCGCCGTCCTTGACGCTCCAGCGCGCCAGCCCTGTGGCGAACCAGCCCGACAGGTCTTTGCCGTTGAACAGCGGGCGCCAGCCCTCGTTGCACGACTGGAGCCGCTTGATGCGCAGGTTGCGAAACTTCACCGTGACGCCGGGATGGTGCTGCTGCAAGCCGATGACGCCCCGCGTGAACCCGTGCAGGTCGCAATCTTGCACCATCTCGCCGTTGAGGGTGATTTGGATGTGCGAGCCACAGGCGCGGATTTCGAAAGCGTTCCAGCGCTGCTCGGCGGTGAGTTCGCGCATGCGTTCCAGATTCGTGGGCACGCGGTTGTAGATGCTGCCTGTGGGGTTGCGGGCGTCCTGCAGGCTGATTTGCATCTCGTAGCCGTCGTTCCATGGTGTGGGGGTGCGCTGGGCGCGGAAGAAGACGCCGCTGTTGCCCTCGGCGGTATTGCCCTTGTCGATCCAGTACTCGCCGCGCAGGATAAAGTTTTTGTATTCGTCGGTTGTGCCGATCCAGCCTGCGCTGTCGGCGGGTCCGATAAGTTCGCCGTCTTGCACGCGCCAGTTCGCGCCTGCGTACACCTTCCAGCCGCGCAAATCGCGCCCGTTGAACAGCGGTCGGAACCCCTCGCGCCGCTCTTGTGCTGTTAGCCCCTGCGCCTGCAGCGCCGCTGCCAAACCGAGTAGCCCAAACGCCAACGCCCATCGCATGGTGGAGTGATTCGGCGTATGCAGGCGCGACTCCTGCCCGCCTGCGAGAGACCGTTCGTGCGCGGGAGGCTCACCGTCGCAGCAACTCTTGCAACGCCTGATCGAACTTGCGCTGCGCTTCGCGGGCTTCCGCCGTGCCCGGCGCGAGTTCGACGGCGGTTTGCCACGCTTGCAGGGCGCGTGACATATCGCCGCGGCGGTACGCCTCGTCGCCGATGGCGATTTGCTCGCGGGCGGCGTTGCGCTGGTACTCTTGCGCCTGCGCGCCGCGACTGTGCTGGGCAGCGGACGCCCAGTGGTTCACTGCGCCCTCGCGGTTGCCTAACTGCGCTTCGGCGGCTGCCATCCCCGCGTAGGCTTCGGGCAGTGGCGCGTACTGCACCGCTTGCTGGTAGACGCGCAACGCTTCCTCGTAGCGGCGCGCCTGCAGCAGTTGGTTGCCGTGCATGGTCAGCGCAGCCGCCGTGTTGCGACGGAACTCCTCCTTCCACTTGCTGGACTGTGCGCTGCGGTAGAGTTGGTCGTAAATCTGCGCGGCTTCCAGGTAGCGTCCCTGCCCGAAGAGTTTCTCCGCCTCTTTCGCGCGGGCGGCGACCTTCTCGTCGATTTGTTGCAGTTGGTACTCTTGGTAGGCGCGGGTCGCGCTGAAGACGCCCATGATGACGACGCCCAACACTGCACCGCCGATGAGGATGACCGCCAGCAGCGTGCCGAGAAACTGTCGCGCGGCGGGCGAGAGGACAGGCTTGGGCGGTGGGGGCGGCAGGTAGGGCGCAGGTGCGCTGGCAGTGGGCGGCGGCGCAGGTGTAGGCGTCGGCACGGGCGGGGGCGCGCCATACGGCGGCGGTAGCGTCCCCCCTGTCGGCGCGGGCGCACCATACGGCGGTGGCAGCGTCCCCCCTGTCGGGGCAGGCGCGTTATACGGCGGGTAGCCCCCCGTCGGCGCAGGCGCGCCATAGGGCAACGGCGCGCCCATCGGCGTCGCAATCACAGGTGGGGCGTTCAACTGCGCCAGCGCGTTCTCCAACGCCTGCTTCATCTCCAGCGCGGAGTGGAACCGCTCGGCAGGGCTTTTGCGCAACGCCTTGCGGATCACCCACTCCAACGGCGCGGGGATACTCGGCGGCGACGACGGCTCGGTATGCACGATATTGTAGGTAATCGTAATCACCGAATCGCCCTGAAACGGCTTGTAGCCCGCCAGCATCTCGTACAGAATCACGCCCACCGAGAACAGGTCGCTGCGCTCGTCAATCGCGCCGCCTTGCACCTGTTCGGGCGACATGTAGCTCGGCGTGCCGAAGATTTGCCCGTCCATCGTGAGGTTCGGCTCGTACTTGAGGCGGGCAATCCCGAAGTCGGTGATTTTGACCAGCCCTGTAGGCAGGATGTGGATGTTTTCGGGCTTGATGTCGCGGTGGATGACGCCTTTGCTGTGGGCGTGCGCCAGCCCGTCCAGCACCTGTGTTGCGATGCGCACGGCTTCGTCGGGGGGCAGGGGACCTTCGCGATCCATCTTCTGGCGCAGGTTGTCCCCCTCAAGATACTCCATCACGATAAAGTAGCGCCCGTTCTCCTGCTCGGTCTCGAAGATGGTGACGATGTTGGGGTGCGTCAGTGAACCTGCGGCGCGCGCCTCGCGCTGGAAGCGGGCGATGCGGTCTTGGCGCACGGCGTCCGTTGCGCCAGGAGGCATCATCAGTTCCTTAATGGCAACGCGGCGGTTGATGCGCGTATCAATCGCCTCGTAGACCGCGTCGTTGCTGCGGGCGATCTCGCGGATAATCCGATAGTGCCCCAGTACCGTCTCCAGCGCCATAGTCCCCTGCTATAGTATACACTGTGTTAGGCGGTGGTCAGTTCGCCCAGCACGCTGTCGGGGGTTAGGTCAACCAGACGCACGGGGATTATTTGCCCCGCGAGGCTATTGGGCGCGGCGAACTCCACCTGCAGGTAGCGGTCGCTTGTGCCCGTCATCAGCCCCGACAGTTTCGAGCGGGTCTCCACCAGCACGCGCTCGACCGTGCCCAGCAGGCGCGCGGCGTAGCGTTGCGCCGCCGCCTTGCTGATGTGTTGCAGGCGTTGCATCCGCTCCGCTTTCACGGGGTCGGGCACTTGGTTGCGCATCGCTTCGGCGGGCGTGTCGGGGCGCGGCGAGTAGCGGAACAGGTGCGCCCGACAGAACTCCACCTGCTCCACCACGAAGCAGGTGTTCTGGAACGCCGCCTCGTCCTCGCCGGGGAAGCCGACCATGATGTCGGTGCTAATCGCGCAGTTGGGGATGCGCGCCCGCAGGCAGCGTATCAAGTCTAAGTAGAACGCCTGGTCGTAGGGGCGGTTCATCGCCTGCAGGACGCCCGTGTCGCCGCTCTGCAGCGGGATATGCAGGTGGGGGCACATCTTCGGGTGCGTCGCGATGAGGTCAATCAGGCGGTCGGATACCAGCGTCGGCTCGATGGAACTGATGCGGATGCGCTCCAGCCCCTCAATTTCGCCCAGCATGGCACACAGTTCGGCAAGGTCGGGACCGCCGCTGCCCGTTTCGGGTCCGTAGTCGCCAATCAGCACACCCGTCAGCACGAGTTCGCGGTAGCCGTCGGCGACCATCGCGCGCGCCTCCTCCAGCACTTCGGTGTAGGGCGTGCTGCGCATCACTGGGCGCGTGTAGGGAATCGAGCAGAAACTGCAGTAGACATTGCAGCCGTCTTGGATTTTCAGCACGGCGCGGCTGCGGCGACGGATGGGCGTCTCGCCGTTTGGGCGTTTCTGCGCCAGTTGCGCCTTGAAGTGCGGGAAGTGTTCCAGCAGGTAGTCGGCGGTGCGTAGTTTGTCGGGGTTCGGCACGACCAGGTGCGCCTCCTCCAGCGTCTCGCCACGGCGGAGGGTGAACTGCGCGTAGCAGCCCGTCATCACCACGACGGCGTTTGGATTCTGTCGCGCGGCGCGGCGCACCGTCTGGCGCGACTTCGCCTCCGCCGACTGCGTCACCGAACAGGTGTTGATGACATACACATCGGCGGGCGCGTCAAACGGCACGATGTCGAAGCCCAGCGCTTCGAATCGCTCCAGAATCTTCTGCGTCTCGTATTGATTGACCTTGCACCCCAGCGTGGTGAACGCAGCGGTCGGCATAGCGGGGGAATTGTACCCTCCAAAAGTGCTTTAGTTGCCATCAGCGCCACCCTTTCGCGAGTATACCTCAAATATAAATCCGATGAGTGGGCACTTCGAACGCCAGCGTGATCAGCGACCATATCGACCCCATCGTGAAGTCGCCCAGAATCAGCCCCAGCATGAACGGCACTCCTCTTTTGTGCCCGCCTATTCGTCTGCGTCCCGCCAGTTCGCCCTGCGCAGTGGATAGCCTAATGCTACGATGTTGGTATCACTCCTGCAGCAGTTTCAGGGCGCGTTCCAGCGTGCCCAAGTCGCGTGCGCCGACCCACCAGAAGCGGATGCGCCCCTGCACGTCGATCAGCACGGTTTGCGGCACGCCGTGCAAGTTGAAGGCGTCGCGCAGGCGTGCGTCGCCCATCGCTTGCGGGTAGCGGATGCCCTTCTCAGCGCAGAACTGGCGTAGCCCCTGCTCGCCGTCGGGTTCGTCGAAGGCGACGCCCACCACCTGGATGCGGTCGCTGTACCGCTGGTGCAGGGCGATCAGGTGGGGCAACTCCTGCTGGCAGCCGCCGCACCAAGTGCCCCAGAAGTTCAACAGCAGCGGCTTGGGCGGACGACGCAGAGCAATCGGCTCGCCCTCCAGCGTGCGCAGGGTCAAATCGGGCGCGTCTTGGGTGTGCGCGGGGTGGACGGGCTTTGGTTGCAGGGCGTCGAACTGATTCTGCGCTGTCGCCCACCAGCGCAGCCACGCTTGGCGCGCCTGCTGACGCTTGTCAGGCGGGTCGGTGTAGCGGGCGTAGAACGGCTGTCCCGTGATTGTCCGTAGCGCGCTCATCGCCATCTGCTGCGTCTGCTCGTTCGGGTCGTCGCGCAGCAGGGCAATCAGAGCGCCTATCGCGCGGCGGTCGCGGATCTGCTGCAGCGCGTTGATGGCGGCTTGGCGCACCTCTGTATCGTGGTCGGCGAGGCAGTCGATGAGCAGTTCGAGGGCGTCCTCGCGGGGCTGGCGGGTCGCCATCTCGGCGACGCGCGTGCGCACAGGCGAGGCGAAATCGCGCAGCGCCTCGCGCAGCAGGGCGCGCGCCTCGGGCGCATCGATGCGGGCAATCGCCTCCACCGCCGCCGTGCGCACGGCAATCGGCGACTGCAGCGCGAGGTAGCGTTCCAGTTCGCGCAGTTGCTGCTTCGGGGGCAGTTGGGCGAGCGAGTCGATGGTCGCCTGCGCCTGCGCCTCTTCAGCGTGCATGCGCTCGTGGGCGTCTTCAGGCGGTTGATAGACCAGGCGCACGACCGCCGCCGCGCCCACCAGCGCCGCCAGCCCTGCCCACAGGATGCGCCGTCTCACAGCGGGATTGTACCCCGCCCAAAAGCGGCAGGAGACTCACCCCTTGCGACGAACACTTCAATCACCGAGCCAAGGTGCATAAAAGCACGAATGAACGAGAACCCCCTCCTTAAGGTTCCCCCTGCGGGCAGGGGGAACCGAATGGGTGCGCGGCTCGGTTCCCCTCGCGAAGCGGGGGGAACCTGCAGGAGGGGGGATCAGAAGACACATGCGCTGCTTGACTTGTGGCGTGGAAATCGCCGAGGGACGCCAGTATTGCGACCGCTGTGCGGCGTTTGCAGGGGGCGCGCCGACCGCTTCGGGCGCGTCCGACGCGCTGTCCAAAATCGTGCCCTACAAAAACAAGCCCGCGCTCATCGGCTACTACCTCGCGGTGTTCAGCCTCATCCCCTGCATCGGGTTGCTGCTGGCAATCGCTGCCGTCGCGCTGGGGGTTAGGGGCTTAGCCGTCGCGCGGGAGACCCCCGAAGCGCACGGCAAGGCGCATGCGTGGATTGCGATTGTGCTGGGCGGGCTGATGCTGATCCTGCAAGGCGCGTGCGGGGTGATGTTCGTGCTTGCGCTGCGCGCCCCATCGTAGCAGGAGAACCGTCCCCTCCAGCGAAGCATGCGCCTATGACGCTGCCGACGGTGGGCTTCATCGGGCTGGGCATTATGGGGCGTCCGATGGCGCGGCACATCCTGCAGGCAGGCTACCCGCTGGTGGTGCATAGCCGCAGCCGCCCGCCGATTGACGCGCTGGTCGAACTGGGCGCACGCGCAGCAGCCACGCCCGCCGCGTTAGCCGCCCAGTGCGAGGTGGTCATTAGTTGCCTGCCCGACGACGCGACCGTCGAGCGCGTTTGGCTTACGGGCGAGAACGCCGCGCTGCCTGCGATGCGCACGGGCGCGCTCGCCATCGACATGGGCACAACCGCGCCCAGCCTTGCCCAGCGGCTCGCCGACGCCGCGCGGGAACGCGAGATCGCCTTCCTCGACGCGCCTGTCACGGGCGGGCAGTGGGGCGCGGAGGCAGGCACGCTCACGATTATGGTCGGCGGCGACCCCGAAGCCTTTCAACGCGCTCTGCCCATCTTCCAGACGATGGGCAAGAAGGTGGTTTATGTGGGCGCCAGCGGCAGCGGACAGCGTATGAAACTCGCCAACCAAATCGCCGTTGCCGTCGGGACGCTCGCCGTCGCGGAAGCGTTGCTGTTCGCCGAGCAAGCGGGCTTAGACCTGCACCTGACCGTAGAGACGCTCAGCTCGGGCGCGGCAGGCTCGTGGGCGATGGAGAATCTCGGCAAGCGCATCGCGCAGGGCGACCTCCAGCCTGGCTTTATGGTCAAATTGCTGCAGAAAGACCTCGCGATTCTGATGGACGAGGCGCGGCGCACAGGCACACCGCTACTGGGAACCGCGCTCGTGCAGCAACTCTATCGCGGCTTGGAACGCACAGGCGACGAGTCGCTCGGCACGCAGGCGCTCATCCTTGCCCTGCGTCGACTGAGCGGTCAGGAGTAGTGTATAATTAGGGCGTGAAGACGGCGCGGCGTGTGAAACGCCCGACTTTGAAGCAACTGGCGGAGGCAGCAGGCGTCTCGATTGGCACGGCGTCCAATATCCTGAACAATAAAGCGGACTTGCACAGCCCAGAGACGGTCGAGCGCGTGCTGACGGCGGCGCATCGGCTGGGCTATCGCCCGAACCGTGTGGCGCGGAGCCTTGCCGCACGGCGCACGCACACCATCGGTATCGTGATGGAGCCGCAGCACGCCATCTTCACGCGCAACCACTACGCGACCGCCGTGCTGGACGGCGTCGTGGAAGCGCTTGCGCCTCGCAACTACCACCTGAAAATCATCACGCTGAACGACTTAGACCCGCGCACCCTCTGGACGCAACTGGACGACGGCACAGTCGACGGCTTACTGCTCATCGTGCCGCTGATGGGCAGCCCACTGCTGGAGTATCACCAGCATACGCACCTGCCCTGTGTGGTGGTCGGCAGCACGCTGCCCGAATCGCTGGGCTTTTACTGCATCGACAGCGCGAACGAGCCGATGATGCGCTTGCTGGTCGGCTGGCTGCTGGAGCAAGGACATCGGCGGATAGGGTTCATCAAGGGACCCGACAACCAGTGGAGTGCGCAGCAGCGGCTGAAGGCGTACTTGGAGACGATGGCAGCGTGGGGCGTGGAGGTACCGCCCGACTGGATTGCGCCCAGCAACTACGAGTATTCGAGCGGCTTCGCAGCGGCGACTCAGCTGTTGCAGGTGCGCCCCCGCTTGACAGCG
>Ga0326763_1000794_pt1 | contig 10652 bp, 8 predicted proteins | sample NORPS_P_FD_207671 | JGI IMG/M metagenome (GOLD analysis project Ga0326763, IMG submission 207671) | Hot spring water microbial communities from Norris Geyser Basin, Yellowstone National Park, WY, United States - NOR.PS_P | ecosystem: Environmental > Aquatic > Thermal springs > Unclassified...
ACATCTTCGACGGGAGGAGGCCGGAACATATAGAGGCGATAGCCAGGGGGGAGAACCCCGGAAGCAAGATCACGTGTTGAGGCGGTGTGTGTACCCCGCGGCAGGGAGCCTTTTCACAGCCGCCCCCTCGGGCATCTCCAGACTCCCCACCCGTCTTGTAGGTATAATTCTTTTTAAATGCTTTTCTTTCCCTAGGCGATGGATTGCGTATTCTGTAGGATTGTGCGCGGCGAGGCGCCGGCTTGGAAAGTCTACGAAGATGACGAGTTTGTGGTAATCCTCGACAAATACCCGGCGTCATATGGTCATCTGTTGGTTGTCTCTAAGGAGCATTATGTGAACATTTTAGATACCCCGTTGGAAAGGGCCGTGAAGGGTTTTGAGATAGCCACCAGGCTTGCCAAGGCCTGGCGAGAACTGGGGGCGCCTGCGGTCAACGTTGTGACTAATGCCGGCCGTGAGGCTGGGCAGATGGTGTTTCACATGCATATCCACGTAATTCCGAGGTGGGGAGGCAACTTGATTTGGCACGGTAGAGAGGAGTTAAGAGAAGAAGTGGCTAGAGAGGTCGTGGAGAAGCTCCGTAACGTATTACCTAAATATTTCTGCTAACGGCTATTATTAAGTGGGTTTGATATGTCGATGAGGCTTACTGAGACAGAGAGGAAGGTTGCTGAGTTATACGCCCGCGGTCTGAGGCCTAGGGAGATAGCTGAAAGGCTTGGAATCTCTATAAACACGGTGTATAAAGCTCTGTCAAAGGCGCGTAAACTCGCGGCGATTGCCGACAAGCCAAGCCTAGAGACCCCCCATCACTACGTCTTCGTCACTTCGGTATATACATACTCCACAAGTCCAGTGTCCTCCTCTGTGTTTGTTGTGGCAGATAGGGCGGCGGTGGTGGTGGTGCAAGATCTTTACGGCGTGGTTTTGAGAAAACTTGACGAGGTGTTATCTCTCCTGAAGAGGCAGAACAAAGGCTCTCCAGACGTTGCCCCGGCGACCGCTCGGCGAGACGACACACGCCCTCACAGCGGCCACAACGGCAACTACACCCCTCAAGTAGAGGAAGGCCGCAACGGCCACATGCCAGAGACGTTGAGGAAGAACATTTGGGTCTCGTTGCTCAGAAGTAAAGTCACTTAGTCAAGATCTTAAGGATGGTGCCATTGGTGACGGGTTCGTCTGATGCTAGTCTTCTGCCAGTTTTTACATCTATTGCGGCTACAAACCTCTTCCCAAGCTCTGTATGTACGGCATAAGCCACATCTCTGGCGGTAAACGTGTGAGGCACCAGCAGTAGGTCGGGGAGCACGTTGCCGTTTTTGTCGCTAAGTCTCCTCTCGTCCTCTACTGGGTACACCACCACGTATTTAAGCGCGTCAAACACGGCCAGATTTATGGCCTTGGTTACTCCGGTGCCTCCCCACTTCTTCATGAGCTCGGCTATTTTGTCTAAGACGGCCTTCTGTTGGGGAGTCAATTCGCCGAGGATCTCGAAGCTGGGGTCGCCGGGTTTGTATTTGATAAGTCCCTTGGCGGCGGCGCGGCGGAGGGCCAGCTCCGCCTCGGCGGAGGTCGGCACGATTATGCGGTCTGGATAGGCTTGCCTCAGCCTTCTGTAGCCCTCTTCGCCCTCGGGGAGATCTATCTTATTTGCGGCGATTACAATCGGCCTGCTGTAGGCCCTGGCTAGGTGGCTAAATCTGTAGAGATCCTCCTCGCTCCACTTGCTGGGCGGGCGTTTGGCCAAGTCCGCGTCGACCAGGGCCTTCTCCACCTGCGTCCGCCCCATGCCCAGCCCCGCCAACTTCTCCATCAACACCTCCACCACATCTCTCTTGCTAAACTCCACAAACCTAACCACTTTGTCCCAGTCTTTACGCAGAATCGAGGCTATCCACATGTCGACCTCCCTCTCTAGGAACTGGACGTCGACGACCGGGTCGTGGCTTCCCGGCTTCACCAGCCTGCCTTCCTCATCTGTGGACCCCGACGCGTCCACCACATGTATCAAAACCGGCGCCCTCCTGAGGTGGTCGAGAAACTGGTTGCCAAGCCCCCGCCCCTGCCACGCGCCCGGGACGAGCCCCGCCACGTCTATGAGCTCCACGGGGGCGAAGCAGACGCCGTCGACGACAACGTAGCTCCTCGGGTTGCACTTGACCTGGGCGCAGGGGCAGTCGTCGATCCGCACATATCCCATGCCCACGTTGGGGTCTATGGTCGTAAACGGCGTGGGCGATATCTTGACGTCTTTAAGCGTTGCAGCCGCGAAGAAGGTGGATTTACCCGCGTTGGGCTTACCAACAACTCCTATCTGCACCCTGCTCTGAGTTACCACACATATATTTCGGGGGTGTATTTTTAAAAATGCGGCGCGTTTTGACGGCGGCTCTCCTTGTGGCTGTTTTCATACTGAACCCGCCAGTGGGCGTGGTTGCGGCGTTTTTGTACCTATCTAGGCGCCACGTCGCCGCCTACGCGGCCCTCTGGCGGCGGCTCCTCAACTGTGAATTTACAACTCCCCTCATCACATTCGGCGGGTTTCTGGCTGGCATGTTATCGCCGTATAGCGGCGCGGCGAAGGCCCTCCTCATATCAATCGGCGCAGTATCCCTATACCTAGCTCCAGTCGCGCCGCGCACCTCCCGCGCGGCGTCGCTGGTTTTGATAGGCCTCGCGGTTGAGGCCCCGCTGAAGCCGCTGGTGGTCGCGGCGGCTGGCGCCGCGGCTGTCGCGGCGTATAGATCGTCTGCGTGTGGTTATATATGTCAAAAGGCATCTGCTCTGCCTTTTGGGGAGCTGGCGTATATCCCGGCGGTCGGCGTGTTCTGCGTCTTTGAGAAGGGGGGCCGGGACCTCTGGTCTGTGGTGCTCCAGATAGGCCGCAGATATGTGAAGTGCGTCTACGGCATATGCCGCTCTGTGGATAAGGAGGATTTCCAAAAGGCGGTGGGCACCGTTGACGGCTATCTGCCTGAGCCCTCCGCCGAGGACTTCAGGGGGGTTATCCACATGACGGCGCCGCCGCAGGCGGCGGTTAAAATCTTGGGTAAGTACTTCGACGCCGTGGTCGTCGTGGGAGACGTAGAGGCGCCGCAGAGCAGGCTTATGTCGGTAACCAGGGCGCGTCCCGAAGTAGCCGCCCAAGTGTTCGGCGCCGTGTTTAGATTATCCAGCGAGCAGGCGGCGCTTCTGAGGGAGCTGCTGGCCCGCGGGTCTAGGGAGGAGGTCTTGGCCTGGGCATTGAAATACCCGTGGCTGAGGCCCGTGGCCGAGCTGTGGGAGGACGGGGGCGAGCCCATGGGCGTTGTGAAAAGCGCGTTGCCGGGTAGCCTAGGAGTCGTGGAGTCTCTGCTGTATGCACATGTTAAGAGCGCACCTGTTTTAACCGACAGGGGCGACGTCGCCGCCCTTGCTGAGAGTCTGGGGCTGACGGCGTTCCTCCTCTCCGGCACGCCGAGGGGCAACTTCGTGGCGGTGGGGCCGGCCCGTCTGGAGACGCCTGAGGGCGTGGTTGAGGTAGGCCCCGGCAGGTTTCTAGCACACCTAGGCGGTATGTACTTCTCTGGAGACGCCTGAGGGCGTGGTTGAGGTAGGCCCCGGCACTACCTTTGCGTCTAGCTTCCTGCTTTTGAGGAGCAACGCCGTGTGAGGATGCACCACGCCGACTACCTCCTCCGAGAACACAGACTTGAAGACTTGTATCTTTCGAAAACTCCCTGGGGCTCACCGCCTCGTCTTCTCTAGCCACTCCTCTATGGCGCCTGCCAGTTCCTTATAGCGCCTAAAGCCTTCCAGGTGCTTCTTGGTACACTGTATCATCATAGTGCCGTCGCTCCTCTGGTACACCCCTGGCTCCTCGCCCGTCAGTGCCTTTACCACGGCGGCGAGTCTCCTGGCATCGGCCACGCTGGCGTAAGCGTAGGCCACGGCTACGTTGTTTCTGCCACGCCTGACATAGGTAATCGTGTATTCGCCCCTCACGCCGTTCACCTCCGCCGTTATGGTGAGCCTCAGCAACTTCTCCTCAATCTTGGCACCTCCGCCTGTTACTGTCACCACATACTTTTCGCCTTCCGCCCCCAACTTTCTGTTTTTCACCTCTACCTCGGCCCCCCTAATGTCCGTAAGACTCAAGGAGTCCCACTTCTTGCCCTCCTCCACGATCTTTAAGACCTTGTTGTAAACATTGTCGCCAGCATCCTCCGCCCTCTTGAGTATGTGCGCTACGAAGCTCTTCGCAAGCTCCTTCTGCTCCCCCTCGCCGTGTGCCGACAGCCAGGCGGCGTAGGCCAAACCTTCCCTAAGGATGTACACGTAGCCCGTCCCGCCGCCCTTCGGCGTCTTCGCCGAGAAGTGCCTGCCCTCCTCAAGCCCCATCTCCCCAAGTCTCTGCGTCTCCTGCTGTATGCTGTTGGGGTTGGGGGCGTAGCCGTCGCGGTCCTCCTTTGGCCACGTAACCGTGAAGTGGTGCCCCTCCTTGAGGCCCATCCGCTCAAGCTTCTGCTTCACCTGCGCTATGCTACCAGATTTGATGGAGCTGAATCTGATAACGAACCTGCCTTTATTATCATATTTCAGCACGGTGAACCTCTGCCAGTCCTCCGTCAGTGTGAGACCCTCCTCCGGCTTCTCCACCTTTACTTGGGTCTCCTCCACTAATTTCTTAAACTTGGGACTTAAGTGCCCTCCGCCAGCCAACGGCGCAGAGTCGGCAAGGAGACGCATGAACCTTGCCGCGTTCTCGCCGTAGGCGTCTATGCGGTAAACGCCACTCTTCACGTATACCCGCATACCGAACTTCAGCTCGTTGGGCAAGAGCTGGTTGATCAGATGCAGTGGGGCGAGGCGCAGAAGCGTAGCCCCTCCGCCCAGCTCCCCGCCGATGGCCAGCTCAACACTCCTCCGCCTCACGGAGCCGTCTCCCGCTATCGCAGTTGCGTACATCTCGCCGAACCACAGCAACGTCTCCTTTCTGATGCGCTCTTTCAGCTCCTCGTCCTTCGACTTGGACATCATATCGAGCGCCTTTTCAAGCACAATAAGCTCTAGGGCTGGAGCAACGAACTTCCTGACGATCCTATCGCCGGCGCAGTCCTTAGCGAGGCAGTACACATAGGGATCATCGCCGCTGGAGATGCGATTAACAATGCCCCAAACCTCCTCCCTAGAGACGCCGACCTCTCCAGCTAGGTTTTCGATGCGCTTCTTCACCGCTTCTGCACGGCTCTCGGCGTAGCGGATAATCAGCTTGGCCAGCCTATCTGCGTATTCGCCGGATATCCTCCCACCGCTCAACACCTCCACCGTCTTGGCCAGCCCCTTGGCCCTCTCCTCTCTCCATCTGCCGTCGTCCATGCCCCTCCTGGCCTCGGCGAAGTGGGCAATGAGAGCCAGCTCGCCCAGCATCCTCCTCACCAGCTCTTCCCTCTCCGCGTCGTCCATCTTCTTGGGGCCAATCCAGGGCTTCAACTTTTCTACCATCTCCTCGACCCTCTCCAAGACCCAGCGCCAGTCTATGGCGTCCACCAGCTCCCGCCAGCTCTTGACGGCGCGGCCGAGGAGAGACTTCAGCTCCTCTCCCTCCGCGGCGATGATGCGGTCCAACACCTCCCTACGCCACCACATTTGGACGTTGGGCTTGTTGCCCTTCTTAGTGACGTTGGTCCTACCGCCAATAGACTCCGGCTCGCCGAAGAGGGCGATATACCAAGCCGCCTGCCAAAGATGGGCGGTGATGCCCTCTATCCATTTTCCGGTGAACGACACGTCGGTGGCAAGCCACTCCAGCGCATGCCGTATCTTCTTAATCCCTGAGAGGTTTAGCGCCATCCTCTTCGCCTCCTCCACGAAGCGGTTCCGCTCCTCTTCGCTGAGCGTAAAGTAAGCCGTCGTCTTTACTATCCACAGCTCGCCGACGAAGGTCTCGACGCCGCCGTAGGTCCTAAATACACCGAATCCCATCCTGCCGCCCTTCTCGACGCGCCCCTTTTCGCCGACCTTATTGACGCGTTTAAACTTGAGGTTCTCTTCGCTACCTCCGCTCAAAAGTTGCAGAAGCGCAGAGGCGGCCCTATCCTCCAAGCCCGCCGCCCTCCTGCGCGAGTGGGCCCTGTTGTAGGCGGTTGCAGGCGCCGACAACACCAAATCCGCCAGAGCCCCCTTGCCTGCAAGCAACATGGCGACGTGTCCGTATATCCCGCCTCTGGCGACTGAAAGAAGGGCCGCGTAGGCCTTAGTTCCCATGCTAGCGTCTGAATACTTGCTCAGCTCTTTGCTCCTCGCCTCTGCCAGCTCCTCCGCCTTCTCTACGTCCACCTCCAGGTAGGGTCTGAGCTTTTCGTATAGGTCGCGGTTACGCTCTGCATACATTGTCAACGCGTTGTTCAACTCTCTCCTCACCTCCTCCGCCGCCTCCTCAAGTCTCCTCTGCGCCTCGCGGAGCTTTTTGATCTCGCTAGCTGTCACCGCGAACTCCTGCTTCTCGACCAGGCCCCTTGCCCAGTCGTACCACCCGGCCCACTCCCTATAAGCCCTGGCGTTGTTGACCAGTGCTTTGTAGAGCACAAGCGTTACGACCACTGCGGCGTCTCTCTCCGCCCCGTTTCCCACGCGCAACAGCGCTTTCTTCAGCTTCGCAAGAGGTAGCGGCAAATCTTTCCTAGACTTGGCCAGATTTTGAAACGCCTCGTACGGCCTCTCCCCCCTCAGAGGGGCATTGATAATCTCGTTGATGACATTCTCGTCCACCTTCCACTTCTCGTACCTCTCAGCCACCGCCCTAAACCTCTCCGCCGCCTTCCCGCCAGCATCCGCCAGCCCAGCCACAAACGGCGCAGAGGCGGCATACGCCAGCTTGTCAAGCTCCACCAAGCCCCACAGATTCAACGCAACGTTTAGCGCAACCGCCCGAGCCGCGGCGGCCATCAAGAAGAGGTAGGCCTTATGCTCATTCAACCAAGCAAGAACCCGCGTCACCGCCTCAATAAACAGCTCAACGAGGCGTTGAGCTGTAACCTTTACGTGCTCAAATACTTCTTTAGCCGTCTCATAAAGCGCCTTAGCCGCCTTCTGCACATACTCAACAGCCTTCCTAAGAAGCCCCACCTCCGCAAGCGCCACGGCGGAGGCCACCGACGAAACCACAGCCTCTGAATACAGCTTATGATGCGCGGAGTACGGCGCCGCCGAGAGCCGGGCTGAGGCGGCTTCTCCACGTCTACGCCACACCTCCATGCGCCAGTTTAAAAACAACTATACGCAAAGAAAACAACTTGAGGAAATCCTTGCTTTAGACATTCGGCGTTGATTGGGCTAGGAAGTGGCTGGATCTTAGGGAGAGGCTGGTTGAAATAGCTAAGGCCCTGCGGAGGTTTCCGTGGATGGTTGATGTAATAAAGCAGAGGCCTATGAGCATCCTCCACCCGTACATGATAGAGGTATACGTGGCGAGAGACGGGTCGGAGGTTTGCCTCTCTCTAAACCCACCGAAGGCCTTCTGCGCCCAAAACGGAGCGGCGAAGGAAGTGCGGCTGGAGATGGCCTTCAGCCGGTACGAGACATACGGAGACAAGATGAGAGAGGTATACCGCCCCAAGGGATTGCTGGCCTACGCCACGGCGGCGAGAGAATACGTGAGGATACTCTAACGCCGTCTTAAACTGCATCTTTTTTCCAATTTCTGCCACGCTTAAGAGCCGGCGTCTTAAGCTGAAGCGCCCCCACCCTCCGGCAATTTTTAAAAAGTGGTGGTCAATACGTTACGTGTTGAAAAGAGAAGAGGTGGAAAAAACTGTTGGAAAAGTCGTTCCGCAGTACGTAAGAGACGTTGTTGAACATCCACCATTTAGAGTCACTACAAACACCACGTTGGAGACGCTTGCGGCCTACCTCAGGAAGTTCCCCGTGGACGTAGTGCCCGTGTTTAAGTCTGTGTTCTCGGAGGAGGTAGTCGGCGTGGTGTATCCTCACACGGCGTTGCTCCTCAAAAGCAAGAAGCTAGACGCAAAGGTAGGCGAGTACGTCAACCCGCCTCTTGTGGTAAAGGAGAGCTGGAAGATCGAGAATGTGCTGGAGATCTTGACCAGCGAGGCTAAGTGGGGTGCCGTGGTGGTGGACGAAGAGGGCAAATACATCGGCGTCGTCACTCTGAGGGGGCTCCTCTCGGCGCTTCAGCTGAGGGAGTCCAAGGCTAAGTCTGTGGCCGCCGTATATACGGCGCTTGATGAAAAGAAGTCAAGGGCGGGTTTCGTGAAGGCTATTGAGAAGGTTTCTAAGGTCTTTAAGAAGCTCGTAGGCGGCGAAGTGGATGGGTTCGTTGTACTCAACAGGGAGGGGGGTGCCGCCGGGATTTTGACCACATGGGATTTCGTAAAAACACGCAGGTGGTATAAAGGCTCCGGCGAGCCGAGGCCGCTGTTTGGCACCCGCGTGACGAGGGGGGAGGGCAAACACGTCGGAGTGGCTAGGGTGTGGAGGGTTATGTTTAGAGGCGTGGCAACGGCGACGCCCGAGACGCCTATAGACGAAGTGGCGAGGTACATGGCGGTAAGCGGCATATACCTGGTCCCCGTGACGAACAGAGAGGGAAGGGTCGTAGGCGCGGTGACAGCTTGGGATGTAATCCACGCCTATCTCTACGGCCCCAAGGAGGGCAGGGAGGATGTGGAAATAAGGAGGGCCGTAGAGGAGAGAGTTGAGAAACCTACGTTGGAGGCCGTCGTGAGGTTGAGGCCCTCTAAACACGTGACCGGCCTAAGAGCTAGAGACGTCATGGCTGTAGATATTCCGGCTGTGAACGTAAGAGACACGTTGTCGAGAATACGTAAGGTGTTCTTAAAGAACGGCACCGCCATTCTTGCGGTGGTAGACGACGAGGGGAGGGTAGTCGGGTTTGTCACCAGACGCGACTTTATGACATACATTGCAGAGAAGTCGCTGGGCTACTGGAAGAGGCAAAAGGGGAAGTTGCTGGCGCTGAAGGAACAAACGATGCCGGGCGAGAGAGTCAGAATAATGGTGGAGGAAGGTACGGCGGGGGAAATAATGAAGACTCAGTACCCGACTGCCGGGCCCAGTGCGACTGTTGAAGAAATCGCGTATAAGATGCTGGCGGCGGGCATTGATTACGTAGTGATAGTGGACGAAACCAACACGCCGATAGGCGTTGTCACAAAGGACGAGCTCCTCAAGGCGTTTAAAGAACGCGGTAGAGACGTCAAGGTAGGCGAGTTAATGACGCCAGCTGGCGTAGCGGCAACAAACCTCTTCAGTAGTCTTGCCTCCGTGATTAAGAAGATTAACGCCTATGAGCTAGACGGCGTAGTGGTTACGGAAGGCAACGAGCTAAAGGGGGTCATCAACGTGGATGACCTCTCGCTGAGGCCGATAGAGGAGACGTTAAGAGGAGAGAGGCTTGTGTTTTTCACAAAATCTGGCATACGCCGAGTAGTTACGTCGGGGCTTGAAAAACTGAGGTATTCAAAGGTCAGCACATTAACAGCCTACGACGTAATGAGGCCTATAGAATACACTACTACTGCAGATGCAGACGCCAAGAAGGTGGTTGACAAGTTATTCGAACAAGGGGTGGTGCCTGTGTTAGACGAGAAGGGGAGGCTGGTAGGTGTGTTGAACAAGATGGACGTGGTGAAGGAGCTCGCCAGGGTGTACATCACCTACGCCATGCCTGAAAAAGTCGCGGAGGCCGAGAAGATAGAGCAGAAAGCCAGGTAGACAGTTTTTTATACTCAAGCCGAGTTTTCAAGACATGTCCAGCGAGGTTATTCTGAAGGTCGCCGAGGCCAGGTCGCGGGACGTTGGGCGTAGTATTGTTAGGATCCCTGTGCGTATTATGAAGAAGCTCGGCATCGAGCCTGGGGATTACGTGGAGATTGTGGGGAGGAAGAGCGCCTATGCCCAGGTGTGGCCTGCCTACCCGGAAGACGAAGACAAGGACATTGTCAGGATGGACGGCATAATTAGGCAAAACGCCGGAGTGGGCATAGGCGACACGGTGAAGGTAAGGAAGGCTTCTCTGAAGCCCGCCCAGAGGGTTGTGCTGGCCCCCACGGAGCCCGTCCGCGTGGATCCGGAGTATCTCAAGAAGCAGATACTCCTCGGCAAGCCGGTGGCCAGGGGGCAGGCAATAGACGTCCCCTTCTACGGAGGCGCCATAAGATTCGTCGTAGTCCAGGTACAGCCAGGGCCAGCCGCATACGTCTCAATAGATACAGAAGTGGCGGTAAGAGAAGAGCCTGCAAAAGAGGCTGAGCTCACAATACCGAGGGTCACCTGGGAGGATATTGGTGATTTGGAGGATGCTAAGCAGAAGATTAGGGAGTTGGTGGAGCTTCCGCTTAGGCATCCGGAGCTTTTTAAGCATCTTGGTATTGAGCCGCCGAAGGGGATTCTTCTTATTGGGCCGCCGGGGACGGGGAAGACGCTTTTGGCTAAGGCTGTGGCTAATGAGGCTAATGCCTACTTCGTCGCTATAAACGGGCCGGAGATCATGTCGAAATACTACGGGGAGTCTGAGGCGAGGTTGAGGGAGATCTTTGAGGAGGCGAAGAAAAACGCCCCCGCCATAATCTTCATCGACGAGATAGACGCCATAGCGCCGAAGCGGGAGGAGGTGACGGGAGAAG
>Ga0326763_1000803_pt1 | contig 10589 bp, 9 predicted proteins | sample NORPS_P_FD_207671 | JGI IMG/M metagenome (GOLD analysis project Ga0326763, IMG submission 207671) | Hot spring water microbial communities from Norris Geyser Basin, Yellowstone National Park, WY, United States - NOR.PS_P | ecosystem: Environmental > Aquatic > Thermal springs > Unclassified...
TGACAAATGGTCCAGGATATAGTAATCTAAGAGCGCAATCCCTTCAAGGGATCCGTCTTCTCTTCTCTCTCCCGTCTACACCCTGAAATCGCAGGGGGCCTCAATCGAACCAGCGTGGGATTGAAACATTTAGTGATTTAGTGATTTGGTGATTTGGTGAGTAGCCTCAATCGAACCAGCGTGGGATTGAAACTGCACAAGCTGCGCAACCGCCTGGAGGCCATCGAGCGGGGGCCTCAATCGAACCAGCGTGGGATTGAAACGGGCGGTGGTGGAGCAGCTGGCGTCCGAGTTCGATCCGCCTCAATCGAACCAGCGTGGGATTGAAACGAGCGGGCGATCGCCGTTCTCTCCCCGCAAGGCCTGGCCTCAATCGAACCAGCGTGGGATTGAAACGAGGAGATCTTCCTGGATCTTCCCAACGTGGTGACGAGGGCCTCAATCGAACCAGCGTGGGATTGAAACGGGGATGAAGAGGCCCATGGCCGAGGCGGCCGCGGGCCTCAATCGAACCAGCGTGGGATTGAAACCCTCCTTTCGGACGAATCGAATCGCCTCCCGCAGCCGGGCCTCAATCGAACCAGCGTGGGATTGAAACGCAGCAGCCGGGCGATGGCCTTCCGATACTCCGGGAGCCTCAATCGAACCAGCGTGGGATTGAAACGCGAATGATTCGGAACATCCATCCTCGCCCTCCCGGGGGCCTCAATCGAACCAGCGTGGGATTGAAACTTTGTTTTAGGGCTGCTCCTCATCCAGCCACTGCAGGGGCCTCAATCGAACCAGCGTGGGATTGAAACTGCACCGGATCGCCGCCCTCATGGCCCTCTCGGCCAGGCCTCAATCGAACCAGCGTGGGATTGAAACGCGGGGGCTTGCTTCGTTTTATCCCCTCCTTGGCCAGGGGCCTCAATCGAACCAGCGTGGGATTGAAACCTTCGCTGTATCGACGGGCTCGGCGGTGAAGCCGGGGGGCCTCAATCGAACCAGCGTGGGATTGAAACATGTGACCTGGCGATCCAGGAAGACCGCCAGCCAGCGGGCCTCAATCGAACCAGCGTGGGATTGAAACCGCGCTCCTCCGGGATCTCGGGCGGGAGCTCAACGAGGGCCTCAATCGAACCAGCGTGGGATTGAAACTCGTGGCGCGCGGCATTCAGCCCTCCCGCTTCTGACGGGGCCTCAATCGAACCAGCGTGGGATTGAAACCCGAACCAGGATCCGCCACAAAGTGAACGCGATCAGGCCTCAATCGAACCAGCGTGGGATTGAAACTTGCATCATCCCAGGCGTCAGATCCTTTGCGCCCACGGGCCTCAATCGAACCAGCGTGGGATTGAAACGAAGGCGAGGATTACCTGAGCCGGATCATCCGGGAGGGGCCTCAATCGAACCAGCGTGGGATTGAAACCCCGCTCCAGCGCCTCCACGTGGAAGACGCTGTAGGGGGCCTCAATCGAACCAGCGTGGGATTGAAACTTGTCTTTTATCGATGGTCCCTCAGAGATGTGGAGGGGGCCTCAATCGAACCAGCGTGGGATTGAAAGGTGAACGGGCTTTGGCTCAGGATGGCGAAGCGGCGAGGGCCTCAATCGAACCAGCGTGGGATTGAAAGTGCGCAGCCCGGAAAGGTCGGCGGAGATCTCGACAAGGGCCTCAATCGAACCAGCGTGGGATTGAAAGGCGATGTGGTGCCGTAGCTGGCCATGGCTACACGGAGGGCCTCAATCGAACCAGCGTGGGATTGAAAGGAAGATCGAAGCGCCCATCGTAGCGGGCGGTCCAGAGCGGGCCTCAATCGAACCAGCGTGGGATTGAAAGCTCGGATGGGACGCCGAGGATCTCGAATCCCTTCAGGCCTCAATCGAACCAGCGTGGGATTGAAAGACGGTCTCCGTGAGGGACGCATAAAGCGCGAACAGAGGCCTCAATCGAACCAGCGTGGGATTGAAAGTCGTGGAGGGAGCAAGGGTTCAGGTGCAGCGCGGAGAGGGCCTCAATCGAACCAGCGTGGGATTGAAAGACTGATCTCCTCCAGAAGCCGGAGGCGGTCCCGGCCGGGGCCTCAATCGAACCAGCGTGGGATTGAAAGACGCGCGGCTTACGGCGGATCTGGCCGCCCTGCTGGGGGCCTCAATCGAACCAGCGTGGGATTGAAAGGCACCAGGGTGTTCATTCGAAGCACCCGAGGACGCTGGGCCTCAATCGAACCAGCGTGGGATTGAAAGGGGTCTGTTCAGATCAGGAATGGAGGTGAACCATGGAATTTCAGCGTGTGATGCTTCTTTATACGCTACCGCTCTACTGGACACCTCGACCCGTGTTTCACGCGGACCGCTTGAGGGAGTTCTTGCGTTATTTGCTGGACCCCCATCATGGCGGTCAGGCCTGGCTGGGAATTCGCAGAGCCGGAAGCTCTCGTTCTCTTGACTGGTATACAGGAGATGATGCGCTCCGGTGGGTGGACACCACTTATCAGCAGGTATGGTGGCCATGGAGCAAGGGAATAACGAGTCACGGCAGAGACTTTGCAGAACGGACCTTCGATGAGTTTGTCAAACATAAGGCGGAGATCTTTATCGATGCACTGCGTTTTCGCGCATGCCTGTCAAAGCTTCCTCCAGAGGCGCTTGCCGAGGCCTCCAAAGGAGAGGGGGTTCGGCAGGCTATATCGCTACTCTTTGATTCTATGGACATCGGTTCGGCCAATTTTTATATCGGCTTCAGCGTGGACTGGTCCTTTACGGGCGGTTCCCTGCTCTGGACCCCCCAGCTTCGGATTTCAAACTTCTGGCCGGTGAGCCGCAGGCTGGCTCCTTTACCTCCGGATGGAATCCCCCAACCTGTTTTGATGCCCGCTTCGGATGCCGCTCGCCTGCTGGAAGATGTCTTCTGGAACAGGATCGAAACCCTATTCAGAATAATACGTCTTCATTTTGAACTGGGAAGCGCATATGTAGGTCTGGATGATCGGAAATGGGGCGCGCCGATCTTTTACTATGCGGAGCCTGTGGAGATGCCTGATCACCCGGAGGGGCTCCTGGAAGTTGCCGCGGAGGACCTGGAGCTCCTGGCGCGAAAAACCATGGGCGTTGAGGACCTCCAGAGCGAAGGGATCAGCGCGGGCCTCCTGGCGGGCAATTTGCTAACTTTTCGCTATGAGCTCATCGGTGAAAAGACAGCCATGCCCTGCTACCTGCTGATCCCCTGGGGCCGAGGTCCGCGAGATGGCTGGGGAGAGGAGGTGGAGCGCGAAGCGGCCTTCACCGCTGACAAGCTCTCTTTCTTGGAGTTCAGCGCCGGCTTTGAAGCCTATGATATCCTGACCGACCTGGCGATCCCTGAGGAGTCTATGGCCCTCTGGGGCGGATCATTGGATGACACCGCTGAGCTGCTCACAGCGCTGGAGGATCAGATCGCCTCCTCCCCCCGCCTGGGTCAGAAACGGAGGACCGCCTTCCGAATGGTCCACCACCTGTGGGCCAGCCTCGCTCGCCTGGAGGCGAGGGTCCTGCGGGGCACGGATCAGGTGCTCCACACAAAACGGAAATGGGAAGTGGCGGTTGAATCTACCGAAATATTCGCGAAGCGCGCATTCAGCCCCCGCCCTCTGGGAGGGCTCCGGGGCCTTCTGGAGGGATTACGGGAAAGCTTCCCCTACAGGCTCTCCGGAACGAAGGCCCGGCTGGCGGCAGAGCGGGCGGAGAGCATCCAAACTTCCCTGGATAACCTGAAACGAAGGCTTCGGGAGCTGCTGGAGGAAGAAGGACGGGAGGAACGAGAGCGAGCGGAGCGCTATCAGCGCGTGCTGGGCTACGCGCTGGCGGCGCTGGCGGCCGTGACCGCCTTTCCCCTGTTGATCGGGCAGATGGATTGGAGTGAGTTGCGGGAAACGATGGGGCACTGGCCCGGTTTCCTCGCTGGCCTCGCTTTGTTCCTCCAGACCGTTCAGCCCTACATAACGCTGATCAGCATGATGGGCGCTGTCCTCGTTATCAGCATCCTCCTGATCGTGATCCTTCGCGCGCTCCTTCCTCCCCAGGATGACCCGGAGGAGCGGGATCTGAAGCGCATGGAAAAAAAGCTGATCGAAGCGCGCGAGATCATCCGAGAGGGGTTACCCATGATCAGGTCATTGAGGGAGCAGGCCTTTATCTCCCACCGCATCCCTGGCACACCGGAGCCTCCTGAGGTTCAGCAGATGCGCCATCAGGTCGAGGCATGGGATCAGGCCGTGTGTAGCCATCTGATTCCGGTGTGGGAGTGGGCGGAACAGAGGAAGGAAGAGCGCGCTGGAGATCGGCTGGCAGTTCTGCACCATCGGATCCATCGATTTATCCTCCTCCTTGATTTGTTGGACAACCGGCTAACTCCCCTGCCGCTGCCCCGGGCGCTTGCTCTCTATCGCTATAAAAGCACAGATTTCGTCCGTTCCTCGGTAGTCTCCGATTTCGAATTCTCTCAGGTTCTCAATGGATACGGATTCAATGATGATGAGGTGCAGGCGATCGATGCCTGGGTCGATCGGCCGCTGTCCGAGATCCCGGCGCTGCGGGAGCGCTACCCAGATCCGGCTCGGCAGGGGAAACGCCTGCGGGATCTTCCGGCCCGGGATTTCGTGGAGGCCCTCCGGGAGATCGGTGTCTCCGCACTCCACGAACGGGAAATCCAGCCACCCGAGGTAGAGATCGAGAAACTCTTTGAGGCGCTAAAGGAATACCTGGGCATGCGGGATCTGGGAGGCGGGAGCTTCGCACGGCCCGAGCTGGGGGAAGAGGAATAAGCCGACCGGGGCTGTGGGGAAGCGTCGAAGGTGCCCCTCGCAGCCCCCAAATCCCCGGAAGAGACCAGCGGCGCAACGCCTCGCTGCTTTACAGAATGGCAGCGATCGATCCCTTTTCCCGTCCGAGGACCTCGCGGCGCATGGCGCCGGGGTCCGGGAGGATGTAAAAATACACGGTGTCTTTCTTCTCGTCGATCAGATCCCGCAGCTCCGCCTTCACCCGTTCCAGGCGGGCAGGGGTGATCTCCCCCTCAAAGGCGGAGTTTTGCACCCAGTGGAGATGGCGGCGCAGATACTGGCAGATCCGGGCGATGCGTTCCACTTCCACATCGTAGACGATGATCACATACATTGCCTCACCACCACGCTTTCAGTGGCTCGTAGGGTTCCATCCCCAGCAGATGTCGGACCAGTTTGTAGGCCTCCAGCCGGATGAGGGTCCGATAGCTCACCGGGCGCTTCAGGCGGGGATGCTGGATGGTCTCCCGCATCCGCTCTTCGAATTCCATCACCACCTTCTTCCGCCCCCCTTTGGTGAGATAACAGAAGCCCACTTCCTCCAGGAAATCGTCCTCGCCCAGGGCGCCCCGGTTCATCAGCGCGAACGCCATCCGATCCACCACCAGCGGCTTGAAGAGCTCCGCCAGGTCCAGGGCGAGGGAGAAGCGGCCCACCTGGCCGGCGGCTCGGGTCTCCCGGGGGTAGAAGGAGCCCACATAGAACCCGTAGTAGTTGAACACGTGCAGGCCGATCCCATGGCGGCTCAGGAAGCTCAGGAGCCGGGTGTTGAGGTCCAGCTCCCCCATCGCAAAGAGCGCCTCCACGTCACGCGGGTAACTGAAAACTCGGGAACCGGACCTGCGATCGAAGAAAAAGGAAGGGGCTGGGCATAGGGATGCACATGGAGCTAAAGAATTGCTACCAGACGGAAGCGAACCCGGAAGGGCTTTTCCATCACTGGAGCCAGAGCATATACTGGGAGCCTCAGGGCGGATGAGAAGATCTTGTCAGTCTTGTCCGATTTCCCCCAAAATCCCCTGAAGGTCGAGGATGGCGCTGACGGCGGAAGACCTGCGGGATCGGGTGGAGCCGTTGCGGGCGCATCCCGAGGGGCAGGAGGTCCTGTGGGCTATGCTGGCCTCAGAGGACGTCCTCCGCCTGCCGGCGGAGCTCGCCGCCTTCCGCGCCGAGGCCGAGCGCCGCTTCACGGAGCTGGCGGAGGCGGTCCGCCGCCTGAGCGAGGTCTTCATCGCCCACCGTCAGGAGTTCCTGGCCTAGACCGAGGCCCGCTTCGCCGAGCTCAGCGCCACCGCCCGCACCCTGATGGAAACCCAGCGCCAGCTGGTGGAGGTCCTGGGTCGTCTGGAGGAGAACCTGCAGCGTCTGAGCGAGGCCTTCATCGCCCATCGTCAGGAGTTCCTGGAACACCGTCGGGAGTTCCTGGAATACCGGGCCCAGACCGACCGCCGTTTGGACCGGGTGGAGGCACGTCTGGATCGGTGGAGCGCCGCCAGGAGGACCACAGCCGGGATCTGGGGGGAGCTCAAATCGATGCGCCTGGAGGTCCTCTACCGCGAGAACTCCGGCCTCTTCCGCTCCCTGCTGCGGCGGGCGGCGGTGCTGCCCGCCTCCCGCCGGCTGGAGATCCTGGAGGAGGTGGAGGCGGCCGGGCGGATCACCCGGGAGGAGACGGATCAGGCGGCTCCGCTGGACCTGCGGGTGGAGAGGTTTCGCCGGCGGGAGGATCGGCGGGTGTATCTGAGGGTGGAGATCTCCTGGCTGGGGAGCACGGAGGATGTGGCGCGGGCGGCGGAGCGGGCGGGGGTGTTTGCCCGGGCGCTGGGGGCAGAGGTGATCCCGATGGTGGCGGCGAAGGGGCTGACGGCGCCGGCCCGGCGGGCCCCCGGAGCGAGGAGTGTGGTGACTGCAGGGGGGAGGGCTTTCACCCCTATCGAGATTCCCACAGAAGAAGAGCCGGTAACCACATAGCTGTATTTGCAGGAGGCCACCGATGCGGAGCCTGTTCTATATCGCCCTACTGGTTTCCCTGCTCCTCGGATGCTGGTCGAATATGTCCCGCTCCCCTGCGTCCGGCTCCCTCCCCCAACGTTCCCCAACCAGAGAGCCAGACTTCCCGCCCACCCAGCTCTTTGCTTCTCTTTCAACTCCAACACCCACCCCAGCCGCTCCACCCTCCCCCCCGCCGACGGCCATGCAGCCGCTGATCGGAACCTCCACCCACCCGGCATCGCCGACTCGGCCGCCTCAGCCTTCTGTTACCCCGACCGTCCCCCGCCCGACCCGAACGCCAGGGCCTTCTCCGACGCCGGCCCCCACTCGCACGCCGGCACCCTCCCCGACCGCCGTTTCGAATCCGTCCACCCGCCCCCTCCATCCTCCTGCCTCCCGGCGGGTCCTGGCCAATTACTTCCCCTGGTATGACCCGGGCACCTGGTCCACCGGCTGCACGTCCGATGCGGATCAGCCCCGGGATGGCGTCTACTCGTCCGACGATCCCGGCGTGATCGCCCGCCACATCGGCCAGGCCCGCGCCGCCGGCATCGACGGCTTCGCCGTCCACTGGTTCGCCCCCGGCAACCGCACCGACGCCAACTTCGAGAAGGTCCTGAACCTCTCCCCCGAAGGCTTCCAATCCACCATCACTTTTCTCTATCACATCCTTCCCGGGGCGAATCAGCAGGGGGTCATCGATGCCCTGCGCTACGTGATGGGCCGCTACGCCGCCCATCCCCGCTTCCTCCGCATCGCCGGGCGGCCGGTGATCCTGTTCAGCGACATGTATCGGGTCCCGGATCCCGCCGGCAACCGCCCCGCCTCCGATAAGGACGTGGCCACCGCCGTGGCCCGCTGGGCGGCGATCCGGGAGGCGGTGGATCCGAACCACACGGCCTGGTGGATCGCGGAGGGCCTGCAGCCGGATTATCTCTCCGTCTTCGACGGGCTCTATGTCTACAAGATCGACCACGCCTGCTGCCCCAACGCCTACCGGGGGGCCTCCCGCTGGGCCGGATGGGTGCGGGACTGGGAGCGGCGGACCGGCCGGCCCAAGCTGTGGGTGGGCACGGTGATGCCCGGATGGGACGACCTGAACTCCGCCCAGCCCCAATGCGCCGACCTGCGGGTGAGCAGCGCTCCCTTCGCCCGGGACCGGGAGAACGGGGCGTATTACGCGCGGACGTGGGAGGCGGTGCTGCCCACGCGACCCGACTTCATCCTGATCCACTCTTTCAACGAGTGGGTGGAGGGCTCCTACATCGAGCCCAGCGTCCGCTTCGGCGATCTCTATCTGCAGCTCACCGCCCAGTGGGCCGCCCGCTACAAAGGGCGCTGAGGGCCGAGGGGGAGGAGGCCATCCCCCTCATTCGCATCCTCGCGTTACAATGGCGGCAAACACGATCCTTCGCCTTGGAGGAAACCATGGGCGGGCCGTGGGCGGTGGTGGCGGTGCTGTTCGCCTTCATGCTGCTGCACCAGACGGACAAGCTCCTGCTGGGCCCCCTGACCACGGAGATCATGAACACCTTCCATATCGGGGAAGATCTCATGGGGCTGGCCTCCACGGCGGCGCTGCTGGTGGGCCTCTTCCTCTATCCGCTGTGGGGCTACCTGGCCGATCGCTTCGCCCGGCCTGCCCTCATCGCCCTGGCCTCCTTCATCTGGGGGGCCACCACCTGGCTCAGCGCCATCGCCCCCACTTATCCCCTCTTCCTGCTCACCCGCGCCTCCACCGGGATCGATGACAACGCCTACCCCGGCCTCTACAGCCTGATCTCCGACTACTTCGGGCCCCAGCTCCGCAGCCGCATCTACGGCTTCCTGCAGATGACCGGCCCCGTGGGCTACCTCATGGGCGTGGCCCTGGCCCTCGGCCTCAAGGACCTCATCGGCTGGCGCGCCATCTATCTGATCACCGGCTCCCTGGGCCTGGTCATGGCCTTGCTGATCTGGCGGACCGTCCGCGAGGTCCCCCGGGGGCGCAGCGAGCCGGAGCTGGCCGCCCTGGCCGAGATCCCCGCCTACCGCTTCAACCTCAACGAGGTCCGCGCCCTGTTGCGCAAGCCCACCTTCCTCTTTCTGGTCACCCAGGGGTTCTTCGGGGTCTTCCCCTGGAACGTGATCTCTTTCTGGTTCTTCCGCTACCTGGAGGTGGAGCGGGGCTACAGCAACGCCCAGATCTTCGTGGTCATGGCCTCCGCGGTGATCGTGATGTCCCTGGGGTATCTGGCCGGCGGGGCGATGGGCGACTGGCTGTTCCGACGCACCCTGCGGGGACGGCTCATCGTCTCCATGGCTGGGGTGCTGGCCGGCGCGGTCCTGCTGGCGATCACCATGTCCATCCCGCCGCAGGCCTTCGGGGCCTTCTGGGCGATGGTGATCCTCACCGCCTTCACCATCCCCCTGGCCGCCCCCAACGTCCTGGCCACGGTCTTCGACATCAGCCCGCCGGAGATCCGGGGCTCGGCCCATGCCCTGGAGTCCTTCATCGAGGGCAGCGGGGCCTCCCTGGCTCCCTTCCTCACCGGCCTGCTGGCCGTGCGGACCTCGCTGCACACCGCCATCCTGACGATCTGCGTGGGGACCTGGCTCCTGTGCGGCTTCCTCTTCGCCCTGGCCATCTGGTCCGCTCCCCGGGACATCATGGCGCTGCGGGCGGAGCTCCGCGCCCGCGCCGCGCAGGCTGCTTCGGGATCCTGATCGGCCCGGGAAGGTATCTGCAACATACACGGCTGGCAGATTGCGGAAAGCAGAAATGGGAGAGGGCGGCCACGCCCCCTTTCTCCAAAAGCTGGATAAAGAGGCCATATGGAGGTATGCTTACATTGCAAGCACACCCTGAGGAAAAGCACGCCATGGTGCAGAAAATCTTCCGGTCGGGCAACAGCCTCGTGGTCTCCCTCCCCAAGGACATCCTGGATATGCTGGGCCTGGATGAAGGAGCGGAGGTCTCCGTGGAAATCGACCGGGAGCAGCGACGGATCATCATCACCCCGGCAGGTCTCGCCCTCCCCGGCGTCAACGAGGAGTTCGCCCGCCAGGTCACCGAGTTCATTGAGCAGTATCGCCCCGCTCTGGAGGCCCTGGCCCGGCGATGAGAGGCCTCACCATTGAGCAGGTGCTCTTCCTCCATGCTCGCCTCATCGAGGAGACGGGCGGCGCTCACGGGGTCCGAGACCTTTCCCTGCTGAAATCGGCAGTGGCCCGCCCCTGGGCAACCTTCGGCGGCCGCGATCTCTACCCAGACCTCTTCTCCAAAGCGGCCGCCCTGATGGACTCCCTGATCCACAATCATCCCTTCGTGGACGGCAACAAGCGCACGGGGATCGCCGCTGCAGCCCTCTTCCTCCGTCAGAACGGCTATCGTCTCACCGCCACGAACGAGGAACTGGAGGGATTCACCCGGTGGGTCGCAGAATCCCGGCCGGGCATCGTTGAAATCGCCGCATGGCTGAGAACCCACACCGCCCCCGAAGACCGGTAGCCTCCCCGGCTTCCTGCGACCCGCTGCAAACCCCTCCTCTTCGAGCGCCCCAGCAGCTTCCTCACTTCCCGCAGGTTGTTGCAGGCCGTCTTCAAGCGACAGACAGAGAGAAGAGGAACAGCATGCTTCTATCATCTGTGGATCATCCGGGTGAAATCGCGGATCATAAGCCGCGGAATGGCGAGGCCCTACGCCCAGGAGGCCACCCATTGCAAGATTTCCTCCGCGAGACGAAGGCGCGCGGCGGGATCCAGAATGAGGATACCGGTGACCAGCGGGCGGATCCCCATCGCCGCCACGGCCGGG
>Ga0326763_1000811_pt1 | contig 10558 bp, 8 predicted proteins | sample NORPS_P_FD_207671 | JGI IMG/M metagenome (GOLD analysis project Ga0326763, IMG submission 207671) | Hot spring water microbial communities from Norris Geyser Basin, Yellowstone National Park, WY, United States - NOR.PS_P | ecosystem: Environmental > Aquatic > Thermal springs > Unclassified...
TGGAAAACCTCACCCTCACCATCCCGGTGCGGGCTGGGGAGAACAAGATCTACGGCTCCGTCACCGCCAAGGACATCGCCGAGGCCCTTTCCCGCCAGCACGGCATCACCATTGACCCTAAGCGCCTCAACCTGGAGAAGCCCATCAAGGAGCTGGGGGAGTACGTCCTCACCTACAAACCCCACCCCGAGGTGCCCATCAGCCTCAAGGTGAGCGTGGTGGCCCAGTAACCCTTCCCGGCAGGCCGCCAGGGGCGGGGGTAACCCTGCCCTTTTTGCTGGCCCCGCCCTTGGCGTATGCTTAGAGGCGTGGAGTTTGTCGTGGAAGACCTGGGCCTCATCCCTTACGGGGAGGCCTGGGCCTACCAGAAGGAGGTCCACCGGCAGGTGGTGGAGGGGAAACGCCCCCCCACGCTTCTCCTCCTGGAGCATCCCCGGGTCATCACCCTAGGGCGGAAGGCCACCGGGGAAAACCTCCTCTTCCCCGAGAGCTGGTACCGGGAGCAGGGCTTTGAGCTCTACTGGGTGGAGCGGGGCGGAGACGTCACCTACCACGGGCCGGGGCAGCTCGTGGGCTACCCCATCTTCCCCGTGGACCGGGAGGTGCGCCGCTTCCTCAGGCAGATAGAGGAGGTCATCGTGAGGGTGGCGGCGGACTACGGCCTCGAGGCCTACCCCACCCCGGGCTACGCCGGGGTCTGGGTGGGGGAGGACAAGCTCTGCGCCATCGGGGTGGCGGTGAAGGAGGGGGTGAGCTTCCACGGCTTCGCCCTCAACGTGTCCACGGACCTGAACGACTTCTCCGTCATCATCCCCTGCGGCCTGAAGGGCAAGGGGGTCACCTCCCTGGAGAGGCTCCTCGGGAGGAAGGTGCCCATGGCGGAGGTCAAGGCCCGGGTGGTGGAGGCCTTCGCCCAAGTCTTCGGCATGAAGCCCCGCCTTTGGAGGAAGGATGAAGCCCAAGTTTGAGACCTTAGAGCTCCTCTCGCCCACGGGGGAGGTCATCCCCCTCAAGGTGGTGAAGCGCGGCCTGGCCCAGGCCCGGCCCGAGCCCGTGGACCGCCACAAGCCCGCCTGGCTCAGGGCCACCCTCCCCACCGGGCCCAAGTACCAGGCCCTGAAGGCCATGGTGCGGGACCTCAAGCTCCACACCGTCTGCCAGGAGGCCCTCTGCCCCAATGTGGGCGAGTGCTGGACCCACGGCACCCTGACGGTCATGATCCTGGGAAGCGTCTGCACCCGGGCCTGCAAGTTCTGCGCCGTGGACACGGGAAACCCCAGGGGCTGGGTGGACCCGGAGGAGCCCGAGAGGGTGGCCGAGGCCATCGCCCGCATGGGGGTGCGCTACGTGGTCCTCACCAGCGTGGACCGGGACGACCTCCCCGACGGCGGCGCCTCCCACTTCGCCGCCACCATCCGGGCCATCAAGGAGCGGGCCCCCGGGGTCCTGGTGGAGGCCCTCACCCCCGACTTCCAGGGGGACCTAAAGGCGGTGGAGACGGTCCTGGCGGCGAACCCCGAGGTCTACGCCCAGAACCTGGAGACCGTGCGCCGCCTCACCCCCAGGGTGCGGGACCCCCGGGCGGGCTACGAACAGACCCTGAAGGTCCTGGCCCACGCCAAGCGGGTGAGGCCCGAGATCCTCACCAAGTCCAGCCTCATGCTGGGCCTAGGGGAGGAGGAAGAGGAGATCCGGGAGGCCATGGCGGACCTCCGGGCCGCCGGGGTGGACATCCTGACCCTGGGCCAGTACCTCCGCCCCACCCCCGCCCACCTGCCCGTGGCCCGCTACGTGCCCCCGGAGGACTTCCAGAAGTACGCCGCCTGGGGCTACGAGATGGGCTTTAAGGAGGTCTTCGCCGGGCCTCTGGTGCGGAGCTCCTACCGGGCGGACCGGGTGTTTTTGGAGGCTTTGGGCCGATGAGGCTCTTCTTCCTGGACCTGCTGGCCCTGTTCCTCTTCGCCCTGGTGGGGCTCCTTTCCCACGGGCGGCCGGTGGACCTAGGGGGCCTTGCCAGAAACCTGCTTCCCGTCCTCTTTGTCTGGCTCCTCCTAAGCCCCTTCCTCGGCACCTACCGGAGGCCCAGCTGGAGGAACCTCCTCTTTACCTGGTTCCTGGCCTTTCCGGCGGGGCTTTGGCTCAGGGAGATGGTCCTTGGGGGGAGTTTTGGCCCGGGCTTTTTCGTCTTCCTCGCCGTGGCCATGGCCTTTAGCCTCCTCTTCCTCTTCCTTCTCCGGGGTCTCGCCAAGCTCCTCCGAATCTGGTAAAAAGGGCGTATGGACAAGGTGGCCTTCATCGGTCTTGGGGCCATGGGCTACCCCATGGCGGCCCACCTGGCCCGGCGCTTCCCCACCCTGGTCTGGAACCGCACCTTCCAAAAGGCCCTGAGGCACCAGGAGGCGTTCGGCTCCAGGGCGGTTCCCCTGGAGGAGGTGGCCGAGGCCGGGGTCATCTTCACCTGCCTGCCCACCACCAAGGAGGTAGCCCAGGTGGCGGAGAGGCTTTTACCCCACCTCCGGCCCGGGACCTACTGGGTGGACGCCACCAGCGGCGACCCCGAGGAGAGCCGGAGGCTCGCCGAGCGCCTTCGGGAAAAGGGCGTGGTCTATCTGGACGCCCCCGTCTCCGGAGGCACGGCGGGGGCGGAGAAGGGGACCCTCACCGTGATGCTGGGCGGGCCGGAGGAGGCCGTGGAGCGGGTGAGGCCCTACCTGGCCTACGCCAGGAAGGTGGTCCACGTGGGGCCCGTGGGGGCGGGGCACGCGGTGAAGGCCATCAACAACGCCCTTTTGGCGGTGAACCTGTGGGCGGCGGGGGAGGGCCTCGTGGCCCTGGTGGCCCAGGGGGTTTCCGCAAAGAAGGCCCTGGAGGTCATCAACGCCTCCTCGGGCCGCTCCAATGCCACCGAGAACCTGATTCCCGAGAGGGTCCTCACCCGCGCCTTCCCCAAGACCTTCGCCCTGGGCCTCCTGGTCAAGGACCTGGGGATCGCCATGAGGGTTCTGGAAGGGGAGAAGGCTCCAAGCCCCCTCCTCCGCCTCACCCGGGAGGTCTACGAGATGGCCAAGCGGGAGCTGGGGCCTGAGGCCGACCACGTGGAGGCCCTGAAGCTTCTGGAGCGCTGGGCAGGACGGGAGATCCGCTAAGTGCCCGCGCTTTGCTTTTGCCATGGGGTGCCCAAGTCGGGGCCAAGGGCTTTTCTGGGGCCCCCACCGCAGCTTTTGCCGCGGTGGGGTATTTTAGTTCACCCCCGGTTCAGGCCCCGTTCAGGGCCTCAGGGTACCCTGGGGGCGGAAAGGAGGTGGAAGCCTTGGAAAAACACCCGGCTTTTCCACGGTCAGAGGTCGGTCAAGGAGGCTTGGCGGTAGCTTTCCCCGGGCTTGACATGAGGGGGTGGTGTGCGTAAGATTAGCCTCGGATGCCGTGTGAGGTGGCGGGCGTGCCCAAAAAAGGTACCCTTCCCCCGCACGGCGTCGGGACCCAGGGGGCAACAGCGGAAACCCCTAGGGTAAATCAGCAAGGAGGTGCGTAGGGTATGAAGGGAAATCGGCTCAAGGCTCTACTCCCAGCTCTGTTGGGCGGCCTTGCCCTCTTCCTGGCAAGCTGCCAGCAGACCCAGACCCAGCCTGACCGGGTGCTTTCCGTGACGGTAACCCCGGCCACGGCCACCGTTGAGGTGGGGCAGCAGGTGGCCCTCACGGCCCAGGTCCAGGTGACGGGCAACGCCTCTACCGCGGTGACCTGGTCCTCCACAGACCCCAGCGTGGCCACGGTGGACAGCAACGGGGTGGTCCGGGGCGTGGCCCCTGGGCAGGCCGTCATCCGGGCCACTAGCCAGGCCGACAACACCAAGTTCGGCCAGGCCACCATCACGGTGACTCCGGCGGAGAGGCCCAACATCTCCATCCTGGCCCCCGCCAACGGCGCAGTGGTGGCTGGTAACTTCCAGGCCACGGTCCGGGTCCAGGGTAGCGCCGGCAACCTCACCAGCCTCACCTACACCTTCGCCGGCGGCAGCCCGGTAAGCGTCCTCGCCGCGGGCATCCAGCCCCAGCAGTACGACGTCACCCGCACCTTCACCGTGAACGTTCCCGCTAACCTGGCGGACGGGAGCTACCAGCTCACCGTCCGCGCCGAGGACAGCCGGGGCCGCTCCGCCGAGGCCAGCGTGACCGTCCAGCTCCGCCGCGGCCCGCAGATTGAGATCCGGCTGGAGCCCCAAGGCGCCAACAGCAACCTGGTGGTCCTGCAACAGAATATCGCTGGCAACACCTTAAACGTCCCCTACGTCCGCGGTAACATCCAGGCGCGTGTGGTGGTGGACGGCCGGGGTCTGACGCCCAACCGGGTGGAGATCTTCCGCGGCCGTACGGAGGCCGACACCTCTACCCGCCTTTACGATGGGGCTCCCGATGGTGCCCAGGTGGTGGACAACACCGCCGTTCTGCCCCAGGGGGAGAGGTTCTTCTACATCGCCCGCGTCTACTTTGACCAGCCCATCCCCGGCACCAACCCGCCCCAGAACAACCTCACCGTGGCCCAGATCTTCGTTCCCGACAACCTCCCGCCGCAGCTTCCCGACATTGTGGAGGTCAGCAAGCTTTCCCCGGCCCGCACGGCGGCTAGGGGCAACTGGGTCAACGGGACCGTCACCCAGCTGCTGGAGAACCTGAGCAGCTTGGTGGACAACCCCACGAACACCCCTATGCCCGCCAGCGGTGTCCGCGCCATCCGCTACTTCGCCGACCGGACCCCCTTTGACGGGACCTTTAACCGCGACATCTTCCTGGGCGAGGCCCTCACCTCCCCCTACAGCATCCAGGTCAACACCAACCAGGTCCTGCCTGACGGCACCTACCGCATCTTCGCCGTGGCCGTGGACCAGCTGGGCAACGAGTCCACCGGTCCCCTTTCCGCCTACATCCTCAACGTGGACAACACCCCGCCCCAGGTAGCCTTGACGGCCCGGGACCGGGGCCGCGGCGACGTGGGTACCGCTTGCGCCGGTGGCGGCAACGTGGACCTCTTCCCCGCCGAAGCGGGCTTCATCTCGGGTTGCGCCGTCGTGGAGACCCGTGCGCGGGACACCGGGGTGGGCTTCTTCCCCGGCACCACCCAGCTCATCGTGAGCCTGGGCGGTGGAAGCCCGGTCACCTTCCCGGTCCCCATTGTTGCGGCGACCACCTCGGATGTGGGCCCGGGCCCGGTGGTAGGCACGGTGAACTACGATGCCGTTAACGGGCCTGTGACCCTCACGGCCACCATCAGCGACGAGCTGGGCAACCAGGGCCAGGCCACCTTCCAGGCCATCGTGGACAACAACCGGCCCCAGGCCCCGGTGATCACCAGCCCCAGCGCGGGCACCTACCCTGCCTGGGACCAGGTGAGCTTCGGGGCCAACAGCAGCGACAGCCAGAGCCAGGTGCGGGAGCTGCGGCTCTTCTTCGCCAGCAACGCCAACCCTGCTGCCGGTGTCACTGCACCTGTTTGGAACGCCAATGGGGCGCAGCCTGGCCTGGTGGAGCTGGCCCGCATCCCGGGGGCTAGCGGCGCGATCAACGTGCGCCTCCCTGACCCCACGAACGACTCTGCTGGGCAGCACTCTCTGGACCTCATAGCCTTGGCCGTGGACCAGGCGGGCAACGCCCGGGCCAACTTCCGTAGCCTCAGCATCCGCCACAGGGCCACGCGAGTTAACGGGGTCAACAACCCTGGCGATGGTTCCGGTAACAACGGGCAACGCTTTGAGCTCACCTTCCTGGCTCCGCCGAGCGGGACGCCCTATCTTGTACCCGCCCCCGCAGATCCTACCCTTACCCTTCCTCCCGCGGTTCGTCCCCTGGCGGGCCTCGTAGGCCAGTCCCAGTACATCCTGAGCTACGTGGATACGGATGCCTCTACCGCCATCCAAGAAGGGGCACTGGCCCGGCTCAGCTTCTACTACCTGGCCCCCACCAGCGATCCGCTCAGGGCCAACCTAGGGGCTGCGGCGGCCATCGGCCTCCCGGGCTACGTGGCGGCCTTCAACGAGGTCTACTACCTCATTCAGGACGTGGAGAGCGCTCCCTTCCGGGTGAACTGGACCCTCGAGCCCAACCGGGGCCTTGTCGCCTTGATCTTCAACGATCAGGGCCACAGCAGCCGCAACCCTGATGCTCTGGGCGCCGGCTTCATGGTCCAGGCCACGGCCCTGGCCTGCCCGCAGGGCGACTACAGCGTGACCGCTAACACCCCCCTCCGGGGCATTTACCAGATTCGTTACTTCAACGCTGCTCGTGGAACTGTGCAGGCCCAGGCCCAGTACGTTCGCTTTAGCGGTAGTGCTGGTCTGGCCCTTGTGGCTGGCGGGCCCAGCCAGGCCATTAACGTGCCGCCCGCTGACGGCCAGTTCCTGTTCGACACGGCCGCAGTGGCCCCAGTGGGTGATGCAACCAATACCACTCTCGGGTCTGCAAACGGCAGCACCTACACCCAGCAGCTTCAGGTCACCAATAATGGTCCTGTTGTTGTTGTGCGCGTGTTCCAGCTTTGCCCGGCGGGCTCCATCAACGTGGTGCCCTAGGGCCTAGGCTCCGGCCCCGGCCCCCCAAGGGGGCCGGGGTTTTCTTTTGCTATAGTCAGGGGGTATGGCGCGCGCGCTGCTCGCTTTCGCCCTAGCGGTTCTCTTCGCCTTAGGCATTGGGCTCTACCCCAGGTTCCGGCCTCCTTCCCCGGAGGCCCTGGTGGCCCGGCTGGCCCAGGGGGGTAGGGTGGTCCTGCCCCCGGGGGAGACCCTCCTCCCGCCCGTGGACCTGGTGCGGGAGGTGGAGCTCCTCGCCCCTCCCAAGGGGGCCAGGCTCCGCCTTAGGGGGCCCCTCACGGTCTTCCCCGGGGTGCGGGCGCGCCTGGAGAGGGTGGTCCTGGAGGCAGCCCCCGGCTTCCCGGGGCCGCTGGTGCGGGTGGCCCCCGGGGGCGGGCTCCTCCTGGAGGGGGTGGAGGCCCGCTGCGAGGGATGCCGGGCGGTGGTGGAGGCGGAGGGGCAGGTGGAGGCGGTCCGCACCCTCCTGGACGGGGGGGCCCGGGGGGCCCAGGTGGTCCTGAGCCTAGGGGACGGGGCCCGGGCCCGCCTGGAAGAGGCCCGGCTCCGGGGGGGAATCCAGGCCTGCCTCCTCCTGCAGGGCAAGGCGGAGGCGGAGGTTTTGGGGGGTGAGGTGGGCCCTTCGGGCCACGCCGGGGTGCTGGTCCTGGGGGCGGGGCGGTACCGCCTCCAGGGGGTGGCCTTCGGCGACAACCCCACCGCCGCCCTGGTGGTCCTGGGGGAGGGGGCGGAAGGGCGGCTGGAGGGGGTGCGGGTGGAAGGGGGGCGGTATGCCCTCTACCTGGGGGAGAAGGCCCCCGCCCCCGTGCTGGGGGCGGGGAACGTCTTCAGAAGCCGCCAGGTGGTGGGAAGGCTCAGCGAGGGCTCACGGTGAAGTCCACCCCGGTGGCGGGCGGGATCACGGGAGCGGGGTAGACCCCGAAGAGGTCGCCGCCGTCCACAGTCCTGTTCCCGTTCACGTCCTTCCAGGCAAGGACCCGGTAGGGCACGCCCCGCCTGGCTTCGGGGAGCACGTAGGGGCTCTCGGAAGCGGTGGTGCCCAGGCGGACCCCCGTGGCCCGGGGGTCGTCGCACCTCATCTCTCCGTTCACCACCGGGCAGGCGGCCACCAGGGTCCCAAGGAGGCCTCCCTCCACCGGGGGCGGGGGCGTGATCCCCAGGGCCTGGAGGGCGGCGGGGGCGTTGATGAGGCCGGCCCCGCACTCGGCTCCCGTGGGCCTGCGGCAGGCCTCGGCGCTCATGGGGACGGCGGTGGCCTGGAGGATGCTCCTGGCCTCCTGGGGGGTAAGGCTGGGCTTCAGGCTCTTCATCAGGGCCACCAGACCGGCTACGTGGGGGGTGGCCTGGGAGGTGCCGTTTAAGAACCCGTAGTTCATCTCGCCGGTGGTGTCGTTCCGCCCCAGGCTCAGAACCCCGTTGCGGGGGTTCCCGGCGAGGAAGCCCCCGGGAGCCATGACCGCCACGGTGAGGCCGTAGTTGGAGTAGGGGGCGCGGGCTCCGCTGGGCTCCACCGCCCCCACGGCGATGACCCCGGGGCAGCTGGCCGGGCTCGCCCCTGCGGCGTCCATGGATTCGTTGCCCGCAGCGGCTATTACGATGACCCCACGGGCCAGGAGCTGGGAGATCACCTGGCCGTAAAGGGGGTGGGCGGCGCAAGGAACGATGCTTCCCAGGGAGAGGTTCACGATCTGGGCGGGGTACGGGTTAGGGGGCACCCCGGCTACGGGTAGCCCCGCCACCCAGAGTGTACCCTCGGCGATGTCCACGCTGCTGCCGGTGCCCGTGCCCGCCCGGGGGTCGGGCCCCAGGGCCCGGGCGTGGACCTGCTTGACCCGCCAGGCCACCCCGGGGATGCCCAGGCCGTTGTCCCCCACTGCCCCGAGGATGCCCCCCACGTGGCTTCCGTGGTAGCTCGTAAGGCTTCCTGGGCCGGTGTCGTAGGGGTCGGGGTCCCGGCCGTCGCCGTCTGCGGCCAGGACGGGATCGCTGATGAAGTCGTAGCCCGCCAGGACCTGGCCCACCAGGTCGGGGTGGGTGCGCTGGGGGCGCAGGGGGTCCCAGAGGACCCCCGAGTCCACCACCCCCACCACCACCCGCGGGTCGCCCACGGTGATGTCCCAGGCCCGGGGCATGCCGATGAGTTCGTAGTTCCAGTTGAAGGGGTAGAGGGGGTCGTTGGGCACCCTATGGGCGAAGGCCACGTAGTCGGGCTGGGCCCAGACCACCTCGGGCCTGTCCAGGAGCGCCAGGGCCGCCTTCAGGGGCAAGGCGGGGTCGGAGGCCAGGGGCCGGGGTGCGGAGCGGAGGCGGTAGAGGTGGACCCCCTCCAGGGAGAGCTCTCGCTCTGCTTCCAGGACGAACTCCCCGGCCCTAAGGGTGCGCAGCCCTTGGGGAGCGAGGCCCGGGCGCGTACGCACGATGACCCGGCCCGGCCACATGGGGGGCGGGTCCTGAAGGAGCTGGGTGAGGGCCTGCCTCAGCTCCAGCTTGGCTAGGGCCTCCCCCAAGCCCTCCGGGGGGGCGGCCTGGCCCCCTGCCTGCACCAGGCGGATGGTGCCGGAGATGCTGGCCCTAAGGGCTCCGCCGATGGTGAACTCGCCCCCCGAGGCGGCGCTCCAGGAGTTGAAGCTCCCAAAGAGCTCCGCGAGCTCGGGGTTTTGGAAGCTGGTGCGCCCGCGGAAATTGAGGACGTACCACTGGTAGGCTCCCTCAGGCAAGGGGTTCTGGGGCCGCCACTCCCTCACCTGGCCCTCAAAGAGCCGGCCCACGGCGAAATCTTCCTGCGTTTTGCTCACCACCAGGACCCCCGTGGCCACGGCCCGGGGGCTGTTGCTCCAGCGGAAGAGGGGGTTGCCGGGGAAGTCCTCCCCGTCCCGGGGGCTCTGGGGCGCGGGCGGAGCCAGAGGCTCGATGGGCGGGGACGGGGTCACCGGACCCTCCCCCCAAGGCCCCAGGGCGGACACCCCCAGCTGGAGGCTGTCGCCCTCCTCAAAGGTGAGGGTGAAGGTGCCTTCGGCGAGGGTCTTGCCTCCTGCCACCTCCCCGATGGGGGTCCAGGAGGAGGAGGGTCTAAGGCGGAGGAAGAGCCGGTAGCCCCGGGCTTGGGGCACCCCCTCCCAGGCCAGGGCCAGGTAGGCGTAGGCCCTTAGCGCTTGGGGACCGGCCTCCCCCACGGCCCCGGGCTTGAGGGCCCGGGCGGCGAGGGCCCGGCGGAGAAGGTGGGCCTGGGGGGTCTCCCCCTGGGGAAGACCCTGGGGGGCGAGGTCATTGGGCAGGACCAGGAGGCCCGCCTCCACGTAGGAAGGGGCGCGGTCCCCCCCGCCTCCCGGCGGAGGTGGGGGAGGGGAGCCCCCCCCGCCGCAGGCCCCGAGGAGGCCTGCCAGGAGCGGCCCAAAGAGAAGCCGAATCTGCCAGGCTTTTTTCATGGGTTACCTCCTATCATGCTCCACCCTCCTTGGGAACACCCTGCCGGGTCTCCCACTTTTCATGTTAGGGCAGGGGCCTTAACAAAATCCTAACGCCTCCCTCCTATACTGGGAGGGTATGAGGTGGCAAGAGCTCCTGGGGGCGGCGGGGCCGGTCTTCTACCTCCTTCTGGGCCTTTCCGTCTACACCGTGTACCTCCTCCTCTACGCCTCCTTCTTGCTCAGGCGCGAGGGGCGGGTGGAGGAGGCCCTCCTGGATAGGCTCTGGGACCTGGCCCAGCTGGCCCCTCTCCTGGGCCTCCTGGGGACCACCCTGGGCATGATCCGGGCCTTTATGGCCCTCTCGGGGGAGCCCAACGGGGCCCTGTTGGCCAAAGGGGTGGCGGAGGCCCTGGTGAACACGGGCATGGGGCTTCTGGTGGCCGTGGCGGCCTACGGGGGGCGGACCTTTCTCTCGGGGCGGCGATGAGGCGGAACCTCAACCTCATCCCCCTGATCGACTTCTTTCTCCTGCTCCTGCTCTTCGCCCTCCTGTCCGTGCAGTTCGGGAGCCTTC
>Ga0326763_1000814_pt1 | contig 10546 bp, 9 predicted proteins | sample NORPS_P_FD_207671 | JGI IMG/M metagenome (GOLD analysis project Ga0326763, IMG submission 207671) | Hot spring water microbial communities from Norris Geyser Basin, Yellowstone National Park, WY, United States - NOR.PS_P | ecosystem: Environmental > Aquatic > Thermal springs > Unclassified...
TGCGGGCAGCACTCGTTGCTTTGACAGTGTTGATTGCGGCGCCGGCGAGCGCTCAGACGGTGGACGAGCGGCTCCCGACATGTCTTGCCTGCCACGGCAAGAACGGGGCCTCGGCGATCCCGACTGTGCCTTCCCTGGGCGGGATGCCGGTGAACTACGTGCTCTCGCAGCTTTACCTCTTCCGCGAGAAGATACGGAAGGTCGATCCGATGACCGCGATAGCAGCGGGCTTGAGCGACGACGATTTGCGCACGCTGGGGGCGCTGTTCAACAAGATGCCGCCACCGCCCCCGGGCCCGGCGCTGACGGCGGCCGAAGAGTCGGCCGGGGCGGCGCTGGTCGACAAATATCACTGCGGATCATGCCACATGCCCACATTGAGCGGTCAGGGGACGATCCCGCACATCGCCGGGCAGCATGCCGAATACGTCAAAGAGGCGCTGATCACCTACAAGAACAACACGCGGCGCGGGTATAGCCCGGCGATGAACGAGGCTGCGCAGGCTGTCGAGGATGACGACATACCGTTGCTGGCGCGGTACGTCGCTAGCTTCCGGGCACCGCAAGATTAGAGGTCCGCTCGCACCGGTTCGGGGGTGAGTGACGCCTACTGAGCCTTGGTCAGGCGGTCGAGGGCGACGAGCTGGGCGATCAGGGCGGGCATCTCTGCGACGGCGACCATGTTGGGGCCGTCGCTGGGTGCATTGTCCGGGTCCTGATGCGTTTCGATGAACAGCGCGGCAACGCCGACGGCCGCCGCCGCGCGGGCGAGCGGCCGAGCGAACTCGCGCTGGCCGCCTGAGCTGGTGCCTTGGCCCCCGGGCTGCTGAACCGAGTGGGTCACATCGAACACGACGGGGTAGCCGGTGCGCGCCATGATCGGCAGCGCACGGAAGTCCGAGACGAGCGTGTTGTAGCCGAAGCTCGCGCCGCGCTCCGTCAGCAGGATGCTCTCGTTACCGGTGCCGGCGATCTTGGCGGCGACGTTGGCCATGTCCCACGGTGCCAGGAACTGACCTTTCTTGACGTTGATCGTGCGGCCGGTCTCGCCGGCGGCGATCAGAAGGTCGGTCTGCCGGCAGAGAAAAGCGGGGATCTGGAGGACGTCGACGGCTTCAGCAGCCGGGTCGCACTGCTCGGCATTGTGGATGTCGGTCAGGACGGGAATCGCGAACCGTTCGCGCACGGCGGCGAGGATCGAAAGACCCTTGGCCATGCCGACGCCGCGGGCCGCGGTCGCGCTGGTGCGGTTGGCCTTGTCGAAGCTGCTCTTATAGATGAGGCCGATACCGGCTTGCCTGGCGAGGATCGTGAGGGCGTCGGCCATCTCGAACGCATGCGCCTCCGACTCGATCTGGCACGGGCCCGCGATGAGCACTAACGGCTTGTCGTTGCCGATTTCCAGCTCCCGGACGCGGACGATACGGGGGCCGGGCGGCGGCTCGTCCCCGGGCTCATCGTCGGGGAGGTCGTCGAGCTCGTCAGACAAGGCGGGCCTGCTTGACCGTGGCGCGGATGAAGCCGGCGAAGAGTGGATGCGGGTCGAGCGGCTTGGATTTCAGTTCGGGGTGATACTGGACGCCGACGAACCAAGGGTGACCCGGCAGTTCGACCGTCTCGGGCAAGAGTCCGTTCGGCGACATGCCCGCAAAACGAAGGCCGGTCGCTTGCAAACGGTCGCGGTAGTTGACGTTGACCTCGTAGCGGTGCCGATGGCGTTCGCGGATTTGAGTCGAACCGTAGATCTCGGCAATGAGCGAGCCTTCCGCGAGATCCGCGGGATAGGCACCGAGCCGCATCGTGCCGCCGAGATCGCCGCCTTCGTCACGCCGTTCGATCTGATTGCCCCGCGCCCATTCCGTCAGTAGCCCCACGACCGGTGTGGCGCAGGGGCCGAACTCGGTGCTCGAGGCGTCGTCGAGCCCGGCCATGTTGCGGGCGCATTCGATGACGGCCATCTGCATGCCAAAGCAGATTCCGAGGAAGGGGACCCGGCGTTCCCGCGCGAAGCGGACGGCTGCGATCATGCCGGGGGTGCCGCGTTCGCCGAAGCCGCCCGGCACTAGGATACCGTGGCAGCCCTCCAGCCGGTTGACGGCGTCCGGTTGCTCGAACACCTGGCTATCAACCCAGTCCAGTTCGACACGGACCCGGTTGGCGACGCCGCCATGGGTGAGCGCTTCGGCAAGGCTCTTATAGGAGTCGAGCAGGCGAGTGTATTTGCCGACCACCGCGATCCGGACGGTGCCTTCGGGCGAACGCACCAGGTCGACGATCTGCTGCCAGGGCGAGAGATCGGGGTTGGTCTCGAACGGCAGGCCGAAGTGGCGGAGAACCTCACGATCCATCCCCTCCTGGTGGTAGGAAATCGGCACGGCGTAGATCGTGTCGACGTCCAGCGCGGCGATGACGGCTTGCTGGCGCACGTTGCAGAAATTGGCGATCTTGCGGCGTTCGGCATCGGGGATCTGCCGGTCACAACGGCAGAGCAGCATGTCGGGCTGGATGCCGGCGTTCTGCAACTCCTTGACGGAGTGCTGGGTCGGCTTGGTTTTCAACTCGCCGGCGCTGGGGATGTAGGGCACCAGGGTGAGGTGGATGAACATCGTGCGCTCGGCGCCGAGTTCGTTCCCGAGTTGGCGGATTGCCTCTAGGAAAGGCAGGCTCTCGATGTCGCCGACGGTTCCGCCGATCTCGATGAGCGCGAAATCGACGCCATCCAACTCGCGGGTGATCGCCTCCTTCAAGGCGTCGGTGATGTGCGGGATGACCTGGACGGTGGCGCCGAGGTAATCGCCCCGCCGCTCCTTTGCGATCACCTCGGAATAGATGCGTCCGGTGGTGGCGTTGTCGGACTGGTTGGCATGGACGCCCGTGAAGCGCTCGTAATGGCCTAAATCGAGATCGGTCTCGGCGCCGTCATCGGTGACGAACACCTCGCCGTGCTGCGTGGGGCTCATCGTGCCGGGGTCGACGTTGAGGTAGGGATCGAGCTTGCGCAGGCGGACCGTGTAGCCGCGGGTCTGCAACAGCGCGCCGAGGGCGGCCGAAGCGACACCTTTGCCGAGCGAGGAGACCACGCCGCCGGTGATGAATACAAACCGCGTCATGGGAGCCCCCCATAGCAACGCCCCGCCGATTCAGGGAACCCCCGATCGACGCAACCCTCATGGTTAAAGGGCGTGTGCGTCGTCGATCAGTTCCCGGTCGGAACCGAGGGGCCTGCCGGGGCGGCAGGGGTGGCCGGCGCTGCTGGCGCTGCCGTACCCGCTCCGGCCCCGAGCGGGGGCGGGTAGTCCAGCAGCGACTTTCCGCCGCCGACGGTCCCGCGGTTGAGCAGAGCGAGGCTGAGCGACAGCACGAAGAAGATGGTGCCCAGGATCGCCGTGGTGCGGGTGAGCAGGTTTGTGGTGCCGCGCCCGCTCATGAAGCCGCCCATGCTCTGCGACGAACCGATCCCGAGTCCGCCGCCCTCCGAGCGCTGGATCAGCACGACACCGATTAGCGCAAGGGTGACGAAGAGGTGGATCAACAGGAGAACCGTGTTCATGGCGAGCTATCTAACGTGATGCGGCGTTGCTGTCAGCGCCCGGTGAGGATGCGGCCGACCAGCTGCTTGACCGATGGGATGAAGCCGTTCGAGTAGAACGGGTCGCTGGCAAAGCGATAGGCGTTGTGCCCGCTGAACATCAGCTGGTGCTCGATTGCTTCCGGCGTCTGGTCGTCACGACGGACTTCCTGCAGGGTCTTCTGGATGCAGAAGCTGCGCGGATCGGCCTTCTTGCCGTTGTCGTAGTCGGGACCGTGCTGGCTCCAATTGCTGAAGCGGCAGACGCTCAGACACCCCATGCAGGCGACCTGATCGGCGGTGATCTGCGCGGCGCGATCCGGCGTGACGAAGATGAGGGTGCCGTCAGGCGTCCGCATGGCTTCGCTGAAGCCTGCGGCGATCCAGCCTTCCGCATGGAACAGGTCTTGCGGCGCGAGATATACCGGGCGCTTGCGGGGGCCGATACCGAGCATGGCGGTGTGCTCGCCGATCGGCTCCGTCGTGTAGGCGACCTGGTGCTCGCCACGCTGGCGCAATTCCTCGATAAAGCCGTTGTTGACGGCGCTCGAGTAGAAGCCGGTGGGGCTGAACTTGTTGAGGAAAACGTCGCCCTCCTTGAGCGTCAGCAGCCGCTGCTTCCAAGCGTCGCTGATCGGGCTCTCCTGGGTCAGCAGGGGGCGGGTGCCGAACTGGAAGGCGATCGGCCCGAGATCGGGGTTGTCGATCCAATCCTCCCATTCCTCGAGCCACCAGACGCCGCCGGCCATGATAATCGGAACCTGATCGAGGCCGAAGGTGCGCATCAGCTTGCGCAGTTCCAGGACGCGGGGGAACGGGTCTTCCGGCTTCTGCGGGTCCTCGCCGTTCGAGAGGCCGTTATGGCCGCCGGCAAGCCAGGGATCTTCGTAGACGACGCCGCCGAGTAGCGAGGCCGCTTTCGAGTAGGCGCGCTTCCAGAGCGCATTGAAAGCGCGGGACGACGACACGATCGGGTAGTAGTGGATTCCGAACTTGGCCGCGATGTCGGAGAGGCGATAGGGCATCCCGGCGCCGCAGGTCAGGCCGTGGATCAGGCCCTTCGCTCCCTCGAGCACCCCGGTGATCACCCGCTCGGCGCCTCCCATTTCCCACAGGATATTGGCATGGATCCGTCCGCGGCCGCCGCTGATCTCCCAGGCGCGCTTAGCCTGGTCGATACCACCCTGAATGCCGAATTGGATGAGTTCTTCGTGGCGCTCGCGCCGGGTCCGCCCGAAGTAGTTCTGCGGCACGGGGTTGCCGTCGGCGTCGTAGTAGTCGGCATTGACGGCGCTGAACGTGCCGGCGCCACCGGCCTCGGCCCAGTGCCCGGAGGAAACGCCGGTCGACACGCCGATTCCCTTGCCGCCCTCGATCAGCGGCAGGACGTCGACCCCTCCCATCCGGATTTCATTCAGCGTCTTCATGGCCGGGCCGATCCCAATTTCACCGTGCTGTAATTATAGACGGCCGGGCCCCGGTGAAAGGGCCCGGCTCTATTTAAGCGGAGTACTATTCGGCAGCGTCGGAACGCTCACGGCGTTCGCCGCGCTCGCCCCGGTCGCTGCGCTCGCCTCGATCGCGGCGGCCTTCGCCGCCCTCCGGGCGATCGCCACGGGACGGCTTGGCGCCGACCTGGTCCGTGATGTCCGCGCCGGTCGTCTGATCGACGACCCGCATGGACAGCTTGACCTTGCCGCGATCGTCGAAGCCCAGGCACTTGACCTTGACCTGATCGCCTTCCTTGACGACGTCGGTCGTCTTGTTGACCCGGCCCTGCTGCAACTCGCTGATGTGCACCAGGCCATCTTTGGCGCCCAGGAAGTTGACGAACGCCCCGAACTCGGCGGTTTTGACGACCTTGCCGTTGTAGATGGCGCCGATTTCCGGCTCGGCCACGATCCCGCGGATCATGTCGATCGCCTTCTGGCTCGCCTCCTCGGTGGTGGCGGCGATCTTGATGGTGCCGTCATCCTCGATGTCGACCTTGGCGCCGCTCTCGGCCACGATCTCGCGGATCACCTTGCCGCCGGTGCCGATCACGTCGCGGATCTTTTCCTTCGGCACGTTGATCACCGTGATGCGCGGTGCCGTGGCGGCGACGTCGGTGCGGGCGCCGGTGAGCGCCTTGGCCATCTCGCCGAGGATGTGCATCCGCCCATCCTTCGCCTGCTCGAGCGCGATCTTCATGATCTCGGGCGTGATGGACGTGATCTTGATGTCCATCTGCAGCGAGGTGATGCCCTGCTCGGTGCCGGCGACCTTGAAGTCCATGTCGCCGAGGTGGTCCTCGTCGCCGAGGATGTCGGACAGCACGGCAAAGCCGCGGTCTTCCTTGATCAGGCCCATCGCGATGCCGGCGACGGGGCGGTTGAGCTTCACGCCGGCGTCCATCAGCGCGAGGCTGGTGCCGCAGACGGTCGCCATCGAGGAGGAGCCGTTGCTCTCGGTGATCTCGCTGACCACGCGCATCGTGTAGGGGAACTGATCCTTGGCCGGCAGCACCGGACGGATCGCGCGGTAGGCGAGCTTGCCGTGACCGATCTCGCGGCGGCCCGGGCTGCCCATGCGGCCGGCTTCACCCACCGAGTAGGGAGGGAAGTTGTAGTGCAGCATGAAGTGCTCACGACGCTCGCCCTCGAGCGCGTCGATCACCTGCTCGTCCTGCCCGGTGCCGAGCGTGGCGACGCAGAGCGCCTGCGTTTCGCCGCGGGTGAACAGTGCGGAGCCGTGGGCGCGCGGCAGGATGCCGACTTCTGCGACGATGGGACGGACAGTCTTGGTGTCGCGGCCATCGATGCGCAGGCCGGTGTCGAGAATGGCACCGCGGACGATGTCGGCCTCGAGCTGCTTCAGCATCGGCTTGGCGGCTTCGGCGTTCAGGCCTTCGGCGGTCAGAGCTTCGGTCACCTTCTTCTTGGCGGCGCCGACCTGCTCATAGCGAGCTTCCTTCTTGGGCTCCTTGTAGGCCTCGGTGATCGCGGCCGTGCCAAGGTCGCGGATGCGCGACTCGAGCGCGGTGGCTTCCGGCGAGGTCTCCGTGAGCGCCCAAGGTTCCTTGGCCGCGTGCTCGGCAAGCTCGATGATGGCCTGGATGACAGGGCGCATGTGCTCGTGACCGAAGCTGACGGCCCCGAGCATGACTTCCTCGGTCAGTTCCTGCGCTTCGCTCTCGACCATCAGCACACCTTCGGTGGTGCCGGCGACGACGAGATCGAGCTGGCTCGCCACGAGCTGCTCGCGAGTCGGGTTGAGGATGTATTGGCCATCGCTATAGCCGACGCGGGCGGCGGCGACCGGGCCGAAGAAGGGGATGCCGGAGAGCGTCAACGCCGCGGAGCAACCGACGAGCGAGACGATGTCGGGGTTGTTCTCCATGTCGTGGCTGAGCACGGTGGCGACGATCTGGACTTCGTTGCGGAAGCCCTCGGGGAATAACGGGCGGATCGGGCGGTCGATCAAGCGGCTGGTCAGGACCTCGTTCTCGTTCGGCCGGCCTTCGCGCTTGAAGAAGCCGCCAGGGATCTTGCCGGCGGCGAACGCCTTTTCCTGGTAGTTGACGGTCAGCGGGAAGAAATCCTGGCCGGGCTTGACCGAGCGGACGCCGACCGCGGTGCAGAGCACGATAGTGCCGCCGTAGCTGACCATGACGGCGCCATCGGCTTGACGGGCGATCTTGCCGGTCTCGAGGACGAGCTTACGGCCGCCCCAATCGAGTTCCTTGCGGAAGTAATTGAACATACAGACAATCCTCTTTTGCGCCGGGACTGGTTCTGTTGCGGGAGCAATCGTCGGCGTCTCGGGCAACATGGCCGCGGACTGCATCTGCAGCCCCGCCAGGTAACCGAAGGCGCCGTTTCCCGCCCGGCAGACCGGAAGCGGCGGCGTGGACCCGGTGCCACGAGCGGCACCGGGTTTACTGTTTTAGCGGCGGAGGCTCAGGCGCCCGATCAGGGTCTGATAGCGGGCGCGGTCCTTCCGGTTGAGATAATCCAGCAGGCGGCGGCGGCGGCCGACGAGCATCAGCAGACCGCGGCGGCTGTGGAAGTCCTTCGCGTGGGTCTTCAGGTGCTCGGTCAGGTTGTTGATCCGCTCCGTCAGGAGGGCGACCTGAACCTCGGGGCTGCCGGTGTCGGCGGATGCCATGGCGTATTCGGACACGAGCGCCGTGCGGCGCTCCGCGGTAATCGACATCGTGATACTCCGTCAGTAAGGGTTAGAGAAGGCGGTCGGGCTTCAGCAAACCGTCTTCCAGACGGCAGAGCCCGATCACGCGTTCCCCCGCCATGGCACGGGCGAGCCCGCCATCGGGTCGCGCCGTCGGTGGAATGCGGCCCATGAGATCGACGAGGCTAACTGCCTGCCCATTCGAAAGGCCGAAGGCTTCCGCTTCGGTCAAGGCCAGCGCCGGGATGTCGGCCAGCGCGGTCGCGACCGGAAGCAAGAGGTCCGGAGGAACCGCGGTCATATCGGATGCCGGTTGACATTTGTCCAGCGGAATCGCTTGGGCCTCACTGAATGGCCCGACGCGAAGCCGCCGGAGCACGGCGATGTGGCCCAGCGTGCCGCAGGCCTGGGCGAGGTCGCGGGCCAGGCTTCGCATGTAGACGCCCTTGCCGGATTGGACCTCGAACACCGCCGTGTCGTCGTCGGGGCGGTCGAGCAGCTCGAACCGGTCGACCCGTGCGGGGCGGGGCGGGAGATCCGGGGCGCGGCCGTCGCGGGCCATGTCGTAGGCGCGCTCGCCGGAGACCTTAATAGCCGAGTAGGCCGGCGGCACCTGCATGATGTCGCCCACGAAGCGGGGCAGGGCGGCGCGGAGGGCGCCATCGCTGGGCCGCGCGCCGGAGGTGGCGATGGTGGCGCCGTCGGCGTCGTCCGTGTCGCGTGCGTCACCGAGGCGAAGCGTGAAGCGATAGACCTTGGTCCCGTCCATGACATAGGGGACGGTCTTGGTCGCGGCGCCGAAGGCAATCGGCAGCACCCCGGTGGCCAGCGGGTCGAGCGTACCGCCATGGCCGGCCTTCTGGGCGTCGAAGGCGCGTTTGACCCGGTTGACCACGTCGGTGCTGGTCATGCCTGGCGGCTTGTCGATGATGAGCCACCCGTCGAGCGGGCGGCCGCGGCGTTTGCGCATGAAATGTCCGTGGCAGCAAGGCGCCCGTATAGGCGCGGCGCTCCCCGATGCAAATGCTAGGTGGTCAGGAGTTCGGTCACGATGCTCTCCCATTCGGCCGCCAGCGGCAACGTCGAGGGCGCGCGGCCGGCCCGGCGATACCAGTACGCGGCGTTCCCCTCGTCACCCTCAAGCCGGTGCAGGTGCGCGTGCACCAGGTCGCAGCGGGGCACGCCTTCTCGCTGCTGCACGCATTGGTGGGCGCGGTCCCAATCGCCTTTCGCGGCCCACCAAAGGCCCTGGATCGCGAGATCGGCCCCCGCGTCCGGAGCGGGTTGAGCGAGTGTGGCGCGAAAGGCAACGAGGGGGTTCATGTCAGGTCACGCCTCCCACGGCGAGCACGCGCGCCATCCGGGCGGTGGCGTCATCGGGGTCGCGTAGCAGCCCGGCCGAGTCGGCCAGGCGGAACAACTCGGCGAGGTAGGGAAGCGAGCGGGCCGAGTGCTGGCCGGACAGCATGGTGAAGTGGCTCTGATGTGCGTTGAGGTAAGCCATGAGCACGACGCCGGTGCCGAACAGGCAGGCCGGGGGACGGAGCAGGTGGCGGGCGACGGGGAGGGTGGGCTCGAGGATCTGCCGGAAGGTCTCGACGTCGTCGCGTTGCAGGCACGCCAGCGCGGCCGCGGCGGCGGGCGCGATGACGTCGAGGATGCCGAGCATGGCGTGCGAGTAGGAATCGTCATCGCCGGCGATGAGCTCGGGGAAGTGCAATTCGTCGCCGGTGTAGAGACGCACGCCGCGCGGAAGGTGCCGACGGAGCGCGACCTCGCGGGCCGGGTCGAGCAGGGCAAAGGCGATGCCGTCGATCTTGGCGGCGTTGTCGGTGATGATGTCTAGGCAGGTTGCGAGCGCGTCATCGAGCGAGGCGTGGCCCCAGTAGTTGGCGAGCGCCGGGTCGAACAGCGCGCCGGGCCAGTGGAGAAGGACGGGTGAGCGGGTTTGCGAGAGGATGCGGCCGTATGCGCGCTTGTAATCGTCTGCGCTACGGGCGTTGGCGGCCAGGGCGCGGGATGCGAGCAGGATGATGCGGCCGCCGAGCTTCTCGATCGAGTCGCACTGGGCCTCATAAGCGCCGACGACCTGCGCGATGGTGGCCGTGCTTGGGAGATGGTCGGTGCTGGCGGCGCAGAACAGCGCGGCGCCAGGAGGGGCGGCCGCGAGGCTGCGGCGGATCAGGTCCAATGTGCCCAGCCAGTCGAGCCCGGCGCCGCGCTGCGCCATGTCGGTCGCCTCGGCGATCCCGAGGCCGAGCGACCAGAGGTAGAGCCGGTAGTCGATCGTGGCATCCCAGTCGATCGCGGGGCGGTCGGAAAGCGGGTCGGCGACGATGTGAGCGGCGGTGAGCGCCAAGCGGTTGAAGGGCGGCCCTCCCTGCGGCAGGAGACGGGGCGGCTGCGTCGTGTAGCGTTGAAGCGAGCGACCAGGGCCTGGCAGGGTGAGTGTCGGCATTGGGGCGACATTGGAACGGTCTCGGCAGGTTTGTCACGCCGGATTGTTGGGAGGCGATGGGGTGTTGACGATCGAGCGGGTAACGATACCGACCGAGGCAGCACGCGTGTTGGTGGGCGAATTGGACACCGTGCTGTCAGGGGCGTACCCGCCCGAGCAGCGGCACGGCCTCTCGCTGGATGCCATCTTCCAGCCGCACATCCATTTCTTCGTGGCGATGATGGAGAGTGAGGCGGCCGGCTGCGGCGGGGTCGCGTTGCTCGATGGGTTTGCCGAGGTCAAGCGGATTTACGTCCGGTCGACCTGGCGAGGACGCGGGATCGCGCAAGCCATTATGGCGCGGCTCGCTTCTG
>Ga0326763_1000816_pt1 | contig 10532 bp, 11 predicted proteins | sample NORPS_P_FD_207671 | JGI IMG/M metagenome (GOLD analysis project Ga0326763, IMG submission 207671) | Hot spring water microbial communities from Norris Geyser Basin, Yellowstone National Park, WY, United States - NOR.PS_P | ecosystem: Environmental > Aquatic > Thermal springs > Unclassified...
CGCCGACACGTTGACGCTGTCGCTCGACACCAGCGGCGAGCCGCTGTTCAAACGCGGCTGGCGCATCGACAAGGGCGACGCGCCGCTGAAAGAGACGCTGGCGGCCGCGATGATCGCCGCCACCGGCTGGACCGGCACCGACGCCGACGGCGCGCCGGTGCCGCTGTTCGACCCCTGCTGCGGCAGCGGCACGCTGGTGATCGAAGCGGCCCAGATCGCCTTGGGCCTCGCTTCTGGCCGGCAGCGGCGCTTCGCGTTCGAGCGGTTGCTGCCCCACGACCCCGCGCGCTGGGCAGCGGTGCGCGAGCAGGCCCGCTCGGGCGAGCGCCAGTGGCCGAAGGATGCGCCACCGGTCGCCTACGGCAGCGACGTCTCGTTTCGCATGGTCGATTTCGCCCGCCGCAACGCCGAGCGCGCGGGGGTCGGTGCGGCTGTCGAATTTCGCGGCGGCGACGCCCTGCAACGCCTGCCCCCTAGCCCGCGGCCTGGCGTGCTGTTGCTCAATCCCCCGTATGGAGAACGCATCGAAGCCGCCGGCGTGGCCGGCGGCTTGGGAGCGGACGTCTTCTACGAGCGGCTGGCCGCGCACTGGAAGACCCACTTCGGCGGCTGGACCGCCTGGGTGCTCACGCCCGACCGCGAACTGCCACGCCGCCTGCGCCTGCAGGCCAGCCGGCGCGTGCCGCTGTTCAACGGGCCGATCGAGTGCCGGTTGCTACGCTTCGACCTGCAGCCCAGAAACGGCAAAACTGCTCAAAACGACGAGACCTGAGAGGCGCTGTCACTTTTTTGCGACTTTCCGAACACCCAGCTCGTCAGTTTGTGGTAAAGTTTCGCTCGAGCCGTTTCCGGCTCCCCGCTTTTCCTCCCTGAGCGGGTGCCTTTGTGTGTGACAGCATAAGGCTTGCAACCCCGGCCCTTTAGGTCGGGGTTCTTTTTTTGCGCACGCGTGCTATGCCAGGGCTTGGCCTTTCTCGGGTAGGCAGGATTGGGCGGTCGGCAAGCCACACAACACGTCGCCCACACTGATCACGGCCGGGCTGCCCAGGGACTCGCGCTCGATCGCCAGGGGTCCGTCGCCGCCGGCGGCACTGCTGCGGTGCAACATAAGCACCAACGCAGTGCAGCGGGTCCCCCTAGTTAGGCACCACCCGACGCCGAAATCCAGCGCGCGGCCGCGGCCAGCGAAATGCGTCGGTCCATGGCCAACCGTCGTAGCGCTTGGTGCGCCTGCGCTTCGGTGGCCCCTTGATCGATCAGAACCGCCTTTGCATGATCGATCCAATGTTGGTCTGCCAAACGCTGGCGAAGGGTCCGCAGGTCCTCGATGGGGGCCGAGGGCGCAGCCGGTCGCCGCTCTTGAGGCGCTGACGCGGACACGGAGCGCGGCGCTGCCTTCTCCGTCGGCTCCTCTGCGTTACCCCAAGCGGCATGCCAACGCAACTCTTGGTCGTGAAGCGCATCGATGCGCTGCGTACACGCCTCGAACCACGACTGAATGGCGCGCGCGGGCTCGCGCGGGCAGCCGCCGACGCTCAGCAGTAACGCACGCCAACGTTGCAAGTCGGCCGTCCACGGACCGTCTTCCCTGGCGGGCAGCGCTTGTGTGCGCACCAGTGCAAATGGGCCCGCTGCGCTGCGTGCATCCGCTCGCAGCAACGCAAGAAAAACGGTTCGTGATCGGGTGATGGCACACCGGTGAGTAAGCAACCGGCGTGCCACTCGATGTTTAGACCCGCTCCAGCACCAGCGCGATGCCCTGCCCCACGCCGATGCACATGGTGCACAGGGCGTAGCGGCCGCCGATACGGTGCAGTTGGTTGACCGCCGTCCTCGCCAGCCGCGCACCGCTGGCCCCCAGCGGATGGCCGAGCGCGATCGCGCCGCCGTTGGGGTTGACGCGCGGGTCGACGTCGGCCAGGCCCAATGGGCGCAGCACGGCCAGCCCATGGCGACGAAAGAGTCCGTGAGCCAGTCACACGGACAGAGGCCGGGTGAGCGTCATGCCCCGATGGTAGCGCCAGCGGCGCTGCCCCGCCGGGGCCAGCGGCGGCGCGTCAAGCGTCGGCACGCAGGGCGCCGTCAGCGCGTCCCTTTCCAGCACGCGCCGGTGGCTTGCACAGGCCACAGACGTAGTGGCGGGTATTGATGTACGGGTCGGCGACGAAGTGCCCACCACAGCATGTGCAGCGGGTGCGCACCAGCATGCCCGCATCTATGAAGCGCGCCAGCCGCCACGCGCGCGTGAAGCTCAGCAGCGGCTCCAGTCCGCACACCTGCATCTGTTCGGCGTACAGGCGGTACGCCTTCATCACGGCGTCGATGTCGTCCAGCGCCACGGTCTTGATGAGCGACTGGCGGATGTTTTCGAACAGCGACGCATGGATGTTGGGCTGCCACTGCAAGAAATAATCGGTGGAAAACGGCAGCTGTCCCTTGCTGGGCGAACGCCCCGTGACTTCCTTGTACAAGCGCAGCAGCTTTTCGTACGACAGGTTCGTTTCGCTCTCCAGCACCTGCAGCCGCGCGCCCAGGCCGATGAGCTCGATGGCACGCTCGATGTCGCGGCTTTCGCTGACGATGCTCTTGGAGGCGGATTTGGCGGTGGCGGTGGTCATGGCAGGCTCCGACGTTGGGGATAGCAGGTGCTTGGGCGATTCAGCGAAGGCGGCCGCAGGCGGATCAGGCCGCGGTGTCGGCCAGCCGACCGGCCATCAGGATGCTGGCGTGCAGACGCTGGGCGGCCTCGCCCACCAAGCGCTGGGGGGCGTGGCTACTGGTCAGCAGCTTCCACACGATGTCGTCGGCGTCCTGGAAGCGGCACAGCAGCGTGTTGTGGCTGGCCAGCTTGACGATTTGCGCGGGGGTGAGCGCAGCGATCAGATCGGCCGCCGTTTCGCTCAAGCCCAGGCGGAACGTCGCCTCCGCCTTGTCGGCACGGATGAGGCGCTGCGCCAGCATCAGGTAGGTCAGGTTCGCCTCGCGGATTTCGGCCAGCAGTTGCTCGCGCTCGGCATCGAGGGTGTGGGTAGCGGCGGCGGTAGCGGTCATGGCAGCACTCCTTTTCAGGGTTGGCGCTTGCCGGGCATCAGGGTTTAGCACAGCCCGGGAGCGTTGGTTCGTTGAAAAGGATTGTGAAAACCGCCCTGCTTTCCTTGAATCCGAAGGTGTCTGTTCGCGCCGTCAGCGCGTCGGCGACGGCGTGTCAGGCAAATACCGACACGCACGTCGGGCGCGCACCATCAATCGTCACCACGCGCCAGGCGTTCGCTCTTCCAGTACACGTCGTCGCCACCGTCGACCCTATTGAGCACGCGCGCCAGCACGAACAACAGGTCACTGAGCCGATTGAGGTACTGGCGCGGTGCGTCGCCGATGGCCTCCTCGTTGCCCAGTGCCACCACGCTGCGCTCGGCGCGCCGCGCCACGGTGCGGCACACGTGCGCCAGGGCGGCGGCGCGCGTGCCAGCGGGCAAGATGAACTCGCGCAGCCGCGGCAGCTGCGCGTTGTAGCGCTCCAGCGCCGCATCCAGCGCTGCCACCGCCTCGGGCTGGAGCAGCTCGTAGCCCGGGATGCTCAGCTCCCCGCCCAGGTTGAAGAGCTGATGCTGGATCTCGACCAACAGCTCGCGCACATCGGCCGGCATGGTCTCGCACAGCAACACCCCGATGTGGGAGTTGAGCTCGTCCACGTCGCCCATGGCGTGCACGCGCAGGCTGGCCTTGCAGACGCGCTGGTTGTTGCCGAGCCCCGTGGTGCCGGCGTCGCCGGTGCGGGTCGCGATTTGCGTGAGACGGTTGCCCATGCGGGGTTCCTCCAGTAGCGACAGGGCGTGCGGAGCGCTGATAATCTGCGCATTATCGGCAACGACGCCGAGGTCCGCGTTCCGCCCCGCAGGAGACCCCCCATGAACGCTCCGCTGACCACCCCCCTGCTGCCTGAGGTGCGCGAGCGGCCGCTGCCGCCCGACGCCCTGGCCGCGCTGCAAGCGCGCTTTGGCGCGCGCTGCTCGACTGCGCTGGCGGTGCGCGAGCAGCACGGCCGCGACGAGTCGGCTTACACCCACATCCCGCCGCCCGCCGCCGTGGTGTTTGCCGAATCCACCCAGGACGTGGCCGACGCGGTGCGCATCGCGGTCGCGTGGCGCGTGCCGGTCATCCCGTTCGGCGTCGGCTCTTCGCTGGAGGGGCACCTGCTCGCGGTGCAGGGCGGCATCAGCCTGGATGTCAGCCGCATGAACCAGGTACTGGCCGTGCAGCCCGAAGACCTAACCGCCACCGTCCAGCCTGGCGTGACGCGCAAACAACTCAACGACGCGGTCAAGCACCTGGGCCTGTTCTTCCCTATCGACCCGGGGGCGGATGCGTCGATCGGCGGCATGGCCGCCACGCGCGCCAGCGGCACCAACGCCGTGCGCTATGGAACCATGCGCGAAAACGTGTTGGCCTTGGAGGTCGTCACCGCCAGTGGCGAGGTCATCCACACCGGCACGCGCGCGCGCAAGAGCAGCGCGGGCTACGACCTGACGCGCCTGTTCGTCGGCAGCGAGGGCACGCTGGGCATCCTGACGCAAATCACCGTGCGGCTGTACCCCTTGCCCGAGGCCGTCTCGGCCGCCATCTGCTCCTTTCCCAGCATCGAGGCCGCCGTGCGCACCACCATCGCCATCATCCAGATGGGCATCCCGATCGCGCACTGTGAGCTCCTCGACGCGCGCACGGTACGCGCCGTCAATGCGCACAGCAAGCTGGGCCTGCGTGAGGAGCCGATGCTGCTGATGGAATTTCACGGCTCACCCAGCGGTGTGCGCGAGCAGGCCGAGGCGGTGCAGGCGATCGCCGACGAGTACGGGGGACAGGCCTTCGAATGGGCCACCACCCCCGAGGAACGCACGCGGCTGTGGACGGCGCGCCACAACGCCTACTTTGCTGGCGTGCAAAGCCGCCCGGGCTGCCGCGCCATCACCACCGACGCCTGCGTGCCCATCAGCCGGCTGGCCGACAACGTGCTGGCCGCCGTGGCCGAGGCTGACGCCGCCGGACTGCCCTACTTCATGGTTGGGCACGTGGGGGACGGCAACTTCCACATGGGCTACCTGATCGACCCCAACGACCCGGCCGAGCGCGCCACCGCCAAGCGCCTGAACCAGGCGCTGGTCCAGCGCGCCCTGGCCAGCGGCGGCACCTGCACCGGGGAGCACGGCGTGGGCTTGCACAAAATGGCCTTTCTGCTTGCCGAGGCCGGCGACGGGGCGCTCGCGGTCATGCGCGCCATCAAGGCCGCGCTCGACCCGCACGATATCTTGAATCTGGGGAAGGTGCTGTGAGTGCGCACGGACTGGTCCATTCCCCGCGCCGCGCTTGGCGCACTAGCGTCATCGCCACCTGGATCCTCGTCTTGACCACGATGGCGCAGGCGCTGCTCATCGCGCGTGGCGTGGAACGGGTACGTGACATCGGGCACGCGTTCGAGGCGGTCGTCGAGCGCTGGTTGCCCGCCGCCCAATTCGCACGTGACATGCAGACGGCGGCGCAAAACCGCATCATCCACCTGCTGCGCATGGTGGCCGAGCCCGACCCGCTGGCGCGGGAGGAAGACGCGCGCGCCTTCGAGCGCGAAGGGCTGGCCTTTGGGCAAGCGCGCGACGCCTTGATCGCGCTAGCACTCGACACCGAGGGCCAGCAGCGGTTGGAGGCGGTGCTCGCGCATGCTGTCCAGTTATCCAAAGCACAGCGCCGAGCGGTTGAAGCGTTGCTGCTCGGACAGGATGATGCGGCACGGGGAATCATGGACACGGAGCGCGTGCTGGAACAACAGCGGGCCCTGGTAGGGGAATTGGCACAGCTCGTGCAGTGGATGGGCGAGCGCGTCCGGCGGGAACAACAGGCCGTGCAGGCCGAACAAACCGCCGTCTTGCACACCCTGCTGATGCTGGGCGTGAGCATTTTTGGTTTTGGCCTGGCGGCGGGCTTCGTGGTGGCCAGAGTGATCCGGCGCGCCGAAGACGTGCTGCACGCCGAGCGCGAAAAAGCCGAGCGCGCCGCGCACACCGATGCGCTGACCGGGCTGCTCAACCGGCGCGGCTTCGAACGCGCACAGCAGCAGTGGCGGCGTACGGCGCAGCCCGGCGAGGTGCACGCCCTGCTGCTGATCGACCTGGACCGCTTCAAGCCGATCAACGACGAAGCCGGTCACGACGCCGGAGACGCCGCGTTGCGGCGCATCGCAGCCCTCATGCGTGACCATGTGCGCCCACAGGACGCCGTGGCGCGCCTGGGCGGCGACGAGTTCGCCATTCTGTTGCATCGGCGCGACGCGGCGCAGGCCGTCGCCGTGGCCGAGCGCCTGCGCGACGCCATTGCGGGCTTGGGGTTCGAGTGGGGCGGTCGGCGCTTTGTCTTGGGCGCCAGCATCGGTGTAGCCGCCTTCGATGCGGGCCACACGGCAGACGACGACTGGTCACGGGTGCTCAAAGCCGCCGACGACGCCTGCTACCGGGCCAAGCGCGCCGGGCGCAATCAGGTGGTCTGCGCGGGCGAGACCTCCGCGACCGAGGCGGCCGGAGAGCCGTCCTCGGTCATGCGGTAGGCCCACACGGGCCGACCGTCAGGGCAGTGCCAGACCGTGGTCGGCGCCCAATCGGGCACGGCAAATTCCAAGCTCACCAGCCACGCGCCAGGCTGCATTTCGGCCGCCGCCTTGGCCGCTGCGCGCGGCATCGTCTCGGGCCGCTGAAACAGATACACCAGATCGTAGCCCGACCAATCTTCGGCCCACAGATCGCCCTGGCGCACCCGGGCACCGACGGGCGCGCGCGCCCGCGCCAACCATACCAGCGGCCACGCGCGCTCGATACCGGTCAACTCGGCATCGGGATAGGCGCGCTCCAAGGCGCGCAGCCCATCCCCGCTGCCGCAGCCAGCGTCCAGCACGCGCGCGCGCGGCGGCAACCAGACCGCCTCGCGCAAGCCATCGAGCGCGCCGGGCGGCGTCGGATATAACGGCGCGTCGCGCCAGTTGCACAATGGGTACAGCGCCAGCAACGCCAGCGCCAGCACGGCCCACGCCCACACCGGCGGCGTGGGCACCAGGCCGGCGGCCAGCACCCACGACAGCGGAAAACCCAGCGCCATGATGACGCGCCGCACGGGTGTGCCGCCGCGGCGGATGGCCCACAACACCGACAACAGGGCGACGATGCCGAACGCTTCGGCCGGGGGGCGCTGCAGGCCGACCCGCAGCGCGACGAAAGCCGCCCAGGCCGCGGCCCACAAGGCCAGCGCAGGCAGTGGCCAGCGGTCGCGCGCCGCCTCGGGGGGCGCTCGATGGGTGGCGTTGCGGCGCGGCGCTGTCACGGCTGCAGCGCGCGCAGGCGCTCGATCAACCCGTTGAGCTCGTCGAGCGAGCCGAACGCGATGGCCAACTCGCCTTGCTCCTGCACCCGGCCGTGGCGCTTGACGCGCTTTTTCACCCGCACCTCTACCTCGGCTGCTAGCAGCTCGGACAACTCCTCCTCCACCCGGCGCACGTCGCGCGATTTTTCGGCCTTGGGGCGCGGGGGCGTGAGGGCAAATTCAGCCGCCAGCCGCTTGACGAGCGACTCGGCCTCGCGCACCGACAGCCCTTTGGCCGCGATCTGGTGGGCCGCGGTGATCTGGCTGGCCCGATCCAGGCTCAGCAGCGCGCGCGCGTGCCCCATGTCCAGGTCGCCCGCCATCAACATGGTCTGCACCGGCTCGGCCAATTGCAGCAGGCGCAGCAGGTTGGTGGCCGCGCTGCGGGAGCGGCCCACCGCTTGCGCAGCCTGCTCGTGCGTCAGCCCAAACTCCTTGATCAAGCGCTGCAGCCCTTGCGCCTCCTCCAGTGGATTCAGGTCTTCGCGCTGGATGTTTTCGATCAGCGCCATCGCGGCCGCCGCTTCGTCTGGCACCTCGCGCACCAGCACCGGCACGCTATCCAGCCCGGCCAGGCGCGCGGCGCGAAAGCGGCGCTCACCGGCGATGATTTCGTACACTGGGCGCTCGCCCGGGGGCGCGCCCTCGGCAAAAGCACGCCCGGCTGGGCTGGAGTGCCATGCCGCCAGCCGCTGCGCACCAACGTCGTCCGCCAACCGGCGCACCAACACCGGCTGCATCACACCCTGCGCGCGGATGCTCTCGGCCAGCTCGGTCAGCGCGCCCTCGTCCATGCGCGTGCGCGGCTGATACGCACCGGGCACCAGATCGCACAGGCGAAGCTCGCGCGGCGCGTCGGGCGCCTCGGCGTCGACCGACGGGCCCAGCAGCACCTCCAGTCCGCGCCCCAGCCCTTTGGGTTTTTTCTGGATCATCGATCTATCCTCTCGTTTTCCTCGTGTCCGCTCCACGTGCGGGGTTGGCCCCGCGGCGGGCGGCATGGTGTGCCCGCGGCTCGCCGATGCCTGCCGTCACAAACGCTCGACGCGCGCCACCAGCTCGCGCGCAAAATCGACAAACGCCTTGGACCCGCGCGCCGAGGGGTCGAACACCACCCCCGGCAGGCCGTAACTGGGCGCCTCGGCCAAGCGCACGTTGCGCGGGATGACGGTGTCGAACACTTTGTCGCCGAAGTGCCCTTTGAGCTGCTCGCTGACCTGCTGCTGCAGCGTGATGCGCGGATCGAACATCACCCGCAGCAGGCCGATGAGCTTGAGTTGGCGGTTCAAGTTGGCGTGCACCTGCTTGATGCTGTTGACCAAATCGGACAGTCCCTCGAGGGCGAAGTATTCACACTGCATCGGCACGATGACGCCGTGCGCGGCGCACAACCCGTTGAGGGTGAGCAGACTCAATGACGGGGGGCAGTCGATGAGGACGAAATCGTAGTCCGCCTGTACGGTCTCCAGCGCGTCGCGCAGCCGGCGTTCGCGGCGCTCCAGCGCCACCAACTCCACCTCGGCACCCGCCAGCTCCCGGTTGGCACCCAGCACGTCGTAGCCCACCGCCTCGCTGCGCCGGGCCGACGCGGGCACCGTCGCCTGGCCCAGCAGCACCTCGTACACCGTGGGTTGCAGCGTGCGTTTGTCCACGCCCGAGCCCATGGTCGCGTTGCCCTGCGGATCCAGGTCAACCATCAGCACCCGCTGACCGATCTGGGCCAGCCCCGCGGCGAGATTGACCGTGGTGGTGGTCTTGCCCACCCCGCCTTTTTGGTTGGCGATGCAAAAGACGCGCGCCATCGTCAGCCCTTCCGTTCATCGGCGTCGATCCGCCCTAGGGAAAAGGCGCCGTCACCGGCACCCCGGATCGAATCGCTATTGCTTCAAGCCTGCGGCCGCGCGCGCTACACGGCGGCGGCAGGGTGCGAGTTTACTCGTCGCGTGCGGGCCGCATCCAGACCAGACAGCGCTCGGCCCCCAGGCCCGGCACCGACAGGTGTTCCACGTGAAACACCTGCACCGTGGCGGGCAACGCCGCCATCTCGTCGTGGGGCACCCGGCCTTTCATCGCCATCCACACCCCTCGTGGAGCCAAGGTGTGGCGCGAACACGCCACGAAGTCGGCCAGCGCGGCGAAGGCCCGTGAGCACACCACGTCGTAGGCGCCCGCCACGGCCTCCACGCGCGCATGCACGCCGGACAGGTTGGCCAACGTCAGGTTGGCCGCCACCTGGGTCAGGAAAGCGGCTTTCTTGGCTACCGCATCCACGCACGTCACGGCGAGGTCCGGGCAGGTGATGGCCAGCACGACGCCAGGCAAACCACCGCCCGACCCCACGTCCAGCACGCGGGCGGCGCTCGGCGCGACGCTTGCGGGCGGCATCGGCGGCAGCCCCAACTGGCGCCGCAGCGGGGGGACGACCGCCAAGCTGTCCAGCACATGGTGGGTGAGCATCTCGGCGGGCGAGCGCACCGCCGTCAGGTTGTACACCCGGTTCCAGCGCAGCAACGCTTCCAGATAGCCCAACAGGCGCTGCACGGCGCTTTCCGGCAGCACCAGCCCGAGGTCCGCCAACCCCGCTCGCAGTGCGGGCTCCAGATCGCCGACCGTCGTCATGCCGCGCGCGCCTCGCCCTCGGCATCTCCCGTCACGCCCGACGAGCTGCCTGCGGAAGTATCGGCAAACCCCTTGAAGCGGCCGCGCTTGAGGTGAATCAACAGCAGCGAGATCGCCGCCGGCGTGACGCCCGAAATGCGCGCGGCCTGCCCCAACGTCTCGGGCCGGTGTTTCTGCAGCTTTTGCCGCACCTCGATGCTCAGCGCCGCGACCTGCATGTAGTCCAGCTCGGGGGGCAAGCGCAAATGCTCGTAGGCCGCGGTGCGCTCGACCTCGTCGCGCTGACGCTCGATGTAGCCCGCGTACTTGGCGCCGATCTCCACTTGCTCCACCACGGGGGCGTAGAGGTCGCCCAAGGTTTCACGTGAAACATCGGGCGCGGCATAGCGCCCGTCCTCCAGCGACATCAGCGCCTCGTATCCCACGCCCGGGCGTCGCAGCAAGTCGAACAGGTTGTATTCGTGCTCGATCCCTTTGCCCAGCACGCGCTCGGCCTCCGCCGCCGACACGATGCGCGG
>Ga0326763_1000817_pt1 | contig 10525 bp, 9 predicted proteins | sample NORPS_P_FD_207671 | JGI IMG/M metagenome (GOLD analysis project Ga0326763, IMG submission 207671) | Hot spring water microbial communities from Norris Geyser Basin, Yellowstone National Park, WY, United States - NOR.PS_P | ecosystem: Environmental > Aquatic > Thermal springs > Unclassified...
CAATGAAGGCCAAGGGCGTCGGTGAGCTCGGCATCTGCGGCGTGGGCGCCGCGGTAGCCAACGCGGTCTACAACGCGACCGGAGTGCGCGTGCGCGACTATCCGATCACGCTGGACAAGCTGATCGCCCGTCTGCCCGCCGTCGCGTAGCTCAGCTGACCGCCGGCGCGGCTTCCCGTAGTTGACGGGGGCGGTGCCGGTTGGGGCGGGGGCCCTGCGCGTCGCCGGCGAAGAATTCGGGGTGTGCGGCCAGGCTCTGCTCGATGGAGACGAACACCCCACGCAGGTGGGTCCGCATGGCGGCCACCGCTCCCGGGGCGTCACCGCTGGTGACGCAGGCGACGATCTGCCGGTGTTCGGCGAGGATCGACTGCCGCTTTCGCGGGCGCTGGACCGACAGGTAGCGAACACGGTCCAGCACGGCCTTGGCCGCGTGGACCACGCCCCAGGCTGCTGCCTGGCCGGCCATTGCCATCAGAGCGCGGTGCAGGGCGTCGTCGGCGAGGAAAAACGCCTCCTCATCCTCCGCGCCCCGTTGCGCGGCGAGGATGTCCTCGAGGGTAGCGCGTCCGGCCGACGTGCAGCGGGCCGCCGCCTGTTCGATCGCGGCGCACTCCAGCGCCTCGCGCACGAACTGGCTGCTGAATACGGCTTCCGGCAGGATCGGCGCGACGAACGTGCCGAAGCGGGGCCTGATCTCGACGAGGCGTTCTTCCTCAAGCTTGCCGAGCGCCTCCCGGACGGGCGTGCGGCTCACGCCCAGCGCGGCGGCGAGATCGGTCTCGGAGAGGCATTGCAACGGCCGGAGCGCACCGGTCACGATCCGATGGCGGAGATCGGCGTAGATCTGCGTCGAACTCGTGACGCGCCGGGGCGAGGAGCTCATGACGGGGGACGTCCGACGTGACTTGTATGCAAGTAATTGGCCATGCTTAAATGTTTGCCAAGGGGCAACGCGCAAGCCGCACGGGACGCATGGGAAGCACGGCGTGATTGGCCCACGGTTTCATGGGCGGCAGCGCCGTCCGGCTCAACAAGGACATTCCATGCCCGATACCCCCTTGCCCACCGCACCGATCAGCCCGCCTGGCCTGGAGCCCGGCGACATCCCGGATCAGCCGCTGAGCCGTCGCGACCCGTCGGCGCTGCGGTCGGCGCGCTGGTTCGGACCGGCCGACCTGCGCTCCTTCGGCCACCGCTCGCGCGCCATGCAGATGGGCTACGCGCCCGAGGAATGGTCCGGCAAGCCAGTAATCGGCATCCTGAACACATGGTCGGACCTGCAGCCCTGCCACATGCACTTCAAGACCCGCGTCGACGACGTCAAGCGCGGCATCCTGATGGCAGGAGGCTTCCCGGTCGAGCTGCCGGCGCAGTCGATGAGCGAAAGCTATCTGAAGCCGACGTCGATGCTGTACCGAAACATGCTGGCCATGGAGACGGAGGAGCTGCTGCGGGCGCACCCGATCGACGGCGCGGTGCTGATGGGCGGCTGCGACAAGTCGACGCCCGGGCTGCTGCTCGGCGCGACCAGCATGAACATCCCCGCCATCTTCATGCCGGCCGGACCGATGCTGCGCGGGAACTGGCAGGGCAAGGTGCTCGGGTCGGGCTCGGATAGCTGGAAATACTGGGACGAGCTGCGCGCCGGGAAGATTACCGACCAGGATTGGCTTGGTGTCGAGGGCGGCATCGCGCGCTCCTACGGCACCTGCATGACCATGGGTACCGCCTCGACCATGACCGCGATTGCCGAGGCGGCGGGCATGGTGCTGCCGGGCGGCAGCTCGATCCCGGCCGCCGATGCGGGACACATCCGTCTCGCGTCCGAAAGCGGGCGGCGGATCGTCGACATGGTCTGGGAGAACCTGACGCCCCAGAAGATCCTGACCCGGGCCGCGTTCGAGAACGGCATCGCGGTCGCCATGGCCATGGGCTGCTCGACGAACGCCATCATCCACCTGATCGCGATGGCGCGGCGTGCCGGCCAGGATATCGGGCTCGACGATTTCGAGCGCTTCAGCCGCAAAGTGCCGGTGATCGGCAACGTGCGCCCGTCGGGCAACCAGTATCTGATGGAAGATTTCTTCTACGCCGGCGGCATCCGCGCGCTAATGCAGAACATCCGTGAGCACCTGCAACTGGATTGTCTGACCGTCACCGGGCGGACCCTGGGCGAGAACATCGAGGGTGCCCGCGTCTATAACGAGGACGTCATCCGCCCGACCAGCAACCCGATCTACGGCGAGGGCTCGCTGGCGGTGCTGCACGGCAATCTCGCGCCCGACGGTTGCGTCATCAAGCCGGCGGCGATGGACCAGCGCTTCCTCAAGCACTCCGGCCCCGCCGCCGTGTTCGACGACTATCCGAGCATGAAGAAGGCGGTCGACGACGAGAGCTGGGACATCACCGCCGACCACGTGCTGGTGCTGCGCAACGCCGGGCCGCAGGGCGGGCCGGGGATGCCGGAGTGGGGCATGCTGCCGATGCCGAAGAAGCTGCTGAAAGAGGGGCACCGCGACATGCTGCGCATGAGCGACGCGCGGATGAGCGGCACGAGCTACGGCGCCTGCGTCCTGCATGTCAGCCCGGAAAGCTTCGTGGGCGGGCCGCTGGCGCTGCTGCAGACGGGAGACATCGTGACGCTCGACGTCGACGCGCGGACGATCCGGATGGAGGTCGACGACGCGGAGCTCGAGCGCCGCCGGGCGAACTGGGTGGCGCCGGTGCCGCGATACGAGCGGGGCTACGGCTACATGTTCAGCAAGCACATCCAGCAGGCCAGCGAAGGCTGCGACTTCGATTTCCTGCGGACCGAATTCGGCGCGCCCGTGCCCGAGCCGGTGATCTACTGATGGACGGCGCCCTGCGCGACAAGCTGCGCGGCGTCAGCACGGCGACGCTGGCCAGCGCGTTGTTCAAGCGCGGGCTGCGGAACCAGATGGTCCAGGGCGTCGTGCCGCTGAGCGCGCCGCGGGGCGGCAGCATGGTCGGCCCGGCCTACACGCTGCGCTACATCCCCGCCCGCGAAGACCTCAACCCGATGAGCGTGTTCCGCAACCACGAGCACCCGCAGCGCAAGGCGGTCGAGGAGTGTCCGGCCGGCGCGGTTTTCGTGATCGACAGCCGCAAGGACGCGCGGGCGGCCTCGGCGGGCGGCATCCTGGCCACGAGGCTGATGGTCCGCGGCTGTGCCGGAATGGTCACCGATGGCGGGTTCCGCGACGCAGCCGAGATCGCGCAGCTCGCCATGCCGTCGTTCCACGCGCGGCCGTCGGCGCCGACCAACCTCACGGTCCACCAGGCGATCGACATCAACGTGCCGATCGGGTGCGGGGACGCGCCGGTGTTCCCCGGCGATATCGTGGTCGGCGACACCGATGGGGTGATCATCGTGCCCGCCGGGATCGCCGGTGAGATCGCCGACGAGGCGGTCGAGATGACGGCGTTCGAGGATTTCGTCATCGAGCAGGTGCGGGGTGGGGCGAAGACGCTGGGACTCTATCCGCCGACCGACGAAGGCAATCTGGAGCGCTTCGCCGCGTGGCGGACGGCGAACGGGCGCTAACGGAAACCGCGCCTCCACCATGACGAATGCGGGAGAACGGGAACTCCGCTGCCGCTCACCACGATTGCAGCACGTGGTCCGGCTCCGCTCTGCGGACCGGCGGCGCAGCGATAGGAGACACGGAATGAGCAGTAGCAACAGCAAGGCCATGGAGATTTTCGTCACCGGGCTGCGTAACCAGCATGCGGTGGAGCAGCAGGCGGTGAGCCTCCTGTCGCGCCAGGTGGAGCGGCTGGAGAACTACCCGGAGATGGAAGCGCGGATGCGCCAGCACATCGACGAGAGCAAGATACAGGCGCAACGGATCGAAGAGCTGCTGTCGACGATGGGCGAGACTCATTCGTCGCTGAAGGACGCCGGCATGTCGTTCATGGGCAACATGGCGGCCCTGGCGCACACTGTGGCGCCGGACGAGGTGATCAAGAACAGCTTCGCCAATTTCGCGTTCGAGCACTTCGAGATCGCGTCCTACAAATCGCTCCTCACCCTCTCCGACTCGCTCGGCCAGAAGGGCCAGTCGGCGCTGAAGCAATCGCTCGCCGAGGAGATCGACATGGCCGAATGGATCGACCGGCACCTGTCCGAGACGACGAGGCGCTACGTGCAGTTGTCCGAGGCCGGCGCGACCGCCGGCCTCTGAGCTAGTCCGCTTGGGCGACGGCCGCCGACCAGGGGGACATGACGTCGCTGATTCCCGTCCGGAGCCCGTCCTTGATCTCGATGAGGTTGGGGCAGGCAAAATTGACGGGCATCACGCTGTGTTCGACCACGTCGAGCGACCCGTCGTTCAGGGCGGCGATCGTCTCGGCTGGCAAGCGCTGGTCGGCATCGGTGCCGGACGGGGCGGACACGTCGAGACGCGGGTGATGGGCGGCCGTCGCCGGATCCATGCCGAAGCCGGCGACGAAGGCCAGCATTTGCGTGACCGAGGCGAGGATCCGCCGGCCGCCCGAGGCTCCGGCGGCAAGCACCGGGCGATCGGCCTGGCGGAGGATGACGGGAAGCATGTTGGTCAGCGGCCGCTTGCTGGGGCCGATCGAGTTCGGCTGTCCGGGCCGCGTGTCGAACCACATGATCCCGTTGTTCATGAGTACCCCCGAGCCGGGCAGGACGACCCGGCTGCCCATCGAGGACAGCAGGGTCGACGTCACCGACACCATCGTTCCTTCCGCATCGCACGCCGTCAGGTGCGTGGTGCAACTTTCGGCCGCGACCGGTTCCGCATCCCCCAGCTTCGTCAGGCGCTCGGCATAGGCGGTGCCCAGGGCGGCGGCGAGGCCGGCAAACCAAGCCGCGTCCGGGCCTTCGCCGGAGCAAGGCGGCAACAACTCGAGAACCCGCGCCATCGTCGGCGCCGCGGTGAGGCCACCGGCGAGCTGCAGGACTCCGCCACCAAACGGCACCTCCAGCAGCGTGCCGAAGCGGGCCTGGCACGTCCGCAGGTCATCCCGGTCGAGGAAGCCGCCCATGGCGGCGACATCGGCCGCGATGCTCGCCGCGATATCGCCCTCGTAGAAATCGCGGAGCCCGGCCGACGCCAACCGGTCCAGCGTGTCAGGCAGGTTTCCAAGGCGAAAGCTTCCGGGATTGCCCTGGTAGGGCGGCACGGGCGGCAGACCGTCCGGGAGGTAGATGCGCGCGCTCTCGGGATAGCGGCGCAGCAGCCCGGCTTGGACAGCGATCTTGAGCGTCGTGAACCAGTCCTGGGGCAGGCCGCGGCGGGCGAGGGCCTGTGCCGGGGCGAAAAGCTCGGCCATTGGGAGCCGGCCCCACCGCTCATGCATGAACGCATACCCGGCCGGGGCGGAGGGGATCGCGAAGGAGAGCGGCCCGTGCACGTTGACATCGCCCTCGACAGCCGGCCAGCCGAACAGGTCGGCCGCCTGCGCGCCGGTGAGCTTGAAGCGGGGCGGGTCGAGTCTGCCAGGCGAGCGGGGGCCAAAATCGACGATTTCGGCACGCGGCTGTCCCGCGCGGTGGACCAGGGCGAAACCGATTCCACCGAGGCCGCTATTCCAGGGCTCGACCGCCGCCAGGGCCAGCGCGGTGGCGACCGCCGCGTCGACGGCGTTGCCGCCGGCGTCTAGAACCGCGACGCCCGCCAACGCCGCGTCGCGGGACTGGGCGACCACCATGCCGCGGCGTCCAGTGGCAGCCGGCTTGGTGACGTGCCAGTTTTGGGTCAGGTGCGGCGGGGGCTCGTAGTGGATGGAACGTCTCCTGAGCGCTTTGGGCGATGCTGTGGTCACTCGGCTGAAACATACCTACAACAGTATCGGACGGGCGGAAATCGGGGCCGGGCCGCCGAATTGGACCCCTACCGTGTCTGCGGTGACGAGGTCCCAGGGAGGATGAGAGGGTGGCGGAGCCGATCCGGTTGAGTTTTGTCGTGCCGGCGTTCAACGAGGAGGCTCTGCTTCCCTCGTGCCTGAAGTCGATCCAGGCTGAGATCGCTCGATCCGGCGTCCGGGCGGAGATCGTGGTGGTGGACAATGCCAGCACGGATCAGACGGCGGCAGTCGGGAGATCGTTTACCGGAGTGACCGTCGTGGCCGAACCCCGCAAGGGTCTGGCACAGGCGCGCAAGGCGGGCTTCGACGCTTCGTCGGGGGTCCTGGTGGCCAACATCGACGCCGATACGCTGCTCCCGCCCGGATGGATCGATCGGGTGGAGGCAGAGTTCGCGCGCGACCGGCGCCTGGTGACCGTGAGCGGACCCTACGACTATTACGACGTACCCTTTCGCATGCGGGCGTCGGCGCGACTGTTCTACGTCGTGGGGTTCTGCACCTACAGCGTCAACCGGTTCGTCTTAAGGGTCGGCAGCATGGTGCAGGGCGGCAATTTCGTGGTGAAGCGGGACGCCCTCATCGAGGCAGGCGGTTTCGACCCGAGCATAAAATTCTACGGCGAGGACACCGACATCGCGCGGCGCATGGCGAAGATCGGCGCGGTAAAGTTTACGTGGAAATTGATGGCAAAATCATAGGGGCGTCGGCTCAAGGGCGACGGCCTGCTAATGACCGGCTTTCGCTATAGCTGCAACTACTTGTCCACCACATTCTGGGGAAAGCCATTCACGTCATCTTGGCAGGATTATCGCTGAACCCTGTTCGATGTGGCTCCGCACCTAGACATTGAGCGCGAGAAGACACGCAAGAACGACGATGGCGGCGCTGCAGCCAACGAAGCCGAGAATGCCGAGGTACTGAGATGTAATCGGTGAGATTCGAAGTCTCCGCCGTGTGATTAGTTCAGCTAAGGTGTCTTCGATGACGAAAGACGGCAAATTAGTCCGCGACTTACGGTGGATTTTGTTCAGTCGGTCCATTACAGCCATATCCTCTCAACCGACAGCAGCGATGATCGCTATCGCTATGACAATACCTCTTTCGACGTCGTCCTGACGTTCCGGGCGGCCGATACGCTTTCTTAGCTGCGGACTACCTACATTCGCGCACTCGCCTCGTAAAATCAAGCTTTCGTTAGCTGGACGTTAAAAATTTAAGACTATGAATATTCCGAGCGTCTCCCTCAACGGGCCTTGCCCGACAGCATTCCGATCGCCTGAAGTAATGATCGACGCGCCTCCTCGTAGCCCTCCCAAGCTTTCGAACGGGCCAGAAGCTTCGGCACGGTGCGGACCGTGTAACTCGCCGGGTCCAGCTTCGGGGTCACCGCCGCCCAGGTGACAGGCATTGAAACCGTCGCTCCCGGCCGGGCGCGCGGCGAGAGCGGGGCCACCGCCGTCGCCAATCGATCGTTCCGAAGGTAGTCCAAATAGATCCGCCCGGTGCGAAGCTTCTTTGACATGTTCACGAGGTATAGCGCCGGGTCGTCGGCGGCCATCGCGGCGCAGACGTCGCGCGCGAAGCTTTTCGCCTCGGCCCAACCGGCCCCGTCGGCTTCATCCAGCGTCAATGGCGTGACCACGTGCAAGCCTTTGCCGCCCGTTGTCTTGCAGAACGGCACGAGCCCCAACTGCTCGAGACGACGGCGGAGATCGAGTGCCGCGGCGACAACGGCGGTGAAGGGGACGTCGGGCGCCGGGTCGAGGTCGAAGACGAGACGGCCGGGCCGGTCGTGGCGGCCCGGGTAGTTGTTCCAAGGATGCAGTTCGAGCGCTCCAATCTGCGCGACGGCGGCAAGTCCCTCGATCCGGTCGATCTGCAGATACGGCTTGCGGTCGCCCCCGACGTTCACCAGGTCGAGCAAATTCGATTGGCCAGCCATCGCGTGTCGCTGGAAAAAGCGCTGGCTTCCCTCGATCCCGTCGGGGTAGCGGAGCAGCGAACAGGGGCGGCCGCGGATATGGTCCATCATCCACGGGCCAGCCGCCTCGAGATATCGCGCCAGGTCCAGCTTGGTGACCGGCTGCCCGTCGCCGCCCGCCTCCGGCCAAAGCGCCTTGTCGGGACGGCTGATCGGCACGCCCATCACGGTCGAGCCATCCCCGCGCGGGCTGGTCTTGGCGGGGGCGGGGGCGGGGGCCGGTGCCGCCGGGTGCTCGGGCGTCACGTCCACCGCTGGCTTATCCTCGCGCAAGCCCTTGAAGGCCGCCTGCCGCACGAGCCCCTCCGCGCCCCAGCCGGCGAACTCGATCTCGGCCACCAGAACGGGCTTGACCCAATGCACTCCCGGCTGTGCACGCGGGGCCGTTTTGCCGGTGAAAGGATTGGCGTCCTGCTCGGCCGCTTTGAGCGCCGGCAGCAGCGTGCCCAGCTTCGCCGCGCTGAACCCTGTGCCGACCCGGCCCAGATACACAAAGTCGCCATCCCGATGGGCGCCCACCAGCAGGGAGCGGAAGTTCACGCCCGTGGTGGACCAGCCGCCGATCACAACCTCATGCCCGGCGCGGCACTTCGACTTCTGCCAGGACTCGCTTCGGCCGGAGACGTAGGGCGCGTCGAGCCGCTTGGAGACGATGCCCTCAAGCGACAACTGGCACGCCGAGCGGAGCACGGCGTCACCGCCGGTATCGAAATGGTCCACGAAGCGCAGCGCGGGGGGCGCTCTCGTCAGCAAAGCTGCGAGCGCCGTCTTGCGGGCCGACAAGGGCTCGGCCAGCAGGTCGCGTCCGCCGGCGTGCAGCGCGTCGAACGCGAAGAAGACCATCCGGTCCGACCGCTCTGCCGAGAGCGCCTGCTGGAGCGCGGCGAAATCCGGGTTGCCCGCACCGTCGAGCACGGTCGCTTCCCCGTCGATGATGCAATCGTCCAGCGCGCGCGCGGCTTCGGCCAGCGCGGCGAAGCGCGGCGTCCAATCGAGGCCCGTGCGGGTCTTCAGCGTCGCGCGGCCTGCTTCCACCCGCAACTGCATGCGGTAGCCGTCGAACTTGATCTCGTGGACCCAACCGGCCGCGGCAGGCGGCCGCGGGACGAGGGTGGCCAGCTGGGGCGGGATGAAGTCCGGCATGGGGCCCGAGTCCGGGGCCGCCGCTGGCTTCTTCGGCTTGGACGTCTTCTTCGGCGGGCGTTGGCTCGCCGCGAGCCCGCTGTTGCTGTCCCACACGGCGTCAGCGGCAGGGGCGGGGGCAAGCGCCATGAACGGCGTGGGTGCTTTGCCGACCCCGGCGGCGATCTCATCCATCGCGCGGCCAGATGCGACCGAGTGGTCCTCGGCCAGCGCCGCCTCGCCCTCGCCTTCCCGGGCGAATTCGTCGCGATGCTTGATCAGCAGCCAGTTCGTCCGCTTGCCGCCCCAGCGGTCACTCTTCATCCGCACCAAGACCCAGCTGCCATGCAGCCGGTTACCCTCCAGCGTGAACTTCAGGTCGCCTTTCTTCAGGCCAGCCTCGGCCGTCATGCCCTCCGGCTCCCAGTAGCCGCGATCCCAGAGCAGCACCGTGCCGCCGCCATATTCACCCTTGGGATCGTTCCCTCGAAATCGCCATAGTCGAGCGGGTGGTCCTCGACTTCCACGGCCAGGCGCTTGTCATGCGGGTCGAGCGAGGGGCCTTTGGTCACGGCCCAGGATTTGAAGACCCCGTCGAGCTCGAGGCGGAGGTCGTAGTGGAGCCGGGTCGCGGCATGCTTCTGGATGACGAACCGCAGGCGCTGACCCGGCGCGGTCTCCCCATCGCCGGATGGCTCGGCCGTCTTGCCGAAATTCCGCTTGGCCCGGTAGGTCTGAAGTTTCTCCTGAGCCATGCCCGCGTCCGAGAGGTTGTTACCGTCTCAGAACGCGAACCGGGCTCAACTCGTTGCCCAAAAGACGAGCGCGCCCATCGCGAGCGCGACGAAAGGGGAGAGCTTGGTCGCGCTGAGCAGGACGGTCGAGACCAGCGCCACGGCCCAGGCCCGCCAGCCGCCATTCGTCGCTTGCAGGACGGTGAGCGACGCCGCCAGGATCAGCCCGGCTGCAACCGGCGCCAAGCCTCGCTCGACCGCGCGCTGCCATGGCTGGTCCCGATAGCGGGCCCACAGCCTGGCCAGGCCGTATAGCAGTACGGACGAGGGCAGGAAGATCGCGACCGAGGCCACGATCGCGCCCTGCCAACCCGCGGCCTGGAAGCCGATTAGCGCGACCAGCAGGGAGCCGGGACCGGGCGCCAGGCGGGAGAGCGCGAAATCGGTGACGAACACCTGCTCGGGGATCCAGCCCTGCAGGTCGACGGCCTGCCGGTGGATCTCCGTCACGATCCCCTGCCCGCCGCCGATGGTGGCGAAGGAGAGCGGGGCGAAGATGGCCGCAAGCGCCCAGAGCACGCCGGCGCGCATCAGCCCTCCCGCCACGCCAGCGCGACGCTGATCACGCCGAAGCCGAACACCACCGGGACCAGCGGCCAGTGCAGCAACGCGATCGCGGCGAAGGTCGCGCCCAGCAGCCCAATCGGCGCGATCCCGGTGGCAGCCCGGTGCGCGGCTCGCAGGCCCATCGTGGCGGTCAGGCCGACAGCCGCGGCGGCGACGCCCGTGAGCGCGGCATGGATGGCGGGTACGTTGGCGAGGTGCGCAAA
>Ga0326763_1000819_pt1 | contig 10502 bp, 8 predicted proteins | sample NORPS_P_FD_207671 | JGI IMG/M metagenome (GOLD analysis project Ga0326763, IMG submission 207671) | Hot spring water microbial communities from Norris Geyser Basin, Yellowstone National Park, WY, United States - NOR.PS_P | ecosystem: Environmental > Aquatic > Thermal springs > Unclassified...
GGCTTGCAGCAAGTCATAATAGACCTTCCCGGAGCACATCACGACCCGGCGCACGCGGTCAGCCGGCGCGATCGGGTCGATCTCCTCAATCACGGGCTTGAACGCGGTGCCGGTCTCCATGTCCGCCAGGGGGCTCACCGCGAGCTTGTGCCGCAGCAGCGATTTCGGCGTCATGATCACCAGCGGTTTGCGATAGTTGCGCTTCAGCTGGCGCCGGAGCGCGTGGAAGTAGTTCGCCGGGGTGGTGATGTTCGCGACCACCATGTTCCGCTCGGCGCAGAGCTGCAAGTAGCGCTCGAGCCGCGCGCTACTGTGCTCGGGTCCCTGGCCCTCGTATCCGTGGGGCAGAAGCAGCACCAGGCCGCTCATGCGGAGCCACTTGGTTTCGCCGCTGGCAAGGAACTGGTCGATGATGACCTGGGCGCCATTGGCGAAATCGCCGAATTGTGCCTCCCACAGCACCAACGTCCGCGGATCGGCTAGCGTGTAGCCATATTCGAAACCGAGCACGCCGGCCTCGGATAGGAGCGAGTTGTAGATCTCGATTTTGGCCTGAGTGGGCCGAATGTTGTTGAGCGGCACGTATTCGTGCTGGTTGGCCTGGTCGATGAGGACTGCGTGGCGCTGGCTGAACGTGCCGCGCTGGCAGTCTTCGCCGGAAAGCCGCACGCGCAAACCGTCCGTTAGAACGCCGCCGAACCCCAACGCCTCGCCGGTTGCCCAGTCGATACCCTGCCCGCTCTCGAACATGGCGCGCTTGGCCTCGAGCTGGCGCGCAATCTTGGGGTTGAGTTCAAAGTCTGTCGGTGGCGTGTAGAGCGCGCGGCCGATCTCCTGGAGCGTCGCGCTGTCGAGCGCTGTCGGCTCCTCCTGTTTCTCCTCGTCGTCGCCGCCCTCGGTCAGGCCGGTCCAATGGCCTTCGAGCCAATCCGCCTTGTTCGGACGGTAAGATTGCGCGGCCTGGTAAGCCTCCTCCAGCTCGGCTTGAAAGCTGTCCCAGATGTGCTGGGAGGCTTCGGCGGTCACCGCGCCGTCGGCGGCGAGGCGTTCGGCGTAGAGCGCTCGGGTCGTCGGCAGTTCCTTGATCGCGCGATACATGATCGGCTGGGTGAAGGCAGGCTCGTCGGTCTCGTTATGGCCGTGGCGGCGGTAGCACACGATGTCGAGCACGATGTCGGTGGCGAATTGCATGCGGAACTCGGCGGCGAACCGGGCCGCGAACACCACGGCCTCCGGCTTGTCCCCGTTCACGTGCAGGATCGGGCTCTGGATGGATTTGGCGACGTCGGTGCAATAGAGGCCGGAATAGGCGTGGGCCGGAACAGTGGTGAAGCCGATCTGGTTGTTAACGATGAGGTGGACGGTGCCGCCGGTGCGGTAGCCGATCAGTTGGCTCATTGCCAGGGTCTCGTAGACGAGACCCTGGCCGGCGAACGCCGCATCACCGTGCATCAGGATGCCCATGACCGAGCGGCGCTCCGCCGTGTCGCCGGCGGCGTCCTGCCGGGCGCGGACCTTGCCGATGACGACCGGGTCGACCGCCTCGAGGTGCGACGGGTTGGGCTGGAGCGAGATGTGAACGGTATGACCGGCGATCTCGAGGTCGGTGCTGGTGCCGAGGTGGTATTTGACGTCCCCCGAGCCCTGCACGCTGTCCGGTTGCGAGCTGGCGCCGCCAAACTCACTGAAGATGGCCGTGTATGGCTTGCGGACGATATTGGCCAGCGTGTTGAGCCGCCCACGATGCGGCATGCCGATCGCGATCTCGTTGACGCCCGCGCCGGCCGCAACGTCGATCATGGCGTGGAGCGCGGGCACGGTGATCTCGCCGCCCTCGAGACCGAACCGCTTGGTGCCGACGAAGCGGCGCTGGCAGAACGTCTCGAAGCCCTCGGCCTCGGTCAGCTGGGTCAGGATTGCCGTCTTGGTGCTGGCGTCAACCTGCTTCGTCCAGGGAGCGCCTTCGATCCGGCGCTGGATCCAGGTCTTCTGCTCCGGATTCTGGATGTGCATGAACTCCACGCCGATCGAGCCGCAATAGCTGGCCCGCACGATGGCGAGGATTTCGTTGACGGTTGCGGACTCGCGGCCGAGCACGCCGTCGATGAAGATCGGGCGGTCAAGGTCGCCGGGGCCGAAGCCGTAGGAAGCCGGGTCGAGCTCCGAGTGGGAGGCCGGCGTCTGCAGGCCGAGCGGGTCCAGCTGCGCTTCCAGGTGGCCGCGGACGCGGTAGGCGCGGATCAGCATCAGCGCGCGGAGGCTGTCGAGCGCGATCGCGCGAACCTGCTCGGGGCTGACGCCACCAGCGGCCGCCGGACCGGTCGCCCGAGCGGGCTCTGGCTCGCCGATGTCGAAGCGCCGCGGGGCCCAGGATGCGCCGCTCGCATCCTCGATCACGCCGCGCGCCTCGTCGTTCATGAGGCTGAACAACTCGCCGAAGCTGGCGTCGACGCTCGCAGGGTTGCTGACCCATTTCGCGTACATGTCGGCCATATACGGGGCGTTCGCACCGTTGAGGACCGAGGCGATGGAGTCGACGCCGGGCATAGCTACTTCCCTTCTGTGTTCGCGGTTATGCCGCGATACTGGTTAATTTGGGGTTGCAGCAGGCAAGCTGCGACGCTCGCCTGCTATGCGCGCCCTTAGCCAAGGATCTTGCGGCTCGCATCGATCAACTCGCGGACGGCGCCGCAGCTCTTGTCGAACGCGGCCTTCTCATCGGGGCTGAGCTGGATCTCCACGACGCGCTCCACGCCACCGGCGCCGATTACCACCGGTACCCCGACATACATGTCGGATACGCCATACTGCCCGGTCAGATACGCGGCCGCGGGCAGCACGCGCTTCTTGTCGAGCAGGTAGCTCTCAGCCATGGCGATCGCGCTCGCGGCGGGCGCGTAGAAAGCGCTGCCCTTTTCCAGCAGTTTCACAATCTCGCCGCCACCGTTGGCGGTGCGCTTGCAGATCTCGTCAATCTTCTCCTGCGTCGACCAGCCCATCTTGATCAAATCCGGCACCGGAATCCCGGCCACGGTGCTGTAACGCACGAGCGGGACCATCGTATCGCCGTGGCCGCCCAGAACGAACGCGGTCACGTCCTCCACCGAGACGTTGAACTCATGGGCGAGGAAGAGGCGGAAGCGCGAACTGTCCAGCACGCCCGCCATGCCGACCACTTTCTCCGGCGGCAGGCCGGATTTCTGCTGCATCACCCACACCATCGCATCCAGCGGGTTGGTGATGACGATGACGAAGGCGTCGGGGCAGTAGGATTTGATGCCCTCGGCGACGGTGGCGATCACGCCCGCGTTCTTGCCGATCAGGTCGTCCCGGCTCATGCCCGGCGTGCGGGGGAAACCGGCCGTGACAATCACCACGTCGGAGCCCTCGATGGCCGCGTAGTCGCTGCCGCCCACCATGTGGCTGTCGAAACCGTCGACCGGACCGGACTGCATGATGTCGAGCGCCTTGCCGGCCGCGACACCGCCGAACACGTCGAACAGGGCGACGTCGCCCAATTGCTTGAGCCCGATCAGGTGAGCGAGAGTCCCGCCGATGTTGCCAGCGCCAATCAGCGCGATCTTGTTACGTGCCATGTCGGAATCCCGCATCCAGGGAGGGTCTGGGCCCAGCCGGGCGCCCGGCCGTCCGGAGGGTGCCGGTTGCTAGCCCATGTCCGGCGGGGGGGCAAGAAGCTGATGTCACGTCAGGTGAGGAAGCGCCAGATACTCCTGGCTCTGCATCTCGACGAGGCGGGACGCAGTGCGCCGGAACGCGGCAGCGCCCTCCCCCTCCTCATAGAGCTGGTCGGGCACGGTCGCGGCGCTGGCGACGAGCTTGACCCGGTGCTCGTACAGCTCGTCCACCAGGGTGATGAAGCGGCGGGCTTCGTCGCGGTTCTCGGGCGACAAGCGGGGCACGTCGTCCAGGATCAGCGCCTGATAGTGGGTGGCGAGCGCGCCGTAGTCGCCGGCGCCCAGGGCCTGTTGGCAGAGCTGGTCGAAGCCGAAGCGCGCCACGCCGCCGGCGGCGGCCGGGACCGCCAGCGTATGCCCGGCGACGAGCAGCCGCTCCGGCTTGACCGTCGCCCGAGCCGAAAGCCGCGTGAAAGCCTCGTCCAGCGCCGCGTGGGCGGCCGCGTCCGCGGGAACATGCCAGGTCGGCAGCGATAGCAGGCGTTGCCGGCGGAAGTCCCGGCTGCCGTCCATGACCAGCACGTCGAGATACTGCTTGATGAGAGCGATGAAGGGCAGGAAGGCGTCGCGCCCGGGTTGGCCCGCGAAGAGGTCGTCCGGCGCGGTGTTGCTGGTGGCCACGATGACGACGCCGCGAGCGAACAGCGCCTTGAACAGGCGGCCGAGGATCATGGCGTCTGCGATGTCGTTGATTTGGAACTCGTCGAAGCACAATAGGGAGGCCTCGGCGGCGATGGTGTCGGCCAGCGGCGGGATCGGGTCGTCCGAGCCCGGGTCGGCCAGCCGTTCGGGCTGACGGCGCCAGGCGTGGATGCGGCGATGCGCCTCCTGCATGAAAGCGTTGAAGTGGATGCGACGCTTCTTCTCGACGTCGGCTGCGGCGAAGAAGAGATCCATCAGCATGGATTTGCCGCGGCCGACATCGCCGACGAGATAGAGGCCGTGCGGGTAGTCGGCGGGGATGTCATCCGCCGTGGGGCGTCGGTGCAGGAGCCGGCTGAACAGGCCGAGGGGCGTCGCGTGGGGCGCCGGCGGCGCATAGCCACGCAGCCGTTTCCAGAGACCTTGCAGGCGCTCCGCGGCAGCGGCCTGCGCGGGATCGGTCAACAGCTCGCCGGCGGAGAGTTTGGCGCGGTAGGCGGGCAGCGGCCCGTCTCCGAGGGTCGTCGAGGCAGAGGCAAGCATGGTGTGCACCACACCCATCGCCGCTTATGCGACGGAACTCAAGATGCAGGGTTGCACGACAACTCCGTTGCAAGGCCATCGCCGTGGCCGATATGAATTGTGCATGATGCAGCTCGATTATCAGAAGCTCGACGCCACCCCGGTCGCCACCGAGCCGTTCCGCCACGTGGTGGTTGCGCAGTTCGTGCCGCCCGCGGCACTGTCCGACGTGGTTGGCGGGTTGCCCAAGCTCGAGAAGGGCGGGTCGTTCCCGACCGGCGGGCTCCGGCTCGGGACCGCCGCGCGGGCGCTGATGGAGGAGCTCGAGGGCCCGCGGTTCCGGGCGGCGATTGCGCGCAAGTTCGACCTCGAACTGGACGGCGCGCCGGTCATGGTCACGTTGCGCGGCCAATCCCGCGAGAAGGATGGACGCATCCATACGGACAGCACCGCCAAGCGCGTGACCGTGCTGCTATATTTGAACCCGGACACGGAGGCCTGGGCCAAGCAGGAGGGCTGCCTCCGCCTGCTGCGCCGGCCGGACGATCTGGATGATTACGCGGTGGAGGTGCCGCCGGTTAACGGCACGCTGCTCGTGTTCCCCAACGGCCCGACGACCTGGCACGGCCACAGGCAATTCGTCGGCCGCCGCCATGTCGTGCAGCTCAATTACATGACGACGGACGACAAGGCCCGTTACGAGCTTCGTCGCCACAAGATTTCGGCTTTCCTCAAGCGGCTTACCCTGGCGGCGTAGGCCGCCGGGCTACTCGCGCTGTAGCACCCGGTCGGTGATGAAGGTCGAGAGCCCACCGGCGACGAAATCATGCTTCAGCTGGGCCTCGTCGTATTCCGACCTGACCCAGTCGAGGAAGGGGAGTCGCCCCTCGGCCTGCTCGGCATAACGGAGGAAGAACGCGTCGAGCACACCGGTGCGGGCGCGATTGAAGTGACCGAAACGCCAGGAGAGCTGCGCGAGAGCGTCGCTGGCGGTGCCGCCGTCGAACAGGATGGCAAGACCGGCGGCGAGCCCGGCCCGATCGGCACCCGACTTGCAATGCATCAGCGCCGGAAACGCGAGCGTCTGCCAGAGCTCGGCAAACCGCAGGATGCGGTCGCGATGCGGGGCGCCGCGGCTCTCGAACGCCATGTCGACGTGCTGGAGCCCGAGGCGCGCGGCCGCTTCCCGCGAGAGCGCGTCGGACCCGCAGAAGCGCGGGCCGCGTAGGTTGATCAGGGTGCGGAGGCGCAGGCGCCGGGTCGCCGCCCGGAGACGGCCCGGCGTCGGGTGGTTCGAGCGGTAGAGTCGCCCCGGCAGGACTTCGGCAAAATTGGTCCAGACGGTGCGGAAGATCGCGTGGTCAACGAAGAGGCTGTCCCGCCAGGCGTCGAGGCGTCCGGCGGGAGTGGTCAGGTCACGGTGAAACGCCACGAGACGTTCGGGATCAGCCCTTGCGTTCAACCAGGAGCTGCTTGATCTCGCCGATCGCGCGCGCCGGGTTGAGGCCCTTCGGGCAGGTCTGGGTGCAGTTCATGATCGTGTGGCATCGGTACAGCTTGTAGGGGTCTTCCAGCCCGTCGAGCCGGTCGCCCATGTGCTCATCGCGGCTGTCGGCGATCCAGCGATAGGCTTGGAGCAGCACGGCCGGGCCGAGATAGCGGTCGCCGTTCCACCAGTAGCTGGGGCAGGACGTGGTGCAGCAGAAGCACAGGATGCACTCCCACAGCCCGTCGAGCTTGGCGCGCTCCTCCTTGCTCTGCAGCCGCTCCGCATCGGGCGGAGGCGGCGTATCGGCCTTGATCCAAGGTTCGATGCTGCGGAGCTGGGCATAGGCCTGGCTCAGGTCGGGAACGAGGTCCTTCATGACGGCCATGTGCGGCAGCGGGTAGATGCGGACGGTGCCTTCGACGTCGTCATGCCCCTTCACGCAGGCGAGCGTGTTGCTGCCGTCGATGTTCATGGCACAGGAGCCGCAGATGCCTTCGCGGCACGAGCGCCGGAAAGTCAGGGTCGGGTCGATCTCGTTCTTGATGTGGATGAGGGCATCCAGGACCATCGGCCCGACCTTGTCCATGTCGAGCTCGTAGGTATCAATCCGCGGGTTCTGACCATCATCCGGGTTCCAGCGGTAGACGGCGAAGCTTTTGGTGTTCGTCGCGCCGGCGGGGGCCCTGTAGGTTTGTCCCGCGCCCATGCGGCTGTTCTTGGGAAGGCTAAAGACGGCCATGATCGTCCTTCGACAGCGTCAGTAGACGCGCTTCTTGGGGGGGAAGACGCTGACTTCGTTGGTCAGCGTCTGCATCTTCACATCGCGGTAGGCGAGGTCGACCTTGCCGTCGGGCTGCAACCACGCGAGGGTGTGCTTCATCCAGTTCTGATCGTCGCGGTCCGGGAAGTCGTCGTGCGCGTGCGCGCCGCGACTCTCCTGCCGGGCTTCGGCCGAGACCATCGTCGTCATGCTGTTGTCCATGAGGTTGCCGAACTCGAGGGCTTCCAGCAGGTCGGTGTTCCAGATGAGGCTGCGGTCGACTACGCGCATGTCGTCCATGCCGGACCACAGGGTCCGGATCTTCTGGACGCCTTCCTTCAGGCTCTCGCTGTTCCGATAGACGGCCGCGTGGGACTGCATGGTCCTTTGCAGCTCGAGCCGCATCGCGGAGGTGCTGGTGCTGCCCTTGGCGTGCCGCATGCGGTCGAAACGGTCGAGCGCGTTGTCGCCGGCCTTGGGGGGCAGCGGGGCCTGGCTCGCGCCGGGCTTGAGGATCTCGGAAGCCCTGTGGGCCGCCGCGCGGCCGAACACCACAAGGTCGAGCAGCGAGTTGGTGCCCAGCCGGTTGGCGCCGTGCACGGAAACGCACGCGGCTTCGCCCACCGCCATCAGCCCGGGCACCACCGCGTCCGGGTCGTCGGCGGTCGGGCGGAGCACTTCGGTGCGGTAGTTGGTCGGGATGCCGCCCATGTTGTAGTGCACCGTCGGCAGCACCGGGATCGGCTCCTTGGTGACGTCGACGCCGGCAAAAACCTTTGCCGTCTCGCTGATGCCGGGCAGCCGCTCATGCAGCAACTCGGCGCCGAGATGCTCGAGATGCAGGTGGATGTGGTCCTTGTTGGGCCCAACGCCGCGGCCCGCATTGATCTCGAGAGTCATGGAGCGAGAGACGACGTCACGGCTGGCGAGGTCCTTGGCGCTCGGAGCATACCGCTCCATGAAGCGCTCGCCTTCCGAGTTGGTGAGGTATCCGCCTTCGCCGCGGCTGCCCTCGGTGATGAGGCAACCGGAGCCGTAGATGCCGGTCGGATGGAACTGGACGAACTCCATGTCCTGCATGGGGATGCCGGCCCGCATCGCCATGCCGTTGCCGTCGCCGGTGCAGATATGGGCGGAGGTGCAAGAGAAGTAGGCCCGCCCGTAGCCACCCGTGGCCAGCACGACCGACTGCGCGCGGAAGCGGTGCATGGAGCCGTCTTCGAGGCACCACGCCATGACCCCACGGCAGGCGCCATCTTCCATGATCAGATCGAGCGCGATGTATTCGACGAAAAACTCGACCTCGTGCTTGAGGCTCTGCTGATAGAGCGTATGCAGGATGGCATGGCCGGTGCGGTCGGCGGCCGCGCAGGCGCGCATCGCCGGCGTCTTGCCGTAATCCGTCATATGGCCGCCGAACGGGCGCTGGTAGATGCGGCCATCCTCGGTGCGGCTGAACGGCACGCCGTAATGCTCGAGCTCGTACACCGCCGGGATCGCCTCACGACACATGTACTCTATGGCATCCTGGTCGCCGAGCCAGTCCGACCCTTTGACGGTGTCGTACATGTGCCAGCGCCAGTCGTCCTCGCCCATGTTGCCGAGCGCGGCGCCGATGCCGCCCTGGGCGGCGACGGTATGGCTGCGGGTCGGGAAAACCTTGGTGAGGCACGCCGTCCGCAACCCGGCCGCGCCCATGCCGAGCGTCGCCCGCAGCCCGGCCCCGCCCGCGCCCACGACGACCACGTCGTAGGTATGGTCCGTAACCGAATAGGCCCTAGGGGAGGGCGAACTGATGGCGTTCATGACGACAGTCCTCGACTGGATGCGCTCGGTTAGACCAACGCGAGCTTCAGCACTGAGATGGCGGCTATTAGCCCCAGTAGAAGGGCCGCGCCCTTGATGAGCAGCACGTAAGACATCAGCCGTTTACGGTCTGGAACGTAGTCCTCCAGCACGACTTGCAGGCCGAGTTGCATGTGGTGAAAGGTCATGGCGACCAGCGCGAGCAGCAGCGCCGCATTGATGGGGTTTCCGGCCCAGTGCGCCACCGCCGGCTGGCTGGACCCGACCAGGCGCAAAATGCTTATGATGAACCAGATCGTGAGCGGGACCAGGGCGATCGCGGTTGCCCGCTCGACATACCAGTGATGCACGCCGGACTGGGCGGAACCAGCGCCGCGGACGCGGCCAAGTTGCGACCGCCGAACGTTGATCGTGGCGGGAGCGCCGGCCGCCGGAGCGCGGTTGCTGGTCGACGTGCTCATCGCGGCCACACCGCGACACCGATTACCCAGACCAGTATCGTTGCTACCACGGTGGCGATGATCGCTGCCCAGCCACTCCGGTGCGTCGCTTCCAGCGAGTAACCGTAGCCCGCATCCCAGGCGAGATGCCGCAGGCCACCGAAGAAGTGATAGAACAGTGAGGCGGTCCAGCCGAACAGCACGAACAACCCGATCCACGAGCCGAGGAAGCCCTGCACCCGGGCGAACGCCGACGGGCCGCTCGCGGCAGCCGCCAGCCACCAAACGAGCACCAGGGTGCCGATGGAGGTGGCGATGCCGGTCACCCGGCTCATGATCGACAACACCGACGTGATCTGCGGCGCATAGACTTGGAGATGCGGGGAGAGCGGTCGCTGGACCAGAGTTCCCTCGCTGTTAGGCGCTATTAGCAGCGCGTCACGAATATCCTGCATCGGAAAGGGCTCACTCCCGTCGGGCACGGCCAACTAGACGTCCCGTTCGTATCGACAGAGTTGGCGCGGGTCAACGCGAACGCAACCGCACTGCAGCAAAGACGGGCCGCTCACTTGCTCTTGGTCCGCCCGCAGTCAATGTGGGGTTTCACGCTCGAACCAATGGGATGACGAACGGGTGAACGACGGCCTCTCTCCTGCGCCACAGCGCCAAGCGCCCCCACGACGCCACCCGCTGCCCGCCAACTCCTGGATCTCGGTGTTGCTGGGACGCTGGAGCGGCGGCTGCGCGCGACACCGTGCCGTGACGATCGGCGCCGCCGTCGCGCTGGCCGCGATTTGCGTCTGGCTCGCGGCGACCCGGCTCGGCGTCACGACCGACACGGGCAACCTGTTCTCCGCCTCGCTCCCCTGGCGCCAACATGCCATGGCGATCGAAAAGGCGTTCCCGCGCCAGCAGGAGCTGCTGGTCGCCGTAGTGAGCGGCGCGACTCCGGAGGAGGCGGAGGAGACGGCGGACGCGCTCGCTGCTGCCGTCCGCCCGGACCACGCCCACTTCACGTCCGTCGAGCGGCCGGACAACTCACCCTATCTCGTCCGCAACGGGCTGCTGTTTCTCGACAAGGACACGCTGACGAACCTGCTGAACGCGACGATCGACGCGCAGCCCTTTCTGGGCCAGCTCGCGGCCGA
>Ga0326763_1000822_pt1 | contig 10463 bp, 8 predicted proteins | sample NORPS_P_FD_207671 | JGI IMG/M metagenome (GOLD analysis project Ga0326763, IMG submission 207671) | Hot spring water microbial communities from Norris Geyser Basin, Yellowstone National Park, WY, United States - NOR.PS_P | ecosystem: Environmental > Aquatic > Thermal springs > Unclassified...
CAACGCCAGCGTATCGGGGTCGCCCGGGCCGTGCTACGCCGCCCGGAGATCCTGGTGCTCGACGAGGCCACCAATGCCGTCGACACCGCATCGGAATCGCGCATCCTGCAACGGATCGCCCAAGGACGACCATTCGGACGCGCCCTCGTCGTCAGTCACCACCCGAACGCGCTCGCCTACTGCGATTTCGGCATCGTCCTTTCCGCCGGAAAGGTCGTCGAGTCCGGGCCGTTGAGGGAGCTGAAGTGGTTTCAACAGCATGCGCATAGCAAGAACCGGTTCAGCAGCAGCGAACAGGTGCTGCCCTAATACTCATCGCGGCCGCGAGCGCAGTCCGGGCCGCCGGTTGACCACGAACCCCGACCACAGCGCGTTGACCGCAGCCCCGGGGTAAGACCGCGCATCGGCGAACAGCTGCTGCAGCGCCCGTCCGAACCGCCGCTCGGACCAGGCCTGCTCGAGCGAGTCGAGAAGCGCCTGCGTGTAGTAATCCGTCATGAACGCCAGCCCTGCCGCGGCCGCCATCTTGTAGGCGGGGTCCCGGCTGGCGGCTCGCGCATGTCGTCGAATGACCATCCGACTTGTCGCGACCATCCGCAGGTTGTGGCCGCTCATTCCTTGCCCGTGCTGGCGATATCCTGCCGCAATGGCGTGATACGCTGCGACGGCGTGGGTCCGTGCCAGCCGGAGATAGACGTCGTAATCTTCGCAACTCCGCAATTTGACGTCGAAGCCGCCGGACGCGTGCAACACGGGCCGGCGATACAGCACGGTGCCGTGCATGGCGATGCAGTTGCCTCGCAGTAAGTCGAGAGACGGTTCGGCCATGGGCACGGCGACGTGACGCGACAAAACCCGGCCGTTCTGGTCGGTCCGCTCGTAGCCGCCGTAGACGAAGGCGAGCTTCGGGCTGCTCGAGAGGCAATTCTCCGCGTGCGCCAACGCCGAGGGATACAGGACGTCGTCGGCGTCGAGGAAGAGGATGTAGTCCGCGTCCGTAGCGGCACATGCCGCATTCCGCGCGGCGCTCAGGCCTGCATTGGCTTGATGCAGATGATGCAATTGGGGATACGCGCGGGCGACGGCCGCAGTGCCGTCGGTAGAACCATCATTAACCAGAATGATCGCGTCGGCCTGACGCGTCTGGCCAATGACCGATCGTATGGCGTCATCCAAGAAATGCGCCTGATTGTGGCAGGCGATTGCCACGGCAATCGTCGGTTTGTTCATTGGCTGCGAAATAGCGGAACGGCCCCTCATCTTCAATGTGGCGTCCGATCGCCGGGACGCGTCGTTTGTTCCTGGTGAACTCTGCTCGCCCTTCGGAGTTTTCCGCAGACATCGAGCAAGAGGCACCCTTTGTCTTCGGTTTCCAGCCAGATATCGGCGCCGCTGACGGCGCGCAGCGTCCATCTCTGTGTGGACATGCAGAAACTGTTCGCCGCTGGGTCAGAATGGCATGCGCCCTGGCTCGAGCGGGTGCTGCCTGCGGTCGAGCGGATCGCGGCGGCTAAGCCGGCGCAGACCATCTTCACCCGGTTCATCCCGCCGCGGCAGCCGGACGAGGCAACCGGGTTGTGGCGATCCTACTATGAACGCTGGCGCTCGATGACGCTGGACAGCCTGCCGCCGGACAAGGTCGAGCTGCTGCCCTCGCTCGCCCACCTCGCACCACCTGCGGAGGTGTTGGACAAGACCGTCTATTCCCCCTGGTATGACGGCAAGCTGGCCGCCCGGCTGCGCGAGCGCAAACCTGACGCGGTCGTCATCACGGGCACGGAGACGGATGTCTGCGTGCTGGCTGCGGTCCTGGGCGCGGTCGACGACGGCTACCGGGTGGTGGTGCCCGCCGATGCGATCTGCAGCTCCTCCGACGACGGCCACGACGCGCTCCTCGGGCTCTTCCACAATCGTTTCAGCCAGCAGGTCGAAGTAGTCCCGACAGCGGAAGAGTTGCTGCGGAACTGGAGCTGACGGCGCCTGCTACATCCCGCCTATCTGTCCCAGCTGATGGGCCGGCATCATGTTCCCGTTCAGATGGCCCATGATCCAGATCGAGCCGCCGATGACGAGAAAGACAATGAACACGCCAAATACCAGCGCCATGACGTTGTTCGTGTTGTCGGGCGCCGTCGTGATGTGCAGGAAGTACACCAGGTGGATGCCGATCTGGGCGATTGCCAGGACGATCAGCGCGACCGGCAGGCTCGGCCCATAGAGCCAATCGGTTCCCGACAGTACGAATGAGGCCACGGTGAGCATCACCGCCAGGCCGAGCCCGATCACATAGGCGATGACGCTTTTCGCGACCCGGCTGTCGCCCGGTGCGCTGTCCTCACGGTCGAGCCCCTCATGGTCGCCGCTGCCCGCGTGTACGTTGCTCATGCCCCGGCTCCGATCAAGTAGACGACGGTGAAGAGCGCTACCCAGATGATGTCCAGCGCGTGCCAAAACAGGTTGAAGCACAGCAGCCGGTGCATGATGTGCGGGCGGAAACCTTTCACCAGGACCTGCGCCATCATGGTGCCCAGCCAAAGCAGCCCGGCGAACACATGCAGGCCGTGACAACCCACCAGCGCAAAGAAGGCGGAGAGGAACGCGCTGCGCTCCGGCCCGGCCCCCTGGGCGATCATCTCCCGGAACTCCTGGACCTCGAGCAACAGGAACGCCGCCCCGAGCAAGCCGGTGAGCAGAAGGAATAGCTCGGTCCCCCATTTGCTGCGCGCGTCCGAGGCGACGTTCGACAGGCCGCAGGTGAACGACGACAGCAACAGGAACGACGTCTCGATCGCAACCCGCTTCAGGTCGAACAGATCGTGCCCTGTCGGTCCTCCCGCCGTCCCGCGTTCGAGGACAGCGTAGGCCGCGAAAAACGCCGAGAACATGATGATGTCGCTCAGCAGGAAGATCCAAAACCCGTAGCCGACAATCACCCGCGGCGACGCCGGCCCCCCTTCGCCATGTCCCGTCGGCTCGGGGTGACCGCCACGCCCGTGTCCGCCGCCGCCGCCGCGCAGCTTGCGGCTGCCGCCCAGCTTGTAAGGGTCGGCGTCTGCGGCCGGCGCCTGGAACGCTGCCTGGCTCATGCCGCTTCCTCATGCCGCTCGGCCGCGATCACCTCGAGGCGGGCCAGTCGGGCGGCCCGGCGGGCGCGGTCGATGCGCGCAACCTCCGACGCGGGGATCAGGTATTCGTTCTCGTCGCGCCACGCGAACACGACGAAGGTGGCGAAGGCGGCGACCAGACCGGCGATGGCCATCCACCAAATGTCCCAGATCAGCGCGAACCCGGTGAACGACGCGAAGAACGCGGTGACGACCCCGGTGGGCGAATTACGCGGCATGTGGATCGGCTCGTAGCGCGGCTCGTCACCCAGCCGCTGCGTCTCGATCGCCCGCTGCTTGATGGTCCAATACGGCTCCTCGTCCTGCACGTTCGGCATGGTAGCGAAGTTGAATACCGGCGGGGGCGACGGCGTGGCCCACTCGAGCGAGCGGCCGTCCCAGGGGTCCCCGGTCAGGTCGCGCAACTCGTCGCGCCGGCGGATGCTGACCACGAGCTGCATCACCTGGCAGATCACCCCGCCCAGGATGACGATGACGCCGAGCGCCGAGATGATCATCCAGGGACGCCACTCCGGGACGTCGTAATGCTGCATGCGCCGGGTCATACCGAGCAGCCCGGCCATGTAGAGCGGCAGGAACGTCACCCACAGCCCAGCGAACGAGAACCAGAACGCCCGGATGCCCCATTTCTCGTCGAGCTTGAAGCCGAACGCCTTCGGGAACCAGAAGGTCAGCCCGGCAAAGGCGCCGAACAGCACCGACCCGATGATGACGTTATGGAAGTGCGCCACCAGGAACATGCTGTTGTGCAGCTGGAAGTCCGCCGGCGGCACGGCCAGCAGCACGCCCGTCATGCCGCCGATCACGAAGGCGACGATGAAGCCGATCGACCACAGCATCGGCGTCGTGTAGCGGATGCGCCCGCCGTACATCGTGAAGATGTAGTTGAACACCTTGACGCCGGTTGCCACCGAGATGAGCGACGTCGAGATCCCGAAGGCCGCGTTCACGTTGGCGCCGGAGCCCATCGTGAAGAAATGGTGCAGCCACGTCATGAAGCCGTTGAGGCAGATCCAGAGTGTCGCGAGGATCATCGACCGGTAGCCGAACAGCGGCTTGCCGGAGAAACACGACACCACTTCCGAAAACACGCCGAGCCCCGGCAGCAGCAGGATGTAGACCTCCGGGTGGCCCCAGGCCCAGATGAGGTTCTCGAACATCATCATGTTGCCGCCGGCCGTATTCGTGAAGAAATGAAAGCCGAGGTAGCGGTCGAGCGTCAGCATCGCCAACGTCGCCGTCAGGATCGGGAAGGCGGCCACGATCAGCAGGTTGGCGCAGAGCGAGGTCCAGCAGAACATGGGCATTCGGAAATACCCCATCCCGGGCGCCCGCATCTTCAGGATCGTCGTGACGAGGTTCACCCCCGACATCAGGGTGCCGATGCCGGAAATCTGCAGCGCCCAAACATAGTAGTCGGGCCCGACGCCGGGGGAGTAGGCAGTCTCGGAAAGCGGCGGATAGGGCAGCCAGCCCGTGCGCGCGAACTCGCCCACGACGAGCGAGACGTTCACCAGCAGCGCCCCCGAGGCCGTCAGCCAGAAGGAGACGGAGTTGAGCGTGGGGAACGCCACGTCGCGGACGCCGAGCTGCAGCGGCACGACGAAGTTCATCAACCCGATGACGAACGGCATCGCTCCGAAGAAAATCATGATCGTACCGTGCGCCGAGAAGATCTGGTCGTAGTGCTCGGGCGGCAGATACCCACCCGAACGGAACGCAAACGCCTGCTGCGTCCGCATCATGATCGCGTCGACGAAGCCGCGGATCAGCATGACCAGGCCGAGCAGCGAGTACATCACGCCGATCCGCTTGTGATCAACGCTGGTGATCCACTCGCGCCACAGATACGGCACGTAGCCCTTCACGGCCACCCAGATGATGACCCCGAGCAGGAGGAAGCCGACCGCCGCCGCGGCGATCAGCGGGATCGGCTGATCCCAGGGGATCGCGTTCCAGGTGAGCTTGCCCAGCATTATCTCTGCGCCTCTTCCTTTACGCCCGCTCCCCCGTGGCCGGTGTCGGGGCCGTTGGCGGGCGGGATCTGCTGCGTGGCGATCGCGTTGAACAAACCGGGGTCCACGCCGCGATAGGTGAACGGGTGCGGCGGCACGTTCTGCTTCTCCAATTGCGCGTAGGCGCTGCGATCGAGGATATCCCCGCTCGCCTGCGTCTGTCGCACCCATTGCTCGAAATGGTCGGCCGGCACCGCGCGGGCGGTGAACTTCATGTCCGAGAAGCCGTCCCCGCTGAAATGGCCCGATCTGCCGTAGTAATCGCCCGGGTTGTCAGCCTGCAGCGAAAGCTGCGTGACCATGCCGTTCATGACGTAGATCTGGCCGGCCAATTGGGGAGCGTAGAACGTGTTCATGACGCTGGCCGATGTCATGGAGAGATGCACCGGCACGCCCACCGGCATCTCGAGCACGTTGACGCTGGCAACCCCCTGCTGCGGGTAGATGAACAGCCACTTCCAGTCGAGCGCGACGACCTGCACCTCGAGCGAGCGGCCATTCGGGGCCGGCAGTCGCCGGTAGGGGTCGAGATCGTGCGAACTGGTCCAGATCAGCCCCGACAGGAACAGCACCGTCAGCAGCGGCACCGTCCACATGACGATCTCGACCCGGCCGGAATACACGAAATCCGGACGCCGCTTCGCCCGTGTGTTGGTCTCGCGGAACCACCAGGTCACGCCGATGGCGAGCACGATCGTGGGGATGACGATCGCCAGCATGATCGCCATCGCGTTGAAGATGATCAACCGCTCCTGCCCCGCCACCGGGCCGTGGGGATCGAGCGGACCGCCGCTGCAACCCGACAGCAGCAGGAGAGCGCACAACCCGGTCCCCGCGCGGAGAATCCTGCCCCGAGAACGCACCGATGCTGGTCGGCGTGCCATCAGCATCTCGCGTCAGCCTGCGGCATCGGATGGTGGGGCTGCACGGCACCCCCTCCGCTGCCGACCGCGCGCGCCGAAACCCAATCGCCGGCCGGCGCCCGAGACGGTTCGGAGGTCGGTCTTCCCATCGGCACGCTCCAGCACGACACGCGAGGTTGCGCATTGCGTAAACAAGAAGGCAAAGGCAATTCACGAAGTTGCCAGTCGCTTGCACGTGAACGCTGGCTGTTAAGCAGACACAAAGGATGCGGGGTTGGTCGCGGTTATTTGTTCATAAGGCCCGCCTGGCCTTGGACTTATCGGCACTCTGGACGAGCCAGTAGTTACGTTCATCGCGAATACCGGTGGCGCGACGGCAAGAATGCTCGCAGGTGCTTCGAATTGGTCCGGCATCGCTCCACGGCGATCCTGGCGGTCAGCACCGGGAGGCTGTTTTTTAGACGAATTTTGCGGACCAACGAGCCAGCCTGTAAGCCTTGGGACAGGATGGTGCAGGCGGTCGCCTGTGCGAATTTGAGGAATGAGCACGATGCCCGAAGCCAGAGTGGTGGCTTTCTACCTGCCGCAATTCCACCCCATCCCCGAAAACGACGAGTGGTGGGGGGCCGGCTTCACCGAGTGGACCAACGTCGCCAAAGCAAAGCCGCTATTCGCCGGACACCACCAACCTCGCCTCCCGGCGGATCTGGGCTTCTACGACCTGCGGGTCCCTGAAACCCGCGAGGCCCAGGCCCGCCTCGCCGCGGACTGCGGCGTGGAGGCGTTCTGCTACTGGCACTACTGGTTCGGCAACGGCCGCCGCATCCTCGAGCGGCCCTTCGAGGAGGTCCGGGACTGCGGCAAGCCGGATTTCCCGTTCTGTCTCGCCTGGGCGAACCAGACCTGGAGCGGCATCTGGCACGGCAACCCGCAATCGGTGCTGATCAAGCAGGAATACCCGGGTGCCGAGGACGAAGCCGCCCATTTCGCCTGGGCTCTGCCCGCGTTTCAGGACCCGCGCTACATGCGCGTCGACGGTAAGCCCATCTTCGTCATCTTCGCCCCGCACGACCTCCCCTCGACGACCGACTACATCCGGCACTGGCGGCAACTGGCGGAGGCCGCGGGATTGCCCGGCCTCTATTTCGTTGCAGTCTCCAACAAATACGCGCCCGGCATCGACATCTACCGCAACCCGATTCTCGAGCCGTTCGACGCGGTAACCCCGCTCGTTCCGCAGGATTTCCTGGACACCGCTGGTTGGGAATCCCGCCACGACGTGGGAAGGATCCTGCGTGAACGCTATCTCGGACCCCGGTTCGACCGCTGGACGAAGGCCATCCGCCGGCCCGCGCGCTTCCCGTTCGAGAAAGTGGTGTCCCTCGCGCTCGAAACGATGCCGGATGAGGCGCGCTTCTTGCCCTGCGTGCTGCCGGGCTGGGACAACACGCCCCGCTCCGGGCCACGCGGGGTCGTCTACGAGGGCTCGACGCCGGAAGCGTTCGAACGCTACCTCGCCAAGGCGGTCGCCAAGGTCAAAGCCCGGCCCCCGCAGCAGCGGATCGTCTTCCTCAAGGCCTGGAACGAGTGGGCCGAAGGCAACTATGTCGAGCCGGATGCCGAGCATGGCCACGGCTACCTCGATGCGATCCGGCGCGTGGTCGATGGACCGGGTCGACCCGGCTGATGGCCGCTCCCGCTGACCCGCTGAACGCCGCCTTCACCGCCGAGACCATCAAAACTCTTTCAGTCTCGGGCGCGGCAGCCACTTTCGCGGCCCAAGCCATCAAGTTCGTCGTCCAGCTCGGGTCCCGCGTCGCTCTCGCCCGGCTGCTCGACCCTCGCGATTTCGGTTTGATCGCGATGGTGGCCCCCGTTCTGGGCTTCGTCCAGGTGCTGAACGATCTCGGGTTCGCTCAAGCCGTGGTGCAGCGTCCAGAGGTCACCCAGAAGCAAGTGTCGGCGCTGTTCTGGATCAACGCGCTGATCGGCCTCGGCCTCACGGTCCTCACGGTCGCCCTCGCGCCGCTTATCGCATGGCTATACGGCGAGCCCCGCACGCTCGCGATCACCGCCGTGCTGGGGAGCCTCATCTTCCTGACCTCGCTGTCGGTGCTGCCCGCGGCGCTGCTCAACCGCCAGCTGCGCTTCGGCCCGCTCGCCATCGCAGACGCTGGCTGCCAGTTCGTCGGCGTGGTGGCGGGGCTGGCGGCGGCTTGGTCCGGCCTAGGCTATTGGTCGCTCGTGCTGATGCAGGTCGGCACCTCCCTCAGCAGCCTCGTGATCCTCTGGTGCTTCACAAGGTGGCGCCCGAGCTGGCCGCGGCGAGAGGCGGGGATCGGGTCCATGGTGCGGTTCGGGGCCAATCTGATGGGCTCCAACATGGCCACGTATTTCAGCATGTCGGCCGACAACATCCTGGTCGGCGTGTTCGGCGGGCCGGTGGCGCTGGGCTTGTACGACACGAGCTACAACCTCGTCGTGAGGCCGCTGTCGCAGATCACGGCGCCGGTCTCCCGGGTCGCCGTGCCGATGCTGTCACGTCTCGTCGACGTGCCGGAGCGGTATGCGGCGAATTACTTCATCATGATCCAGACGATGCTCCTCGCCTACCTGCCCGGGCTCGTCTTCGCGATCACTCTCGCCAGGCCGCTGCTCCTGCTTCTGCTGGGCACCAAGTGGGAGGGCACGATACCGGTCTTCGGCTGGATTGCGAGCGGCGGCCTCGTCGCCCCGTTATTCGCCAGCGGCGGCTGGCTGCTCACCAGCCAGGACCGCACCAAGGAGCTGATGTGGGTCTCGACCACGACGGCCGTGCTGAGCGTGATCTCATTCGCGCTGGGCATCATCTGGGGCGTCATCGGCGTCGCCATGCTGTCCGCGATCTGCTTCTTCTTCCTTCAAACTCCCCTGTTGCTGCGCGTGGCGACCCGGTCGGGCCCGGTATCGACGCGCGCGCTGGTGACGGCCCTGCTGCCCTTCGCCGTGGCAACCGGGGTGACGGTGGCTGCTCTGGCCGCGCTCGACACCGTGCGGCCCGACGGCATTCCCGGGCTCGTACTGCTGGCGGCGGCGTCTTCTTGGCAGCAATCATCTGTTTCCCTGGAGGCCTGACGATGCTGCGGAGATTGCTGAAGCTCGGCGCCATCCTGCGCAACAGGGGGTAGCAGGCCGGCACGCGGGTCATTGTCAGCCCCGCGCGCCTGCCCCTATCGTTCCCCAAACAATCGGGAGGGGAACATGCACGCCACCAGTAAGGTCGCACGGCACGGACAATGGCGAGCGCTCCTCATCGCAGCCCCACTGCTCGCCGCCCTCCCCGTCCGGGCGCAGGTGAACGCCCAAGCCGGCCCAGACCGCTGGATTGCGACCTGGACGGCCCCGCAAGCCGCCCGTCTCAACCAGCCGCCGCAATCCCTGCCCGCCTCTGCCCAGGCCTATCCCTGGGTGCGCGACGTGCCGCAGGCCGTGAAGGACGCGACGCCCAACCAGGAGTTGCCGGTCGGCGGAGCCTCGCCACTGCAGATCAAAGACCAGACGCTCCGGCAGATCGTCCACGTCTCCTTGGGCGGTCCGCGCGTGCGCGTCGTGGTGTCGAACAGCCTCGGTACGCTGCCGCTGCGGATCGGCGCGGCGCACGTGGCCCGGCGCACCGCCGGCGCAGCGATCGATGCCGCCACCGACCATGCTCTCACCTTCGGCGGCCTCGCCCATCCGACCGTGCCACCCGGCGCCCTGCTCGTCAGCGACCCGGTCGACCTTGCCGTGCCGGACTCCGGCGACCTGGTCGTGGACCTCTACCTTCCGGAAGACACCTCGACCTGGAAATCGCCGGTCAGCGTCCATCCAGCGTCTTGGCAGGTGAATTACCTCTCGGAACCCGGCAACCACGCGGGCGCCCCCAGCTTCCCGGTCGCCGCCACCACGGCATACCGGCGCGGCGATGGCCTGGCCTCCGCCTCCTCGTTCTTTCTCAGCCGGGTCGAGGTCACCAGGCCGGATGCGGCCGGCGTATTGGTCGCGTTTGGCGACTCGATCACCGACGGCACGCAATCGGGCACCGACCAGAACAAGCGCTGGCCGAACCTGCTCGAGGCGCGCCTGGCTGCCGCCGGCACGCACATGGCCGTCGTCAACGGCGGAATCGGCGGCGGCCGCGTGCTGCTAGACGGCGTCGGACCGAACGCGCTGGCCCGGTTCGACCGCGACGTTCTGGCCCAGCCCGGCGTGACCCACGTGACGGTCCTGGAGGGCGTCAACGACATCGGCGTCGGCGGCGCCAACGCCTCGCCGACCGTCGACGAGTTGATCGCCGGCCATCGGCAGATGATCGACCGGGCGCACGAGCGGGGCCTGCGCATCTACGGCGCCACGCTGACCCCGTTCGAGGGCGCTGCCTATTGGACGCCGGAAGGCGAGGCGAAGCGCGAGGCCCTCAACGAATGGATCCGCACTAGCAA
>Ga0326763_1000825_pt1 | contig 10457 bp, 11 predicted proteins | sample NORPS_P_FD_207671 | JGI IMG/M metagenome (GOLD analysis project Ga0326763, IMG submission 207671) | Hot spring water microbial communities from Norris Geyser Basin, Yellowstone National Park, WY, United States - NOR.PS_P | ecosystem: Environmental > Aquatic > Thermal springs > Unclassified...
CAGCTCCACAGCTTACAGGCATCTGGAGGATTTGGCGGAGAAGGGGTTTGTGAAGGTCGAGAAGGGGAGGGCTAAGGCGTACAAGACAGATAATGTAGTCAAGTTGCTTGCAAGGTTGCTTTTGCAGATAGGTGCAAAACGTTAGACATTGTTATGTATATAGCAACGTTTATATATAGTGTCTGAGTAAGGGTCTATGGCGGAGAATCGAGGTCCCAACTTTGAGCCGGTTGTAGATCTGTTGGCTAGGCTCGCCCGCGACAGGATTTACGGCCCCCTTGATATGCTGAGCCGCGTGGAGGACAACGATGAGTTCTACATGAAAATGGCGAGGGAAGCCCTTTACAGCGCGTTGAGGTACGTGTCGACTGAGAGGGAGCCGCCTCCCCCTGGTCTAGAGGACTCTATAAGGGGAACTCTTGCTATAATCAAGAAGAAGCCGTATTTTGCTAAGGAATTGGCGCTGAGAGCTCTGGCGAGGGCTATGTCGAGCAGAGAAAAAGAGGGCGGAGAAAAGAAGGAGGGGGAGTAGTATGTTCGTCTCGTTTGGCTTCAGGTTCCGGGTCGAGGTTGAGGCGCTCAACATGGCTGAGACCGTCGGCAACTATGCGCGGCATAGAGCGGCGCCTGTATTAATCCAGGTGAGAGACAAGGAGGGCAGGTTGAAGGAGTATAGAATCACCATGGCGCCCGCCGTGTCTGGTCAATCTGTGGCGTTTGGCTACATGTCGGCTTTAGTTAAGCTCGCGGAGCAGAGGAAGTTGCCCGTCTGCGAGGAGTGCCGAAACTATGAACATTTGGGCGGCTTCTTCAAGAGGGCAGACAGAGTGGATGTGGGATACGACGAGCGGATAAAGACGTGCGTGGTCGAAGACCTCACGGGCTTCATGGCCACTAAAGAGAGGGGGGAGGGCGGCAAGGGGGCGGTTATACGCCGGACCTCGCCTGTTATGTTCAGCTACATGGTGCCGGATGCCACAAGCGCAAGGGGCGTCTTGATGCCGCAACTGCACGTTAGGTACAACTTGAAGAACCCCGATAAGCAAGTTCCTTATCAGGTTGAGGCTGGCACGGCTGTGTATATACATGGCGTGGCCATTGACGTCGAGAGGATAGGCCGTCTCGAGGACGGGAGATATATCGACGCTAAAGATAGGCTAATGCGCGTAGAGCTCGCCCTAGACGCCCTAAAGGCGCTCTACGGCGGGTTGCTCTTCGGCGCAAAGAAGGCTAGGTACCTCCCGGTTATTGAGGCTCTAGGCGGAGTTGCCGCCGTATCGCATCCCATGCCGTTTGTGGTGTCGCCGCCGCGTCTCGGCGACTACGTCGGCGAGAACGTCAACCGCGCGAGGAAGTTCGGCGCAGGGTTCATAAAACTGTTTTGCTTCGACAAGGAGGGCGTAACAAGCTGTGGAAAGCAAGACGGCGTAGAGGCCGCGGACTCCCTGGAAGACCTCGTGGACAAGGTGAAGGCCGCGGTGGTGGAGATGTTGAAGAAATGATCTACGCGTTGGTAAGGCTCGATTTTTTCTCCCCCTACACATCGGTCCAGTTTTTGGCGGAGCACGGCCGGGGCAATATCGCTCCCCCTCCCTCCACTCTAATAGGGGCGTTGGCCGCGGCGTATTTCTACCCCAATGAGAGAGATGTGTTTGATGAGGTGGCGAGTAAAGTGCGCTACGTGTCCTTTTGGGTTCCGCCGTATGCCTTCGTGGAGAACATATCGCGGCACTTCTCCGTATTTAGCCAGAGGCCGCAGCGGCTGAAGGTGATATCTGCCGCCATGGAGGTGCTGAAGACTAAAGCCTTGAGCGATGACGTCATTAAAGAGTTTAGAAACTACGGCGGGTTGCAGAGACCGGAAGCCCTTCTATCTACGGCGCTTAGCCCCATAGGAGTGGCGGGGGCCGTCTTACAGGTCCTATACCAGCCGGCGTCGAGGTTGGAGGTGTACTACTACGGCCCCGCCTACGTGCTGTATGTGCTGGACGATGAGGAGCTCGCCAAGAGGGCTGGCTACCTATTCCGCATAGGCCCAAAGGAATGCTTAGTCTCGGCAACGCCGCTGAGGATACACAGCGTTCAAAAACACAGAGGCGAGGTGAGGACCAGATTCTATCTGCCGGCTAGTGCGTTGGGAGGTCGTTGCGGGGAGGGATTCTTGGTGAACTACATGGCGTGGCGGCCGGGCGGCGATCCCTTTAATGCGAAGATTGAGCCTTTCTGCCTTCCACGTCCGTTTGACGAATATATGGAGCTGGTGAACTTGGCGGATGGGTGGGTTCCCGTCAAGATCAAGACGGAGGAGGAGGAGTTTCAGGCGGTCGTGCCTGAACATGCCGCGCCGTAGGAAGGAGCCCGAGAGGGTTGGGCAGGCGGGTAGCAGATCCATCTGTGTAGACCTGAGCAACATTGCTGAATATGTCAGGTATGTATATTTCTATAAGGCCAACGCGGCCTCGCTCGTAGTTACCGGGTTCGACCTGTGGAACGTTGGGAGCGTTGTTAGTCTCGACGAATTTGTGGATGAGTTCAACGACAAAATCAAAGACTGGGCAGGAAGGAGGGGGAAGAAGCTGGAACAGTTGTTGCTCTCTCCGGAGGACTTCAGCAAATGCGACGTCGCTCTCTCCTCAGACGAGGTTGTGGAAGTGAAGGAGTATCTGAAGAGCACTACATACCTATATAAGCTGAAGACCTCCGAGACCTTCAGAACTGTGCCTGGCCTCAAGAAGCTGGCAGAGGCGGCCGACGTGTTGTTTAGGGCGGCCGTGGGCGACGAGGTCCTGCTGGCGTTTATAGACGTAGACGGCAGGAAGCTTGAAGATAGAGAAAAGATAATTAACATGAATAGGCAGTTTCTACGGCTCGCGTCCAGCGGATTGGGCTACACAGAACTCTACATGCTGGCGACGGCCCTGGCGGCGAGGTATAGCCCTGGGAGACTCGCTAGGCTGGTGTTGATCAAGGAGAAGTATTTCACCTCCATGCCGCTGGGCGCATCCGCCAGCCCTTACGACGAGGCGTTTTACAGTCTCTTCAGGAAGTTTGCCGACTTCTACATCGGGCTAGTGGAGGCGAAGTCGCAGTACACCGAGGCGGTTGCGTCGGCTCTTTTGACCTACATCCAGACTCGGGACCTCTCGCGTCTCTACAGCATCTTGCGCAACATGACCCAGACCGAGAGGCTTACGTCTAAGGAGCGCCAGATCTTAAACGGCTTGTTACAGCAGTTACCGTGAGGAGAGCCATCTCTAGGGCTCTCGACCTCGCGAGAAACGGCGTGCAGTATATGGTGCTGGAGCTCCCGACGGGGTATGGGAAGACTGTGGCGGGGCCGCATCTCTACAGGGCATACCGCGAGGCTGGGCTCTGCTGGCGGGCTATACACGTGTTTCCGCTTAGGGCCATCCTCCACAGAACCCTGGAGCGCTATGTCCAGGAGCATCCAGACATAGAGTTCACGTACCAAGACGGAGACGTGACCCTCAGAGAGAGGTATGTTAAGGATCCGTACTTCCGAGGAGAGTACGTCCTCACGACGCTCGATTCGTTTGTCCACAACCTCCTTAGGGTGCCCGTCGCGGAGATGCACAAGTTCCTGGAGAGACGTCTGAGGGCTGTGCATTACCACATACCGTTTGCCTATATATACCCCTCCTGCGTCTTCATCGACGAGGCGCACATAGCGGCCCAAGACGAGGCCGGGAAGGCCCTAGCCGCGCTTAAGGCCTCGCTGGAGGTGCTCAGAGGCGCAGAGGTGCCTGTGGTTGTGATGTCCGCCACGCTCGGCGGATGGAAGAGGAAATTCTTCAGAGACTTTACGTTTATCGAGCTTGGCGACAGGGACGAGGAAGAAGAGGGCAGAGTTGTGGTGCATGACGACGAGTTCGAGAGGATGTTCTCCCAGGTCAAATACACTGTAGAGGTCATAGATGAGGCCGAGGTAGAGAAGAGCGCCAGAAAGGAAATGGAAAAGGGGAAGAGGGTCCTAGTGATAATAAACAACATCCAGAAGGCCGTAGACTTGGCCAAATCGTTAGAGGCTGTCCTTATACATTCAATGCTCACCAGAGAGGACAGGCAGAAGGCGGAAAGCATGCTGGACCGCGCGAGGGTTGTGGTGGGGACAAGCGCCATCGAGGCTGGCGTAGACGTAAGCTTCGACGTGCTCATAACCTCGGCCGATGTCACCGAGTCCGTCGTGCAGAGGGTCGGGAGGGTCTGCAGATACGGAGGCGCTTGCGAGGGCAAGATATATCTCTTCGGCAAATACGCAGAGACCTATGCATCGGTTAAGGAGTGGAGGCTTCCGTACAGGGAGGGTAGCTACGTGGGCTTGCTGAGGAGAGATGTGGAGTATGAGCATGGCCTATACTGGCTCTTGAAGCAAATCTCGGGCTTCATCCACGTGCCGCCGGAGGAATTGAGGAAGGCCTATTTGAGGCACGGGGCCTCGTTTGTGCGGTCTGCGCTGATAGAGGTGTGTAGAGACGCCCCGCCGAGTCCCGAGAGATGCTTCACGGCGGCTCTCGACAGAGCCGCCGACCTGCCCATATCTGTGGCCGTCGCCGGTAGTTGCAAGCTTGAACCGCCGCCTAGGTGCGAGAATGTAGGGAATTGCGTAGAGTGGCTAGTAGACGCCGTGGAGCGATGCGGGGAGGTGCCGAAGCTCATTCTTGAGAGGTACACGCCGGGCTATGGCCCCTTCTGAATGCCTAGCCGGTCCCGGCGAGCCTCTGGCTCTCCACCTCGCAGAGGTGGCGCGGTGCGTCGGCGTAAGGGGCATCTACGTCGCCAGAAAGCTTGCGAAAGTGTTCGAAACGTCGCCTGAACTCGCCATGGACTTTATGGAGTTCGCGGCGTTAATGCACGACGTGGGGAAGGCCGATGCGGCGTATGAGGCCTCCGCCGAATACTTTCCACTACATGAGGCGCGCTCCACCGACTTTGCCTACGAGGTGATGCTAAAGGTTAAAGAGAAAGATGTGTCGATGCCGCTTCGCAACTCCTTCGCGGAGCCCTCCCTGGTCAACGTCGCTTTATTAGCCATAGCGTTTCATCACTACTCCCACAAAACTTACGAGCGCACCTACGAGCGTTACTCAGTAGGCGGCCTCACTCCGAGATGCTACGATTATAGACAAGCGATCGAGGCGTGGAGCCCCAGGACGGAGCTGGGCAAGGCGCTGAGAGACGCCGCCCTCGCGTTGCCCGGCACCACCAGAACCGGAACCCACGGCAGGTTGCTAGAAGTAGTAGTGAAGCGGATGCACCCAAAGCTACTGTACGCCGCCTCTGCCGTGCTCGGAATTTTAAACGAATGCGACGTAGAAGTGGCGAAGAAAAATAGGCACTTCTCAACCTAATTCCTCAGTTTCTATAAGCAGTTTTGTCCGTAGTTACATGTTCTACACCTCGGCACAGGCCTACGCCGGAAGGCTGTCCAGCGTTCTATTTATAAACACAGTGTTTTAAGCGGTCAGCCAGACGTGTTCTTTATATTGCGGCGTTGTAGGAGGAGCTGTGGCTGTGGTGGTTTTCAGGGGGTTTCTGGAGAGGGGGGTTGCGCTTAACTTCTTCTCTGGCTACTTGGCGCACGCGGTGGTGCATCGGCTCCTGCCGGGGCTCCCGGAGAGGGGGCCGAAGCCCTTCACCGTCTGGCCGCTGGTGGTGGACGGCAGGCCGGCGATTGGGCCGACGGCCGCGCCGGCGGGGGCCGAGGTGAAGCTCCGCGTTGCCTTTTTCGACGAGGAGCTGGGGCGGAGGTTCATAGAGGCGGTGGGGGGAGGCTTCGAGCTCTTCGGGGCGCGCGTCGTCCCGGCGGAGCTGGAGTTCTGGAAGCCGCCGCGGCCCCCGGCGCAGCAGACGCCAGCGTTCAAGGTGGAGTTCCTCTCGCCGGTTCGATTTGAAACGCCGCCTTACGTAAAGCGTCCCGTGCCTGTATATGACATCACGCCATCGCCACGTAACTTTTTCAAATCGGCGGCTAAGACCGCCTTAAGGCTGGGGCTGGTCAGGCTTAGAGATGCTGTCCGCATCTATAAATGGGCCTACGCGGCTGTCGGCATATTGGACTACCGGACGAAGCCTGTCACGGTGTTCCTGTCGGGGGGCCGGAGACTTCGGGGTTTTGTGGGGTGGGCCTTGTACCGCGCCTTCGAGACGTCGATGCTGGAGGACATGTGGAGGATTCTCTCCGTGGCGGAGGCCTTCGGCGTGGGGAGCAACAGATCGCTGGGGCTCGGCGCCGTCAGAGTCACGCCTCTGCAGTGGGAAGGGATTGTTCAGTCGAAAGATAATATAGGGGCGGAGATGTCGTCAGAGTTTTGGCGAGGCTTGGTTTGAGGCATTTTGCAAACAAGAAGGGTTAAGATTGTGGGTGGGTATGTATATTAATGTCTTGGGATTTTTTCTTATGGCTCAGTCCCGTTCAGTCTCAGCTGGTGGTGGCTTAGTTTCACGTCTGGCTGCTGTGGCGAGGATTGCGGTAAGGTATGAGCAGGCCTATGATATAATTGATGAATTGGCGAGGGTGCCTGAGAGGTATCCTGAGCTTTTCTCAAAACTTACAAGAGTGGTGGCGAAGACTCTTTCTGATGTGGAGCGTAAACTTAGCGAGAAAAAAGACGAGACGCTTGAGAAAGCGGAGAGAGTGTTGTTGACGTGGGGGCGGCTTCTGGATGAGTTTCTGCGGGCGTTGGAGGACATGAGCGAGAAGGAGCGGGACGCAACGCTTCGTAAATTCGCGGCGCTTGCGCTGGCGCCTAGCGCCTTTGCGATCAAGGTGGAGAGGATCTTGAGGGGGTGACATGATCGTGGCAGGTCCCTATATAAGGGTCGCCGGTCGGTTGCGGGTTAACGTGGCGGTGCTGACCGGCGCAGGTACTATGGGGAATTACAACATGCATACGGTGGTTAGGGTTGTGGCCGACGGCAAGGTTTATGAGGTGCCTGCTCTGACTGGTAACGCGTTTAAGCACTGGCATGCGGTTTACGCGGCTGAGCAATATCAGGCGTTGGGCGGCACGTTGCTGAACGAATTCTGTAAAAAGGGCGTAGGCCTTAGAGGGAAGAATCTGGAAGGTAAAAACGCAGAGGACGAATGCAAGGCTATCGAGGACTTCTGCAACGATATACACGGCTTCTTGTTGCCCGACAGCCAGATAAAGCGTGACAGCCTGGCAAGATTCGCGTTTGCGGTGCCTGTGCTTACGCATGCAGAGCTCGAAAACGCTCAAAAATTCGCGGTTACACATAACAGAGTTGACCCGTTCCAGAAAGGGAAGGAGACCGAGATGATGGTATTCAAGCAGGAGTACTCATCGGCAAGATACGGCTTCTCGGCGGTTTTAGACCTAGGGTTGTCGCTACGCCCGTTATACAAGAACTGTACAGTAAAAATTCCTAGCGTTGATATCGAACGGGAGAGGAAGCTACGAATTAAAGCATCTGTCCTTGGTCTTCTTGTTGCGGTGCGGGGAGGCGTCGGGTCGCATACCGCTAGGGCCCTGCCGATTGCAGACTTGGAGGAGATGGTAGTTGCAGTGGACGATGTCCCGATTCCGGCGTTGGTGCACGGAGCATATCCCGATTACGTGGAGAAATCCTTGGACGTGCTTTCAGCGTTTGCAAAGGCGCTGAATAGGAGCATTAGGGTAGTGTGTTACAACGCCGAATGTGGCAAGAAGCCTGGCTTGGACGTTCAGTCGGTACGTAGCTTTTCCGAGTTTGTTGAGGGTGTGCTTAAGATAGTTGACGAGTTTGCATCAAGCCGAAAGTAATGTGGTATCTGGTGGAGCTTTACCTACCTCTCTTTTCCGTGAGAGATGCGGAGTCGTATCAAGTCGCTGTTTCTGTGCCGGTTCCTCTTCCTAGCACAGTTGTGGGCGCGGTTGGGGCTGTCTTGGGGCGCATGGGATATTGTAGGGGGGATGAGTGTCTGAAGGAGGCCAGGCGGCGGATAAGGCTGGCGAGGGCCCTGGCGCCTACTGCGGCAAAGAGCCCTGTGGTATTGAGGCGTTTACGTAAAGTTCTGGAAGAGGGCAAGCTTCCGGACTCTGTCAGCGACGTCACTAGGGATGTTGCCGGTCTTTCGGATGCCATGACTAGAGAGTATGTTTTTGCTTGGCGCTTAGCGCTTATACTAGAGGGTGATGTTAAGAGGGAGCATCTGTATCTCATTGATAGGTTGGGGGATTCCGAGTCTCTCGTGAGCGTCGTCGATGTTGCCGAGGTGGAGCCTGTGGAGTGCAGAGGCAAAGTAAACGTAGTCGTGAAGTCCCGCGTGGTTCGCGGCGGGGACTACATGCTCGTGAGGGGGTTCGACGAGCGTGGTGATAGATCAATATTTGCCGTGCCGCTTAGGGTGGAGGGCGGGCTTTATAGGGCGAGCGGCGTAGAGGTCGAGGGGCCTGTTAAATGCGTGGAGAAGGGCGACCTCCGAGCGGTGTTTCCCGAGGGATATGGGTGGTGATCTGCGTCGCCTTATCATCTCTATGTCAGAGGCTTGGCATAGGCAAAGAGGCGGCGATGGATGCGGGGATTCCCGCTCAGATTTTAGGGTTGACGAGGAGAGGCTGAGGCGGCAGGTAGAGATCGCCGAGAGGATAGAGCAGAGCGACAAGGTTCTGGTGCTGAAGGCCCCCACAGGCTTCGGGAAGACCGAGTCGTGGTTTGCGCCGTTTCTCAATCAGTGGGTGAGGGGGGAGTGGTTTGCCCCGAGGATGTATGTGGTGGAGCCTGTCCATGCGCTTTTACGGCAGATGAAAGAGAGGGCTAAGGCGTATGAGTCGGTTTTAAACCAGGCGAAGATCACCGTCGAAGAGGATCACGGAGAGAGCCTAAAGCCGACGTATCTCTACTCCGGCGTCATAACGCTCACGACGATAGACTCCCTCGTCTATGGGTATCTGGCCCAGAGAGTCCACAGATGGCGGTGGGGAGAGGAGGAGAGGGGGTACTACACCTTCCCCGCAGGTCTACTCGCCACGAGCTATATAGTGTTCGACGAGGCGCACCTCGTGCAAGATGAGGCATACTTGGGGCCGCGTCTTTTCGGGAAGGTTGTATGCGATATCGCGCGGGCTGGCGCTAAGGTCGTCATATCGACGGCGACGATGCCAGACGGCTTTCTCAGCTATCTCGACTGCGAATATGTCGTGTTGAATCTGCTTGAGGGAAGGCGCAGTGTGGAGATCCACCGGAGGGAGAGGCCGCTGGACCTATCTGAGCTCGACTGCGGTAGGCGTAGCCTAGTTGTCGTGAACACAATTATGAGGGCTAGAAGGCTGTATAAGGAGGCTAAGAAGAAATGTGGGGAGAACGTCTGGGTCGTCCACTCGCTCATGCGTAGGCGTGAAAGGGAGGAGGCGCTGGAGAACGTCAAGAAAGGCGTGGGGTGCGGGAAAGAGGCGGGGGGACAAGGCGTGATCTTAATCGGTACGCAAGCTGTGGAGGTGGGCATAGACCTAGATTTTGATGTGCTCTACACGGAGCTGGCTCCTATCGACGGCCTAGTCCAGCGCATAGGCAGAGTAGGGAGGAGGCGGAGAGGCGAGGCGTATATCTTTGAGGTAGAGTCAGCAGAGCCGTACTATCAACCGCTGATGGAGAAGACGCGAAAAGCTGTGTGGGATGAGCTGGGACATCTCGCAGAGTGGCGAAAAGTAGATATGTACGTAAATGACGTCTATGACGAACAGCTTGTGCGTGAGCTCGCGGCGCGTGGAGACAAGCTGTACGGAGAGGCGCTTGCCTACATGGCAGAATTAAACCTGTTCTCCTATCCACCGGAGAGGGAGATACGTCTCAGGCCTAGCCAGTACGTTACGGTAAGTTTGACCGACATAGAGGGAGATAGTATCTCTTTGTCCAAGGTTGAGGAGGGTATGATCCGATTTTCCTTTGAGGATATTGAGAAAAGCGATATATGCAGGCTCCTTAACGCTCTCGGCAAGATGGTTGCATATATTCCGATTGGAGAGAAACAGGGTTACGTGAGGCTACGCAAAGTAGAGGTGAAGAACTGCCGCGATTTCTTACGATACGAGGTGTTGATTATACCCAGAGAGGAAGTTGCGAAGTTCTATGATGCCGCTGGTCTGAAGGTTGAGTCGCTGAGAAACTACGCATCGGATCAGAAGAGGGATCGCTCAAAGTCAAAGGGGAGGAAGGGTTCGGCATGACTTGCTACTCAGCATTTGACAAGAACGGCGCAGGTAGAGAAAGTTATTGTCAACACATAAATTTAGCGCTTGAGGAGTGGCGTAGATTGAAGCCGTATTACTGGGACTGGGTCTCGCGGATGTTTGATGGGGTCGACGCCGTGGAGATCGCCATCTTGTTCCATGATCTCGGCAAGCTTGGAAAAGCGTATATCGATGCCTATACGGATCGCAAGCTTTCCCCGCACCTCCGAAGGGCTTCCCGCCGCCACGAGTTGATAAGCGCCTATT
>Ga0326763_1000826_pt1 | contig 10456 bp, 12 predicted proteins | sample NORPS_P_FD_207671 | JGI IMG/M metagenome (GOLD analysis project Ga0326763, IMG submission 207671) | Hot spring water microbial communities from Norris Geyser Basin, Yellowstone National Park, WY, United States - NOR.PS_P | ecosystem: Environmental > Aquatic > Thermal springs > Unclassified...
GTCCGAGGAGGTGGAGAAACTGGTCTGGGCGATCCGCTGGGGCGGCGACACGGTCATGGACCTGTCGACGGGTCGCAACATCCACAACATCCGCAGCTGGATCATGCGCAACTCGCCGGTGCCGATCGGGACGGTGCCGATCTATCAGGCGCTCGAGAAGGTGGGCGGCGACGCGGACAAGCTGGATTGGGAGGTGTTCAAGGACACGCTGATCGAGCAGGCGGAGCAGGGGGTCGACTACTTCACCATCCATGCGGGCGTTCGGCTGGCGCACGTGCCGCTGACGGCCAAGCGCGTGACCGGCATCGTGTCGCGCGGGGGATCGATCATGGCGCGCTGGTGCCTGGCGCATCACCGCGAGAGCTTCCTCTACGAGCGCTTCGACGAGATCTGCGACATCATGCGCCGCTACGACGTGTCGTTCTCACTGGGCGACGGGTTGCGGCCCGGCTCGAATGCTGATGCCAACGACCGGGCCCAGTTCGCGGAGCTGGAGACGTTGGGCGAGCTGACCAAGGTGGCGTGGGACAAGGGCTGCCAGGTGATGATCGAAGGGCCCGGCCATGTGCCGATGCACAAGATCAAGGTCAACATGGACAAGCAGCTGCGGGAGTGCGGCGAGGCGCCGTTCTACACGCTGGGGCCGCTGACGACGGACATCGCGCCGGGCTACGACCACATCACGTCGGCGATCGGTGCGGCGATGATCGGTTGGTTCGGGACGGCGATGCTCTGCTACGTGACGCCGAAGGAGCATCTGGGCCTGCCGAACCGGGACGACGTGAAGACCGGCGTGATCACCTACAAGATCGCGGCGCACGCGGCCGACCTCGCGAAAGGTCACCCGGCGGCCAAGCTGCGCGACGACGCGATCAGCCGGGCGCGCTTCGAGTTCCGCTGGGAGGATCAGTTCAACCTGGGGCTCGACCCGGATACGGCGCGCAAGTTCCACGACGAGACCCTGCCGAAGGACGCGCACAAGGTGGCGCATTTCTGCTCCATGTGCGGGCCGAAGTTCTGCTCGATGAAGATCAGCCAGGACATCCGCGCCGACGCCGAGCGGGAAGCCGGGCTCGAGGCAAAGAGCCTGGAGTTCAAGGAGCGCGGCAGCCAGGTTTACGTGCCGGCTGCCGAGTAGGGGCTACGGTGGCGCTAGGGGCTCGAGCGGCGCTCGAAGCGGTCGGACAGTTGCCGGACGTGGAGATCGACATCGCGGGCGCCGCGCTCCAGCTCGCGCGGGTCGACGCTGCCGATGCTGACTGGACGGGCGCGGAGGCGCATCTATCGACGCTCGCGCGCGAGGCGATCGATCTGGCGCGCGGGGTGGCGCCGGGGGATTTGCCGGCGCGGGCGGGCGCGCTGGCCGGGCTACTCACGGGGCGGCACGGCTACCGCGGCGACACGGACACCTACGACGATCCATGCAACGCCAACCTGATCCATGTGATCGAACGGCGCCGCGGGCTGCCGGTGGCGCTCGGGGTCCTGTGGCTCCATTGCGCGCGCGCCATCGGCTGGGGCGCGCACGGGATCGACTTTCCCGGGCATTTCTTGCTCGCGCTGGAGGCTGATCCGGTCGGCAAGGGGCGCGCGGCGCCGGCGTCGCAGCAGATCGTGCTGGACGTGTTCGCGGGGGGATTGCCGCTGGAGGCGCGGGGTCTGCGGGCGTTGCTGAAAAGAGTCGGCGGCGCGGAAGTCGAATTGAAGCCCGGCGTGCTGCAACCGATGTCGGCCCGCCGGGTGCTGCTGCGGCTGCAGGACAACATCCGCATCCGGCGCCTGCAGGTCGCGGATTACGCGGGGGCGCTCGATTGCACGGATTCGATGCTGGCCATCGCGCCCGACCATGCGCCGCTCTGGCGAGAGGCGGCGATGATGAATGAGCGGCTCGATCAGATCGCGTCGGCCCTGAAGTGCTACAGCCGCTTCCTGGACCTCGTGCCCGACGGCGACGCCGCTGCCCAGACGAGGGCGGCGATGGACGAGCTGCGGACCAGACTCAACTAGCCCCGCTCATTCCCGGCGGTGGTGGGTGAGGAACTCGGTGAAAAGGGCATCCTTCTGCGCGTCGCTCAGAGGCGGAAGCGTGGGGGCGCGCTGCGCCAGGAAGGCGTCGAACTGGATGCGAAGCCGTTCGATCTGGGTCAACGGGGCAGTCGCGGCCACCGGCGGCCCGAATGTCGCGACCGATGGAGAAACCGCGTCGGCGGGCGTAAGGGGCACGACCGGCCGCGGGGAGAGGGAGAAGACGGCCCCCAAGCTCACGAATAACAGCAGGAGCAGGAGCGGGACGGCGTCGCGCCGTCGCAGCCCGGGCTCCGCCGGCTCGGGCGGCTGGCGCGTTTGCGCGAGGACCGGCCGAGGCGGCGCCGTGGTCAACGCGGTGGCGGGTGCGGTGACCGGCGCCGCTGGCAGGCGCAAGGCCGGGGAGCCGACGAACAAGAACTGCAGCTGAACGGGCTTTTCGCCGAGGAACTCGGCCATGGCTGCGAGAAGCTCAAGGGTTTCGGGGCCGATCGTCTCGGGTTGCTGGACGATCGCGAGCAGGCGGCTTTCGGTCCTGACCCGCTGGGTGACGATCTCGGCCAGTTCGGCCGGGCCGCGCTCGACTCGGAGATCGATCTCCGGGCCGACGATTTGAAGGAGCAGACGTTCCAGCGTCAGCCGGGAGCGGAGCGGGTTGCCGACCCAGACGACCCTGGTCGCCTCATCGACGATGTCCTGCAGCACGGCTTCGAGGCTCGCCGCGCGCCGCCCGGTGTCCTCATCGGCCAGCGCCACGAACGGTGCCCCAGACCTCAGTTTGTCTAGTACGGCCGTCACGTTCGGCTCTTCGACGACTGCCCCGTCGAGCATCATGGTTGCGATTTCGAGCGCGCCAGGTAGCGGTCGAAATCCTCGAACAGGCTATTCTTTTCCTCGGGCGTCAGACCCTCGGGCAAGTCGGACGCCGCGGGCGGGGGAGGCGGCACGGGCTTTGCGCTCGCGGTTCGCGAGACGCGATGAACAACGGAGGGACGGCGTAGCACGATGGGCTTCTCCGGCGGTTTCGTCGCGCACCCGAACAAGATCCCCACCATAGAGATCAAGGTGGCGGGACACAGTAGCCGACCTCTCATCGATACACCCGAAACGTTAATGAACCGCCAACGCGGGCTCACGCCGAACGCTTTAACCCTCTTTGCGCGAGACTAACGAGGTAAGCCGCCCAACGTTCATCGAACTCCGCGGCCAATCGGTCGAGGTAGGCCCAGGTGAAGATGCCGGTATCATGGCCGTCGCTGAAACGGATGCGGATGGCGTAGTGGCCGATCGGCTCGACGTGGACGATGTTCACATCCTGCTTGCCGGAGACGACCACCTTCTGATCGGGCGCATGGCCCTGCACCTCGGCGCTCGGGCTCTCGACCCGCAGGTATTCGGCTGGCAGGCTGACGGTGCGGCCGTCGTCGAAGGTGACCTCGAGTTGCCTCGTCGCGCGGCGGACGCGGATGTTCGTCGCGGTGACGGGCATCGGGGCGGGCTACTCGTCGAGCACCCGCGCTTCATCGGGGAGCATGATCGGCACGCCGTCCCTGACCGGAAAAGCGAGCCCCGCTTGCCGACTGATAAGCTCGCGCGCCTCGGGCCGCCATTCGAGCGGGCCCTTCGTCACGGGGCAGACGAGGATCTCGAGCAACCTGCGGTCGATCTCGGGTTCGGTCATGTCAGCTCACGATCCGCCCGGTCTCGTCGTCGTCGTCGGATGCATGGGCCCCCATGCGCAGCAGGGCCAGCAAGGCGTTCGCGCGCTCCTGCGTGTTGGCCGCCTCCAGGAGCGCCTGCTTCTCGGCCGGCTCGAAGGGGCAAACCATCGCCAGCGTGGAGACCAGCATGGCGTCGGCCATCTCATTGATGGCGTCCCAGTTCGCCTCGAAGCCGCGTGCCTTGAAGTAGATCTTCAGGGCGTCGAGCAGGGTGTCGCGGTCGACCTCGTCGTTGTCGCCGTGCAGGTCCATGGTGAAGCGCGAGAAGTCGGCGCGGACCCGGCGATACCCGCGCTGCATTTCGAGTTCGACCGAGATGACGAAGCGCGTCAGCCCCTTCAGCGTGATGAGGAAGCAGCCGTCATCCGTCTCGCTGAAGGAGGTGATGCGGCCGAGGCAGCCGACCCGGTAGAGGCCGGGGCCGGTGGGCGTCGCCGAGCGGGACTGGTCCGGCTGGATCATGCCGATGGCGCGGCCCTGGCCCATCGCATCTTCGATCATCGCGAGGTAGCGCGGCTCGAAGATGTTAAGGGGCAGGCGTCCGCCGGGGAGCAGCAGCGCGCCGGCGAGCGGGAACACGGCAAACTCGTTGGGCAGCGAGTTCGCACGGGCGAGGGTCACGGGCACTAGCGGAACAACAGGGCAGACAGCTTGCGCCGGGCTGCCAGTGTTGCCGGATCGGTCAGGCCCCAGGCTTCGAAGAACTTCAACAGCTGCAGGCGGGCGCCGTCCTCGTTCCAGGAACGGTCGCGCTTGACGATCTCGAGCAAGGCCGCCGCGGCTTCGTCGCGCTTGCCGGTGGCATTGAGCGCGGTCGCGAGATCGTAGCGGGCCTGGTGGTCGTCGGGGTTGGCGGCCACGCGCTTTTCGAGCTCGTTCAGGCCGGCGCTCGCTTTGCGTCCCTCGGCGGCAAGGGCCAAGGCGCTGCGGACGCCGCTGATCTCGGGATGGTCGGCGATCTTGGCCGGCACCTGCGAGAGCGCGTCTGTCGCCTGATCTTCCTCGCCGAGCGCGATCAGGACGCGGATCAGCCCGCCCCAGGCCTCCGGGTTTTCCGGTTCATCCTGCAGGATCTCGCTGAACAGCCCGCCGGCCTCCTGGTAGCGCTGGTCCTCCATGGCGGTCTTGGCTTCCGCCAGCAGGTCGGCCGAGGGCATGGCGCCGCCGGCCAGCTTCAGCAGGCCTTCGACGAAGCGCTTGATCTCGGATTCCGGCAGCGCGCCCTGGAAGACGTCGGCGATCTGGCCCTGCCAGAAGGCGGCGACGGTCGGGACGGATTGCATCGGCAGGCCGATGGCGGCGAGCTGCTGGACGAGGGCCCGGTTGGCGTCGATGTCGATCTTGACGAGCTTGACGCGACCGCCGGCGGCCTTGGTGACTTTCTCCAGGGCCGGGGTGAGCTGCTTGCAGGGGCCGCACCAGGTCGCCCAGAAGTCGACCATGACGGGAACCTGGCGCGACGCCTCGATGACGTCCTGCATGAAGGTCGCTTGGGTGCTGTCGATGACCATGGCGTCCGTGCTGACGCCGGGCTGTGACCTGGCGGGGTTGCGCCCGATGATCGTGTCCATGCCGGTTCCTCGCTTTCCGTCGCCCATAGATGTTGCAGGAGGCATTGTTGTGCAAGTTCAGCCCCGGCGAGTGTTGCGCAGTTGAGATGAGGGGGTTTGCTGTGTAAGATCACAAGTGCCGCAGGGGGTGAAGCGGTCGGCCCTCCGCTACATCCAGCACCTGTCCAGTCAGGCGCCGAACCTGGTTGTTTTGGTGCTCGCCTCGCCCGCGCTAGACCTCCCTCGCGCTGGCTGGTGCGCCAGACGGTCCAGCGCGGTGATGTCCGTATCCTTCGATACAGGCCGTAAGCGCTAGGGAAGAGCGGGGGCCTCGTCCAGCCGGGTTATTCGGTCGCCGAGGCGGACGTGGCCTGGCTGCAGCACGCGCGCCAGGATGCCGCCCTGCCCGCGGACGGCGTTGTAGCCGCCGGGGCCCAGCAGGATTTCCATGCGTGAGCAGGGGTGGCAGAGGCCCGCATAGGCCAGCACGGCGGCGCCCAGCCTGAAGTGGCGGTCCTTGAGGGCGAGCAGGTTGATCCCGCGGACGACGATGTTGCGGCGGAGCAGCGCCGGGTCTGCCGGGGCGCCACCGAGGAAGGCCCCGATCGCGGCCAGGTTCTCCTCGCCGATGAGGCTGACTTGGCGGGGGCCGCCGTGCCCGCCGTAGTGATCGCCCAGGACGCCCGACGCTTGCTCCAGCGTCGCCTCGCCGACGATGTGCATTGCGGCATGCCGGGCGGGCCGGAGGCCGATCCAGCCGACCGTTCCCGGGCGCACGAGACCATCGAGCAGGCGGCGGAGCGGCGAGCCGGGCGGAAGCGGCGGGGTTGCGGTTTCTCCCATGCTGAAGGATGTAGGCGTCATCGTCCCAACCAGGAGGGCAGCATGTCTGTCGACGTGAAGTATCGCACGAGTGCAACCGCCCATGGCGGGCGGGACGGCGAGAGCCGGACGGATGACGGGGCTTTGGCCGTCAAGATTGGGCGTGCCGAAGGAGATGGGCGGCAACGGCGTGGGCAACAATCCGGAGCAGCTGTTCGCCGCCGGGTATGCGGCCTGCTTCCTGGGCGCGATGAAGTTCGTCGCCAGCCAGAACAAGGATGGCGCGCAGGTTCCCAACGACGCGACGGTGCAGAGCATGGTCGGGATCGGCCCGCGCAGCGAGGGCGGATTCGGGCTCGAGATCGAGCTGAAGATCACCCTGCCGGGCGTGCCGCACGAGCAGGCCGAGGCGCTGGTGGACAAGGCGCACCAGGTTTGCCCGTACAGCAACGCGACGCGGAACAACGTCCCCGTCCGCCTGACGGTCGCCTAAGGGTTCACCGGACGAACGCGGCGGCCATCAGGGCCGCCGTGTATTCGCTCCGCGGCTGCGCGAAGAGCGCTTCCGCCGGGCCCTGTTCGACGACCCGGCCGGCTTGCAAGACGGCCACGCGGTGGGACAGGGCGCGCACTACGGCCAGATCATGGCTGATGAACAGGTAGGACAGCCCGTGGGCCTGTTGCAGCGTGCGCAGCAGATCGACCAATTGCGCCTGGACCGAGCGATCGAGCGCGCTGGTCGGCTCATCGAGGATGAGCAGGCGGGGTTTCAGCACGATGGCGCGGGCGATCGCGATGCGCTGCCGCTGGCCGCCGCTGAATTCGTGCGGATAGCGGCCGGCCGCTTCCGTCGATAGGCCGACCTCATCCAAGGCCGCGGCGACGCGGGCCGCCCGGGCCTGGCTGTCGAGTCCGCCCTCATGCACACGCAGCCCTTCCGCCACGATGTCGGCCACGCTCATGCGCGGCGATAGGCTGCCATATGGGTCCTGGAACACGATCTGCATGCGGCGCCGCAGCGCGCGCAACTCGCGGGCTGGCAGGGCGGCGAGGTCCCGCCCTTCGATCAGGACCTGTCCCTGCGCCGGCTGCAGACGCAACATCGCCAGGCCGATGGTGCTCTTGCCGGACCCGCTCTCGCCGACGAGGCCCAGCGTCTCGCCCGCTCGAACCGATAGGCTCACGCCGTCCACCGCGCGGACCTCGGCGACGACGCGGCGCAGGACGCCCCGGCGGACGGGGAACACGACTTTCAGATCGCGGGCCTCGGCCACCAGAGGAGCGCTCGGGGGGATAGGGGCCGGGCTGCCCGACGGCTCGGCGGCGATCAGCATCTTGGTGTAGGGGTGTTGGGGCGCCTCGAATACGGTCTGGACCTGTCCGGTCTCGACGATTTGGCCGTGCCTCATCACCGCGACCCGGTCGGCGACCCGGCGGACGACGTTGAGGTCGTGGCTGATCAGCAGCAGCGCCAAGCCGCGACGGGCCTTTTCGGCGGCCAGCAGGGACAGGATGCCGGCCTGGATCGTGACATCGAGGGCGGTGGTCGGCTCGTCGGCGATCAGCAGCTTGGGGTCGTTGGCCAGCGCCATCGCGATCATCACACGCTGACGCTGGCCGCCGGAGAGCTGGTGCGGGAACGCGTCGAGCCGGTGGGCGGCATCGGCGAAGCCCACGCGCGACAGCAGGGACACCACCTCGGGCCTCGAGGGCTGCATGCCGTGCAGCGCCATCGCCTCGCCGACCTGGCGCCCGATCCGCTGCAGCGGGTTGAGGCTCGTCATCGGCTCCTGGAAGACCATGCCGGCCACGCCGCCGCGGGCCCGCTGCAGCGTGCGCGCGTCGGCCGCCAGGATGTGCTGCCCGTCGAGCGCGATCCGGCCGGAGAGGGTCGCGCCCGGCGGGAGCAGCCGGAGGATGGAGAGCGCGGTCAGCGACTTGCCGGACCCGCTCTCGCCGACCAGGGCCAAGGTTTCGCCGGCCGCGAGCGCGAACGAGACGCCGTCGACGACCGGCTTGCCGCCGAACGCAATGCGCAAGTCCTCGACCGACAGCATCAGGGCTTGCGTCCGGAGCGCGTTAATTCGATAGGCTCGAAATGCCCGATCCGCTCCCCTACGGCGCCGACACGCTGGTCATTCCGTTCACCTTCGTGCCGGACACGCGGCCGCGGCCCGAACAGGCCCAGAGGCCGCCGGAGATTCCGCCGGAGACGCCGCCGCCCCGCCGCGAGTGAGCGCGTCATAGGGTCTTCCGCGGATCGAACGCGTCGCGCAAAGCCTCGCCGATGAAGATCAGCAGGGTGAGCAGCCCGCCGAGGACGACGAACGCGGTGGCCGCCAGCCACGGCGCCTGCAGGTTGTTCTTGCCTTGGCTCACCAGTTCGCCCAGCGAGGGGGAGCCCGGCGGTAAGCCGAAGCCGAGGAAGTCGAGGCTCGCGAGCACCGTCACCGAGCCCGAGAGCGTGAAGGGCAGGAAGCTCAGCACCGCGACGAGCGCGTTCGGCAGGATGTGGCGCGCCATGATCGCGCCGTCCCGCACCCCCAGCGCGCGCGCGGCCCGCACGTAATCGAGGTTGCGGCCGCGGAGGAATTCGGCCCGCACGACGCCCGTGAGGCTCATCCAGGAGAAGACGAGCAGGAACAGGAGCAAGACCCAGAAGCCGGGTGTGACGATGCTGCCGAGGATGATGAGCATGTAGAGCTGCGGCATGCCGGACCAGATCTCGATGAAGCGCTGGGCCAGCAGGTCGGTCAACCCGCCGTAGAACCCCTGAACCGCGCCGGCCGCGATCCCCACGAGGGACGACACGAAGGTCAGCGAGAAGCCGAACAGCACGGAGATGCGGATGCCGTAGATGACGCGCGCCAACACGTCGCGGGCTTGGTCGTCCGTGCCGAGCAGGTTGCGCCACGAGGGCGGGGAGGGGGCGGGGACGGCGAGGTTCTTGACGATGGTGCCGTAGCTGAAGCGGATGGGCGGCCACAGCATCCAGCCATGCGCGGCGATGCGCTGTTGGAGCGCCGGGTCGGTGAAGTCCGCCTCGAGGGGCAGGAGGTCGTCGCCGAAGCTGTCCTCGCTGTAGTCGCGGACGACGGGGAAGAAGAGATGGCCCTCGTAGCTGACGACGAGCGGCCGATCGTTGGCGACGAACTCGGCGAACAGGCAGACGAAGAACAGCAGCGTGAAGAGGATCAGCGACCAGTAGCCGCGCCGGTGCGCCCGGAAGAGGGCCAGGCGCCGCCGGGTCAGGGTGGGGGCGGTCACAAGCGGGCCTCGAAATCGATCCTGGGGTCGACCACGGTGTAGAGGAGGTCGCCGACGATCTGCAGCACGAGGCTCAGCAGGGTGAAGATGTAGAGGGTGCCGAACATGACGGGGTAGTCGCGGCGGATCGCGCTCTCGAACCCGAGCAGGCCGAGTCCGTCGAGCGAGAAGACGATCTCGACCAGGAGCGCCGAGCTGAACAGGATGCCGATGAAGGCGGCGGGGAAGCCGGCCACGATCAGCAGCATGGCGTTGCGGAAGATGTGGCCGTAGAGCACCCGCGTCTCGCCGGCGCCTTTAGCTCGCGCGGTCAGCACGTATTGCTTGCGGATCTCCTCGAGGAAGCAGTTCTTCGTCAGGATGGTCAGCCCGGCGAACCCGCTCGCCACGAGCGCCACCGTCGGCAGCACCATGTGCCAGGCGTAGTCCGCTACACGCTCCGGCCAGGGCCAGGACGCGGAGCCGCTGCTGACCAGGCCGCGGAGCGGGAACCACTGCACGAAGCTGCCGCCGGCGAACAGCACGACGAGGAGGATGGCGAACAGGAAGCCGGGGATCGCGTAGGCCACCAGCACGGCCGCGGAAGTCGCGACGTCGAACCGGGTGCCGTCGCGGACCGCCTTCTGGATCCCGAGCGGGATGCTGATCAGGTAGACGAGCAGCGTCGACCACAGCCCCAGCGAGACGCTGACGGGCATCTTCTGCAGCACGAGGTGGAGCACCGTGTCGTCGCGGAAGAAGGACCGGCCGAAATCGAAGCGGAGGTAGTGGCCGACCATCTCGAGGAAGCGCTGTCCGGCGGGCTTGTCGAAGCCGAACTGCCGCTTGATCTGCTCGATCTGCTGAGGATCGAGGCCCTTCCCGCCGCGGTAGGCGCCGCTGTCGCTCTGCGCGCCGGTGATGCGGGCGGTGGCGCCGCCGGCGGCATCGAGGCCGCTGCGCGCCTCGGCCACGGCCTGCTCGACCGGGCCGCCCGGGGCGAACTGCACGATGGCGAAGTTGATGGCGATGATGCCGAACAGCGTGGGGACCAGCAGCAACAGCCGGCGCAGGAGGTAGCGGCCCAATCGA
>Ga0326763_1000829_pt1 | contig 10442 bp, 9 predicted proteins | sample NORPS_P_FD_207671 | JGI IMG/M metagenome (GOLD analysis project Ga0326763, IMG submission 207671) | Hot spring water microbial communities from Norris Geyser Basin, Yellowstone National Park, WY, United States - NOR.PS_P | ecosystem: Environmental > Aquatic > Thermal springs > Unclassified...
CCACGACAAGCCGGAGCTGTTCGCCACGCGGCCCGCCGGCGTGTCCCGCAGCGTGTTGTTCACCTGTCTGGGATCGGACACGCCGCCGCTGTACGATGTGCTGGGGCCGGTGGCGTTGCGGCATGGCGATCGCGTGCTGTTGTGCTCCGACGGGCTGTGGGCAGTGATGGACGACGACGACCTGGCCGCCGGCCTGTATGGGGTGCCGCTGGCCGATGCGGTGGCGCAGCTGTCCGAGCTGGCCGTGCGGCGGGGCGGGCGGCACGGTGACAACGTCTCGCTCATCGGGCTGGAGTGGCAGGCCGACGATGGATTTCCCTCCACTCAGGTGCTCGAGCCGGCGTGGCTGGCGCACGCGGCGGCTGCGCCCGCCCCGCTGCCGGCTGAGGGGTTGCCCGCTGCCGAGCTCGACGACGCCGAGATCGAGCGTACCATTGCCGAAATTAACGACGCCATCCGTCGCACCCGGCGCCAGACACCCCCGGCGCAGGCGCCGACGCGACCAGAGCGCAAGCGCCCCTCTTGAACTTCGACCCTTTCCATGACCGACGACACGTTTCTGACAGCCAGTGCCCAGCGCCGCCACGACGGCCGCGCCCCCGACGAATTGCGCCCGGTGCGCATCACCCGCGGCTACACCGTCCACGCCGAGGGATCGGTGCTGATCGAGTTTGGCCGCACGCGCGTGCTGTGCACCGCGTCGGTGGAAGAGCGCGTGCCGCCGCACAAAAAAGGCAGCGGCGAGGGCTGGGTGACGGCGGAGTACGGCATGCTGCCGCGCTCGACCCACACCCGCAGCGAGCGCGAGGCGGCGCGCGGCAAACAAAGCGGCCGCACGCAGGAGATCCAGCGCCTCATTGGCCGCTCGCTGCGTGCGGTATTCGACCTGGCGGCGTTGGGCGAGCGCACCTTGACGCTGGACTGCGACGTGCTGCAGGCCGATGGCGGCACGCGCACCGCCGCCATCACCGGCGCCTACGTGGCCGCGCACGATGCGGTGCAGCGCCTGCTGGCGGAAGGCAAGCTTGAGCGCAACCCGATCCGGCACCCGGTGGCGGCGGTGTCGGTGGGCATCGTGGACGGGGTGCCGGTGCTCGACCTGGACTATGTGGAGGACGCGGGCTGCGCGACCGACATGAACGTCGTCATGACCGGGGCTGGGCAGTATGTCGAGGTGCAGGGCACGGCCGAGGGCGAGCCTTTTGGCCGTGACGCGTTGCAGCGTCTGCTCGAGCTGGCCGAGCGCGGCATCCAGCAACTCATCGTCCTGCAGCGCGCGGCGCTGGCGGGCGCCGAGGTGGGGTGAGGCGATGACCGCACCGGTCATGCCGCGCCGTCTGGTGCTGGCGTCCAATAACGCGGGCAAACTGGCTGAGCTGCAAGCCTTGTTCGCGCCGCTGGGGTTGGAGCTGGTCACGCAGGGCAGCCTGGGCATCCCCGAGGCGCCGGAGCCGCACCGCACGTTTCTGGAAAACGCGCTGGCCAAGGCGCGCCATGCGGCCGCGGCCAGCGGCCTGCCCGCGCTGGCCGACGACGCCGGCCTGTGCGTCGCGGCCTGGGGGGGGCGGCCGGGCGTCGACACCGCGCATTTCTGCACGCAGTTCGGCTACCCCAAGAGCGACGCCAACAACGTGCGCGCGCTGCTGGAGCAAATGCGTAGCGTGACCGACCGGCGCGCCGCCATGGTCAGTACCCTGGTGGCGCTGCGCCACGCGGACGATCCCGAGCCGCTGGTGGCTACGGGCCGCGTCGAGGGCCTGATCACGCACGAGCCGGTGGGCGAGGGCGGCTTTGGCTTCGACCCCGTGATGTTTCTGCCGGCGTTCGGCTGCACCTTCGCCCAGCTGCCGACCGACGTCAAGAATGCCCACAGCCACCGCGGACGTGCTGCACGTGCGATGCTGGCGTTGATGCAGGAGCGCGCGTGGCCGCAGCCATGAGCCCGACGCCGGTCGCTGCCGAGGCGGTGCTGCAGTGGCAGCGCCCGGGTCAGCTCCGCCTGACGCACCTGCCGCCGCTGGCGCTGTACATCCATCTGCCGTGGTGCCTGCGCAAGTGTCCGTACTGCGACTTCAATTCGCACGAGTGGGGGGCGGCCAAGCACCAGCGCGGGCCGCTGCCTCAGCGCGACTATGTGCGCGCGCTGTTGGCCGATCTGGAGGCGAGCCTGCCGCAGGTGTGGGGGCGGCCGGTGGTCAGCGTCTTCATCGGTGGCGGCACGCCCAGCCTGTTCGACCCCGAGGTCATCGGCGAGCTGCTGTCGCAGGTGCGCGCGCGCCTGCTGCTGGAGCCGGACGCCGAGATCACGCTCGAAGCCAACCCGGGCACGTGCGAGCGCGCGCGCTTCTCTGCCTTTCGCGCCGCTGGCGTGACGCGGCTGAGCATCGGGGTGCAAAGCTTCGACAACCGCTTTTTGCGCGCGCTCGGGCGCGTGCACGACGCGGCGCAGGCCCGCGCAGCCGTCGAGGAGGCGGCGCGCCACTTCGAGACCTTCAACCTCGACCTGATGTATGCGTTGCCCGGCCAGACCTTGCCCGACCTGCAGCGCGACCTGGACGCGGCGCTGGCGGTGGCGCCGCCGCACCTGTCGGTCTATCACCTGACGATCGAGCCCAACACTGCGTTTGCGCACCAGCCGCCGGTGCTGCCGGACGACGACACGGCAGCGGCCATGCTGGACGTGATCACCGAGCGCACGGCCGCCGCCGGTCTGCAGCGCTACGAGGTCTCTGCCTATGCCCGGCGCGGGCACCGCTGCCGGCACAACCTCAACTACTGGCAGTTTGGCGACTACCTGGGCATCGGCGCCGGGGCGCATGGCAAGCTCAGCTTTGCCGAGCGCATCGTGCGCCAGGTGCGTTGGCGTGACCCGGCGCGCTATGTCGAGCAGGCGCTGGCGGGCCAGCCGGTGGCGCAGCAACACGAGGTCACGGCGCGCGACCTGCCCTTCGAATTCATGCTCAACGCGCTGCGCCTGCGCGACGGCTTTGCGCTGCGCACCTTTAGTGAACGCACGGGCTTGCCGATGAAGGCGGTATCGGCGACGATCGAAAAGGCGCGCGAGCGCGGCTGGCTGGTCGTGCGTGACGACGGCTGGGTGGCACCCAGCGCGCTGGGGTTCGACTGGTTGAGCGATCTGCAGGCGCTGTTCCTGCCCGACTGACGGCCTCCCGCCGCAGTCGGCGCAGCCACGCAGCGGCGCTGCGCACTGGAGGGTGAACATGCTGGCCATCTACGGCACCTCGGGCCTGATGTACCGCGGCCCGATCGAAGATTTGCGGCGCGTGTTGCCCACGCTGCAGTCCGCGCGCGTGCGGGCGCTGTCGACGCCGGTCGATCGGCCTGATGTTGCCGACAGTGGCCATCGGGTGCCCGCGGGGCGCGGGGACGCGCGCGAGGGCGCGGCGCCCCCCGTGCCGCGGCCCGCTGCCGTGGCCGTGCAGGCGTATGGCGAGGTGCAGCATCCCGCCCCCCAGCGCCACCCGCTGGAGCATGTGCGGGACGTGATGGCGGCGCAGGCCGTCACGGTCGACGAGAGCATGACGGTGGCCGATGGCTGGCGCCGCCTGGCGGAGCAGGGCGTGGGACAGGCCCCGGTGCTCGATGCGCAGGGGCGGCTGGTGGGCTTGTTTACCCGTGGCCAGATGCTCAGCCCAGAGCGCCTGCCCCGCCCGGAGGACAGCGTGCTGGTCTGGCGCAGCTTTCTGGCGCAGCCTCTGGCGGCCATCATGATCACCCCGGTGCCCGCTGTCACCCCCGAAACCCCGCTGCGGCGCCTGGCGTTGGCGCTGCTGGTCACGGGATTGCCGGGGCTGCCGGTGGTCAGCGAGGCGGGCGCATTGATCGGCTTCGTCTCGCGCAGCGACGTGCTCAAGGCCGTGGTGCACGACCCGCCGCTCGACCTGTGGGCCGGGTGAGCGACAATAAAGCGATGGCACCGGCACGCACGCGCGGTGCCGCCATCATCGTTTTTCTTTTTTTGTCACCCGTCTTGCCCAGCGGCCAGACCGCGCCCCAACCGTGAACGCGTCCGAATCTACCCTCGCGAAAGCCACTTTGTCCGAACTCGACCAGCGCACCGGCGGCGCCTTCACCGCGCCCACCTCCGGCGAGCGTGCGGCCCGCCTGCGCGACTGGCTGGCGACCGACCCCTCGATCGAGGCGTTGTCCGAGGTCTACCGCGAACTCGCGGGGCGCGACAAAGGGGCGGCCAAGCTGGTGCGCGAGCGCCTCGACGAGCGGCGGCGCGCGCGTGCACAAGACGCCATTGCCGCCGAGTGGGCGGCCCGTGCCGAGGCCTTGCTGGCCGCGCCGCGCCTGAATCTGGCCGACGCCATGGCCTGGCAGCGCGACGCTGCCAAGGCCGGTGCGCCGCTGTCGCGCGAGCCGCTGGCGGGCCTGCGCCAGCGCCTGAGTGAACGCATGAAGGCGATCGAGGATTTACAAACCCGCATCCAGGTCGAACGCGAAGCGGCGGGGCTGCTCGTGCAGCGCATCGACCTGCTGTCGACCAAACCGGTGGCCGACGCGCAGGCCGCGCGCGACGCGCTGGCCCAAGACGTGCAGGACTGGCAACAGCGCGCAGCGGCGTTGGTCGAGTCGCCCGGCTGGGCGGATCTCGATCCGCGCTACCCGGCCCAGCTCGACGGCGCACGCCAGCAGCTCGAGGCGGTGTGGCAAGCTTTCGATGCCGCGCTGGCGCAGGCGGTGGCGGCGCTGGCCGACGCCCAAGCGCCCCTGCCCGGCGTGCCGGTCTGGGCCGACGAGATTCGCGCCGCGCGCGGCGAGCCATCGCCCGCGCGCGAGGAAAGCGCTGTGCCCGTGCCGAAGGCGGTGCAGGCGTTGGCGCAGTCGGTGTTGCTGCCGGCCATCGAGGCGCTGGAGCGCGAGCTGGCCGAGGGCCACACCAAGGCGATGGGGCGCTACGCCGGTGAACTGCGCCATGCGGTCAAAGTGCACGGTCGCCATGCGGGCCCCGAGCTCGAGGCACGCGCCCAAGCGGCGTTGGCCAAGGCCAAAGAGTTGGAAGACTGGCAGCGCTGGCGCGCCGACCAGTTGCGCGAGGGGCTGCTGGCCCAGGCGCTGGCCCTCACCCAGGGGCCGGAGACCGAGCGCCCCACCGGGCGCAAGCTGCAGGAAACGATCCGGCAGCTGCGTGAGCAGTGGAAGCAAATCGACCAGGGGGGCACCTCGAACCACGCGCTGTGGAAGCGCTTCGACGAGGCATGCAACCAGGCGTATCAGGCGGTGGAGGCCTGGCGGCGCGAGCTCAAAGCGCAACACGAAGCTGCGCGCCAGGCGCGCTTGGCCCTCATCGAGGAGGTCAAGGCTTGGACGGCCGCCCACGCCGACAGCGACGACTGGCGCGCGCAGCTGCGCGATTTGCATGCCTTTGCCGAACGCTGGCGCCAGGGCGGCCACGTGAGTGAAAAGACCTTTGCCGAGCTGCAGCCGCTGTGGAAGGCGGCGATGGCCGCGGCCCACGAGCGGATCGAGGCGGCGCAGGCCGACAGCGTGGCGCGGCGGCAGGCGCTCATCGCCGAGGCCCAGGCGCTGGCTGCCGAGCCGCGCCTGCGGCTCGATGCCGTCAAAGCGCTGCAGCAGCGCTGGCAGGAAGAGGCGCACCGCGTGCCGCTGGACCGCCGCAAGGAACAAAAGCTGTGGGAGGCATTCCGCCAGCCCATCGACGCCGCCTTTGCCCGCAAGAGCGCCGAGCGCGACAAGGCGCAGGCCGTCACCAGCCGGCTCGACGCCGCCGTGCTCGACGCGGCCCGGGCGCTAGAGGCGGCGTGCGCCAGTGACGACGCGCAGCAAATTCGCGCCGCCATGGCGGCCTTGCGCGCGGCCGCCCAGGGCGAAGGGGTGGCTGACGAGGACCCGGTGAGCGCGGGGGCTGCCCCGGCCGAGTCGGCGCCGGATGCTAGTGCCGCCACGCCCGAAGTGGCGGGTGCCGGGCCACGGCCCGTGGTCGCGCGCCGGGGTGACGATCGCCCCGGTGCTGCCCCGGTGGCGGCGCGCAGTGGGCCCGCAGACAAGGGCGCATCGCTGCGCGCGCAGCGGCTGCCGCGCCCCGCGCGCAGCGATGCGGCGCCACGCCCGCGTTTGGGGGATGCGGCGTTTCGAGCCCAGCGGCAGGCCCTCGAGCAGGCAGAGGCCAAGCTGCGCCAGTTGGCCGCCCGTGCCCAGGGCGAGGCGTTGTCGGCGCTGCTGGCCGCCTGGGCGGCGCGCGACCCGGCGCGCATACCCGCGGCGCAGCAGTTGGGCGGGCGCCAGGCCGCGGCAGCGCGCAGCGCCTGGGTGCAAGCCTTGCAGCGCCCCCCCGCCGATGCGGCCCAGGCGATGCAGGCCTTGCTGCGGCTGGAGATCGCGGCCGAGGTGCCGACCCCAGCCGAGCACCTGGACGCCCGGCGCCAATTGCAGTTGCAGCTGCTGACGCGCCGACACGAGCCCGGCCCCGCCGAGACCTGGACGCAGGACGTGGCGCAGGTGCTGTCCAGTGCGCACGACCCGGCGGCCGAGCGGCGTCTGCAGGCCGCGCTCAGGGTGTTGCTGCGCCGCTGACGCTGCGGGCACCCAACCCGCCCGCGTCCGTGCCCGTGGTCGCATCGGGCGGGCGGCCGAAAAACGCATCGAACAGCTCGACCAGCCCCGGATGCTCGGCTGCCAGCCGTTCGCGCGCCACGCAATACGCCTCGCACGCGACGGCAAAGAACTCCGCCGGTGACTCGGCGCCATACGCGTCCAGCCAGGGGGCTGGGCCGCCGAAGCGCTCGTGCAGGGCCACGCGCTCGCGGTGCGCCGCCAGCGCCTCGTGCAGCACGTCGTGCCAATGGCGCCGCGCCTGCGCGTCGGACAGCCCCAAAAAACCGGGCGGCAGCAGCGGGCAACCATCAGCAGGCTGGCCCAGTGGTTTGCCGTGCAGATCGATGGCGTGCGCGAATTCGTGGATCACCAGGTTGTGGCCGACTCCCGGCGCGGTGGGGCTGGCGCCCTGCACGCGCGGCCACGCCAGCACGATGGGGCCACCCTGCATCGCCTCGCCGGCCAGCTCTTCCTCGTATTCGTGCACCACGCCCGTGTCGTCGCGCACGCGGCGCGGGGCCACCACCTCGTCTGGGTGCAGGATGATGCCGACGAAATCGTCATACCACGCCAGCGCCGCCAGTCCGCGGTGGCGCAGCGGCAGACACGCCTGCGCGGCCACCAGCAGCGCCATGCGATCGTTGACCACCAGCCCGTGTGCGCCGGTGAACTCCTTGCGCGCCAGAAACGCGGCGCACAGGTCGCGCAGGCGCGCGCGCTCGCTGGCGTCGAGCGCCTGCAGCGGCGGCAATGCCGCCACCACAGGGTTCCACAAGGCGTCGGGGATGGCGCTGCCGTCGCCGCGCTGGGCACGCCGACGGCGCTGCCAGCGCTGCAGCCAGCGCCGCCATGTGCGGGCGAGCCGCCGCAGTCCACGCATCCAATCCGGGTCTGGTGTGGGGGTGGTGACGCTCATGGGGCCAGGGCGTCGGGCAGGGCGCGCGCCTGCCAGCCGCCCTGCGCATCCAGGCTGAGCACCTGCAGTCGCGCCGGGTGGGCTGCCGCGTCCCAGTCGCTGAGCACCAAGCGCCAAGCGCCGCCCGGCAGGCGGTGCGCGCCAGGGCGGTGGGTGTGTCCATGGATCAGCCCCGCCGCGCCCGCGTCGGCCACGGCGCGCGCGGCCGTGGCGGCATCGACGTCGGTGGGCGAGCGTCCGCTGGCCCGTTGCCGGGCCTGGTGCGCTTGGCTGCGTTCGCGTAGGGCGCGGGCCTGCTGCAGCCGCTGCGGCAGGGGTTGTACCAAAAACGCCGCCTGCCAGGGCGCGGCGCGCACCTCGGCGCGAAACGCCTGATAGTCGCCGTCGTCCAGGCACCAGGCGTCGCCGTGGCTGAGCAGCCAACGCACGCCGCCCCAATCGAGCCGTGCCGGGTCGGCCAGCCGCTCGACACCCGTGGCGGCGGCAAAGGCGGCACCCAACAAGAAGTCACGGTTGCCGTGCATCAGGTACACGGGCCGCCGACGCGCCAGGGCGCCGATCGCGCCCGCCTGCGCCTGTGCGAAGGCGATCTCGGGGTCGAGGGCCGGGTCGGCCGTCAGCACGTCGTCGCCCACCCATACCTCGAACAGGTCACCCAGAATCAGCAGCGCATCGAACGGAGCGGCAGCCAGGTACGACAACCAAGCGCGTGCGGTTGCTGGGTCTTGGGCGTGCAAGTGCACGTCCGACACGCAGTCGACGCGGCGCCAGGTGGCCGGCGCATCAATGCGGTCTCGTAGCGCGGGGCCGTCCATGGCGGGCGCCGGTGCGCCGTCAGGGGTTGACGACAACGGCCTTGGTGATCACCACGTCTTGCAGCGGCACGTCGTCGTGGAAGCCCCGGCGGCCGGTAGCCACCTTGCGGATGGCGTCGACCACCTCGGTGCCGGATTTGACCTTGCCAAACACCGCGTAGCCCCAGCCCTGCGGGGTGGGGGCGGTGTGGTTCAAAAACTCGTTGTCGGCAACATTGATGAAAAACTGCGCCGTGGCCGAGTGCGGGGCTTGCGTGCGCGCCATCGCGATCGTGTAGCGGTCATTTTTCAGGCGGTTGGTGGCTTCGTTTTCGATCGGCGCCCGAGTGGGCTTTTGCTTCATGCCCGGCTCGAAGCCGCCGCCCTGGATCATGAAGCCATCGATGACGCGGTGAAAGATCGTGCCGTCGTAATGCCCGTCGCGCACGTATTGCAAAAAGTTTTCGACCGTCTTAGGCGCCTTGGCGGCGTCGAGTTCGAGCGTGATGACGCCGTAGCCGGCGATGTGGAGTTCGACTTGGGGGTTCATGGAACGGGCTCCGATGGAAGAGGGGCTTTTCGCCCCGGACGGGGTGGGCGCGGCTTGGGTGCGCGCGGCGGTCCAGCCCACGGCGGCGCCGCAGGCCAGCAGGCCCAGCAGGGCGCGGCGGTGAAGGGGTGGTGTTGGACGATGCATGGCAAGCAAAGCGATCGAGGGTCAACGAGTGGCCGGCACAGGCGGCTGCAGCAGCGCGCGCAGCGCCTGCGCGCGCTCACGCAGGTCAGGTATGTCGGTTTGCAGTTCCAGTGCGCGCTGCCAGTGGCCCAGCGCCAGCCGGGCGTATATGTCGCCCAGGTTGCGGTGGGCCGTGGCGTAGTCGGGGTTGGCGCGAATGGCGTCTTCGAGCGCTGCGCGTGCCTCGGCCAGCCGACCTTGCGCCGCGTGCAACACCGCCAGGTTGTTGTGCGGTTCGGGCAGTTCGGGGTAGGCCTGGATCAGCGCTTCGTACACCTGGCGCGCCGCGTCGACGTCGCCCTGGCCGGCCAGCACCACGCCCAGCAGCAGGCGCGCCTGCGGGTCGCCGGGATGATCCTGCAGCCACTGCTGCAGGCGCTGCTGCGCCAGCGGCCAGGACTGGGTGGCGATGAGGCGCTGGACGTCGGCGTACGGCGCGGCCGGTGATGCGGATTGCGCCAGCGCAGGCGACAACCCGCCTAGTGCCAGACTCAGCAGCGCGAGCGCACCCAGGCGTGGCACACGCGGCCGGCGGGGGGGGCGCTGGGTGGTGGGGGAGGGGGGATGAATCAACTCGGGCATCGGTGCACAATACGCGCCTTTGCACTGATTGTAGCCCGCGGGTTCATGACTCGCTGGGCCCCGTTTTGCCATGACCCTGCGCATCTACAACTCGCTCACGCGCCGGCTCGATCCGCTCGTGCCGCTGGAGCCCGGCCACGTTCGCATGTACGTCTGCGGCATGACCGTCTACGATCTCTGTCACCTGGGGCACGCACGCTCCATGGTGGCATTCGACGTCGTGCAGCGCTGGATCAAGGCCAGCGGCTATCGCGTGACCTACGTGCGCAATATCACCGATATCGACGACAAGATCATCGCCCGCGCGCTGCAAAACGGCGAAACCATCCGCAGCCTGACCGACCGCATGGTGGCGGCCCTGCACGCCGACGCCGACGCGCTGGGCATCGAGCGTCCCACGTTCGAGCCACGGGCCACTGAATTTGTGCCCCAGATGGTGGGCCTGATCGAGCGGCTGGAGGCCAAGGGCCTGGCCTACCGCAGCGACAACGGCGACGTCAACTACGCGGTGCGGGCCTTCCCCGGCTATGGCAAGTTGTCGGGCAAGTCGATCGACGAGCTGCGTGCGGGCGAGCGCGTGGCGGTGGGCGACGGCAAGCGCGATCCGCTCGACTTCGTGCTGTGGAAGGCCGCCAAGCCCGAGGAGCCCGATGAGGCCAAATGGGACAGCCCCTACGGCCTGGGGCGGCCGGGCTGGCACATCGAGTGCTCGGCCATGAGCTGCGAGATGCTGGGCGAGAGCTTCGACATCCACGGCGGCGGCGCCGACCTGCAGTTTCCCCACCACGAAAACGAAATCGCCCAGAGCGAAGGCGCCACCGGCAAGCCGCTG
>Ga0326763_1000832_pt1 | contig 10398 bp, 7 predicted proteins | sample NORPS_P_FD_207671 | JGI IMG/M metagenome (GOLD analysis project Ga0326763, IMG submission 207671) | Hot spring water microbial communities from Norris Geyser Basin, Yellowstone National Park, WY, United States - NOR.PS_P | ecosystem: Environmental > Aquatic > Thermal springs > Unclassified...
GCCCGTCGCGAAAGACCGAGGCCGCCTCGGCCAGGCGCTGCCGGATGCGGTTTTTCAGCTCCTGGGTCGCGGCGTCGGTGAAGGTGACGACCAGAATTTCGCGCGGGTGCAGCGCCCGCTCGATGGCCGCCGCGCCCGGATGTGGCCCCAGCACCAGCCGCAGGTAAAGCATGGCGATGGTCCAGGTTTTGCCGGTGCCGGCGCTGGCTTCGATGAGCTGGCTGCCCTGCAGCGGAAAGTCCCCGATGGATCGCAGGTCGTGCACGGTGCTCATGGCTGATCGTCGGCGTCGTGGCGAGGGGGTGATGACAGGGCGTCGCGCAGCGGCCGCAGCAGCGCGCGCGCCGTCTGCGCCAGCGGGCTGTGCTCGGCACCCTCCAGTGGCCCGGCCAGGGCGGCGAAATCGGGGCAGGCACGCCGCCAGTCGGGGTCGGTGTCGAGCACGCCGCGCTGGTGCTCGTTGCCTTCGTAGACCAGGCGGGCGGCCAGCCACGCGGCGCGGGCACCGGCGCGCTCTTCGCTGCGCAGCCAGGCGGCGGCGCTCTTGGGCTCGAACGGGCAGGGCGCGGTCATGCCCGCCCACCAATGGCGCAGCAGGGCCTCCCAAGCGGCGTCGGCCTGCTCGGGCGACAAGGGCGACAGCACGACCGCCCCGCGTGGGCTGAGTACCCAGGTGGCCATTGGCCCGCCGGCGCGGTGGTGGGCCAGGTGCTGCACCCAGGCCGAGGTAAGCGTGTGCAGCCGGTACTGCCCGCCGTTGCCCGATGGGTTCTCGATGACGGCGCTGCCTTGCCACAGCAGCCGCGCGCGCGTGCCGTCCTCGGCGCGGTGGACGGGTCCGAGCGCATCGCGCACGCGCACCGCTGGGTCGCACCCCGGGGCGGGCTCGTCTAGCCAGTCGGGCTGGCCTTGCACCACGAGGTGACGCCGGAAAAATTCACCCGCCAGGGACCAGACGCGCCTGGCTTGCGTGTTCCAGTCGCCGGCGAGGGTGTCGCCAAACGTGCCGGGTGGCCACTCGCCACGGGCGATGGCGCGGCGCCAGACGGCCGCGGCCGCGGCCAAGGTGGCCTCGAGCGGCGCACCGGCGCGTGCTTGGCGAACCACGGTGGCCACCCAGGCCTCGTCGATGCGCCAGCGGCTCAGGCCGTCGGGTTCGAGGATGTCGCGGTCGTCATCGGCCGGTGCCGCGTCAACCAAATGGACGCGCAGGCGCTGTTGAAAGAACGCCCGCGCAGGGTTGCGCAAGAAGGCGCCGAGCTGGGCGGTGTCCAGCGGGGCGTCGGGTGTCCACGGCAGCAGTGTCGCGGCGCCGTCGCGCGGCTGGCGCGCGGGCAGCCACTCGTGCGCGTAGCTGAACCACGGCAGGCCGGGCGGGGGCGGCTGCTCAGGGTCGGGCGTGGCGGGAAAGTAGGCCGCATCGAAGGGCTGCAGGCGGTGCCGGGTGGTCAGCGCCGCCAGCAGCGCGTCCCCGGCATCGTCCCGGTGCCACCCGGTCAGCCCCCAGCCGGCGGCGATGTGCTGGCGCAGCTGCGCGACCAGCGCGGACGGGGCGCGCTCGCCGTCGTCCACCGGGCTGTGGCCCACCCACGACAGCGTCAGCCGCTCACGCGCGGACAGCAGGGCTTCCAGGAACAGGTAGTGGTCCTCGTGGCGGCGCTGCCGGTCACCCGGGCGCGGGTGCAAGGCCATGAGGTCGAAGTCTTCCGCCGTGTGGCGGCGCGGGTAGGACGCATCGTCCATGCCCAGCAGGTGGATGACGCGAAACGGCACCGCCCGCATGGGCAACAGCGTCGCGACGGTGAGCGTGCCGTTGAGAAAGCGCTGCCGTGGCGGGGGCAGGGCGGCGCGCGCGAGCCACGCTTCGGCGACCACGGCCAAGGGCAGTGGTTCTGGCCCGGCGGCAGCGGCCTCGCGGCCCCACTCCAGCGCCGCGCTGCGCAGCCGTTGCAGCGCGCGCACTTCCGCGGGGTCGGCCTCGGGGTCGTCGACGTCGAAGCAGTCGTCGAGCAACGCCAGCAGCCGCGGCACCCAAGCCGCCGCGTCGGTTGGTGTGGCCAGGTTGTGCGTCAGCCGCTGCAGGGTATCGATCACGGTTTGCAGGCGCTCGATGCCGTCGACTTCCAGCGGCGAGACGCCGCCCACGGGCACGCTGCCGCGCCATTCGGTGTCGTCGGGGCCGAGGACATAGCCCAGCCAGAGCCGCTGCAGGCCGTCGCGCCAGCTCAGCCGCGCCGCCTGCGCATCGGCCGGATCCACCAGGCCCAGCTGCACGCGGTGGGCGACGTCGATTCCCCAGCGGATGCCAGCGTCGGCGATCCAGCGCTGCAGCCGTTCGCGCTGGTCGGGGGTGATCTGGAAGCGGCGCGCGAAGGCTGGCACGTCGAGCCAGCCCAGCACTTCGCTCGCGCCCAGGCGTCTGCGCGGCAGCGCCAGCAGATCGGCGACGGCTTGCTGCAGGCGTGTGCCGGCGTCTTCGACCCAGTCGCTGATGGTGTAGGGCACATGGCGCGGATCGTGGCGCGGGATGCGGCCGAAGACGGCGTGAAACAGCGGTGCATAAACGGCCACGTCGGGCACCATCACCAGAATGTCGCGCGGCTGCAGCGTCGGGTCGCGGTGCAGCTCGGCCAGCACCTGATCGTGCAGCACCTCCACCTCGCGCAGCGCGGTGTGGCAGACGTGAAAGCGCAGCGAATCATCGCGGGTGGGATCGACCGCTGGCCAGCGCTGCCGTGTCTCGGCCAGCGGACGGCCATGCAGGATGTCGTCTTGCAGCTGGGCCAGCAGCGTGGCGCGCTCGGACGCCGCTTCGGCGCCGTCTGGCAGCGCGTCGAACAGGTCGACACGGTTGCCCCACGCGCGCAGCTGCGCGTCCAGCGCATCGCGCAGCGGCCGGTCTTCGTGCGCCTGCAGCAGCGCGATGAAGTCGCGCCCCTGGCGGCCCCAGGCCGCAAGCAGCGGGTGGCTGTGTTGAGCGAGCGTGCCTTCGTCCAGCTGTGCGGGGCTGCCGGGGCGGCGCGCTGCGCGTTCGCGCCAACGCGCGTCGATGCGGGCCAGCCAGGCCGCGTCGGGGACGGTGTCGGCCCAGTAATACTGACACGGGTTGAGCACGCAGACCAAGATGGGCAGCCAACGTGCCGCCACGGCCAGCGCCTCCAGCACGGGGGGCGGCAGCGCGCTGAGCCCAAAGACCGTCAGCCGCGAGGGCAGCCCCGGGGGGCGCTCGCCGCATCCTGCAAGGGCAGCGGCCATAAAGGCTGCATGAATGTCCGCGCGGCTGGCACTGGGGAGGGATTGGGCGTCGGCGCCGAGGTCGGCGCGGATGCGCCGCCACAAGGCGGACTGCCACTGCTGCTCCGGGGCCAGCGGGTGTGCGCGGCCGTGGGCGTCGCGCCACTGGTCGCGGCCCGCTGCCCAGTCGGCCAGCCAGTCGGCGCGGTAGACCTGGTACTGGTCGTACAGGTCGGCCAGCCGGTGCGCCAGTTGCCCGCGCTTGCGGCCGTCCGTGTCGTTGGCCAGATAGGCGCGCAGGGGGGCAAAGGGTTCGTCCGTCAAGGTGGGCAACAGGCGCCACAGGCGCCACGTCAGTGGCCCTTCGGCCAGCACCGGAGTGTCGGGCACGGCGTCGGTGCCGAGCACCGCGCGGTAGGCTTGCCACAGCCATTGCGCGGGCAGCAGCCACTCGACCCCGGCGGCGATGCCGCCCGGCGCGGCAGCCATGGTCTGCCGGATCCACTGCCCCACGCCGTGCGACGGCACGAGCCAGACGTCGTTGTCCAGCGGCGGCAGGGGCCGTTGCCGGTTCCACTGCAGCGCCACCTCGAGCAGGCGCTCGGCCCGGTTGCCGTGCACCACCACCAGGCCGGAGGCCGGCGCGCCACCGTGGGGGCGGCTACCCGGGCCGCTGACGGCGTCGGTGCTGGGGTTCTCCCTGTGGTTGGTTGGCATGGCGTGATGGTAGCAAGCCGCGCGCCGCGCCGATGGGTTGGCGCTGGTGTAAGGTTCGCCCCATGAGCAAGGCATTCACCAAGGAACTCGACACCGACGACGAGGACGATCTGCCCGAGGCGCGCCTGCCCCAGGGCAGCCGCAACTACATGACGCCCGCGGGTTACGCCCGGCTGCGCGCGGAGCTGATGCACCTCATCGACGAGGAGCGGCCGCGCGTGGTCGAAACCGTGTCCTGGGCGGCCAGCAACGGCGACCGCTCGGAAAACGGCGACTACCTCTACGGCAAGAAGCGCCTGCGCGAGATCGATCGCCGCATCCGTTTTCTGACCAAGCGGCTCGAGCGCGCCGAGGTCGTCGATCCCAGCGTGCACCACGGCAAGGACCAGGTGTTTTTTGGCGCCACGGTCACCTTCGCCCGCGCCGATGGCAGCGAAGAGACGGTGACCATCCTCGGCATCGACGAGGCGGACAGCCGCCAGGGCCAAGTGAGCTGGATTTCGCCCGTCGCCCAGGCGCTGCTCAAGGCGCGCGAAGGCGACGAGGTGCGCTTGCGCACGCCCGCCGGGGTGGATGTGCTCGAAATCGTGCGCGTGCAGTACCCCGCGCCTGACGGTGGCACACCGTCTTGAGCGCCGCCGCAGCGCCAGTCGTGCCGTGTGTGCGCGTCACTGGCCGGCGTCGGCCGAGCGCGCGGGCCGCTGGCGCTGCGCGCGCAACACCGATGGCGTGCGGCGCAGCTGTCGCAAGACCTGCGCCAGATGCACGCGGTCGCGCACCGCGATCGTGAAGCGCAGCTCGGTGGTGGACTGGGCGGCCTCGTCACCCATGTGGATGTGGGTGATATCGGCTTCAGCGGTGGCGATGGCGGCCGCCACGCGCGCCAGCACACCTTTGCCGTTGCTGACGGTCACGACGACCGTCGACTCGAACGGGCGGGTGAGCTCCTCGGCCCACTCGACTTCGAGAAAACGTTCGCGGTCGCGGTGCAGCAGCCGGCGCACGACCGGGCAGTCCTCGGTGTGCACGGCCAGCCCCTCACCGCGGCCTAGGTAGCCGACGATGCGGTCACCGGGGATCGGCCGGCAGCACGGCGCGTAGACCACGGACGCGCCTTCACTGCCATCGAGCGTGACCACGCCCTGGCTGGGTTGGTCCTCGGTCGGGGTGCCAAAGCGCTCCTGGCTGATGAGCAGTACGTCGGGACGAGTGCCGGCTTCGGCCATCAGCGCGGCGAGCTTCTTTCCCACCATGCCCGCGATGCGGCGCCCGAGGCCGATGTCGATCAACAGCTCGTCGCGCGTGCGGTTACCGGTGAAGCGCAGCAGCTTGTCCCAGATCGGCTGACCCGCCGCGTCCTCCGCCGGCAGGTTGGGAATACCTTCGGCGCGCAACGCCTGTTGCAGCAGGCGCTCGCCCAAGGCGCGCGATTCTTCTTGGGCCAGCGTCTTGAGGTAGTGACGGATCTTGGAGCGCGCGCGGCCGGTCTTGACGAAGCCGAGCCACGCGGGGTTGGGTTTGGCGTGCGGCGAGGTGGTGATTTCCACCACGTCGCCGTTGTGCAGTTCGGTGCGCAGCGGTACCTGCTCGCCATTGACCGTGGCACCGATGGCGCGGTGGCCCACGTCACTGTGGATGGCGTAGGCGAAGTCGACCGCCGTGGCCCCCCGGGGCAGCGCCAGGATCTTGCTCTTGGGCGTGAAGACGTAGACGGAGTCCGGAAAGAGGTCGATGCGCACGTGGTCCCAGAATTCGCCCGAATCCTTGGTTTCTTGCTGGATGTCGAGCAGCGACTGCAGCCACTGCGCGTTGAGCGTCTGCGCCGAGGCGTCTGCCGCCTCACCGGCCTTGTACAGCCAGTGCGCGGCGATGCCGGATTCGGCCACCACGTCCATGGTGGGCGTGCGCAGCTGAAATTCGATTGCCGTGCCGAACGGCCCGACCAGCGTCGTGTGCAGCGACTGGTAGCCGTTGACCTTGGGGATGGCGATGTAGTCCCGAAACTTGCCCGGCAGGGGCTTGTAGAGCTGGTGCAACACGCCCAGCGCGGTGTAGCAGTCCAGCACCTGCGGGACGATGATGCGAAAGCCGTAGATGTCGGTCACCTGCGCGAATGACAGGTGTTTGGTGTCCATCTTGCGGTAGATGGAGTACAGGGTTTTTTCGCGCCCCGTGATGTGCACGTCCAGGCCGCTGTCGCGAAATGCGGCCTCGACCTCGCCTTGCACGCGAGCGATCAGGTCGTGGCGACGCGCGCGCGATCGCGCCAGGGCTTTGGATAGCGCCTGGTAGCGCCAAGGGTGCCGGTAGCGAAACGCCAGGTCCTGCAGCTCGCGATAGAGATTGTTGAGCCCGAGACGGTGCGCGATCGGGGCGTAGATGTCGAGCGTCTCGCGTGCGATGCGCGCCCATTTGTGGCGCGGCATGTCGCCCATGGTGCGCATGTTGTGCAGCCGGTCGGCCAGCTTGATGAGGATGACGCGCACGTCGCGCGCCATCGCCAGCAGCATTTTGCGAAACGACTCCGCCTGGCCTTGCTCGCGGCTATCGAACGCCAGCTTGTCCAGCTTGGTCAGGCCATCGACCAGGTCGGCAACCGCGGCGCCGAAGCGCTCGGTCAGTTCGGCTTTGGAGACGCCACAGTCCTCCAGCACGTCGTGCAGCAGGGCTGCACACAGGGCCTGCGCGTCGAGCTTCCATTCGGCGCACAGCTGCGCGACCGCGATCGGGTGTGTGATGTAGGGGTCACCGTTTTTGCGCATCTGGCCCAGGTGGGCCTGGTCGGCGAAGCGGTATGCCTGGCGTACCTGCTCGACCTCGTGCGCGGACAGATAACCCAGCCGGGACTCGAGTGCCGCAAAGCTGGCCGCTGCCGCACTCGCCGCTGCCCGAGGGGGCGTGGCGGGCGGACGGGCGCCGAATGAGGTGCCAACGGCTAAGCTTACGGTTTCGACACTCACCCTGCTAATGTAAACAAAAAAGGCGCTCGATGTGAGCGCCTGGTTTTACGCGCACGCGCGGCGGTCAGACCGGCACCTTGCGCAGCATCTCCAGTCCGACCAGCCCAGCGGCGATTTCTCGCAGGGCTGTCACGGCGGATTTGTTGCGCGATTCGATCTTGGGCGCGTGGCCTTGGTTGAGCATGCGCGCGCGGTAGGTGGCCGCGAGCACGAGCTGGAAGCGGTTCGGAATCTTCTCCAGGCAATCCTCGACGGTGATGCGTGCCATGGAAACCTCCGGCAGTTAGCGAGTGGGGGGTTGGGGAATGCCCAAGGCCTGAAAGACCTCGGCCCGGGCGCGCCGCTGTGCCGCTACCCGCAGCCGCTGCGAGTGCGTGATCGTTTTGAGGTCGAACAGCGCGCGCTCGAAAACCTCGTTGATTATAACGTAGTCGAATTCGTGGACGTGGGCCATCTCCTGCGCCGCGTTGCGCAGGCGCAGCTCGATGACGTCGTCGCTGTCTTCGCCGCGGCGCTGCAGCCGGCGCCGCAGCTCGTCCCAACTGGGCGGCAAGATGAAAATCAGCACCGCGTTGGCAAACTGGCGACGGATCTGCAGCGCGCCCTGGTAGTCGATCTCGAGCACGATGTCGGCGCCGGCCGCGATCTTGTCTTCGATGGCTTTGCGCGATGTGCCGTAGCGCCGGTTGTGCACCTGCGCCCACTCGATGAAGGCGTCGGCCTCGATCATGCGGTCGAACTCGTCGTCGCTGACGAAGTAGTACTCGCGCCCGTGCGCCTCCTGCCCGCGCGGCGCGCGCGTGGTGTGCGAGACCGACAGCTCCATGCGCGAGTCGACCTCGAGCAGCGCCTTGACCAAGCTGGATTTGCCGGTGCCGCTGGGCGCGGCCACAACGAACAGATTGCCGGGGTAATCCATGCGGTTCATTCGAGGTTTTGGACCTGTTCGCGCAGCTGCTCGATCAGCACTTTCATGTCCACCGACAGGCGCGTGAGTTCGAGGCTGGCCGACTTCGAGCCCAGCGTGTTGGCTTCGCGGTGCAGCTCTTGGATCAGGAAGTCGAGCCGCTTGCCGACCTCGCCGCCGCGCTTGAGCAGCCGCTCGATTTCCGTCAGGTGTGACTGCAGCCGGGTAAGCTCCTCGGCCACGTCCACTCGCACGGCGAAGGCCGCCGCTTCGGCCAGCGCGCGCTCCTGCAGCGCGGTGGGGTCGGCCGGCGTGGCGCCCAGCGCATCGTGAAAACGCTGCAAGAAGCGCTCGCGCTGCTGCGCCACGACTTGCGGGACAAGGGGGGCGGCCTGCTCGGCGAGCGCGCGCAGTTGCGCCACCCGGTCCCTCAGCATCGCTACCAGCCGCGCGCCCTCCCGTTCACGCGCCGCGTTGAAGTCATCGAGCACGCGCTGCGCCAGTGCGAGCAGCGGCTCACGCCAATCCGTACCAGAGGCATTTCCGCGCTGGGCGAGCTGCAGCACTTCGGCCACCGAGAGTCCCCGGGCCTGCGGCAGCCAGGCTTGCACTTGCTCCTGTACGCCCGACAGCCGCTGCAGCTCGACCGCGCTGGGCGCGCGCAGCGCTGCCTCGCCCCGTTGCTCGATCCAGGCTCGCAGTTCCACCTTGCCGCGCCGCACGCGTGCCGCGACGCAATCGCGCAAAGCTGGCTCTGCAGTACGCAGCTCGTCGGGCAGGCGCAGCGACAGGTCCAGAAAGCGGCTGTTGACGGCGCGCACCTCTAACCCGATGGTGCCCATCGCGCGCTGGGAGGCGTCGGCCCGTGCCGCTGCGGGGTCGCTTTGCCCCGTGGCATAGCCGGTCATGCTGTACACTGGCATCGGCATTTCAGATGGAGGGCGGCTCCGCGGGCGGCGTCGGTCGCTGGGGGCGGGGGTTGCGCATGCACCGATTATGTCAAAGACCAAGCCAGCTCCCCTGCCGCCAGACACCGTGATCTGCGGCTACCGGATCGTGCGCCTGCTAGCGGCCGGTGGCTTCGGGCTGGTCTATCTGGCCCTCGACGCCCATGGCCAGGAGGTCGCGATCAAAGAGTATCTGCCGGCCTCGCTCGCGATGCGAGCCCCCGGCGAGCTGCTGCCGGTCGTGGCGCCGGACAAACAAGCCTTGTATCGCTTGGGCCTGCGCAGCTTTTTCGAGGAAGGCCGCGCACTGGCGCAAATTTCGCACCCGGCGGTCGTGGGCGTCCTCAATTTCTTTCGCGAAAACGAAACCGTCTATATGGTGATGGACTACCTGCGCGGCGCATCGCTGCAGGAGTTCATCGTCGCCGCACGCAGTCGGCAGCGCAAAAAGGTGCTGCGCGAAGCGACCATACGCTCGCTTTTCGACGAGATTTTGCGCGGGTTGCGCATCGTGCACCAGCACAAGATGCTGCACCTCGACATCAAGCCGGCCAACATTTTCATCACGGACGATAACCGCGCGGTGCTGATCGACTTCGGCGCGGCGCGCGAGGTGCTCAACACCGAAGGCACGTTCGTGCGGCCCATATACACCCCCGGCTTTGCCGCGCCCGAGATGTACCGCCGCACCGGGGGAGCGGGGTTGGGGCCGTGGACCGACATCTACGCTATCGGCGCCTGCCTGTACGCGTGCATGCAGGGCTATCCGCCGCACGATGCGCCCCAGCGCCAGGACAAGGACCGGCTGCCGGCCTCGCTGGCCCGCTTGCGCGGGGTGTACTCGGACAACCTGATCCAGGTGGTGCAGTGGTGCATGGCGCTCGACCCCCTGTCGCGGCCGCAGTCGGTGTTTGCACTGCAACGCGAGCTGGCGCGCGAGGACTCGCCCGAGGCGGCGGTCGCGGCGCCGTGGTGGCAGCGCTGGCGTGACCGTCTCGGTCTGACGCGCACGGCGTCGGCGGCCACCCCGCGGAGTCAGCGTTCCAGCTTTCTGGAGCCGCCGTGAAGTTTTCCGTCTACCAGGCCAGCCACATCGGCGGGCGGGCGCGCAACGAAGACCGCGTAGGCTACACGTACACCCGACAGGCCGTGCTGCTGGTGCTGGCCGACGGCATGGGGGGGCATCCCGACGGGGACCAGGCGGCGGACATCGCGGTGCGCACCTTCGTGCAGGCTTTCGTCGGGCAAGCCGTACCGAAGCTGGCCGACCCCCGGGCGTTTCTGGAGGCGACCGTGATGCAAGCCAGCCAGGCCATCGTCGATTTTGCCCACGCGCATCACCGCACCGAGCATCCCCGCACGACAGTCGTGGCTGCCGTGGTGCAGGACGGCGAGCTGACCGCGCTGCACAGCGGTGACTCGCGCCTGTACTGGGCGCGGGGCGGGCGGTTGGTCGCGCGCACGCGCGACCACAGCTACCACGACAAGCCGGAGCTGTTCGCCACGCGGCCCGCCGGCGTGTCCCGCAGCGTGTTGTTCACCTGTCTGGGATCGGACACGCCGCCGCTGTACGATGTGCTGGGGCCGGTGGCGTTGCGGCATGGTGATCGCGTGCTGTTGTGCTCCGACGGGC
>Ga0326763_1000834_pt1 | contig 10391 bp, 15 predicted proteins | sample NORPS_P_FD_207671 | JGI IMG/M metagenome (GOLD analysis project Ga0326763, IMG submission 207671) | Hot spring water microbial communities from Norris Geyser Basin, Yellowstone National Park, WY, United States - NOR.PS_P | ecosystem: Environmental > Aquatic > Thermal springs > Unclassified...
TGTCTCATCTCGCCTTCGTATGACTTTCAATCCGCAGACCCCGATAAAGATCGAGAAACTCAAACAAAAACTGGAGTCCCTAGGCCTTGGGGGGTGCGAACATTTCGTCGCGACGTGGGGGGGGGGGTAACAGAGGGGGCTATCTCTATATCAAAAAGGAGGGTATTATCGAACTTGCACACGTCGCTAAGTACGGCGTCGACAAGGCACAAAGGAGGGGGTAGCGTCGTTGATTGAACACCTACACAAGAGGGCAGAGATGAAGGGCAGAAAGGTGCTGGAGAGGCTTGAGGAGCTGATTAGGGAGGGCGAGGAGAGGGGCGCCCTCACAGAGCTACTGAGGGGCGTGGCTGAGATAGAGTGGGAGGGCCGGCGCATTGCAGCGCCCGTGGAGGTGAAGAAGATGTACGGAGAGGAAGACGGTGGCAAGTTACGCATATATGTAACGGCTGTTGTTGACGGCGTGGGGGGCGAGTGGACTATGACCATCTACCGCTACAGTAAAACCAACGCCGTGCTGGGCTACACCATACTCAGCGTCAAGGCTCCTGGCGGCAGAGACGAAGACGCGAAGAGAATAAAGGCGCTGGTAAAGGTGCTCACGGGCGAAGAACCCAACATAGATGACAACCACGAACGGGTCAAATACACGAGACGTCACCTAGAAGGTCTGAAGAGGTACGCGGGCTCGTTGCCATCGTAGAGAGAGATGGGAAAAGAGCGCCTAGTGAGAAACGCCAGAGAGGGTGCTCGCCCAGGCGTTAGCTGGTAAACTTTATATACAGCTCCCAGTAGTGGGCTATGGCTTCCGATGTCAGCAAATGCTTCGCCACACTCGGCGCCACTTTGCAGGACTCAATCGGCAGGCAGGTGCTTGTCAAACTGAGAGACAGCCACGAGATCAGGGGCGTCCTCCGCGCATTTGATCAACACGTCAACCTGCTACTTGACGATGCCGAGGAGATCATCGACGGCAATGTGTATAAACGCGGAACCATAGTTGTGAGGGGAGAGAACGTGCTCTTCATCTCGCCGGTGCCATGAAGGGCACGCCGTCGATGGGCAAACACAACAAGGGAAAGACCCACATCAGATGCCCGCGTTGCGGACGGCACTCCTACAACGTCACTAAGAAATACTGCGCATCCTGCGGCTGGGGTAGGACTAAACGCTGGAGGAAATACAGCTGGGCCAAATAAATTTAGCACCTCAATATTACACGGTGGAGACGGCCCGTCATCGCTGAGCTGGGTGATGTATAATCTGGGTTCTGACCTCCTGAACCTGCTGGCGTCAACAGTTGCGCTTTATATTATAGTGGACCCCATCGGCAACATCCCGCTGTTTACCGCAGTCACCGCGAGGCTGGACCCCAGGCGTAGGCGCAGAGTCCTAGTCCTCTCCGTCGCTGTCGCCGCCCTTATCCTGGTACTCTTCGCGGCATTCGGCGTTGAGTTCTTCGGCTACTTTGGAGTCACTCTCGGCGACTTCATGGTGGCGAGCGGAATTATACTCGTGGTGTTCTCTCTGCTTTACCTCACCCGGCCGTATGAACAAGGCGTCGCCGCAGAGGGGGTAGAGGTGGCTGTGGTTCCGCTTGCCGTGCCCTTCTTAGCCGGGCCGGCATCTATCTCCTACGTCCTCCTCCTCTCCAGAGAGGCAGGGCTCCTCCATGCCCTCTTGGTGATTATCGTTGTCTCGCTCCTCACGCTTGCCACGCTACTCGCCTCAGAAGTGTTGACCAAGATCTTAGGCATCCTCGGCATCCGCGTCGTGGAAAAAATCATGCTAATACTAAGCGTTGCCATCGGGATCTCCCTAATCCGTAGGGGGCTGTCCCAGTGGTTTGCCGGACCACCTCAGTAGATATATATACTCCTAACACCATAAGAGACCATGTCTGTCAGGGTCAATATTCGCGGCCAGGCGGCGGCGCCCGGCTCTCTCGCAGATGCCCTCAAGGACGTCAAGCTCAAATTAGTAACGATATCGGGCAAGGGGGGCGTGGGGAAGTCTCTTGTGACCACCTCCATAGCCGTGGGCTTCGCCATGAGGGGGTACAAGGTCGGCGTGCTAGACGGCGACGTCTACGGACCTACGGTCCCCAAGATGCTTGGCCTTTCAGACGTGACGCTTTATGTGGAGCAGAAAACGGGCAAAATCGTTCCGGTAACGGGGCCGCTTGGCATAAGGGTTGTCTCTATTGAATTCGCCTTGCCCAGCGACGACACTGCAGTCATATGGAGAGCCCCTCTGGTGAATCAGGCACTCAGGGACTTTGTGGCGCAGGTGGACTGGGGCCCGCTCGACGTCTTGGTTGTAGACCTGCCGCCGGGCACTGGCGACGCCCCCCTGACGATAGCGCAGAGCCTGCAGGGGGGGCTAGACGGGAGCGTCGTGGTGACCATACCGACCGAGATCTCGCGTAGGATAGTGTTGAAGTCAATAGACTTCTCCAGGAAACTTAACATCAGAGTTGCCGGTGTGGTTGAGAATATGTGTTGTTTCATGTGTCCCGGCGACGGGAAGGTGTACTACATCTTCGGCAGAGACGCTGGTAAAAGAATCGCGGAGGCGGCGGGGGTGCCGTTCCTAGGAGGCATACCTATGGACCCCGAGTTCTCTCAGTACCTAGACGCTGGGAGGCTCCACGAGTTCCTCGCGAAGGACAACGAGACTGCGAAGGCCGTTTTGTCTATCGTCGACAAGCTGGCGGAGATGTATAGGGACAAGCTGACGCAACAGGTCCAGCCGGGGCGGGAAAAGCCTAGGAGAATCTCGTTGTTGAAGCTCCCCGGCGAGGAGGAGGGGGAGAGCTAACTTCTCAGGCTTCTGCCGGTGAAGGCGTGCGGCAGTAGCTCGCTTAGCTTTGCCGTGACGACCTTCTTTCTGCTGGCCATCACTATGAGTGCTTCTGGGTTAAATTCGGCGATGACTTGTCTGCAGGCGCCGCAGGGCGGCGTCGGCTCCTCCGTGTCTGTGTAGACCACCACCGCCTCGATGTCTCTATCCCCCTCCGACACGGCCTTAAACACGGCCACCCGCTCGGCGCACATGGTCAGGCCGTAGGAGGCGTTTTCCACGTTGACGCCGGTGTACACCTTACCGCTTTTTGTCTCTACCACCGCGGCGACTTTGAACTTGGAGTAGGGGGCGTACGCGTTGTCTATCGCCGCCTTGGCCTTTTCGATCAGGTCTTCCATGTGTCTTAATTTATATATGGATTTAAGGATGCGGCACGTGGCGACCGCCGAAGAGGTGAGAAAGAAGATAGTGGAGCACGGAGCATCTATACGTGATAGGGTTATTGAAAATCTTCCGCATAACTACGCCTTGCTGGTGGAGCAGGTCAGGTCCATCTCGCGGACCTACAAGACCGACTTTGACACGTTCGTGGCCAGCCTCTCCAACGTGAGGGGGCTTGATCTTTTGATAACATACACAGCGCTTGTGGCGTTGCTGAGCAAACATAAGCCGCTCAGCGATGCGGAGCTTAAGAACTTAGCCGCCGCGTATGAGAAACACGTCTACGACGTGTTCTCCGCCTCGAGAATACGGAGGGCCCTCGAGGAGGTGGGCGTCGAGAAAGACGTCGCAAACCAGGTCATCACAGACGTTTTGAGGGCTTCCAGCGTCATAAACAACAAATACAAGTCCCTATACCTCTGGATAGCTAAGCAGAGAAAAATCGCGGATTTCGAAAACGGCATTAGGGAAGTAGTTTTCAGGGGGGAGGGCGGCAACCGAGTCGGCAGAGGCGTGAAGCTCTTCCTCCGCCTCTTTATACACGAGACGAACATCCCGCTGGCTACCAAGATAGCCTACGGCCAAGAACACAAGAAGTACATACTCCACGGAGACATGTACACGGCGCTTGTGACTTTGAGATCAGGAGCGTTTGAAGACGTGCCAACTCTCACAGCCGAGAGGGTTAAGGCACGAGTCGCGAAAAGGCTACTCTGCGAAGCCAAAGAAGGCAAATGCCGCGACGTGGTGCTGAGGCTCGAAAGCATCCGCGGCCTCGTGAGACACGTGGGCAAAATAAGCGGAGATCCCGTGCTCTTCGAACGAGGCGCCTACGACATAGGCTCCAAATACTGCAAAGACTTGAGATGCGAAGAGTGCCCACTTAAAGACATCTGCAGAAGACACACCTTTATCAAAGTGAAATAATAAAAACAGGTGAATCAAGCTGGTTATGCTGAAGGGGAAAGTTTCTATAGTAACTGCGGCGAGCCGGGGCATAGGAGCCGGCGTGGCTTCTGTCTTGGCGAGGGAGGGGTCAGATCTAGTCATAGCGTCAAGAGACTCGGCGAGGCTTGAGAAGCTCGCGAGGGAGCTTGAGGCTAAATACGGCGTCTCGGTGGTGCCCGTCCAGGCTGATCTAACCAAGAGGGAGGACGTGAGGCGGATAGCGGAGGCCGCTATCCGCCACTTCGGCAAAGTGGATGTGTTGGCCTACAATACAGGGCCGCCTAAGCCCGGCGCGTTTATGGAGCTCTCCGAGGAGGATTGGGAATACGGGGTGAGGCTTCTCCTCATGAGCGCCGTCTGGATAACCAGAGACGTGTTGCCCCACATGGTGGAGAGGAGACAGGGCCGTCTGATATACATAACCTCATCCACGCTGAAGCAACCCATCCCAACGCTTACGCTTTCCAACGTCATCAGAATTTCCCTGGCAGGACTGGTGAAGACTCTGGCATATCAGCTGGGGCCGTACAACATCTTGGTTAACGGGATCATGCAGGGGTATGTTGACACTGAACGCGTCAGGGAGGTGGCGGCCGCCAGGGCGCAGAGGGAGGAGCGCAAAGTTGAAGACGTCATAAAAGAGATAGAGAGGGAGGTTCCCCTAGGCAGGCTGGCTAAGCCGGAGGAGATCGGCGAGCTGGTGGCCTTCCTGGCGTCAGACAAGGCCAGCTACATCACTGGGTCGCTGATACTTATCGACGGGGGGAGGACCCTATGTATATAGGTTCAACGAGGCAAACAGCTTGTCTACAATTTCTCTATTTATCTTGAAGCCGTATTTAATCTCTAGATACGCCTTTCTGAAGGCCGCCACGTCGCGCCTAACCGAGGCCGGGTCCTCGCCTCTCAGCACACGCGCTATGAATCTAGCGATTTCTCGCATCTCGTCTCTCCCCATGCCGAACCGCGTCATCTCCTGGACGCCTATTCTAATTCCGCTGGGCTTCAACACGCTTTTGTCCCAAGGCAGTGCGTTTTTGTTGACTATTACGTTCGCCTCCTCAAGCAACGCCGCAACCTTGTCGCCGCCGCCGAATCTAGAGACGTCTACCGCCACCTGGTGCGTCTTCGTGAACCCCTGCCTTTCTGCAACCGGCGTGATTCCCTCCGCAGAAAGCGCCTCGGCCAGCGCCTTGGCGTTCTCCACTATCTTGGCCGCGTATTCTCTTCCAAACACCTCCATCTCGACCAGAGTCACGTAGGTGGCGGCGTAGCGGTGCAGGTGGTAGTTGGAGGTGAAGGTGGGGAACACGGCCCTTTGTATCTGCACATTTACCTCATCCCCCAACACAGTGGCTATGAGCCCGCCTTGAGGCCCTGGAAAAGTCTTGTGGGTAGACGTGGTGGTTACGTGGGCGCCCTCTTTTAACGGGTTTGGAAAAACGCCGCCGACTATTAAGCCGAAGACGTGTGCCGAGTCGTGGAGCACATAGGCGCCCACAGTCTTCGCGATTTCTGCTATCTCCTTGACTGGATGCGGAAACAGATAAAGCGACGCTCCGAGAATTACGAGGTTCGGCCTCTTCTCCTCTATAACCTTACGCGCGGCGTCTACGTCTATGTTGAAGTTCTCCATGTCCCACGGCAACTCCGCAGACCTGAGTCTGAGCGCCTTCAGCCCGCCGACTGTGTTGTGGCTTATGTGCCCCCCGAACTTCACAGGCAGAGAGGCGACGAGGCCTCCCTCGGGGGCCAGGGCGAAATACGTGGCCAAGTTAGCCACTGTGCCGGAGATCGGCCTCACGTCGACGAACGCCGCGCCGAGGGCCCTGGCAAATCGCTTGGATAGGGAGTCCTCCAACGCGTCTACATATTTCGTCCCCTGGTAGTACCGCTGGCCCACCGTGCCCTCTGCATATCTACCAGCTAAGTCATTCACGTAGAGGAGCTCCGCAAGAGGCGACATTACGTTTTCGCTGGCGATGAGGTTTATAGTCTCGCCCCTCCTCCAGGCGTTGTGTCTTAGTACGGTGTCTATGACATCCATAACCTCTTGGGGAAACATAGCCCATATATTTCGCCAGAATTAATTGTTTAGCCCCGCTCTAGCGATATTATCCGAACCTTGGTATGTGGGTACTGACCCTCCTCATCTTTCTCCCACTTCTTCAACATGTCCCAAATGGTTAGGAACGCGACGCCCACGGCGAAAAGCGCCTCCGGAGCCGGGGGGAGGTCTCTGGCCTTGATTGTGACGTGGGCTCTCAGCGCGTCTGCTACGTCTACGTCTATTTTGAGGTGTTGAACGGCGGGGCAGGGGCCCCCCACGAGTTCGCAGAGCCTCTTGACGTTGAGGGCAACGGCCGTCTGCGCCGCATGGAGCGGGTGGCCCTTCTCCACCGGCTTATTGACCAGCTCTAGGTTCCTCATCTCCATCTCGCCGTATGCAGACGCCAGGAGGTCGCCCTCTCTCGGAAGAGCGGTCTCTACGGGTTGCGGCGGCGTGACTGGCTGCGCGACGCCTTTACGTTTCACGTCTACTGAGAGGTTCTTCAAGGCAGTGGAGCCGGAGGCCACGGCTCCCGTCAACGCCCCGAAGAGGACGTCCATCTCGACGCCGGTTTGCCACTCGGCGAAGCCCTCGACGTAGAGCTTGCCGTCTCTGCAGTGTGCAGAGGCTGAGAGAGGTAGTGGGTGCAGAAACGGGAGGTAGCGGTATGCGTTCGCCGCGGCGCGTATGGCAGACGCCGTGTTGCAAACGTCGACAGAGATCTCGACGGAGGCCTTTGCGTATCTAGAGACGTCAGGTTTCCTAGAGACGTCGACTATCATTGAAAGCACCTCTCCGCGTCTTCGTGCAACCTCCTAAGCTCCGACTGCGTCAGCTTGCGTCTCTCGGCCCTCTGAAGCAGGATCTTGGCCGCTAGCAACCTGGCGTTTCTCTCGTCTAACTCCTTCATCAAATGGCTTAACAACTCGTCGCAGTTCTCCACAGGCGCGTCGACGTACTTCTCAAAGAGCTTCGCCTTCTTTATCTCCACCTCGACCCAGGAGTGGTCTACCTGCGGCATGGGCCATCTGTGGCCGCAACGTTTACACACAAACTCGTTACTCGGGAGGAGCATCAAGTCCCTTGAACCACACAGGGGGCAAGACACGAGCTGTTAGATAGCTGGGTTAAAAAATGCTTTTCAGCAGTGAAGCGTTCAAAAACAGAGGCTAAAGTTTTGATCTTCTCCGCCGTGGCGTTTACATCCTCTTAGCGGCGTTTCTGATGCTGGCCAGAGTTGCGCCGGCCGCCTCTGCCAGCCTTTTCAGTTTAAGACGCCGATTTTCGATATAAAAAGCTTTTCGAAAAGAGGTGAGGAAAAAGCGGTTAGATTAGCTTTACATATTCCCTGGCCGCCGCGGCGAATGCCAATAGCCCCTTGGGGCGGTACACCTCTCTAATCTTCTCCTCGTATACCTCGTATCTGCTGAACGTCAGCTCTAGCCTTGTCTCCTTCACTGCTCCGTTTTGGGCGCAGAAAGCCTTCGGCGGGTTCAGCGAGAGACATACCTCAGACCCGTCCTTTGTCATGTACACTTCTATCATGTACGGGTGGAGGATGCTCATGGGCCTTTGCTTTACTACATCAACCATCCATGGATATCTGCGCATAACTTTCGCGATTTCGATTAACCTATCCCTAAGATCCAGCCACTTCCTAACCCACTCCGTGCCAAACGCCCCCAGCTCCGGCCACTCCCGCAGAAGCTCCTCCACGGGGTCGATCTTGACAACTAAAGCCGGCTGGGGCGGCTCTCTCATCCTCTCCACCTCCCGCCTGTAGTCTCTTAGTATTTCTTCAACGCATTCCTCTGCCGTGCGGCAGTAGGGCTGTTCCAGCTTCACCCCATTCACGACAACGCCGCAGAAGACATCAAACTGGTGCGACCACGCACCCACCCTTACATACTCATACCACACCCCGACGTCGTGCTTCCCCGACAACTCCCACAGAGCATCCGCCACCTGTTGCCTAATACACCCACCCGCCTCCTCATCCCTCCTTCTCCTCCACCTCTCCCTCACCTCCCACCTCCTCCTATCCCGCGAATGAACCCACACGCGATACCTCACGCACACCCCTTTGCGACAGCCCTCAGCCGTCAGAAGCCCCTCGTATAGGCATCCGTCGTTAGTACACCACTCCCTCGGAGGCGGCTCATACTCCACATACTGAAGGACACCCAGCTTCTGCGGCAGTTCAAAAACAGAGGCCGTGGTTTTGATCTTTTTGACCGCCGTCGTCATATCCACTCCTTCAAAACCGTCAACACCTCCTCCACCGCCGCCCTCTCGATTAGGTAGACTCCCTTCTTGTGCCGCCTCGCCAGCCCCTTCTCCACTAGCCTCATCATGAGGCTGTGCACAGCCATCCCACACCGCCTATCCACCCCGCATACGTCACGCGTCCTTGGCGGAGGAGCCGCGCTACTGCGCCTAGCCACGCTACATCTGCTCAGACAGCTTCTGCCAGACGAGCTGAAGTTCAACACGCTGGTATATGTGGGCGAGGGCTGTTATTACAACATAGCCGCCTACGGCGGAGATGCGGCGAGGTTTAAGCGCCTTCTCGCCGTCTCTGCGCCGTCGGCCGGCGGAGGGTATTTAAGCGAAAAGTTCAATGGATTCGTGGAGGAGGCCCGGGTGGAGGTGCGGCTCGGCAACATAAGGCTGACTGAGGGCGGCGTCGTAGCCGCCGACTTGACAATATCGGAGGCCGGCGTCGCGATCAAGTTCAACGTATATCTACAGAACGACATCCGGCTCGAATTCAGCTCGACGGACCGGAGCCGCGTGGAGCTTGCGGCCCGCCTCCTCAAGCTGGCTGGCGTCAACGCAGAGGTGAGGAAAGAGGGTGGTAGAGACGTATGGCGCGTCAGAGCCGCTACCGACATGCTTGCGGCTGGGCGCGAGGAGCTCAGAAAAGCCCTTGCCGAGGTCGTCAAGATGGCACGTGAGAAGGACTGGGTAGATGAGGAGAGGGCTAGGCGCTGGCTGGAGAAGCTGGAGAGGGGGCGCGTGTTGAGGGAGGGATGGCCGAAGTACGAAGTGGGGCTTACGCGTAGCGGCGCGCTTAAGGTCGGATATCGCTCCATCAATCCCGTGAGCATAGAGCAGGAGGCACAGCGGTTTAGGGAGATGGGGCTTGAGGAGGGCGTCCACTTCACGGTGAAGATGCCAAAGGAGGGCCGCGACGGCTACGTGTATATCCGTAGGGAGGGTTTGGCCTACGCCGCGTGGCTTTCTGTCCACGGCTCCGGCGAACAGCAGAGGCTGGCGGCGGAGTTCGTTAAGTACATACTCCAGAGGGCGGAGAAGGAGGGCGACGACGTTCACGAAAAGGTCAAAAAGATCATAGAGGAGGGGATGTTGAGGGGCTCCCTGACGCTGGAGGGCTTCGAGAAGAGGGTTGAGGTAAACGGCAAGGAGCACGTGGTGAAGGTACTAGGCGGAGGCGCCGAGTTCGATGAGGGCAGAGGCGGCAGGAAGTTGCTGAGAATTAAGATAAAGGCGGAGGTGGACGGCGTAAAGAGCGAGTACACGATTACCTTCGGCAGGCGCGGCAGAAACAACGCGGTCGTGGGCTTCGCCGTGGCGAGGGCCGAGGCAGACGCAGAGAGACTCGTCGCCGTGGTAGAGGCGCTGACAGGTAAGAGGTCAAGGGTGTACCGCATGAAAGACGGCGCTATAATTATAGAGTGCGGCAGGAGGCACCTAGAAGGCTTCAAGCGCTTTGCCGAACTTGCAGACGCCATAGAGAGGTGGTTGGAGGAGACGGGCTCATAGCTTGTCGAGAATCTCGTACACCTTAGTAAGTTTGTTTATCTCCTCCACGTTTTCTATGTATTCCAGTTGCGAGCCGCATACCGGACATACGCCGCCTCTGTTGACTGCCTCGTCTAGGGCATGAAGCAGTTGGGACATCAGCCCGCCGACTCAACGACTCCATAGACGTGTTGTGGCTTATGTGCCCCCCGAACTTCACAGGCAGAGAGGCGACGAGACCTCCCTCGGGGCTTTAGCAGTGAAGCCTCCGCTGTTCTATCCAGTTCCGAAGCCTTGGCCCGTAGACCCGTGGCGCCAACGCGAGGTCTTGCACGGTGCGGGACCCCGTGAGGAACATGGCGACCTTGACCTCTGTAGCTAC
>Ga0326763_1000835_pt1 | contig 10382 bp, 5 predicted proteins | sample NORPS_P_FD_207671 | JGI IMG/M metagenome (GOLD analysis project Ga0326763, IMG submission 207671) | Hot spring water microbial communities from Norris Geyser Basin, Yellowstone National Park, WY, United States - NOR.PS_P | ecosystem: Environmental > Aquatic > Thermal springs > Unclassified...
TGGGTCGGTACGGACGTGCTCGATCGGCGTGACCTGGCCGACATAGCGTCCGGTGAAGTCCCGCCCGCTCGCCCCATGGCAGCCGGCGCAGGTCTCGGCGTAGAGCATAGCCCCCCGCGCGGCGCGGGCCTGATCGACCTGAAATGGCCATGGCGGCGGCACGTTGCCCGGCGAGCGGAGCCAGGTTGCAGTTTCCTCCAATGCCGGGTCGTCGGCGAGCGTCGGGACGGCGCCGGTGCCAAACCCGGCGCTGCGATTGCGTTCTTCGACGCTATCGTTGTTGCCGTCCCAGTGCAGATGCATGCCGACCCTCGGTTCCTGCAGCCAGAGCGACGGGAAATCGACGATCCCGACCATTTCGCGCGCGGGGAGCTTCTCCTGCGGCCAGTTGAGCAGCGCCTTGGCCGGGTTGAACGTGTCGAAGCGGCCGGGGCCGGGGGTGATCTCGTGGTCGAGGAAGCGGAGCCGGAACCGGGCGAAGATGAGCGCCTCACGCATGGCGGGCACGGCCACGTATTCCAGCAAGAGCCGATCGAACCAGCCATAGTGGAACCCGCTCCGCTCGGCCGCCTGGATCAGTTGCCAAGGGTTGAATCGCTCGTCGAGCGCGCAGTTCTCGAGCAAATGGGCGAACGCGCCGAGGTCGAGCCGGTTGGCCGGCATCCCCGGCACCACTATCGCGGGCTGGTCCCGCGCGACCCGGTAGGTGCCGACGTGACACGTGGCGCAGTTAAGCGAGACGCGGTCGAAGCCGAGCGTGCGGCGGAGCGAGGTGCCGACCGGGCGATCATGGCCGGGCTCGACGATGAAGCCAAGCGACTCCCAGCCTTCGCCGGGAAGATAGTCGCGGCACAGCTCCGGCAGTGCCTTGAACAGGCCGATCGGGATTCCGGCGAGACGATCGCCGCCTGTCGACCCGTATTTGAACTGTTCGACCGCGTTGGCGAAATGCTGCGGCACGTCGGCGCGGTAATCGCGATAGAGGACGATCCCGGCGATCAGCGCGCCGCCGACCAGCAGCGCGAGCACGGCCGCGACGGCGGTGAGTAGCCGGCGGATCATACTGGCAGGCCTTCGGCGCTGGTTCGGGCGCCCGCGCTTCGGGCCCCTGCCAGGATGAAATCGGCTGCCTGCTCGGCGGCGAGATAGATGGCGCCCGTGATGAAAAAGCCGGGGATGCGGGGGAAAATCGAGGCGTCCACCACCCGCAAGCCCTGAGTCCCGTGCACGACAAGCCGACCATCGAGCACTCCGCCCGTGTCCCGCGGGCCGATCGCGGCGCTTCCGCAGGCGTGGTGTCCCCAGGCGGTGTCCCGTACCCATCGCGCGATCTCCGCATTCGTTCGCACTCCGGGACCCGGGATGTCCTCGGCGGCGACGAGACCGCGCTCGGCGAGCGGACGCAGGAGGCCGCGCACTTGCTTGACGGCCGTGACCATGGCCGCGAGATCGGCTTCCCCGCACTCGGCAAAATAGTTGAAATCAATCTCGGGCGTGTCGCGCGGGTCTGCGGATCGTAGCCGGACGCGGCCCGCGCGGTTTCCGGTTTGCCCTTTCAGGATCGCCCAGCTTAGAGCGTCATGGTGCGCGGCGATCTCGGCCGAGTAGCCCGGAACGTAACCGTTGAAGCGCGCCAGCAGCGCCATGCAGAACAGGTCCAGCGTGCGCAGGTGTTTGGCGGAGCGCGCTGTGAAGCCGAGGGCGGCGCCGTTGCTGACATACATGCCCTCGCGGTCGTCGTGCCACTCTTCAAACGGTGCGTCGCCCCGGCGGAACTCGGCACCGGCGAGCACGCGCCAGTCATGCGCCATGCGGCTGACCACTGCGACCTCGTAGCGATCCTGCAGGTTGCGGCCAACGCCCGGGATGGCGACGCGGGTGGGCAGGCCGTGTCGGTCGAGTTCCGCCGGGTCGCCGATGCCGGAGAGCATCAGCAGTTGTGGCGTGTTGAAGGCGCCGCCGGCGAGGATGACCTCGCGCGTGCAGCGAACCACGCGGACCGGTCCATCGGCGTCGGTGCCGGGCGCGGCGCGGTAGAGCCGCTTGCCCTTCATGTACTCCACGCCGACTGCGCGCTGCTGCGCGTCCAGCACGACGCGGCACACGAGGGCGTCGAGCTCGATGCGGAGGCGGTCCGGAAGCCGCGCCGCCACGTCGAGCAGGCGCTCACGGGTGCCGAAGCGGGCACCGTGGTCGGTGCTGAGCGGCGTGTAGCAGAGGCCCGAGGCGCGTGAGCGGAGGATGCGCCGGTCGTTGGGGTCCGCCTGCCCCTGCAACAGGCGCCAGAGCTGGCGCACCAGCTTGGGTTCGCCCAGCTCGAGCCGCACGGCTTCGAGAAACAGCATGCGGATGAGCGTCTGGTCGCCCCATACCTGCGGCGGGAGGGCCTTCTCGGTCGGTAGCCAGCCGTTCCAGCCGTGCCCGGTCGGACGCAGGCCGAAGCGCGAGAGAAAGCGCCAGACCGGGCGGTGGCGGCATTGCTCGAGCCGGCGGATCAGCTTGCGCATGGCGGCGGCCCGCCAGGCGGGCTCGCCGGTGAGCGCGGCGATACCGTCCCAATCCGCGTCGGCGGGCCAGAGCGTGATCATGGCGTTGTGGGCGGTGCAGCCGCCGAGCGTGCCGGCGCGAGGGTAAAAGACGCCGCGCGGGGTCAGCTTCGGGTCGCGCGCCTGCTGCGCCGGGTCGGTGTAGTGACGGACGAAGAAGTCCCACGAGATTGCCGGGTTCTCGCTGGCGAGCGGGTGGAATGCGGGTACGTCGTATTGCTCGGGCAGCCCGGCCGCGTCGGGACCCGGCGCGCGCGGATCGCTTCCGGCCTCCAGCACGAGCACACGCGCACCCCGCTCAGCCAACCGTGCGGCGACGGTCCCGCCGCCCGCGCCGGAGCCGACCACGATGTAGTCGAACGGTTCGTCGCCGCTCCAAACGTCGAGCGGCATCGGTCAGAACGTCTTCAGGAAGGCAATGAGCGCGTTCTTGTCGTCATCGCTGAGCGCGGGCTCCGCGTTTTGCATGCTCGTCCCGAAGTAATGGCCCCGGTTGACCACGAAGTCGGGGCATTTGTTCAGTGCCAGCAACGGCCCGGCGAGGTTGGCGAAGTGCTGCCGCAACTGCTCGTCGGTCGCGTTGTCCGGCATCGTGAGCAGGTCGAGCTTAAGCCGCAGCAACAGGCGCGCCAGCCGCAGGTAGTGCGTGGCGATGTTCTCGCCCTCGGCGAGCGGCTGGAGGTTGGCGAGCAGATCGACGGGGATGCCGCCGGGGATCGGACCGAGGCGGATGCCGCCATCGGGCTCGAACAAGCGCGGCACGACGTGGCGTAGCGCGCGCAGCGGCTCGGGGATGTAGCCCGCGGGCAGGACGATGAAGCTGCGCGCTGTCGTGCGGTCGATCACGCCGGGCACCTTGTCCCCGAGCAGCTTGTCCTTCTCCCGCCGCTCGGGCCAGAGCAGCTGCTCGATGGACGCCTGGAACACGCGCATCCGGGCGGGCACGGACGGGTCGTGTTCGTAGGGGCCCAGGCTATTGTTGAGAAGGAACGGCGCAGTCGACCACACGCTGATGAGGCTGGGCGGCCGCGTGTAGCCTCGCCCGCCGGCGGGCATGACGTAGGGGTGCGGCTCGCCGGTGAACGGGTCGTGCACGGTGATGGTGCCGACGGAAGGAAGCGCCTTGTAGCTGGCGGACGAGAAATCGTTCCAGATATTGCCGGCGAGGGCGTTGGTGGCGAGCGGGCTGCAGGCGTTGGTCTGCAGCAGCGTGACCGGGATGCGGGCGTCGGTGGAGAGATAGTTGCCGTCGAGGAAGTCGGCCGACGCGACGATGGTACGCATCCGCGCCTTGAAATCCTCCGTCTGGGTCATTTTCCAGTACCGGTTCCAGCACGCCATGTAGTTCGGCCCTGCGCACCCCTGCAGCGCGGTGGCGACCGGTTCGGGTAATTTGCTCGAGTGGCAGCGCGCGCAGGTCTCGGCGAAGACTGTCTTTCCGCGCTCGAGCGTCGCCCCGTCGGTGTCTAGAAAGGCTTTGCCGCCCGGCGCATCTGCGAGCCTATCCGGCTGCGCCGCGCGCAAGAAGAAGAGTGCCATGTCGGGAGTGCCCCGCTCGGTGGCCTGCCAATAGCTGGATTGCGCCTGCGCGGTGGTGATGCGGATCGGCGTGATCGGCTTGCCGCCGACGACGGGGTTGAAGTGGCGGAGCCATTCCTCGCTATACAGGCCGATGTTCAGATAGACCCGGTTGAGCGCGCCAAGGGCGCCGACCGAGTCCGAGCCGTCCTTCAGCACGTGAGGCGTGAACACGGTGCCTGGCGGCTGGTAGAATTGGGTGAGCGGCCCGCTCGAGACGAAATCGTTGAACTGCTTGTTGGCGCGCTCGGGCCCGACGATCGTCTCCTTGCCCCAATGCAGCGCCTGATCGAGCCGGGGACCGAGGTTGTAGATCGCGTTCATGGTCCGCGGATTGTTGATGTTGTCCGTGGACACGAGCGACGTGTCCATCGCGCCCGGGCGGTAGGTGTGGACCAGCTGATACATGAAGTTGCTGCGGTCGGCGCCGTAGATGAACACGCGGTCGACCCACATGTATTGCGCGCCGACGGTGGAATTCAGTTCGGACCATTGCGGGTGGGCGGGATCGGCCGGCGGGTGGATCGGGCTCGGCCCGACGTGGCAGAAGCCGCAGCTCATGCCGACGCGGTATGGACGCACGAGCTTGGGATCGTTGTAATAGGCCGGGTCCGTGTAGTAGCGCTCGGCGTTCCAGTGGCGCTTGGCGGCCTCGTCGAAATCGGGGTTGGGAAACAGCCGTAGCCCGACGATGCCGCTGGACTCGCCGTAGTAGGAACCGACGGGGACGGTACGGCCGCGGGCGCCGATGGCGATGCCGGGATACTTCACCGGGTCGACAAACGGGTCGGGTGGGCAGGACGTGCTGCGCTTGTCGAGCCAGAGGCCGAAGCGGTCCGGATCGGGACCGGTCGGCTTCTCGAAGCACGGCTGATTGACGACGCCGAGCCAATTCCAGCGGCGGTCCCGGTCGGTCTGCTGAGCGGGATGCGAGCTGACGATCTTCAGGAGGTCGAACGCGCCGAACGTGTTGCGCGTCAAGCCGTCCCAGAACCGGTCGTTGCCGCCGGTCCAGACCAGCCACATGTTCCGGCCGCGCACCTCTTCGGGCGTAAGCGCGACGCCATTGTCCATATCGCGGAAGTAGTCCTCGCCGGCATGCGGCAGGGTTGCGGCGGTCCGGCCAGCGCGCCTGGCCTCGTCGAGCGGCTGCGCCGCGGCCAGCCCCGCCCAAAGAACGACCGCGAACAGAACGACAGCCAATCTCCGCATCGAACCCCTCCCTTTTTAAGCCCTCTTCGCGCCGCCACTGCACGGCGCGTGTGATTTCAACCCGGCCATGGTCCAGGCTTGCTTGAACAAAGCGGATAGCGGGTCGGCTGCATCGGGCTTTACTTGGTTCAATAGCTGGTCAATTTGCCACCGGCCAAGCGCGCGGTAGCTCTCAAACTGGCTCTCGGTAAACCATTGCTCGGCCGTGCTCTCGTGTGGGAACTCCGGATGTTCCGCACCGTAGGCGCGGATCTCCGCCGGGATCGACGGCAGGTAGCTCGGCTTCAGATAGATCAGCACGCCGGTCCCCTCCCCCGGGTAGGCGATCCGGCCAACGGCCAGGCCGAGCGCCGTCGCGGCCTCGCTGTGCCCCGATTCCAGCACGCCGCGGGACAGCATGCGCAACGGCTCCATCGTGACCTCGGCAAGACCGTCGATCGCGGCCTTGCGGATGGCGTTGCCGAGATCGGCGAACGCGAACTCTGCATCCTGCCCGGCGTCGACGACCAGTAACCGGCGGCATCGGCGACGCAGCATCTCATAGACGCCGAGGTTGTCGAAATGACCGCCATCGGACAGATAGATCGAGTCGCGCTCATCCGTTGTGACGCCGATGAGCTCGGAGAAGATAGCCGTTTGCGAGTTCTTGGGGCTGGCAAGTTGCAAAGCCGCCTCGTCCGAGACCGCCGGATTCGGCATCCATGCGCCGAGGCGGACGTTGAACAGGGTCATCAGGAAGGCGGCGATCGGGGACGAATTGTAGCCCCAGTTGGGGCTGACCGCGGCCCCGGAAATTGTCAGCGCGGTGCCGAGGCGAAGGCCCAGCTTCGCGCCTTCCTGGTCGTACCGGCTGGTCGCACCCGCAAACGCGGGGGTGGCCACGAAGGCGCCAGCGCTGCCGTCGTTGGGGTTGCGCAGCTCCGCCGAGCCGCACGCGAGCGGCGTCGCGGTGAACGAGGCGGCCTTGCGCTCCGCCCAGGCCGTGTGCGTTGTCCGTGTCAGGTTCAGGGCGATGTTGATGACCGGGAACAGCCGCACGGGTCCAGGCGCGGCGGCGAGTTCGGCGAGGCGCGGGTTCTCCAGCGGGCCGAACCCGGTGAACGGGTCGGGCTTGCGGTCCTCGAGCGCCGAACCGAGGAACGCGCGGCTGAGCCTGTTGCGATACACGCCGTGCAGCGAGAACCGGTTCACGTTGACTCGGCTGAACCGCCAGCTGAGCCAATACAGGAACGCGCCGAACACGATCTGCAGCCCGAGCAGCTTCAGGAAGGTCGAGATCTCGGCCCCAGTGAACCCAAGCCGGATCTGCGCGACGCCGAGCAGGAATTGCAGCACGGCGCCGAACAGCCCGAACAGCCCGATCGCGAACACGGCGGCGAGGATGTCGAGCATGCGGCGGAGCGACAGCTGCAGCCGGGTCGCGCCGGTCAGTTCCTTGCCGACCTGCGCGACCGCCTGTTTGCCTATCCAGGCAACTCCGGGGCCGGTCACGACGGTGACGATGGCGACGGTCCAAGCGGTGCCGTTACCGAACGGGCGCGAGCCGAACGGCAGAAGCAAGATCGACGAAAGCTCGAGGCAGCAGAGGCAGGTCGCTGCCCAGGCGAATGCATACAGCAGAACCATGCCGTCGAGCCGCGCGATCCATTCGCGGTCGAGGTCGGCGAAGGCGCGCTCACGCCGCAGCCCAACATAGATGACCGCGTGCAGCATGTGGCAGAGCGTCAGCGCGAGCGGCGCCAACGTGGTCAGCGCCTGTGCCGCATCCTCGGGCCTGAGGCCGAGATATAGGCTCGTTGCGACGGCCAGCGCGCCCGCGGCGAGCAGCGTGGCGCTGAACCAGCTGCGTGCGTTGACCCGGAACAGCTCGGCTGCCGCCGGCTGTCGCGCCCAGGCCGCAGCGTAGGCGCCCAGCATGACGAAGACGTAGCCCACTGGCAGGGACGCCCTCGCCGCCCAGCTTTGACCGGTGAGCAGGCCGTGCAGAGCGACCGGGGTAATCAGGCTCCAGCCCAAGGTCGGGAGCAGGATCCAGCGATTGATGGCCGAGGGCTGGGCGTAGCAGCGCGGGTTGGGTGACGGGCTGTCCGCACGGTGGCTGGGCAGCAACAGGCAAGACTGCATCGCGGCGGCAAACAGCATCGCGAGCCCGATCACCAGCACGAGGGCGGGCCATAGTTCGGGACGCCCGAACGTCGCCACCGCCGTGCGATGCATCACCAGGACCAAGACGACCAGCAGCAGCACGGGCACGATCACGAGCCAGTTCAGCAACAGGTTGCGCAAGTAGAGGGCGACCGCCGCCCAGGTGTCGGTCGTGAACGGGCCGACTTGTGGGGTGAGGTAATTGGTGTAGCTGCGCAAGTTGACGAGTTCGGTCGCTTGCGGATCGCGCAAGGTCGCCTCGGCGCCGTCCGCGCCTTTGCGGGCGATCAGAACCTGCAGCCAGCCCCCGATGAACCCGCCGCCGGAAACGGTCGACAGATAATCGAAGCAAGTCAGCAACCGGGCGCTCGCCAGCGATTGCAAGACGCCGAGACCGAAAGCGGCGGACCGGATGCCGCCGCCAGACAAGCAGAGCGCGGCCAGCTGAGCGTCCGAGTCGGAGGCGGCGCGGCGCGAACGCAGGAATTCCCGTTCGGCCGTAAGCGTTTCCTCCGCCGAACGAATGCTCGGCCGATCCGGCATCGCACGCCTCCAACAATTTGTTTACGCTACGAAACGGGCGAGGAATTGTAAAGCTCTCCGGTGAACGGTTCAAAGTCTTACTGCCCTACGCGCACTACACGCGGAGCAATGGCCTGACAGAGATCAACGACAAAGTAACGAGCGTATCACGTAACTAGTGAAGGCATGGCTGGCCGTTATCCGCGTCGACCCTGCCGCCAAGATGCCATCGAGTTCCCGGCCGACCCGCACGCCCGGCAGCGACCCCTCGGCGGTGGCCGTATGGGTCGTGCATGGCGATAACTCGCCAACCGCCTCCATCGATGCAATGGATGCCCTACCAGGGCGCTGCCCCGAAGGACCGAGAGCATGTTTTCAGTGGGCCAGAGAGTTTGGCATCGAAACGGACAACGCAGCGGAACCGTGTTGGAGCTGGCCGGTGACAGGGTGTACATCGCACAGGACAACGGCGCCGAGCTTGATTTTCCGATCAGCGAGCTGACAGCAACACCGCCGGCCGTTGGCAATACGCCCGGGGAGAAGCTGCGGAGCAAGATAGCCGCCGGCCCGCGGTATCAGGCGCCAGTGACGCCCCTGACCGCTCGAGACATCACGCCGGAGCATTCGCGTGTATTGGCGATCGTGCCCCAGCGGACAGTGCGTGCCGTCGCGGCGCTCTTCGAACGGAGGCCGGGGGCGGGCAAATTCAGTGCACTCGGCGTTGCTGACAAGCTGAATGTGATCACGGAAGTGACGGCCGTACCGTTCCGCACGATGCGGGAGTATAGCGATAGGCCCGGCGAACTCGGTTTGCTGATGGGCAAGGGACTTGCCGACAAAAGCAGCTAGCTTCAGCTTGCGACGAATGTGTCACGGTCCCTCGCGAGGTCGGCCTCTCGACCGAGCTGCCGGTGCACGGATCGCCAGGCAGTGCGACTTGCTGGCGCGTACCGTTTCGATCAGAGTTCAGTCAACCGGGTCGCTTTCAAGATCCGGCGGAGGATTTTGCCTTGCCCGCCGCAGCCCAGACTACCGCCACGCGCGCCGTCTCCGCATCGGCCGTTCGCCTTCGCCAACTCCACGACCGGCATCGGGAGTCATAAGATGCGCCGCCTCCTCGCGCTCATCACCATCGTCCTGCTGCACGGTCCCGCCTTCGCGGCGGACGAGCCCGGCCTGCAACGCTTCGCGATCGGGGACTTCAAGCTGGAGTCCGGCGAAGTCATCCACGAATTCAACATCGCCTACATGACCGAAGGCACGTTGAACGCCGCGAAGTCGAACGCCGTGCTGATGGTGACAGCCATCAGCGGCAACCACCATCGGATCGACTTCCTGATCGGCCCCGGCAAGGGCATCGACACCGACCATCTGTTCGTCGTCAAAACCAACGCCATTGGCAACGGCCTGACCACCTCCCCCTCGACCAGCGCCTCCCAACACGGACCGGACTTCCCGCATTTCACGATCCGCGACATGGTGGAGAGCCAGAACCAGCTCCTCCAGCACCTCGGCATCACCCATCTGGTCGCCGTGGCCGGCGCATCGATGGGCGGCATGCAGACGCTGCAATGGGGCGTCAGCCATCCCGGCATAATGGACGCGCTGATCGCCCTGACGCCGATGGCGCGAACCACGCCCTGGTCCATCGCGGTGAACCACGCCACCCGGCAAGCCCTGATGCTCGACCCGGCGTTCCAGGGCGGGCACTACACCACCCAGCCCGAGGCTGGCTGGCGCATGCGGGCCGACGTCCTTCAGGTGCTGGCGACGCGAACGCCCGAGGCAATGAGGCGGCAGTTCGACCAGCCGATGGACGTGATGGCCTGGATCGGCGGCCAGGAGAACGCCGTGGTGAAGTCCGGCTTCGACGCCAATGACTGGATCGCGCAGACCTGGGCCTACGATCGGCACAACGTGGGCGACACCCTCGTCGACGGCAAGCTGATCTACGGCGGCGACCCGGTGCGGGCGTTACGCAGCATCAAGGCCAAGGCGCTCCTGATGTCCGGTGAGCTCGACCTCTACAATCCGGTGGAGGACGGGATCGCGGCCGCGGCTGCAATCCCGGATGGACGCCACGTGACGATCCCGAGCGTAGAGGGCCACGTCGCCGCGTCGCCGGGCTTCAAGGCGGCCGATCTCGAGTTCATCAACAGAACGGTCGCAGCCTTGCTTCGGGACGTGACAAAGGGATGGACGGCCCTCGAGTAGAACTGCCGAGAACTCGAGGTCGTCGACGGCAGCAGCTTTCCAGAAGGATCCATCATGACGGACACGCTGCTGACCGACGCCACACTCTTCGACCCCAGGGCCGGCACACTGACGACAGGCGTTGCCGTGCGGATCGCCGGGGGCGTGATCACCGATGTGTCCGAC
>Ga0326763_1000837_pt1 | contig 10377 bp, 9 predicted proteins | sample NORPS_P_FD_207671 | JGI IMG/M metagenome (GOLD analysis project Ga0326763, IMG submission 207671) | Hot spring water microbial communities from Norris Geyser Basin, Yellowstone National Park, WY, United States - NOR.PS_P | ecosystem: Environmental > Aquatic > Thermal springs > Unclassified...
GCAGCAGCAGGGCTCCCAGCGCCGCCGCGAGCATCACGCGCCGCCCCCAATCGTCCGACCTGCGCGCGATCCACGTGGCGATGACCGCGGTGACCAGTTGCGGCACCACCACCAGCGCAGCGGTGACCAGTTCCGATTGACCCGCGTGGTCCGCGGCCAAGCGTTCGCCCGCCAGCGGCAGCAAGGAAGCGTTGGCGAACTGAAACAGGAACAGCACGAGCGCGAACATCATTAGCGGCCTGTTCCGCAGCAGGTCCCGCCAGCGCCCGGCTTTTACGTCCTTCTTGCCTTGCCGCGCGCGGGTGGGATCGATCTCCTTGCCGCTGATGAAAAACATCGCGATGGCCGCCGGCACGCAGAGGCCCGCGCCGATGAAGAATGGCGCCTGCAGCGACAAGAAATGCCCGGCAACCCCCATGCTGCCCGCCGTCGCCGCGTTGCCGATCGAATCATAACGGTGGTTCCGGCCGACCCGGCGGCTGTAAGCCTTGTGCCCGACCAGACCGAGCCCGATCGCGGCGATCGCCAGCCGCACGGTGCCGCCGGTGACCCCGTGCATCGCTTCGCCGAGCCCGACGAGCCAAGTCTGCGGGAACAGCGCAATCAACAGCGCCCCGCCGGCAATGCATGCCAGCGACACGCCGAGCACCACGCGCTTGTGCTTGATGTGGTCGACGAGCCAACCGGCTGGCATCTGGGTCGCCAACGCGATCCCCGTGTTGATGGAGATGAGCAGGCCGATCGCGCCTTGGCTCCAGCCCTGGCTCGACAGCCAGACCGCGACGAACGGGCCGAACGCCGTTTCGACGTCGGCGATGAAGAAGTTCAGCCAGTCCAGCGCGCGCTGACTGCGGGCGACCCGCCCGGGCTGTGTTTCGTCGACTGCTTCAGACCGCATCTGAGCAAAACGGTGCGCTGCCGCAGGGTTCCCCCAGCAAAGCTTGAAAATGAAAACGTTTGGCCAGATGGAGAACACGCGTTATTGACGGTGCGCAGAGCGTAGGAAAGATCGTCAGGTGCCAGGCAGGCGCGGATGCTTCTTTTTGACGCCGGCATACCGAGGCGGCGCCGCAATCGGCCAGAACGGCCACAATCACAAGATCCAGGAGGAAATATGATGCAGGGTGGACCCAAGTCGATCTCACGTCGGACGCTGCTCGGGACGGGCGCCATGCTCGGCGTGGCCGCAGCCGGACTGCGCCCCGCTTGGTCAGCCGACGAGTCGCCGATCGGCACGTTCCCGGCCGGCACGCAGGGCGATTCGGTGTTCTTCGGACTGGGCTGCGAGAGCACCGGGCCGTATTCCGCGCAGGGCGGAGACATGCTCAAGGGCTACGAGCTCGCCATCAAGCACCTGAACGAAAACAATGGATTGATCACGTCGATCACCGGCGCCAGCAAGCCCGGTATCCTCGGCAAGAAGGTCACGTATCAGAACGCCGACACTGCCTCGAACCCGAACAACGCCGTGCAAGCCTTCTCGCGCTTCATCTCGCAGAACAAGGCGATCATGATCTCCGGGTCGGTTTCCTCGGCCGTCGCCATTGCGGCCCAGAAGCTCGGTGACCGGGAGAAGGTGATCTACCTCGCCGGCATCTCCGGCTCCAACGAGACCACCGGCGTCGACTGCCAGCGTTACGGCTTCCGGGCCTGCCATTTCGCCTATACCGCCGCCGCCGCCCTCGCGCCGGTGCTGGCCAAGGAACTCGGCACGACCCGCAAGGTCGCCTACCTGGTGCCGGACTACACCTACGGCCGGACCGTGCTGGCGAGCATGAAGAAGTTCACCGAGGCCAAGGGCTGGAAGACCGTGACGGAGCAGCTCTGCCCGCTCGGCTCGACGGATTACTCGTCCTACCTGCTGAACATGATGGCCTCCGGGGCCGACACGCTGGTGAACATCTGCTTCGGCGCCGACGCCGTGAACAGCACCAAGCAGGCCGCACAGTTCGGCGCCCTAAAGCAGATGAAGCTCGTGATGCCCTACGCCGCCCCATTCTTCGCAAACGAAGTCGGGCCCGACATCATGGAAGGCGTGTACGGCACGACCGAATTCTGGTGGACGCTGGAAGACCACAACGACAAGGCCAAGCAGTTCGTCACAGAATTCAACAAGGCCTACAACTACAAGCCGGAATGGGGTGCCCACATCGCCTACCTGCAGACCGCCCTATACGCCCGGGCCGTGGAGAAAGCGGGGACGTTCCGCCCCGTCGAGGTCATCAAGGAATACGAGAAGGGCGAGAAGATCGACACCACGATCGGCGAGGTCTACTGGCGCGCGTCCGACCACCAACTCGTCCGGCCTGTTTACGTCATCAAGGGCAAGGCCAAGAAGGACATGAAGAGCAAGGACGATTATTACGATATCGTCGCGACCGTCCCTGGCGAGCAGGTCATGCCGCCCGAAGGCGAGCTCGGCTGCAAGCTCGGCAGCTACACCTGAGAAACGGGGGGCCGGTCCGCCGGCCCCCTCTGGCACGGAGCGCGCGTTGACGACCGTCTTTGGGATTCCGCTTGGGCTCATCCAGGCCCAGGCCTTCAATGGGCTGCAACAGGGTATGCTGCTCGCGCTGATCAGCGCCGGGTTGACCATCATCTATGGGGCGCTCGGCGTGCTGAACTTGGCGCACGGCGCGCTCTACGTGGTGGGCGCCTACGCCGGCTACCTCACCTACGCGCAGACCGGGTCCTTCCTGCTGGCCATCCCGGCGGCCGCGGCGGCGTCGCTGCTGGCCGGCTTCGTCATGGAGCGCCTCGTCGTCCGCTTCTACTACGACCGCCCCGACGAGGATCAGATCCTGGTCACCTTCGGCCTCGGCATCATCCTCGTCGAAGCCGTGCGCGCCATCTTCGGCGGCCAGTCGCAGAACACGCCGACGCCGGATTGGGGCCAGGGCGCCTCCAGCCTCGGCTTCCTGATGTTCCCGTTCCCTTGGTACAAGATCGAGACGATCGCGATCTCCGCGGCCCTGCTGCTGGCGTTCTATCTCGTGCTCTACAAGACCAAGCTCGGCCTGGTCGTGCGCGCCGGGATCGAGGATGCGGGCATGGTCAACCTGCTCGGCATCAACGTCTACCGCATCTTCCTGATCGTGTTCGGCCTCGGCGCCATGGCCGCCGGGCTCGCCGGCATCATCAACTCGCCCATCACGGCGCCGACCCCCGACGTCGGCGGGCGCTACCTCGTGTTGAGCTTCGTCGTCATCGTCATCGGCGGGGTGGGCTCGTTCCCCGGAGCCGTGCTGGGCGGCATCGTCGCCGGCGAGATCATGACGCTCACCTCGCTGTTCAATCCCTCCTATTCCGAAGTGATGCTGTTTGCTGTGATGGCCCTCATTCTGCTGCTTCGACCACAAGGCTTCTTCGGCCAGGCGGGCCGCGCATGAACCGAGCTCTGCCGCTGGCCGAACTCGGCCTCGCCGCCACGCTGATCCTGGCGCCGTTCGTGCTGCCGCACGTCGCGGCCGACATTCCGATGCTGAGCCGCATCTTGATCTGGGGCTTCTTCGGTCTCGGCTTCTCGATCCTGTTCGGCTTCACCGGGCTGCTGTCGCTCGGCCAAGCCGTGTTCTTCGGCGCCGGTGGCTTCGTCACGGCGTATCTGATGATCGAGCAGCGATGGAACGTCCTGCTGGCCCTGCTCGCCGGCACCGTGGCAGCCATCCTGCTCGGCCTCGTCATCGGCTACTTCACCGAGCGGCGTCGTGGAATCTACTTCGCCATGATTACGCTGGCCTTCGGCGAGATGTTCTCCCATCTCGACCTAACCACCTTCGCCCACTACACGGGCGGCGAGAACGGGCTACCGGGCGTCCCGCCGCCCGCGCTGTTCGGCTGGCGCGCTGACAGCGAGCTCTCGATGTATTCGTTCATCGCGGTGTTCTTCTTCGTCGGCTATCTGATCGCGCGTCGGATCGTTGCGTCTCCCGTCGGCCGCATCCTGCTAGCCATCCGCGACAACGAAGGCCGGGTTCTGGCCACGGGCAACGCCGTCCACCTCTACAAGCTGTGCGCCTTCACGGTGGCCGCTGCCTATGCCGGCCTGGCCGGCGGATTGCTCGGCATGTTCCAGAACTACATGCCGCCCGACGCCTTCACCTTCGAGACCTCCGGCCAGCTCCTGATCCAGACCGTGATCGGCGGCGCGTCGTCGTTGCTCGGCCCGCTCGTCGGCGGCGCCGCGTGGATCTATCTCCGCGAAACCCTGCAACACGGCTTCGGGCTCGACACGAGCTGGCGCCTCATCCTCGGCATCGTCTTCGTGCTGCTCGTGAGCTTCCTGCGGCAGGGCATCGTCGGCGGCGTGGTCCGGCTGTTCCACCGCCCGCCGGCGCCGCTCGATGTCGATCACGATCTGACGGCGGCTCCCAACGTGCTGAGCCCGGCCGCTCGCCCCGCCAGCTTCGGGCCGCCGATCCTACAGACCGAAGCGCTCGGCAAGCGTTTCGGCGGGCTTGCGGCCAATGAGGACGTCAACTTCGCCGTGGCCGAGTTCGAGGTGCGCGGCCTGATCGGACCCAACGGCGCCGGCAAGAGCACCTTCTTCCGCATGCTCGCGGGCGAGATGCAGCCGACCTCCGGCCGGGTCCTGTTCCGGGGCAAGGACGTCACCGGCAATGGGGTCTGCGCCATGTGCCAGAACGGCGTCGCCAAGAGCTATCAGATCAATCAGCTGTTCGATCGCCTGAGCGTCCGGGAAAACCTGCTCATCCCGACCCTGGCCGCCACGCGCGGCCGCTTCCGCCTCGACCTGTTGCGCAGCATCACCGCCGACCCGGCCGTCGAGCGGGGCGTGCACGACACGCTCGCCCTGGTCGACCTGAGCCACAAGGCCGACACCCCGGTCAATCAGCTCGCTTATGGCGAGAAGCGACGCCTGGAGATCGGGTTATGCCTCGCCAGCAACCCCAAAGTGCTGCTGCTCGATGAGCCGCTGGCCGGCATGAGCCCGAGCGAACGGGTTTCCACGATCCAGCTGCTGACCCGCCTGCGCGAGGGCCGCACGATGGTCATCGTCGAGCACGACATGGAAGCGCTATTCGGGTTCGCCGACCGGGTCACGGTGCTGGTTGAAGGCAAGATCCTCGTCGAGGGCACGCCCGACGAAGTGCGGGCCGACAAGGGAGTGCAGACCGCCTATCTCGGCGGCGTCGACCACGATCTGCCTGCCGAGGCCGCAGCATGAGCCTCCTCGATGTCCAGGGCCTGAACTCGTATTACGCCGACAGCCACGTCCTGTTCGATGTCGGTCTGCGGATCGAACCCAACGAGGTCGTGGCCCTGCTCGGCCGGAACGGGGCCGGCAAGAGCACAACGCTCAAATCGATCGCGGGCGCCGTCAAGCCGCGCGCAGGCCAGATCACCTTCGATGGCAAGCCGATCGCCGGGCTCGAGCCGTTCAAGATTGCCAATGCCGGAATCCAACTCGTCCCGGAAGAACGGCGCATCTTCGGCTCGATCACGGTGGAGGAGAACCTGGTCCTGGCCGGCGTTTCCCACCCCGACCCGGCGCCGCTCGACGACATCTACGCTTATTTCCCCCGCCTCAAGGAGCGCCGCAAATCGGGCGGACGGCAACTCTCGGGCGGCGAGCAGCAAATGCTGGCCATCGCGCGCGCGCTGATGCGCAAGGCCCGGCTCATCCTGCTCGACGAACCGTTCGAAGGCCTCGCCCCAGTGATCGTCCACCAGTTGATCGACATCTGCGGCCGCCTGGCCGCAGAAGGCCGCACGGTTCTGATCGTCGAGCAGAACGTGTTCGCCGTCCTCAACTTGGCCCACCGCGTCTATGTGCTGAACAACGGCCACATGGTGTTCGACGGCAGCCCGCAGGCGCTTCGCAGCGACAAGGAACTGATGCAAACCCACTTGGGCGTGTAGCGGGCCGGAGACCTATGGGTTAGGCGGCGTTGGACAGGGGTGCGGTCCGGTTGCGGTCTGCCTGATAGCGTCGGCAGGCGGCGCCGAACGCCTCGAAGATGGCGCGGCTTGCCGGGTCGGAGGCCCAGTGCCACTCCGGGTGGAACTGCACACCGAACGCGAAGCCCTGAGCCTCGCGGACCCGCACCGCCTCGACGGTGCCGTCTTCGGCCACCGCCTCGACCGCCAGCCCCTCCGCGACCCGGTCCAGCGCTTGCTCGTGCAGCGAGTTGACCATCACCTCCTCGGCGCCGACCAGAAGCGCGAGTTGCCCAGACAGCCGAACCGTGTGCTTCAAGCGGAAGAGGTGGTCGAGCTCGCCCTCGCCGGCGCGGTGATCCGCCCGGCCCTCCATCAGATGGACCTGCTGGTGCAGCGTGCCGCCCATGGCCACGTTCAGCTCCTGGATACCGCGGCAGATCGCCAGCAACGGCATGCCCCGGCGGAGCGCCTCGCGAGCGAGCGGCAACGTGGTCTCGTCACGGAAGCTATCGTGCTTGCCCGGGGTGAGCGATTGGTCGTTGCCATACAGCGCCGGGTCGACGTTGCTCGGGCTGCCTGACAGCAGCAACCCGTCAAGCCGGTCCAGCACGTCGAGCATGACCTCGCCGACCGGCGGCAACAGCACAGGAATCGCCCCGGCAGCCCCGATGAGCGCCTTCCCATAGCGGGTCGGCGTCGCGTGCTGCGGCTCGTCATTGACGGTCTTCGAGCAAGCAGGGACGCCAACGACGATCGACACGGCATACACTCCAGAATTATAGACGAGCCTACAACGAGGGACTGATCAGGTCAGCTCTAATCCGTTGCAGGAACCGCCTCGTACCCTTCCGATGCGATAGCTTCCAGGAACACGTCCTCGGGCGCAGAGTCGTTGTTGACGACGACCTTGCCGGTGCTGAGATCGATCTCCGGGCTGGCGCCCGGGTCGACGCGCGTGATCGCAGCGGAGACCGCGCCCACGCAATGCTGGCAGGTCATTCCCTTCACGTCGAATTTCTGCATGAGACTTCTCGCTTCCGATTGAGCCTTACCTTCAAGTGGGGAGCGGCGAGGCCGGTTCCCACTCAGTAGACCACCACGCTCCGGATACTCTCGCCGGCATGCATCAGGTCGAACCCCTCGTTGATCCGCTCGAGCGGCAGGATGTGGGTGATCAGGTCGTCGATGTTGATCTTGCCGTCCATGTACCAGTCGACGATCTTCGGCACGTCCGTGCGCCCGCGGGCGCCGCCGAACGCACTACCCTGCCAAACGCGGCCGGTCACGAGCTGGAACGGCCTCGTCGCGATCTCCTTGCCCGCGCCGGCGACCCCGATGATGGTGCTCTTGCCCCACCCCTTATGCGCGCACTCCAGTGCCTGCCGCATCAGAGTGACGTTGCCGACGCATTCGAAGCTGTGGTCGGCGCCGCCCTTCGTGAGGTCGACGAGGTAGGGGACGATGTCACCCTCGATCTCTTTCGGGTTGACGAAGTCGGTCATGCCGAATTTGCTCGCGAGCTCGCGGCGGCCCGGGTTGATGTCGACGCCGACGATCTGGTCGGCCCCCGCGAGCTTGGCGCCCTGGACGACGTTGAGGCCGATGCCGCCCAGGCCGAACACGACCACGCGGTCGCCGGGCTGGACCTTGGCGGTGAACAGCGCCGCGCCGACGCCGGTGGTGACCCCGCAGCCGATGTAGCAGATCTTGTCGAACGGCGCGTCCTCGCGGACCTTGGCCAGCGCGATTTCCGGCATGACGGTGAAATTGGCGAAGGTCGAGCAGCCCATGTAGTGGTACAGGGGCTTGCCCTGGAAGCTGAACCGGCTGGTGCCGTCCGGCATGACGCCGCGCCCCTGGGTACTCCGGATCGCCTGGCACAGATTGGTCTTGCGGCTGAGGCAATACTCGCACTCCCGGCACTCGGGCGTGTAGAGCGGGATGACGTGGTCGCCCTTCTTGAGCGAGTGCACGCCGGGTCCGACCTCGACGACCACGCCGGCTCCTTCATGGCCGAGGATGGCCGGGAAGAGGCCTTCGGGGTCCTCACCAGAGCGGGTGAACTCGTCGGTATGGCAGATGCCGGTGGCCTTGATCTCGACGAGGACCTCGCCTTCTTTGGGGCCGTCCAGCTGGACGGTTTCGATCGAGAGCGGTTGACCGGCTTCAAAGGCCACGGCGGCGCGTACGTCCACGGGTTTCTCCTTGCAAAAGTGCGGATTGGATTATTGCGCCATTTCACCCTGGGCGGAGATCGCTCGAGCGTAGGCCACCAACTCGCCGATCGACAGGATCAGGTGCTCGTCGCCGCCCTCCGCGCGGAGGGCCGCCAGCAGCTCCGAGCCGCCGGCCGCGCCCCAGAGCCCGATGACAATTTTGGTGTCCGGCATCTTGCGCTCGATGCGGCGGATGAAGAAGCGCACGGTCGCGGCGCCGGCATCCGTCTCGATCACCGACAGGCAGCAGAGGCGCGGCGGGGCGGCCGTATCGTCGGGTGGCGCATTGTCGAGCACCGCGTTGGACACGACCTCGGCCCCGAACCCGGCCTCGCGCAGAGCCTGGGCCGCCATGGCCGCCGCGAGATCGTCGAAGTCGCCCCGGGCCGGGATGCATAGGATGGCGCCGGGGCGTTGCCAATCGGCATCGCCGCCGGCCGGCTCGGGAGCGAGTTCGTCGAGCAGCAGCTGGAACTGCGCATGGACCGGCTCGACGAACTCCGGATCGTCGCCGCCGCGATCCTGCTGCGCGAGCACCAAGCCGGGCAGCGCGACCCGGTCATAGTAATCGGCCCGCGACACCTCCTCCACATGAGCGCGCGCGGCTTTCAGCAGCGCCATCGAGCGGCCCTCGAGCGCGCGCTGGTAGAAGGTTTCGGCGGGCAGGAGCGGGCTCTCGCTCCCGAACAGGACATCGAGGAACGCCAGCGCCGTCACGTTCCGCCCGATGACGACGAGGCAGACGGTCAGCGGGGTTGCGATCAGCAGGCCGACGAAGCCCCACAGCAGCGTCCAGAAGGAGGTCGCCACCAGCACCGCCACCGGCGAAATGCCGGTGCTATGGCCGTAGAGCAGGGGCTCGACCACCTGGCTGACCACGATCTCGCTGACCGCGAAGATGGCGAGCACGACAAAGGCCAGTGACCAGCTCGGCGAGACCGCCACCGCCAGCGCGAGCGGTGCGGCCAGGCCGATGAAGGTGCCGACGAACGGCACGAATCGCATCAGCATGGCGATCAACCCGAGCAGGATCGGGCTGGGCAAGCCGGCCAGGGCCAGCGAGCCGCCGATCCAGAGGCCGAAAGCCGCGTTGATGGTCAGCTGCGAGAGGAAGTAGCGCGACAGGCGATGCCCGGCGTCGTTCAGCGCGAAGATGGTCCGATGCAGGTCATGCCGGCCGACGAGGCGGACGAAGCGGTCGCGCAGGTCGTCGCTGTAGAGCAGGATCACGAGGGTGAAGACCAGGACGACCGCCGCGGTCGCCACCGGGCCGAGCAGCGGGCGGGCGAATTGTTCGGCGAGCGAGAGCGGGGACGCCGTTTCGCCAAGCCCGCCCCTGAGCGGCGCGGCAAAGCGGCTGACCAAGGGGCTGCTCTTGAGCAAGAGCTCCCACTTGGCGATGATGTTGGCCTCGTATTCCGGCGCCTTGCTGATGAGGGTCGAGAGCTGGCCGCCGACGACGGTGCTGAGCAGCCCCAGGATCACGAACGCCAGCACCACCGCGAGCAGGGACGCGACAACATGCGGCAGGTAGGCGCGCTGCAACAAGCGCGCGAGCGGCGCCAAGACGAAGGCCAGCAGGCCCGCGAGCACGAGCGGGACCAGCAATTCCTGGCCGAAATAGAGCCCGGCGACGACGACGGCCCCGCCATTCAGCAATGCCGTGACCCGGACGGCCGAAGCCGTCAGCCGGCGCTGCTCCTGCAGTGTGGCCGGCGTGACGATGGGGTCGGCGATGGCACTCGTTCCTTTGAGACGCTTGCAACAATGGCCATATTCCAGGAACCGTGTCACGCCGGCCAGATCGGCCGAGGCGGCGGAGAGGGGCTAGGCTCGCCTGCAATGACCAAGATATTACTGTCCGAAGACCACGAGGAGTTGTGGGATTCGCTGTCCCGGCGCTTGCGCCGGCGCAATTTCGAGGTCGTGCTCGCCCATGATGGGCAGCAGACGCTCGATCAGGTCGCGGCGGAACGGCCGGACATCGTGCTGCTCGACCTCAACCTTCCCGTGATGGACGGCTGGACGGTGGCGCAGACGCTTCGCGAGGCGGGCAACCGTGTGCCGATCATCGCGCTGACGGCCCATGCAATGGCGGCCGACCGGGCCCGGGCGCTCGCGGCCGGATGCGACGAGTTCCACGCCAAACCGGTGACGTTCGACGAACTCCTGCGGCAGATCGACGAGATGCTGCTCCGGGCGGAGGAGGATGGGGGCTAAGCCCTCATCCGTGGAGCGGCCACACCCAGAGGATCAT
>Ga0326763_1000838_pt1 | contig 10366 bp, 8 predicted proteins | sample NORPS_P_FD_207671 | JGI IMG/M metagenome (GOLD analysis project Ga0326763, IMG submission 207671) | Hot spring water microbial communities from Norris Geyser Basin, Yellowstone National Park, WY, United States - NOR.PS_P | ecosystem: Environmental > Aquatic > Thermal springs > Unclassified...
CCCCGGAAACCACCGCCCCAACGCAATGCCCACCACGATGCACAGCGCCACCCAGACCGTGAGATAGCGCTCGAACACGCTCATCGGCGCGCCAGCGGCACGCTTGGCCGTCACCTCGCACTGGGCGCTCATGGCTGGCTCCTGTCGGTGGCGTGCGAGGCCTCGTCGTCGGCCACCTGCTGCGCCCAGCGTCGCAAGGCCTCAGCTCCCTGCCCCCACGGCCAACCCTGCAACAGCCGCTGCAGCCGCTGCGACAGGCGGTCGCGCACCGCGCGAAACGCCTGCAGCTTGACGGCATCCGGCGCATCACCCGCCGACGGATCAGGGTAGCCCCAGTGCACGCGCGCCGGGTGCCCGGGCCATACCGGGCAGACCTCGCCCGCGGCGCTGTCGCACACGGTGATGATGAGGTCCATCACCGGCGCACCGGGGGCCGCGAACACATCCCAGCTCTTGCTGGACAGGCCGTCGGTCGGCACCCCGTGCTCGGCCAGCACCTGCAGCGCCAGCGGGTGGGGCTGCTGCCCGGGACGCGGGCTGCTGCCCGCGGAGTAGGCGCGCACGCGGCCATCGGCGAGATGGTTGAGCAGCGCCTCGGCCAAGATGCTGCGCGCCGAGTTGTGCGTGCAGAGAAACAGTACGTGCGCCGACGGTGGGTTCAGGGTCGTGGTCATATCCCCCGATAATACCGAAACGGTGTGACGCAACGGTGGCACCGGTCAACGCGCCGTCGCCTGCCGCACCGCATGTTCCCACTCGGCCATGCGCGCAGCGGCCTGCCCGCGATCCATCATGGGCTCGAACACCCGCCCCGCCCGCCACAGGGCGGTCAGATCGTCCAGGCTCGCATAGACGCCCGCGTGCAACCCGGCCAGATAGGCCGCTCCCAGCGCCGTGGTCTCGATCACGGCGGGCCGCACCACCGGAATGCCCAGCAGGTCGGCCTGAAACTGCATCAGCAGATCATTGGCCGCAGCCCCGCCGTCGACACGCAGCTCCGCCAAGGGCCGGCCACCGCTGTCGATCGCATCCTGACTCATTGCCTGCAGCAGCGCCGCACTTTGAAAAGCAATGCTCTCCAGCGCCGCGCGCGCGATGTGCGCCATGGTGGTGCCGCGCGTCAGCCCGGTGATGATGCCGCGGCAGTCCGGATCCCAGTACGGCGCGCCCAGGCCCGTGAACGCCGGCACCAGCACCACGCCACCGGCATCGGGCACGCTCTGGGCCAGCGCCTGCACCTCGCGGCTGGCGCGGATGGCGTGCAGGCCATCGCGCAGCCACTGCACCACCGCGCCGCCAATGAAGACGCTGCCCTCCAGCGCGTACTGTGCTGGCCCGGCCAACTGCGCCGCTGCCGTCGTAATGAGGCCGTGGCGGCTCGCATGAAAGCGCCTGCCATTGTGCATCAGCATGAAACAGCCAGTGCCGTAGGTGTTCTTGGCCATACCCGGCCCGAAGCAGGCCTGCCCAAACAAGGCGCTTTGCTGGTCGCCAGCGACCCCGCCGATGCGCACCAGACCGCCCAGCCACTGCGGGTGCACCTCGCCAAAATCCGCGCTCGACGGCAACACGCGCGGCAGCATCGCCACAGGAATGTCCAGCGCTGCCAGCAGCTCATCGTCCCAGCGTTGCGTGTGCACGTTGAACAGCATCGTGCGCGAGGCATTGCTGACATCGGTCACATGCGCCGCGCCACCGGTGAGCTGCCAGATCAGCCAGGTATCGACGGTGCCAAAAGCCAGCTCTCCGGCTTCGGCCTGCGCGCGCGCACCCGGCACGTGCGTCAGGATCCACTGCAGCTTGGTCGCCGAGAAATACGCATCGATGCGCAGGCCCGTCTTGTGCAGGATGGTGTCGGCCAGCCCACGTTCGCGCAGCGCGGCGCACAGCGGCTCGGAGCGGCGATCCTGCCAGACGATGGCGTTGGTCACCGGCTCGCCCGTGCGGCGGTTCCACACCACCGTCGTCTCGCGCTGGTTGGTGATGCCCACCGCGCGGATGTCGCCAGCCGTCAACCCCGCGCGCGCCAGGGCCTCGCGCGCCGTCTCCAGCTGCGTCGTCCACAGGTCGCGCGGGTCGTGCTCCACCCACCCGGGCTGCGGGTAGATCTGGCGAAACTCACGCTGGGCCATCGCCACCACCCGGCCCGCTGGGTCGAACACGATGCTGCGCGAACTGGATGTGCCCTGGTCTAGGGCCAGCAGGTAGCTCATCGAAACGTCCCTCGCTCCGCGATGGTGCCCAGCGGCGGCAGCCATGGGTCACACGCTCGGTCGGCGTCATCGTAACGCCGACACGCATCAGCGCCAACCTGATCGATGATATTGGTACACAAGAGAACAGTTTCGAACGATAAAATATCAGGAACACGCCATTCCAGCCCTAACGACCCCTCACCATGACCCGCACACAACGACTCCAAACACTGCTCCAAGGGTCCCCCTACGACCTCGTGGTCATCGGCGGCGGGGCCACGGGCCTCGGCGTCGCACTCGATGCAGCGTTGCGCGGCTTTCGCGTGGCGCTGTTGGAGTCGCACGACTTTGCCAGCGGCACCTCGTCGCGCTCGACCAAGCTGCTGCACGGAGGGGTACGCTACTTGGCACAGGGCGACCTTCGCCTGGTGCGCGAAGCGTTGACCGAGCGCGCCACCGTGTTGCGCAACGCCCCGCACCTGGCACACGCGCTGCCGTTCGTCATGCCCGCTTACCGATGGTGGGAGGTGCCGTTCTACGGCATGGGGCTCAAAATCTATGACCGGCTGGCGGGTCGCGCCAGCCTCGGGCGCACCGAGTGGCTCTCGCGCGACGAGACCCTGGCCGCGCTGCCGGGCATTCGCGCCAGCGGCCTGGCGGGAGGCGTGCGGTACTGGGACGCGCAGTTCGACGACGCCCGGCTTGCGCTGGCGCTGGCGCGCAGTGCCGAAGCGGTCGGCGCCGTGGTGGTCAATTACACCCCCGCGGGTCAGATTCGGCGCGACGCAGGCCGCGAAACGGCCCCCTTCGAAGTGGCGTTGCTCGACGCCCGCAGCGGCACACCCCACCAGGTCTACGCACGCTGCGTTGTCAACGCAACCGGGGTGTGGGTTGATCAAGTGCGCGCCAGCGCGACCGAAGGCGCGCGCGTGGAGCGCATGGTGACCCCGAGCCAAGGTGTGCACGTGGTGGTCGATCGCGCGCACCTGCCGGGCGAACAAGCGCTGCTGATCCCCCGCACGCGCGATGGGCGCGTGCTGTTTGCGGTACCGTGGCTGGGCAAGCTCATTATGGGCACCACCGACACGCCACGCGAGGATCTGCCGCGCGAGCCCGAGGCGTTCGATCACGAGCTGGCGTTCATCTTGAACGAGGCCAGCCAGGTATTGGGGCGCCCGGTTGGACCGGCGGATATCCGCAGTGTGTGGGTGGGGCTGCGTCCACTCGTCGCGCCGCCGTCGAGCGGGCCACGCGACACCAAAACCCTCTCACGTGAGCACACCATCGTCACCGACCCCAACGGCCTGGTGAGCGTGACCGGCGGCAAATGGACCACCTACCGGGTCATGGCGCAGGATGTGCTGGCGCACTGCTTTGAACTTGGGCTGCTGCCCCTGCGCCCCGGCGGCCTCACCGAAGATCACCGTCTGTGCGGCGCCCCCGACCCCAACGTTGCTGCCGTGCCGCTGCATGCACCGCCGGGCTTGCACCTCTACGGCACCGAGGCCGACCGCGTGCGGCAGCTCCCGGGTGCCGACCGGGTGCTCGGCTTGGGACTGACCGAAGCCATGGTGCGCCACGCGGTACGGCACGAGTTCGCGCAAACGGTCGAGGACGTGCTCGCGCGCCGCTGGCGCGCCCTATTCCTGGACGCTGGCCAGGCCGCCGCCATGGCACCGGCCGTCGCCGCCATCTTGCGCGAGGAAGGCATCGCGGACCCAGAAATGGAGGCATTCATCCAGCTCTGCCGCGCCTACCTCCCCGCACTGCACACCGGGTATTGCACACCGGGTAATAGCGCGCGCAAACACGCCACACCGCTCAACCCTCGATCTGAATATGGCGCCGGCGTGCCAGATCCCGCTAGGCCTGTCGATCTTGCCGTAGAGTGACGGTCGAACTGGAGGAATGGAAGCCATGACCGACATCGTGCTGGAATCGACCCTGCGCTGCCCCCAATGCGGGCACGAAAAGACCGAACGCATGCCCACCGACGCTTGCCAGTGGTTCTACGAGTGCGAGGCATGCCACACGGTGTTGCAGCCCCGCCCGGGCGACTGCTGCGTCTATTGCTCGTACGGAACCTCGCCCTGCCCGCCGGTACAGGCAAGCGGGCGCACCGGGTGCTGCGGCGGCTGATGCGTGCCCGTATTAGGAGGCGGCTCGCCCCCTTTCAGCGCATTACACATCGATATTGACCGCACGCAGCGCATTGGCTTCGATGAAGGCGCGGCGCGGCTCGACCTCGTCGCCCATCAGCATCGAAAACACCTTGTCGGCTTCGATCGCGTCCTCGATGCGCACCTGCAGCAGGCGGCGCACCGCCGGGTCCATGGTCGTCTCCCACAGCTGCTCGGGGTTCATCTCGCCCAAGCCCTTGTAGCGCTGGCGGGTGGTGGTGCGCTCGGCTTCGGCCAGCAGCCAGCGCATCGCGGCGCGAAAGCTCTCCACCGGCATCTCGCGCGTGCGCTCGCCTTCGCCGCGCACTACTTTGGCGCCCTCACCGAGCAGGCCCTGGAAGGTGCGCGCCGCCTCGGCCAACACAGCGTAGTCGGCCCCATGCACGAAGTCCTGCGTGATGACGCTGGCGCGCACGTTGCCATGGTGGCGGCGGCTGATGCGCAGCAGCGGCTTGTCGGCGCGCACGTCGAACTCGGCGCTCACCTCGGCAGGAACGGCCGCGCCGTCGCCCGCGCGCAGGGCCACCTGCAGCGCCGCGGCACTGGCCGCGGCGGCCTCCATGTCGTCCAGATTCAGGGCAACGCCATCGGCGATGGCGCGCAGCGCCTGCGCATCCATGAACGCCGACAGGCGCGCGATCACACCCTCGGCCATCTGGTGCAGGCGCGCAAGCTCCGCCAGCGTATCGCCGCTGAGCACGGCCCCGTCGGGGCCGCCCGTGTGCAGCCGCGCGTCCTTGAGGGCGATGCGCAGCAGGAAGGCCTCCAGCGCCGCGTCGTCCTTCAGGTACAGCTCCTCTTTGCCCGCCTTGACCTTGTACAACGGCGGCTGCGCGATGTAGATGTGACCGCGCTCGACCAGCTCGGGCATCTGGCGATAGAAAAACGTCAGCAGCAGGGTACGGATGTGCGCGCCGTCCACGTCCGCGTCGGTCATGATGATGATGCGGTGGTAGCGCAGCTTGCCGATGTCGAAGTCGTCGGCGCCGTTCTTGCCCTTGGCGCCGTCGTCCTCACTGGCACGACCGATGCCGGTGCCCAGCGCCGTGATCAGGGTGAGGATTTCGTTGCTGGAGAGCAGCTTTTCGTAACGCGCTTTCTCGACGTTGAGAATCTTGCCGCGCAGCGGCAGGATGGCCTGAAACTTGCGGTCGCGCCCCTGCTTGGCGCTGCCGCCGGCCGAGTCGCCCTCGACGATATAAATCTCGGATAGCGCGGGATCTTTCTCCTGGCAGTCGGCCAGCTTGCCGGGCAGTCCCAGGCCGTCGAGCACACCCTTGCGGCGCGTCATCTCGCGCGCCTTGCGCGCCGCCTCCCGCGCGCGCGCGGCCTCCACGATCTTGCCGCAAATGATCTTGGCATCGTTGGGGCGTTCTTCCAAGTACTCCGTCAGCGCTTTGGCCACGATGTCTTCCACCGGCGCGCGCACCTCGGACGACACCAGCTTGTCCTTGGTCTGGCTGCTGAACTTGGGCTCGGGCACCTTGACCGACAGCACGCAGCACAGCCCCTCGCGCATGTCGTCGCCCGTGACCTCGACCTTGGCCTTTTTGGCCAGTTCGTTTTGCTCGATGTACTTGCCAATCACGCGCGTCATCGCCGCACGCAACCCGGTCAGGTGCGTGCCGCCGTCACGCTGCGGGATGTTGTTGGTAAAGCACAGCACCTGCTCGCTGTAGCCATCGTTCCACTGCATGGCCACCTCGACGCCGATTTCGGTGCCCGGGATGCCGCCATAGCTCTCGGCCGGGCGCGACCCCGTGGCGTGGAATACCGTCGGGTGCAGCACCTTTTTGCCCGCGTTGATGAACTCGACGAAGCCGCGCACACCGCCCGCGCCCGAGAAGTCGTCCGACTTGCCCGTGCGCTCGTCGATCAGACGGATACGCACGCCATTGTTCAAGAAGCTCAGCTCGCGCAGCCGCTTGGACAGGATTTCGTAGTGGAAGTCGTGGTTTTCCCGAAAGATCTCGGTGTCGGGCAAAAAATGCACCTCGGTGCCGCGCTTGTCGGTGGCACCGATGACACGCATCGGCGAGACCTCGACCGCCTGCCCGTCGGGGCCCACCTGGATCTCGACCAGGCGGTTTTGCACCACGCCGCGCGCAAACTCCAGCAGGTGCACTTTGCCGTCGCGGCGCACGGTCAGGCGCAGCCAGCGTGACAGCGCGTTGACGCAGCTCACCCCCACCCCGTGCAGACCGCCGGAGACCTTGTAGCTGTTCTGGTTGAACTTGCCGCCGGCGTGCAGCTCGGTCAGCGCGATCTCGGCCGCGCTGCGCTTGGGCTCATGCTTATCGTCCCACTTGATGCCGGTGGGGATGCCGCGCCCGTTGTCCACCACGCTGATCGAGTTGTCGGTGTGGATGGTCACGACGATATCGTCGCAATGGCCAGCCAGCGCCTCGTCGATGGAGTTGTCCACCACCTCGAACACCAGATGGTGCAAGCCAGTGCCGTCGGACGTGTCGCCGATATACATGCCCGGGCGCTTGCGCACCGCCTCCAGGCCTTCGAGGATCTGGATCGATTCAGCGCCGTAGCCCGAGCCAGGAGCGTCAGGGATTTGCGTTTCGGTCATGGAATCTTTCACAGGCGCATCGGCATCACGACGTATTTGAAGCGATCGTTGCCGGGAACGGTAATGAGGGCCGAGGCGTTGCCGTCCTGCAACTCGATGCGCACCAGGTCCTGGCTCATGTGTGCCAGCGCCTCGGTCAGGTAGGTGACGTTGAAACCGATGTCGATCACATCGCCGTGGTATTCGATGTCGAGTTCATCCACCGCCTCTTCCTGCTCGGCGTTGTTGGCCGCCACCTGCAGCAGCCCAGGCTCCAGGTGCAGGCGCACGCCCTTGAACTTGTCGCTGGTCATGATGGCGGCGCGCTGCAGGCTGGCCAGCAGCGGCGCACGTCCCAGCACGACCACGTTGCGGTGCGCGCGCGGGATGACGCGGTTGTAGTCGGGGAACTTGCCCTCCACCAGTTTGGTGACGAACTCCAGGCCACCAAAAGCGAACTTCGCCTGGTTGGCCGCAAAGCGCATCTCGATCGCGCCATCCTGATCCGACAGCAGCCGCTGCAACTCCAGCACGGTTTTGCGCGGCAGGATGACCTCCTGCCGCGTCGGCACGTCCACGTCCAACTCGGCGCTGGTCAGCGCCAGCCGGTGTCCGTCGGTAGCCACCAGCGTCAGCTGCCGCCCCTCGGCGACGAACAAAATGCCGTTGAGGTAGTAGCGGATGTCTTGCACCGCCATCGCAAACGACACTTGCTCCAGCAGCGCCTTGAGCACTTTTTGCGGCACCGAGAACGCCGGCCCATAGGTGGGTGACTCCTGTACCAGCGGAAAGTCCTCGGCCGGCAGCGTCTGCAGGGTAAAACGGCTCTTGCCGGCCCTGAGCAACAGGCGCCCACTGGCCGACTCCAGCGTGACCTTCTGGTCGGCGGGCAACGTGCGCAGGATGTCGATCAGCTTGCGCGCGCCCACGGTGGTGGCAAATGGCGCGTCATCGCCGCCCAGCTCGGCGGTGACGCGGATCTGGATCTCCAGATCCGATGTGGTGAGCTGCGTCGCCACCCCCGCGCGCTGGATGAGCACGTTGGCGAGCACGGGCAGGGTGTGGCGGCGCTCGACGATGCCAGCCACGGCCTGCAGGGCCGCGAGCAGCCGTTCCTGGTTCGCTTGCAAGACGATCATGCGTATCAGCCTTTCAGGGTCTGCTCCAACACGTGGAGTTGCTGGTTGAGTTCGGGCTGGGTCTGGCGCTCGGCGGCGATCTTGCGCACCGCGTGCAGCACCGTGGTGTGGTCACGTCCACCGAAGAGCTCGCCGATCTCGGGCAGGCTCTTTTGCGTGAGCTCCTTGGCCAGATACATGGCGATCTGGCGCGGCCGCGCAATGTTGGCGGGACGCTTTTTGGAGTACATGTCGGCGACCTTGATCTTGTAGAAGTCGGCCACCGTCTTTTGGATGTTCTCGACGCTGATCTGGCGGTTTTGGATGCTCAGCAAATCCTTGAGCGCCTCGCGCGCCAGTGCAATCGAAATTTCCTTGTGGTTGAAGCGCGAATAGGCCAGGATCTTGCGCAGCGCACCCTCGAGCTCGCGCACGTTGGAGCGCACGTTCTTGGCAACGAAAAACGCCACGTCCTCCGGCAGTGCGACGCCTTCGGCCTGCGCCTTGCTGATCAGGATCGCCACGCGCATCTCCAGCTCCGGCGGCTCGATGGCCACCGTCAGCCCCGAGTCGAAGCGAGAGACCAGTCGCTCGTGGATGTCCGTCAACCCTTTGGGGTAGGTGTCGCTGGTCATCACGATGTGGCTCTTCTTCGCCAGCAGCGCCTCGAAGGCGTTGAAAAACTCCTCCTGTGTGCGGTCTTTGTTGGCGAAGAACTGCACATCGTCGATCAGCAGCAGGTCCAGGCTGTGGTAGCGCTGCTTGAAGGCGTCGAACGTCTTGCGCTGGTAGGACTTGACCACGTCCGAGACGAACTGCTCGGCGTGGATATAGAGCACCTTGGCCTCGGGCCACTCGGCCAGCAACTGGTTGCCGATGGCGTGCACCAAGTGCGTCTTGCCCAGGCCCACACCGCCGTAGATGAACAGCGGGTTGTAGAGCTGACCCGGGCTGGCGGCCACGTGCATGGCCGCGGCGCGCGCCATGCGGTTGGCCGACCCCTCCACCAGCGTCGCAAACGTCAGCGCCGGGTTGAGCCGGTGTCCCGGATCGGGCGGCGCAGGCTCGGCAGCCGGCTCGGGTGGCAGCTCGGGCAGCGTCGCGTCCGTGCGGGTGACACTGGCGGCGGCCGCCCCGCCGTGGCGGGCGGGCGCTGCGGGCGCACGCACCACCGTCGGCCCCTCGCGCGGCGCCAGCACCAGCTCGACCGCGACCGGATGCCCCGCGATCGCCTGCAGCGCGGCGCCGATCTTGCCCACATACTGGGCGCGTACCCAATCCATCTTGAAACGATTGGCCACCGCCAGCGTGACGCGCGCGCCATCGTCAGACACCCGTGCGACCAAGGGTCGAATCCAGGTGTTGACCTGTTGCACGGGCAGCTCGTGGCTGAGCCGCTCGACGCACGCCGACCACAAGTCGGGCGCGACGCAGGCAGCCGCCCGCGGGGCGGCGGCGTTCGCATCGGTGAGGGAACGCGGTGAGCTCATGGGTGCCAGACAAAGCCCCCATTGTAGCCATCCGCGGTCGGTTATCCACACGCCAGCACCGGGCCTGGTGCCCGCCTGTGCACGGCCAAGCCCACACCCCCGCTCGCCGATCCGCCTGGCGGCCATTGGCAATCCAGCCGGTTTTTGCCATAATTTAGGGTTTTGTCGAGCCAGTTGGCTTGTCGGACTACTTTTGGGCCCGTCACCATGAAACGCACCTATCAACCCTCCAAAATCCGTCGCGCACGTACCCATGGCTTTCTGGTTCGCATGAAGACCCGTGGCGGCCGTGCCGTCATCAACGCGCGCCGCGCCAAGGGTCGCAAGCGCCTGGCCGTCTGACGCGATCGGCACGCCGGTGCCCGCATCACCCGTGCCGATGACGCCACGGGGCTTGCCGACGCAGCGCATTCGGCGGCGCGCCCAGTTTCAGGCCGTGCTCGGCACCCCAGCCGTGGTGCAGTCCGCGCACTTCGCGCTGCACGGCGTGCCCACCGCCGGGGTGGCGGATGCGCACGGAAGACCGCTCTTCCCGGGCGAATCGGCATGGCTGGGCGTCGTCATCCCAAAGCGCTGGGCGCGGCGCGCGGTCACGCGCAACGCCCTCAAGCGTCAAGTGGTCGCCGCCGAGCGCGAACTGCCGCTGCCGCCGGGGGCCTGGGTGGTGCGACTCAAACGCGCGTTTGCCCCCACCGACTTCCCCAGCGCGACGTCGGCGGCGCTGCGCCGTGCGGCGCGGCTGGAGCTGCGACAACTGCTCGGCCCACGCCTGCGCCAGCGGCTCGCGGCGCTCGACCACGCCTCGGCACCCCGTTCATGACGA
>Ga0326763_1000845_pt1 | contig 10314 bp, 6 predicted proteins | sample NORPS_P_FD_207671 | JGI IMG/M metagenome (GOLD analysis project Ga0326763, IMG submission 207671) | Hot spring water microbial communities from Norris Geyser Basin, Yellowstone National Park, WY, United States - NOR.PS_P | ecosystem: Environmental > Aquatic > Thermal springs > Unclassified...
AATTCGGTTGGCTTACCAAATTCAACGCGCCCTATAGGCGCGACAGTCCGGAATCTCAGTGCGTCTTACACAGGCTGTCACCACGATTACCTTTATCCATGTGGATACAGCTTTGCTACTGCCGTTTCGTCATTCACCCCAGGATTGGTGTTATCAATTGGCTTTTCGACGAGGCTCGACAACGTCGTCTTAGGTTATTGGTTACCGGTATTATTTCCGGACCATTCGGGCTTCCAGCAATCTGAGGTCATTGTTTGGAACAACGGAGTGTTTGTTGGAAGAGGACCTATAACAGGTTCCTATCGAATTCCTGAGCAACGATCTTCGATGTTTGTAGAACTGGGAGTTACTGTTCTGCTCTCTATGCGAGCAGTCTCAAGAAGGCGAACTAAGTCAGGTGACGCGCTGGGCTGATCTGACGATTATCTCACGATATTTTACACTTGGCACCACGTTTCTGATCCGTATCGTCGCTGCTGCCGGGCCGCTCTGGCCTGGCGCAGGAGGTGACGATGCGCTTGGCTATCGGACTGGTGTCGCTGGCTCTGGTGGGGGCAGCGCAAGCGAAAACGCCGACTTATGACGGCGTTGCAAGCTCCGGACCGGCGCAGATCAGCCACGGCGAGCGACTGACTTATGTGCTCCACTGCACCGAGTGCCATACGCCCGCGCTGACCGGCCGCCTGTTCCGCAGCACGCCCGATGGGAAGGCGGCGCTTTACGCTTCAAACCTGACGCTGGAGGTGCCCAAGCTGAGCGACGCGGAACTGCGCGGCGTGCTGACCCGCGGCGTCCACCCGCGCCGCGGCGAGCTTTACAGCATGCCGGCCGACATGTTCCGCTACCTCGCCGCATCGGACCTGGACGCGATCATCGCGTACCTGCGTACGCTGAAGCCGGCCGGCGAGCCGACGCCCGATCCCAAAGTGCCGCCCAAGGCCAAGCCGATCAGCGCGTGGATGCGCGAGGCCGAGGGCAAGCGCCCGATCGAGGCCGGGGCGGCGCACGCGCGCGGCCGCTATATCGCCGAGACCGCATGCGGCACATGCCACGGCCCGCAGCTGAACGGCGAGGAGGACTGGTCGCCGAACCTGATCATCGCTGCGAGCTACAGCCGCGCCGAGTTCGAAACGCTGCTGACGACGGGCAAGGCCAGCGACGGCCACGAGGTGAAGGAACCCATGTCGACGGTCGCGCGCGAATGCTTCCCGCATCTCACCAAGCGCGAGCGCGATGAGCTGTACGCGTACCTGAAAGCGCGGGCGATGCGCGTTTCGGAGTGAGCGGCGGCGCGGGGCTGGTTGCCACGGTCATAAGCTGCGGCGCTTCCGCTTCCGGCCTACGCTATCCGGAGCGGCGGCTTGCCGGGTGCTGATCCGATAAGCTGATGCCCTTTCAACGAGTTGCGGCTCGCCCTGGTGGGGTTGCCACCTGCCACGTGGTTCCATCGCAATCCCAACGCTTCCGCCCGCCTGCTTCCGGCGGGTAAGCACGGTGCATGGACGCCCGCGAAACCTCTCCCGCCGCCGAGCGCAATGCCGAGCCGATCCTCTCCGTTCTGCGCGAGGTGCTGCCGCCGAGCGGCCTGGTGCTGGAGCTGGCGAGCGGCACCGGCCAGCACGCCGCGCACTTCGCCGCGGCGTTGCCAGGGCTTGACTGGCAGCCCAGCGAACCCGACCGCGCCCGCCACGCCTCGATCCGCGCGTGGACGTGCCCGCTGCCCAACGTACGCCCGCCGCTGTCGATCGACGTCATGGCACCCGACTGGGGCGTCCCCGGCCCCGTCGCCGCGGTGCTGGCGATCAACCTGATCCACATCGCCCCCTGGGAGGCGACGCTTAGCCTGCTTGACGGAGCCGCCGGCCTGCTAGCGCGACCGCAAGACGACGCCATCCCCGTTCCTCCCCAAGCCCCGCCCAGGGAGGGGGACCGGGCGCAGCACGGTCAAGGGGACGCCCGAGCCCTGATCCTCTACGGCCCCTATCTCGAAGGCGCAGCGACCGCCGAGAGCAACCTCGCCTTCGACCGCTCGCTCCGCGCCCGCGACCCCCGCTGGGGTGTCCGCGACCTGACGACCGTCCTCACCACCGCCGAAGCCGCAGGCTTCACACTCGACCGCATCGTTCGCATGCCCGCCGAGAATCGGATGCTCGTGCTCCGCCGTATGTGACCACCTTCAGCATGTTGGTGCGAGCTTCGCCCTTGGACATTTTTGGCGAAACGCCCAACCGTCTTTTGAAGCGACGTTACAGCGATACGTGCAGCGCGACCCGATCGTTCACCACCAACTCCGGTCGACGCGCTACACCAAATTGGCAGCAATCGAGCGTAGTCATTGATCGCACACCACGATGAGCGCTCTAGACCCCGCCATCAGCCACGCTCCTACTCCGCCGCCACCCCAACAGCTGCAAGCAGCGGGGCATCCGCTTCCCCGCCCTCGTTCGCCGCAGGCGCCAGTTTCGCCGATTGGCGCCGGTCGAAGGCGTCCCACACCTCGTTCCAACTGCCGCGCGTCGCAGCCTTCGAATATTCGGTCGCGCGGGTTTCGAAGAAGTTGGCGTGTTCCACACCGCTCAACAGCGGCTGCAGCCAGGGAAGCGGATGATCGTCCACCATGTAGACTTCCTTCAGCCCCAGTTGCTTCAGCCGCCAGTCGGCGATGTAACGGACGTATTTCTTGATGTCCTTCGGCGTCATCCCCGGAACCGGCCCCAGCTCAAACGCGAGATCGACAAAGTTATCCTCCAGGTTGACCACCTGATTGCAGATTTCACGGATGTCGCGTTTGACCGCGGGCGTCAGGCAGTCGCGCTCGGCGCAGAAGGCGTGGAACAGCTTGATGACGCCCTCGCAATGCAGACTTTCGTCGCGCACCGACCAGCTGACGATCTGCCCCATACCCTTCATCTTGTTGAAGCGCGGGAAGTTCATCAGCATCGCGAAGCTCGCGAAGAGCTGCAGCCCCTCGGTGAACGCGCCAAACATCGCCAGCGTGCGCGCGATGTCGGCGTCGCTGTCGACCCCAAAGCGGCCCATATAGTCGTGCTTGTCCTTCATTTCGGCATATTGCAGAAACGCCGAATATTCGGCCTCTGGCATGCCGATCGTATCAAGCAGGTGACTGTAGGCCGCGATATGTACTGTCTCCATATTGCTGAACGCCGTCAGCATCATCTTGACTTCGGTGGGCTTGAAGACGCGGCCATATTTGTCGTGGTAGCAGTCCTGCACCTCCACGTCGGCCTGCGTGAAGAAGCGGAAGATCTGCGTCAGCAGGTTGCGCTCGTGCGGCGTGAGTTTCTGCGCCCAGTCGCGGCAGTCCTCGCCCAGCGGCACCTCCTCGGGCATCCAGTGAATCTGCTGCTGGCGCTTCCAGAAGTCGAACGCCCAGGGATATTCGAACGGCTTGTAGCTGCGGGAGGCTTCGAGCAGGGACATGGAAATACTCCTTCGTCGCTCAGCGCTTGCGGAGAAACGCGAAAAGACCGGTGCGCAATACGGGCGGCAGGATGGCGTGCAGCACCCGGAACGCACCGAACAGCAGCGGGCTGCCGAAATGATAGGCGGGTTCGGCCGAATCCCGATAGGCGTGGACGTCGCAGGCGTGGCCGAAATGGCGGCGGAGCGCGCCCGGCGTGTTGAGGCGATAGACGGTCGGGAACACATCCTCGGCCTTCCGCCCTGGCTGAATCGCCTGCAACGCCGCGGCATGGCGGTGATTGGCGAGCAGCCGCGCGGCGATGGCGACATAGCCATAGGCGTTGGGCGTGGTGACGCACAGCCAGCCGCCCGGCTTCAGCACCCGAATCAGCTCGTCAGCGACGGCTGCGGGCTCGTTGATATGTTCGAAGGTGTAGCGCGAGACGATGAGATCAAAGCGGCCGTCGGCATAGGGCAGCGGTGCGCCGGGGCTGATCCGCTCGGCGCTGTCGAGATACGGGTTCTGCAGCACCGCCGCGCTGACGTCGCATCCGGCGGCGTGGGCGCAGCGGCCCCGAAAGTTCATCAGATCACGGCGATAGGCAACCGGATCGTCGGCGATCGGCTCGCCGCGCCCGGCGCCGAAATCGAGCACCTGGTGATCGGCGCGCATCAGCGCCGCCACCCGGCTGTAAAATGCGACCGAGCCGTCTGCGCGCGTGAAGCCGCCGGCTGCGATCTCTGGATAGAAGCGCGCCGCGAGCCTGGTGTCATAAAGTGCGGTCATCGACGCACCCGCTGCGCGACGGCGGTCGCGACCGGGCCATGGCGATGCGCCGGGCGCCGCCGCGCAGCCGCCCACGACACGCGGACGGCCGTGCCCGCTATTGGCACGCCAGGCACTCGTCATAATCCTTCGCTTCCACCTCAACGCGCTTCAGCTCAGGTGTGTTGTCAGCCTCCACCCCGCCCGCGAAGGCCGCGCGCTGGATCGACTTCGAGCGCAGATAGTATAGCGACTTGATCCCCAGCTCCCACGCTCGGAAGTGCAGCATCAGCAGGTCCCACTTCTCCACGTCCGCCGGGATGAACAGGTTGAGCGAAGCCGACTGGTCGATATAGGGTGTCCGGTCGGCGGCGAGTTCGATCAGCCAGCGCTGGTCGATCTCGAATGCGGTGCGATAGGTCGCCTTCTCGTCGTCCGACAGGAAATCGAGATGCTGCACCGAGCCTTCGTTCGCGAGGATTGAATTCCACACGTCGTTCGAGTTCTTGGCCTTGTCGACCAGCAGCGCTTCCAGATACGGGTTCTTGACGACGAACGAACCGCTCAGCGTCTTGTGCGTGTAGATGTTGGCCGGCACCGGCTCGATGCAGGCGCTGGTGCCGCCGGTGATGATCGAGATGCTGGCGGTCGGCGCGATCGCCAGCTTGCAGCTGAAGCGCTCCATCACGCCCATCTCGTGCGCGTCGGGGCACGGCCCGCGCTCGACGGCAAGCGCCTGCGACGCCTCATCCACCTGCGCACGGATGTGGCGGAAGATCTGGAGGTTCAGGCTTTTCGCCATCGCGCTCTCGAACGGCACGCCTCTCGCCTGCAGCATCGAGTGGAAGCCCATCACCCCCAGCCCGACCGACCGCTCGCGCATCGCTGCATAGGCGGCATGGCTCATCGCCGGCTCGGCGCGCTTGATGTAATCGGTGAGCACATTGTCGAGGAACCGCATCACGTCCTCGATGAAGCGCCGGTCGCCCTTCCACTGGTCCCACGTTTCAAGGTTCAGCGAAGACAGACAGCACACCGCGGTGCGCTTGTTGCCTAGGTGGTCGACGCCGGTCGGCAGCGTAATCTCTGAACACAGGTTCGACGTGCTCACCTTCAGCCCCAGATCGCGCTGGTGCTGGGGCATCGTCCGGTTCACCTCATCGATGAACACGATATACGGCTCGCCGGTCGCCAGCCGCGTCTCGACAATCTTCTGGAACAAGGAGCGCGCGTCGACCGTGGAGCGCTTCGATCCGTCCTTGGGGCTGACGAGGTCGAAGCTCGCGCCCTCGCGCACCGCTTCCATGAAGGCATCGGTCAGCAGCACGCCATGGTGGAGATTGAGCGCCTTGCGGTTGAAATCGCCGCTGGGCTTCCGGATCTCCAGAAACTCCTCGATCTCCGGATGGCTGACGTCGAGATAGACCGCCGCCGAGCCGCGCCGCAGCGAGCCTTGCGAAATCGCGAGGGTCAGCGAATCCATCACGCGCACGAACGGGATGATGCCGCTCGTTTTGCCGTTCAAACCGACCGGCTCGCCGATGCCGCGCACGTGGCCCCAATAGGTGCCGATGCCGCCGCCGCGCGCCGCGAGCCACACATTCTCGTTCCAGGTGCCGACGATGTCCTCAAGGCTGTCGCCGACCGAGTTCAGATAGCAGCTGATCGGCAGCCCGCGCCCGGTGCCGCCGTTCGACAGCACCGGAGTCGCTGGCATGAACCACAGGCGAGAGATGTAGTCATACAGCCGCTGCGCGTGGGGCAGGTCGTCGGCGTAGGCCGCAGCGACGCGCGCGAACAGGTCCTGCGGCCCCTCGCCGGGCAGCAGATAGCGGTCCTCCAGCGTTTCGCGCCCGAAGGCGGTCAGCAATGCGTCGCGCGCACGGTCGACGACGATCCGCTCCTTCAGCGGGCGGGGATCGGGCGTTTCGGCGACGGGCGCCGCGATCGCGGCGTCGGCCGTTTCGATGCGGTCCAACACGTCCAACTCCGGCATACGCATAGCTGTCTTGGCTCCGTCCACGTGGCCGCCGAATCAGCGGACACGCAGACTACCATTTCACCGCGCCCAGCAGTCCCGCCCGCCATCAGACTTCTGTGGATCACTTTGGTTGCGGCGTTGCGACCTATATGGTCATGCGCGCGGGAAAGCGGCAGATCTGCGCCCCTTGCGCAGGCGGCGTGCGACCGTTTAGCTCGCGATACCAGACGACCATGCCAGTGCGGGACCGAACCCGCTGCCTGAGGGGAACAGCTGATGATCCATGCCCGCGCCGCCCTGCTGCTGTCCGCGCTCGCGCTCACCGCGGCGGCTCCGCCACCCGAAGCCGGGCGGGCGCGCGAGGCCGCGCTCGATCAGAGCGTCAGCGCGGCCGACCAACTGGCGTGGCTGAAGGATTTCGCATCCGCCCCGAACCATGTGGGAAGCCCGCACAACAAGGCGAATGCCGAGCGCACCGCGGCGCTGTTCCGGCAATGGGGCTGGGACGCGCGGATCGAGACGTTCGAAGTCCTCTATCCCACCCCGATCAGCACCACCTTGGAACTGATCGCGCCCGAGCGCGTGACGCTGGGCGGGCAGGAGCCCGCGCTCGCTGCGGATCCGACCAGTGCCAACCTCGCGGGCGCACTGCCGCCCTATGTGGCGTTCCAGGGCGACGGCGATGTGACCGCGCCGGTCGTCTACGTGAATTACGGGATGCCCGACGACTATGACGCGCTCGCAGCGCGCGGCATCGACGTGCGCGGCAAGATCGTGCTGGCGCGCTATGGCGGCGGCTGGCGCGGCCTGAAGCCCAAACTTGCGCAGGAGCATGGCGCGGTCGGTTGCCTGATCTACTCCGATCCGGCCGACGACGGCTATGCGGTCGCCGACGTGTTCCCGAAGGGCGGCGGGCGGCCCGAGACGGGCATCCAGCGCGGATCGGTGGTCGACATGATCATCTATCCGGGCGACCCCACCACGCCGGGCGTGGGCTCGGTTCCGGGCGCCAAGCGGCTAAGCCGTGCCGAAGCAACAACGATCCTCAAAATCCCGGCGCTTCCCATCAGCTACCGCGATGCCACGCGCATCATGGCGGGGCTGGAAGGGCCGGTCGCCACCGGCCGCGCGCGCGGTGCGCTGCCGACTGCCTATCACTGGGGCGGCACCGAGGCGGTCAAGCTGCATCTGGCGGTGCAGTCCGATTGGTCGCTGAAGCCGATCTATGACGTGATCGCGACGCTCAAGGGACGTAGCCGTCCTGACGAGTGGGTGGTGCGCGGCAACCACCGCGATGGCTGGGTGTTCGGTGCGAACGATCCGCTGACCGGCCACGGCGCGATGCTCAGCGAAGCAAAGGCGCTGGGCGAGCTTGCAAAGCGTGGCTGGCGCCCGGCGCGGACGATCGTCTATGCCAGCTGGGACGCCGAGGAACCCGGGCTCATCGGATCGACCGAATGGGCTGAAGCGCATGCCGACGAGCTGAAGCGCAAGGCGGTCCTCTATGTGAACACCGATAATTCTGAGCGCGGCTTTCTCCATGCCGAGGGCAGCCACAGCCTGCAGCATCTGCTGAACGCGGCCGCGCGCGACGTCATCGATCCGCAGACCGGCGTGCCGCTTACCGAACGCCAGCGCGCCGAGCTGCGCGCGGCCGCCTATCGCGGCGAGGGTCGCGCGCGCGGCGGCGACGTGGCGTCGGAGGCGGCGCGCGGCGGTGGCGATCTGCCGATCGCCGCGATGGGCTCAGGCTCGGACTACTCGGCGTTCCTGCAGCATCTCGGCATCCCATCGCTCAACATCGGTTTCGGCGGCGAGGGCGAGGGCGCAGGATCGTACCATTCGATCTACGACAGCATCGAACATGTGAACCGCTTCGACGATCCGGGCCTGGCCTATGGCGTGACGCTCGCGAAGGTAACCGGCCGCGTGGTGCTGCGCGCGGCCGATGGCGAGCGGCCGCTGTTCCGCTATGGCGACTTCGCGTCGACCGTCGGGCGCTATGTGGAGGAGGTGAAGCGCCTCCAGGCCGACCAGCGCGAACGCGACCGCGCGCTGGCTGGCTTGCGACAGGACGGGGCGTTCAAGCTCGCATCGAACGCCGAGGACCCGACCGCGGCGCCGGCCGACCGCGGTATCACCCCGCTCATCGACATGCTCGAGCTTGAGCAGGCGGCCGACCGGCTGAGGCGTGCGGCGGCTGCGGCCGATAGCGCGGTGGAGCGGCTGGATCAGCTGGCGCCTGCCCAGCGCACACGAGTGGAGGATGCGCTACGCGGGATCGACCAGCTTCTGATCGATCCGAATGGCCTGCCGGGGCGGCCGTGGTACGGCAACCTGATCTACGCCCCGGGTACGCTGACGGGCTATGGCGCCAAGACGCTGCCCGGCATCCGCGAGGGCATCGAACAGCGACGCTTCGACGATGCGCGCGCCTATGTGGGCCGGACCGCGGCGGTACTGAACGCCTACGCAGCGCGACTGGAGCAGGCCGCGGCGGCAGCCAAGGGGAGCTGATGCGATCGCCCTCCCCACACAGGCAGGAGGGACCCGCGGCGTGGCGGAGGTGTGCGGGCGATCGTTCGATGCTGAACTGTCGCAGCAGCGGCCGCGCGGCCGCCCCTTCTACCGCCGGCCGGTCCTCCTCCGGACGCGGGCGGGGAGCTTCAGGCCAGCGCGTCCTCCGGCGTTGTCTAGCGCTCGACGAGTGCGGCTAGCGCGGCGCCGGTGATCGGCTGCGAACACAGGAACCCTTGATACAGGTCGCAGCCCGCAAGTCGCGCGGCCTCGCGCTGGGCTTCGGTCTCGACGCCCTCGGCGATCACCTTCAGCCCCAGCGATCGCGCCATCTCGACGACGCCGCGCACCACCACCTGCGTCGATGCGGGGCCGGTCAGGTCGGCTAGCAGGCGCTTGTCGATCTTGAGGTAATCTAGCGGCAGCGCGCGCAGATAGGCGAGGCTGCTGTAGCCCGTGCCGAAATCGTCGATCGCGATGCGGACGCCGTGCGCGCGCAATTGCCCCAGCGCGCGCGCTGCATGGTCGACGTTGCGCATCATGTTCGATTCGGTGACTTCCACCGTCAGCCGTCCCGGCGGAAAGCCCGTTTCTGCGAGAGCGGCTGCGACGCTCTCGGCGAAATCGGGCAGCGCCATATCTTCGGCGGTGAAGTTGACCGACAGCCGCAGGGTTCGCAGCCGCTCGGGCCACGCCTGCGCCTCGGCCAGCGCCTTCAGCAGCAGATGCCGCCCCAGCACCGGAGTGAGCTCGGCCGCGCCCGCCACGTCCATCAGCGTCTCGGGCGACAGCGTGCCCAGCTCGCGGTGGCGCCAGCGCGTCAGCGCCTCCACCCCATCGATCGCTCCGGTGCGCAGATCGACCTGCGGCTGAAACAGCAGATCGAAGGCGTCGATATCAATGTCGGCGCGCAGGTCGTCGCCGAGGCTCGCCATGCGCGCAGCGAGGTTCTCGGGCGCATGGCTCGCCAGCACCTCATATCGGGCGAGTTCGCGAGCCTTCGCCTGCGCAAGCGCAGCCGATGCGCGTCGCAGCAGCGTGTCGGCGCCGTCGAGATCGGCTTCACCCACCGCAATGCCGATCCGGCAGGCGAGGTGGACGACCTTGCCGCTGACGAGGAAGGGCTGGTTGAATGCTTCGCCCAGCCGCTCGGCGAGCAGCACAACGTCGGCGACCTGCACCGGCCCCGCGAAGCACACCGCGAACTCGGCTCCGCCCATGCGCGCGACGAGTAGCGTGTCGGGCTGGTCGGCGCCAACAACGCGCCGCACGCGGCGCGCCGCCGCCTGCAGCAGCGCGTCGGCGACGACGCGGCCATAGGCTGCGTTGATGCCATCGAAGCGGCTGATCGAAAGCAGCAGCACGATCGATGCCGGATCGCAGTCCAACCGGCCGCCGAGCAGCTGATCGATCCAGTCGCGCGCGAAGGCGGCGTTGGCGAGGCCGGTCAGCAGATCGAAATGCGCCGACAGCCGCCGATCGAGCAGCGCCGCGTCCAGATCCTCGACGGTTGCAGCCAGCCCGATCAGCCGCCCCTTGGCGTCGCGCAGGACGCGCAGGTGGTGCGCGATCGTGTGCAGGCTGCCGTCGACGAGCAGCCGGTGCTCCAGATCGCCCGACATCCCCG
>Ga0326763_1000846_pt1 | contig 10310 bp, 9 predicted proteins | sample NORPS_P_FD_207671 | JGI IMG/M metagenome (GOLD analysis project Ga0326763, IMG submission 207671) | Hot spring water microbial communities from Norris Geyser Basin, Yellowstone National Park, WY, United States - NOR.PS_P | ecosystem: Environmental > Aquatic > Thermal springs > Unclassified...
GCCGCCGCCCCCCTCGAAGGCCTGGAGGAGTGGTATCGAGATGTGTGCCACAGATGGTTCAAACAAGCAGGTCTCGAACCCCTCGGCAAGTTGCCGCCTGCCTACGGATTCTTCGCCTTCATCGTCTGGGCCGTGAGAGAGCTCACGGGGGCCGACTGGAGGGAGGCCTTCAAGAAGGCGCTTGAACTCGTAGAAAAATACATCAAGGAGACGCAGGTTGGACGCAACAAGTTGGAGGAGCTTGTGGAGGAGATAGTACGCGGCATGAGGCAGTCGCTATGAAGCTGGGGCAAAGGGCGTTGCGCAGAAGCAGGATACGAAGAGAGCATCTACTGTGTACCGTCGACGAGCCGCCGCACGCCTCGACAACAGCGTATCTCGTCAAGGCGAGTTACGTAAACGCAACCGGAGCCCTCAGGTGGCTTAACGGACGATACGCATCTCCCCAGCCGCCAATAGGGCTTGGCATCGTAAAAGAGCTGAAAATAGGAAATCAGCATTTACACCCCACAGCACCTCTTATACAAATAATACAATGAACCTAAAAAAGGAACTGTCGATATTATTCACCCATTTCTATAGAAAATATATAAAATATCTTGCAGTATTGTTTGTAGTGTGGACTGGGATTTTTATTTGTACGTTTTTCCAGCTGTCGTTTCTCAACGATCTCGTGAATGGGATCGTTGCGGGCTCCTCTTTTTCTCCGCTCACGGCGGTCGGGCTGGTGCTGACCTCATTAATGATACCTCTGCTAAACTTTATAGGGGAGTACAGCAGCGGTCTGCTCAAGAGACGTGTGGAAATTGACTTGATGGCGGAGATCCTGCGGTCGTCGACGCGGAGGGAGGTCGACAAGTCGGAAGTGCTTGCGAGGATAAGCGGCGACTTGATGAACGCCATGGGCGCGGCCTACACGCCATTTGACGTGGCTTTTCAGCTTATGCGGTTCTCTGTCTATTTCGTCTTGGCGTGGCACTTCTCCCCGACGCTGGCGTTGGCGGCGTTGCCGTTTGTCGCGGCGTATTTTGTGGTGGTGTGGAGACTTGGGCCGAAGATATTTAAGTACTCCGCGCTGGAGCGGGAGAGGTACTCCGAGGTCTATAAATGGGTGAAGGAGACGGTTGACGGTAGCCACAGCTTGAGGCGTCTCGGCGTGCGCCGCCTGCCGGCCCCGCTCCTAGCCGCGTTTAACGGCTGGTTCTCCGTCGCCAAGAGGCAGATTCTCTACCTCAAGGGCGTGCAGTTTGGCGCGGAGTCTATAGCATATGCGGCGCCTCAGTTTACGATTGCATACGGGCTCTACTTGGCGGCGCAGGGCGCGGCCGCGGTGGGCGCGGTGCTTGCGGCGAGTAGGGCCGTGTCTCTGCTGTTTGAGCCGGTGGCGATTATTATAAGCGAGGCGGCGTCGTATATGCAGTTTAGGGTGTCCTACCGGAGGGTGGTGGAGCTGTTGGACCACGGCGAGGCGGCCCCCGGCGCAGACGGCGGGGGCGAGGCCGCCGTGGTGAAGGCGGCGGTTTTTGCCTACGGCGACAAGGTCGTCCTGTCCGGGGTGGATCTAGTCTTGAGGCCAGGGGATTTCATCTGGGTGAGGGGGCCGTCCGGCGCGGGCAAGACGACGCTGGGCAAGGCCCTCGCCGGGTTGGTCAAGCCGGCCTCCGGCGTCGTGGAGGTGCCGAGGAGGGCGCTTTACGTGGGCAACGACGACTACATATTCGACGCGTCTGTATACGAAAACATCGACCTATGGGAGGGCTACGGCAGGGAGGAGGTGGAGGAGGCGGCGCGGCTGGCCGCTGTAGACTTCCCGCTGGATAAAAACGCCAAGGAGCTCTCCGAGGGGCAGAGACAGCGCGTCCTCATCGCTAGGGCTCTCCTCAGGAGGCCGCACCTCCTAGTCCTGGACGAGGTGATCTCCGGCCTAGACCAGCAGACCGCGGAGAGGGTTCTGGCGTCGGTGAGGAGCAGGGTGCCTATATGCGTAGTCATCTCCCACCGCCCCGTAGAGGCCGAAAAGATCGTGGAGGTGGGGGAGGGTCAAGCCCGTCCCGGTTCAACACTTACAGCGGCTCGAGGAGAGACAGGCCGGTGAGCCCCGCCCGGGGAGGAGGCGCCGCGCTTAAGGAAGCGGCCGGCTCCACAGCGCCGTCTCTTTCCTCGGTGTAGTATCTAAGCCTTGACGCCTTTCTAACCCAGACTTCGTGGCTCGCAAATAGGCGGGGTGGGGAGCACAGCCCAAGGCGGTGCCCCTCCTTCACGTCTCCGGCAGGTGGGCGCGGCTGCCTCCACGGCGTAGGTCGTCTGCGGCAGGTGGTCTCGTTGCGTAGTCGGTCTTTGTTTTCGTTATGCCACGGCGTGTATCCAAGGTCAGGAACAGACGGAGAGTATTACAATATAATCGAAAGCCCCGCCCTTTAGGGCAGGGTTGGGAAAAGTTTAAAAACAACGTCTGTGTAATTTGGCCCTCTGTTGGGAGCGTGTGACCCGCGGTGCCGGGTAGCTCCATGACCCCGGCCCGAGGGGCCGCTGAAGGCGGGGGCGAGGGCGCCTATGAACCGCCCAAACCCTTTAGGGCGGGTGGAGGTCAGGCTGGCGATGATTTGTCCGGCTCCGCTTCGGTGCTGGCTCCAGCGTCGCGGCGTTGGTTGCCGCTTCGCCGTGTCTGCGACTGTAAAAGATATTACTTTGTCGTCACATGAATTTGTGAGTTATGAGGTCTGGATTAGAAAGGCGTTGAGGTTTAGAGAGTATGCCGAGGAGGATTTGAGAAGCGGTAGGTACGACTCGGCCGCGTTTTTCGCGCAACAAGCCGCCGAGTTTCTGTTAAAGGGTGTGTTGATTAAGTTGACTGGGTCCCGGCCGTTGACGCACGCCGTGTCGGAGCTGTTGGCGTATCTGGCGAAGGCGCTGGGGAGGCCTGTACCTGAGGACGTGGCGAGGTGTGCCGAGGCCTTGGAGACGCATTACATACAGGCGAGGTACCCAGACGCGCGTCTCAACGAATACAAGAAGTGGGAGGCGGAGGAGGCGGTGAGGTGTATGGATGCCGTGTGGGGGTATGTTCGAGAGGTGGCTGGCGGCCTTGCGTGAAGTGGCGAGGGCCAGGGAGGAGGAGGCGCGTAGGCTTATAGAGGAGCTCTGCGGGAGGGCGCTTGTGGTGTCTCTCTTCGGCTCTAGGGCTAGGGGCGACTACACGCCGCTGAGCGACTGGGACCTCCTGGCGGTGGTGGAAAGCGGCGACTACAAGGTGGAACACAGAGGGGTCGGCCAGGTGGTCTGGTTGCCGCTGGACAAGCTTGACGATGTCTTGGAGTGGTCTATGGTGGTGCTGGACGCCGTGGCGGACGCGAAGCCCATATGTGGGGACCGGGAGAAGCTGGAGGAGGTGCGGAAAAAGGTGGAGGAGTACGTCCGGAGAAGGGGGCTTGTGAGGACTAAACACGGCTGGTTCCCCGCCTAATACGCGTTGCGGACCTCCGCGCGCTTAAGCGCAACGGTCCAGGATTTGCGGCTTATTGGCGATTCCGTTGTAGAGACGGATTGCGGCTTTGGAGCTACGGGAGCGGCTTGTCTCTTCTGATGAGTCCTGCGCGTAGGGCGTGGTCGGCTAGCGTGATTGCCGTCATGGCTTCTAGGGCTACCAGCGCCTTGGGGACGGTGGTGACGTCGTATCTGCCCTTGAACTGTATGGTGGTGGGGGTCATCTGTTGTAGGTCTACTGTCTGTTGGGGTCTCCTGACGGAGGGGGTGGGCTTGAACCAGACGCGGAAGTAGAGGGGGTCGCCTGTGGTGATTCCGCCGAGGGTTCCGCCTATTTTGTTCGTGGCTAGGCTCGGCTTTCCGTCTCTTATTGTTATGGGGTCGTTGGCTTGGCTTCCCCGCATCTTCGCCAAGCTCCTCCCGGCGCCCCAGTCCATGGCTACTGCGCCGGGTATGGAGAAGGCGGCTGCGGCTAGGTCGCCTTTTATCTTGCCGAAGTGGGGCTCGCCGAGGCCCGGCGGCACGCCCACGGCCCAGACCTCGGCGGCGCCGCCTATGCTGTCGCCTTCGAGGACGGCTTCTCTGATCTTCTCCAGCATCTTGGAGAGGGCCTCGTCGTCGACTACCGGCAGGGGTTTGCGCCAGCTGTTTTCGATGTCCTCCACGGTGTAGGGCTTGCCTATCTCCACGCCGCCGAGCTCCACCACGTGCCCCACTACCTCTACGCCGAGTTGCGCAATCAGCTTCTTTGCCACAGCCCCGGCCGCCACCAGCGCGGCTGTGGTCCTGCCGGAGGCTCTGCCTCCCCCCCTGTGGTCGTAGTGCCTGCCGTATTTGAGGTAGTAGGTGAAGTCGGCGTGTCCCGGCCGGGGCTTCATCCAGAGCTCGTCGTAGTAGCTGGAGATGACCTTTTTGTTCCATATCACTACGGCTATGGGGGTGCCTTGGGTGTAGCCGTCTTTTACGCCCGACAGTATTTCGAACTCCTCCGGCTCGCAACGCGGGTTTAGGACTGGTATGTGGCAGAACATGCGTCTGTCCAGCTCCCTCCTCACGTCCTCCTCCTTGAGCTCGAGGCCGGCGGGGACGCCGTCTATCACCACGCCTATCGCCCTTCCGTGGGATTCGCCGAAGGTGGTTATGCGGAACTCCCTGCCGAAGGTGTTCATGTTTTTCCCAGGAACTGGAGGACGGCTCTGCGCATCACCTCTCTGTCAGGCTCCACGCCTAGCCAGATCTTCTCCGCCTGTGCCCCCTGCTCCACGAGGAGGTCTACGCCGTCTATGACCTTCACGCCTAGCCTCTCCGCCTCTTGCACCATCGCCGTGCGGGGGGTGGGGATGTAGACGAAGTCCACGTAGAGCGACGCCCCCTTTAGGTCCGCCAACACGGCGTCGTGCACCGGCGTGGCGTTTATCACCACGTCCGCCTTAACCGGCGCGCCGACGGCCTCCACCCGCCGGCCGAACTTCTCGGCGAACTCCCCGGCGAGGGTCTCCGCTCTTCCGCGGGTTCTGTTGTATATGTACACGGCCTTGGCCTCCGCCTTCACGGCGGCGAAGGCCGCGGCGCGGGCGGCTCCGCCTGCGCCGAGGATGAGCACCTCTGCGCCAGCCATGTGGGGCCCGGCGAGGCGGTACACGGCGTGTGCGTCTGTGTTGTAGCCCACCAGGAGGTTCCTCTCGACGAGGACCGTGTTCACCGCGCCCACCGCCCTGGCGTCCGCCGCCACTGCGTCGAGGTGCTTCACGACCTCCTCCTTGTGAGGAATGGTGACGTTGAACCCCCTGAGGTTAAGCCTGGCCAGTTGCAGGAAGCAGGGGAGCTCCTCCCGGGGCACGTCTAGGGCTATGTACTCTGCGTCTATGCCCAGGGTTTTGAAGGAGGCTTTGTGCATGGCGGGGCTTGCGGACTTGCCGCGGACGTGTGCGCCGATGACGGCGAAGTACATAGATACCGCATTTAACTATTTAAATAAGTCTTTTCTCTCCATACATGCGTCCCCCAGTTGACGGTGGGCGTTATCGGCGCGGGTAAGCTCGGTAGTCAAATTGCGCTTAGGTTGCGGGGCAACGGCGTGGGGGTCCTCGCCTCGGTCAAGTCGGAGAGGTCCCGGCAGAGGCTCCTCTCGCTGGGGCTTGAGGCGTATACAGACAACGGGGCTGTGGTGGAGAACAGCGACGTGTTGATCCTGGCGGTGAAGCCCGTCAACCTGCCTGAGCTGGAGTTCCGCGTGGATAAGCCGCTGATCTCCTTCGTGGCAGGCGCCTCGCTTGAGTCTTTGCGCCGCCTCTCCTCGCGGCCCTACAGGGCGATGACTAACGTGGGGCTCACGGCCATAGCGGTGGCGGGGCAGTACGACGAGCTGGTTAACTCCGTCCTCGCCCGCGTGGCGCCGACTTTTTGGGTGGAGGAGAGGCTTATAGACCCCTTGACTGTCCTCCTCGGCTCGGGCCCCGCCATCGTCGCAGAGCTGGCGCTTGCGCTGATTAGGGCGGGGGTGAACATCGGGATTCCCTGGGACCTGGCGAGGGAGGTGGTGCTGTCTCTCATGGCCTCGCTTCCGGCGCTTGACGACAGGTTCGGCTTGGAGAAGCTGGCGCAGTACGTGGCGACGCCGGGCGGCACCACCATAAAGGCTCTGCTGGAGCTGTCCCCCGCCGAGGCGCAGATAGGTAGGGCGGTGGAGGAGGCGTTTGTCAGGATCTCAGCGCTGAGGCGGTAGCTGTTGCAAAACCCTCCCGGGGCACGTCTAGGGCTATGTACTCTGCGTCTATGCCCAGGGTTTTGAAGGAGGCTTTGTGCATGGCGGGGCTTGCGGACTTGCCGCGGACGTGTGCGCCGATGACGGCGAAGTAGAGAAAGTTGCGATGCCCCCTCAGCTACCGGCCCGTGGGCGGGGCTCGCCGGCCCGTCTCCTCTAGCCACTTCTTTATGGCCTCTGCGAGCTCGGCGTAGCGCATGAAACCCTCCAAATGCCCCTCATAACACTCTATTATTATCTTGCCGTTCTTCATACGGTACACCTTTGGCTCCTTGCCCGTAAGGGCCTTCACAAGCGCTGAGAATCTCTTGGCGTCTGCCTCCCTACCCCCAGGCGCTTCGGCGCTGGCATAGGCGCGGCCCCTGGCCTCGTTTTTCCCATATCTGCCGTATGTAATCTCGTAGTCGCGCCTTACGCCGTCTACCTCCGCCGTTATCTTAATCCTCAGCAGAGTCTTGCCGTTCTGCTTCTCCTTAACAGCTCCTCCGTCTATGACCTTCACCATGTGCCTTCTGCCACCCACTTCGATCTCCTTCTCTAAACCCTTCAGCGTTAGGGAGCCCCTCGACATACCCTCCTCTACGATCTTTGTGGCTTTTTCGTAAACCTTCTCACCCGCCTCCCTCGCCCTCTGGAGAATGTAGTTTACGAACTCCGCCGTCAGCTCCCGTTGCCTCCCAGAGCCGTGGACGGAGAGCCACGCGGCATGCGCCAAGCCCTCCCTACGGATATACACGTAGCCCGCTTTTCCGCCCTCCGGCATTTTCACCGTGAAGTGCTTGCCCTCCTCAAGACCCATGTTCTCAAGCCGTTGTGCTTCGCGTACTATGCTGTCGGGGTTGGTGGAGCTGAATTTAACCTCAAGCGCGCCGCTACTGGACAACCCCACCTTGTATTTGGGCCAGCCCTCCCTCAGTGTGAGGCCCTCCTCCAGCTTTTCCAGCCAGCCCTCAGCCTTGCCAGCCTCCACCCAGCCGTTCTCCACAGCCCTCCTAACGATCTCGGCGAGGGCTTTTCTGAGCTCCTCGCGCCCAGCCGCAAGCATGTTGGTGGTGGCTACAACGTACCACTGGTCTCTGCCGCCTTCCTTCTTCACCTCCGCGCTGACGCCCGCACGCCTCAATAGCCGGACCGCGAGTTCGACGCGGCTCCGGTCCGACGATTGGAATTCAAGCTCGACCGTCTTGCGCAGATATATGTTATATTTGACGGCGATGCCGGCCTCCGAGATTATCAAATCGGCGGCGACGCGGCCGCTCTCAGCCCTCCTCAGCCCCTCCCAGCTGACGCTGAGGACTCCCTCGGCCCCCAGCTCCACAGCTTCAGCCAGCTTATGGTTAATAATTCTTTCATCCTCCTCAAGCAGTGGAGACCCGTAGAGGAAGTAGAGGCCGGCCAGCCTGACCGCGCCGCCGCCCGACGCGACTACGTCGAGCTTCCTATCGGTGCCTCTCACCTCTGTCTCGATGCCGTGCGCCGCTAAGGCGGCTTTCCATAGCAAGGCGACGGCGTGCTTGCCGCTGGTCAAGTCGACCATCCCCATAGCCGCAGACACATACCCGTCGCCGTCTATTGCGCCGGAGACCACCGCGGCGAAGTACCTCAGCGTTGTCTCGTTCACGCCCAGCCTCTCCGCTTGCATAAGCAGAAGGGCGGGCGCGACGACCTCTCTAGCCACCTTGTCGTCGTTCAGCTTATTCCTCAGCGCTTCCAGCTCTCCCCGGACCCCCTCGCCCAGCCGCCTCACGGCGGCATCCACCACGACGTCCCAGTTCTCCGCAACCCTCTGCTTAAGGCCTTCCCAGCTCTCTGCCTTAATGCCCAGCATCTTAAGCCACCCGCTCTCCGCGCTTCTTCTGATCGCCTCGTTAAGCTTTTCAAGGGGGGCTTCAACCATAACCGCCAGCTTCGGCCCCTCCAGGGTCAAACTCATGCGGAGCCCTACAACAGACCAGCCGAACAGAGCATGAGTCTCAGCCAACTGCCACAGATGAGAGGTGGACATCCGCAACACCCTCTCGTTTCTCCTTCTGGTTATCGCCACGTCTGAGGCAACCCAGCCCACCATGTAGGAGAAGAGGTCTTCCACGGGCAGACGCCCCCCAACCTCCCCCGCCGCCTTCTCCGCCGCCTCAAGCTCCGGCTTGAAGAGCTCCCGCCATCTCGCGTCTAGCACCAGAGTGTAGACTATGCCCTCTCCCACCTTCCTAATGCTCAGCCTTACGCCCAGCTCCTTGAGCCCACCGCCCTCCTTCACGTTGTAGAGCCTAAACACGTAAGACTCGGTCTTCTCCTTAGTCTTCTCCTCCTCAAGTTCCAGCGCCAGCCTGCCGCCCTTTGTGAGTTCCTCGATGAAGCGGCTGTAGTGGTTGGCGCCTGGCTTTAGGAAGAGACGGCGGAGTGCCTCCGCCACCATCTCCTCCACCGTCGCCGGCCTCACCGCCTCCGCCCTCTCGGCCTTGTTATACGCCGTTGTCGGCGCGTAGTAGAGGAGCCAGGAAGACCCGCCCACCTCAAGCCAATGCCAAGCCGCCTTGCCGAAGACGCCCCTCCTCCCCAGCGCATACTCCCTATACGCGATTAAGGCCGCAAGGGCCTTAACGCCGAAGCTGACGTCGTTAAACTCGGAGAGCTCCGCTTTTTCCGCCTCTGCCAGCCTTCTGGCCGCGTCTTCCTTCACGTCTAGGAGGTCCCTCAGACTGTACTTTACAGCGTATTCATTCAGCCGCTTCCTGAGGACCTCCAGAGCCTTTTCGAAGGCCGCCTCCTCTTTCTTAGATAGCTGTGTTAGACGGTCTAGGTCGGGCATGTACATAACTCTCTTAAACGGCCACTCGCCCACCTCCACCCTCTGCAACGCCTTGCCACGCACCTCTGCGTACTCTCTCAATGTAGATTTGTAGACGCCGAAGGCCTCCTCCAGCGCGAGGGTTGCGTAGAAGAGAGCCTTCTTCTTCCCCTCGTCAAGTTCTCTATACGCCTTGCCCATCATAAGCTTCTTCTCCTCAGACGGCTTCGGCATTATCAAAACCCTCAACGACTCCCAAGGTTGCGGTAGCTTCTCATTCTTGGCGATTGCCGCCTTGGCAATCTCCTTGAACTTCTCGTAGGGGTCGGGGTCGTTCCTCAAAATGCTAAACACCTCCTCCCTTGAGTACCTCTCAACGCCGGCGGGTATAAACGGCGGCGTGCCCATGGCGAAATGCGCCAACTTCTCCAGCTCCACGAGACCCCACATATCCAACGCGATGTTTAGCGCAACAGCCCCAGCCGCTGCGGCGGCCATGAGGAAGAGGTATGCCTTGTGTTCATCCACCCAAGCCAGCACCCGCGTCACCGCTTCGACGAAGAGCTTCACCAGCCTCCGCAGAGACACCTTAACCCGCTCAAACACCTCCCTAGCCGACTTGTACAGCGCCTTAGCCGCCTTCTGGACGTACTGCACCGCCTCCCTAAACCGGCTCACCTCCGCCAGCGCCACAGCCGAGGCAACGGAGGAGACGACGGCCTCTGAGTAGAGGCCGTGATACACAGAATACAACGCCGCGGCGGAAAGCCCGGCTGAGGCGGCTTCTCCACTCTACGCCACACCCCATGCGCCGGTTTAAAAACAACTACGCTTGAGGAAACCCTTGCTGTAGACATTCGGCGTGGAGTGGGTGAAGAAGTGGCTGGTCCTTAAGGAAAGGTTAATCGAAATCGCCAAGGTTATGCGTAAATTCCCGTGGATGGTTGATGTGGTGAGGCAGAGACCTATGAGCATCCTCCACCCCTACACGGTGGAGGTATATGTGGCGGTGGACGGGTCGGAGGCATGTCTCTCCCTCACCTCGTTGAAGGCTTTCTGCGCCCAAAACGGAGCCGTGAAGAAGGTAAAGCTGGAGCTGGAATTTAAGCGGTACGAGACATACGAAGACAAGACAAGAGAAGTATACAGACCAAAAGGCCTATTGGCATTCACCACGGCAACGAAGGAGTACGTGAGGGTGTTCTAACCATTTTCTCCCTCTTCTTTGCGTCGGAAAACGCCACTCAAAACTTCTCGGGTGGTTTTTGTGAGGTC
>Ga0326763_1000850_pt1 | contig 10252 bp, 9 predicted proteins | sample NORPS_P_FD_207671 | JGI IMG/M metagenome (GOLD analysis project Ga0326763, IMG submission 207671) | Hot spring water microbial communities from Norris Geyser Basin, Yellowstone National Park, WY, United States - NOR.PS_P | ecosystem: Environmental > Aquatic > Thermal springs > Unclassified...
CCTGGGGGCCCGTCCCCCCCCCGGGGCCCGGGGGGGGGGGGGGGGGATTACCGTCCCCTCGCACTCCCCCGGTTTTCTAACCCCCTGTACAGGGGATAAACGAGCTGGTATGGCTACGAGTCGGAACTCGTAGCGGCTGACCCCCCGTGCATGGGGAATGAACCTCCGGGCGGCCTTCCGTATGCGGGCTAGAGACTGACCCCCGCATATGGGGAATGGACGCGGTGGCCAAGCTCCACCAGCGCCACCGCATTGACTGACCCCCGCATATGGGGAATGGACTCAAGCCCCAGCGACTACGGGATCACGCTCCTCGACTGACCCCCGCATATGGGGAATGGACGAGGAGGTGTGGTAGTGGAGGCGAGGTATCTCACGACTGACCCCCGCATATGGGGAATGGACACTTGACCAGGACGAGGAAAACCCTCTCTTGCCCCCTTCCATCCCTTACCCAAGCGGGTTTTCAAGGTCCACCCGGGGCTTGGGCCCTTCTCCACTCTACCTGACCGGGGCCAGGGAGAGGAGTCCAAGCCCGTAGGCCTTGCCCCGCCCCACGCCCCGGGCGAGCACTCCGAGGAAGGCCTCGAGGTCCTGGACCTCGAGCACCCCCCGGATCTCCACGACGTCCAGGGAAAAGGGCTCGCCCCCCGGCCGCCGCACCTTTAAGGGCCTCAGCCTGCGGGCCTCGAGGACCCTCACCTCCGCCCCCGAGATGGCCCGCCTCGCCCGCCCTACGGCCTCTTCGAGAGGGAGGATCCTCGCGCCCTCCTCCCCCCGCTCCACCAGGTTGGCCCGGAGGAGGAACCGGTAGGGGACGCCCCGGCGGAGGAAGGCGGCCTCCAAGCGCTTCACCCCCACGAGGCGCAGGGTTCCCTCCGGGACCCCCGTGAGGTCGGGGTGGGTGGGGGTCTGCACGAGGAGGGCCGGAGCCCCCCGCACGCTCTCCACCCGGTAGAGGTACCGTCCCCCGTTTCCCATCCCCCGCACCACGGCGTGCAGGGCGTGGGCGTCCTGCAGAAGGCCGTAGCCCCGCGGGGTCTTCTCGAACAGGAAGCGGCTCAGGTACAGGGTCAAAGCGCACCCCCTTTCGGGTGCCAGACACCTCGGCGCACCCACCTTGGGGCGAGGGCGCGGGAGGCGAAGTCCACGGGAACGTCCAGGACGGGCTCCCCCCCTTCCCCCTCCAGGAAGAGGGGGACGGGGCGGGAAAGCCCCATCTCCCCGAGCTTCTTCTCCAACGCCCCTTCCAGGGGTAGGGGCACGAGACCGTCGGGGAGGTAGGGCGGGGGCGAGGGGAGGGGGCGGGCGGGGTCGGCGAGGGCCCGGTGGAGCCTCACCAGGGTCTCCCCTTCCCCCTCCAACCCCACCAGGAAGCTGGCATCCATGAGGTAGCGCCTGCGGGTGAGCTTGTTCTTGGTCCCTCCGCCCGCCGTGGCCACGTCCAGGACCGCCTGCAGGTCCACGAGAAGCCTCCCCGGGCGGAGGACCGCCACCCCCATCCGGAGCCGGGCCAGGTCCTCCACGGGTTCGTCGCGCCTCCTCCCCAGGGCGTTGGCCAGAAGCCCCACCACCCCGCTCTTGCTGGGGAGCGCGGCTGTGTCCCGGAACTCCATCCTCGGCCCCACTCCCCAGGCCTGCAGGGGCCCCTCGAGGAGAAGGAGGAGGGTCAGAGCCTCGCCGCCCACGCCGCCGCCTCCTCCAAAAGACGGGGGAAGCTCTCCGCCAAGGGAAAGGGCAGGCCGTCGAAGAGGCTCACGCCCCCCTTCCACTCCTCTTCCAGGGGGCCGTAGACCCGGTCCAGGCGTTCCCAGTAGGCGAGGAGGCGCTTCGCCGAGGCCAGGGCGGGGTCTTCCCCCCTGGCTTCCACCGGGAACGCGAAGGCCCGGGCCAGGTTCCGGGGGAGGCCCCGGCCCAGGCGCGCCAGGACCACCTCGGGGGGTCCTTCGTGGGCAAAGGCCCGCCGCCCGGCCCTCGGAAGGGCCAGCGGGAAAGTTTGGAGGAAGGCCTTGAGGCCCAAGAGGGCGCGCTCCTTCCCCACGAGCGCTTCCAGCTCCCCGAGGTCCAAGACGGCGTAGCGGTACACGGTGCCCGAGGCGTAGCCCCGGGACTCGATCATGGTCACCTGGGCCTCCCCCGGCTTCGCCAGGTCGTCCACCCCGACGAAGAAGTCCTCCTCGATGGGGTCGGCGGTGGTCCCCACGGCGTGGGCCACGGCCAAGGCCCCCTCCACGTCGTGGTCCTTCTGGTCCGCCATCATTCGCCCGAAGAGGGCGAGCTCCAGGCTCACCGCCCCCAGGGCCTCCGCCAGCTCCCGCCGGGCCTCAGGGGAGAGGACCTCCTTGGCCTTGGCCTGGCCCTCCTTTTTGCTCTTTCCCCTCCCGCGCCCCTCCTGGCCCTCGCCCCCCTCGAGGCCTTCGCCTAGGGCCAAGAAGGCCTCCCGGTGGCGGAGGGCGACCCCCGCCAACCTGCGGGCTTCCTCGCTGGAGAGGAAAAGCATGTATTCCGTTTGGAGGCCTTCCTCCCTCTTCAGCTTCAGGTTCAGGGCCGCCAGGAGGCCCTTGACGAGCCTCCGTCTCTCCTCCTGAGCCAGGCCCTCCAGGGCCTCCTCCAGGAGCTCCCCCACCTTCCTGGTGCGCACCGCGCGCTCTTCGGGTGGCACGAGGGAGAGGTCGCGGAAGAGCAGGCGCATGGCCCGCTTCTGCGCCTGGCTGGAGATCCGAAGCCGCTCCACGCCCCCGTACCACACCGACTTGGGGCGCCCGTCCTCGTCCCGGTTCAAGGACGAGGGGGGAAGGTTTTGGATCACGTGAACCTCGGCGATCTTTGCCACAGCTGCCTCCTTTTCGCTTCTGAAGTCCAAGCTCCCCCGAAGGGGAAAAGGTCCCACGATCAGCACCTCAACCAGGGCGAAGCCGACTGACCCCCGGATCCGGGGAACAGGCTGCGGGGTGCCAGACCGCTAGAGCGCTCCTCCTGTTTCGGCCGCCAGCTGTCAAGGTTCCCTCGGGGACATCCCCTCCCCCATTTTGCCTTTGGCCTCGTCGTCGGCCCCTTACCCCTCGAGGCCTTCTCTGGCGTAAGCCCTGGCCCACTCCAGGCGGACCCGGTCCCCCCAGAGGGCGAGGGCGCGGACCGCTTCCCCGAGGTCCAACGCCCCGCCGAGATAGGGGGCTTGGCGGGCGAGGGCCATGGCCACCTCCAAGGGAGTTCTCCCCCGAAGGAGGCGGTAAAAGCGCCTCTCGCCCGCGGGGTCTTTGGGAAAGAGGCTGGCCGGGTGGAGAGGGGCGTAGCGGAAGGCGGCGGCGAGGATTCCCGCTCCCCTCAAGACCTCCTCGGGGAGGCCTTCCCCAAGCCGGTAGAGGTGCACCCAGGCCTCCGGGGGGTCGCCCCGCCGGAGGGCCCGGAAGGCCCGCCTTAGGCCAGGCCTGGACTCCAAAAGCCGCGCCAGGGCGAGGCCTAAGCCCCGCGCCCGCGCCTCGAGATCGGTCTCCGCGCTCACGCTTCACCTCCTAGGATCCGCTTCGCCCGCCCTTTGGCCCACCGCTCCGCCTCGAGGACCGCCCTCGGCCTCCGCTTGAGCCTGGGGGCGAGGTAGGCCTCGAGGTGGCGGAGGAAGAGGAAGAGGAGCGTTTTTCTCCCCTCTTCTTCGCCCTCCGCCTCTAGGACGGCCCTCCCGACCTCAAAGAGGAAGGGGCCGGAAGCCCGGCCTGCCTCCAGGTCGCCTCCCTCGCCGAACCCCTTGCCCACGCCCTTTAGGACTTCGGCCAGCTCCCAGGCCGCCTCGGCGAGGTGGAGGCGGAAGCGCTCCCGGGGAGAGTTGAGGGCCGGGAAGGTCCCCGAGAGGAGGGCGACGAGGCGCGCCTGGTCGGCCACCTGGGCGACCGCCCGGAGGGCGTAAGGGCCCAAGAGGTCTTCCCGGAGGGCGGCCTTTTCCGCCACCTGGGGCGGGGCGTACCGGGCGAGCCGGGGCAGGACCGCCCCCCCTAGGCTCTCCCCCTCCCGGGCCCGGAGCTCCAAGAGGGTCCCGCCCTCCTCCCGGTAGGCCTTCATGGGGTCGGGGAGGGAGGGGACGGGGGAACCGGGGTAGACCCGGACGGCCTCGAGGTGTCCCCCGGCGAAGCGCAGGGCGTAGCGCCTCCCCGGGTGGAGGTAGAGGCCGAGGGGGGAAGCCTTCGGCGCGGGGCGCTCCCAAGGGGCCTCGAGCCGCGGGGGGACCGCGAGGTTCAGGCGGAGGGTGGTGGCGAGGTCCCGCCCCAGGGCGTAGAAGGCCACCCCTTGGGTCAAGGGGGAAGCGGGGAGGGACTTGACCCCGAGCTTGTTGTAGAGCTTCTGGGTGTCGTAGGCCAGGTGGGCGAGGAGGGCCCTGGCGGCCTCGGCGGGGGTGAGCCGCAAGGGGCCGGGCGTGCCCCGGGGCCGGGCGAGGAGGGCGGGCTCTCCGCCTCGGCTCGGCCAGTCGGGGCGGAGGGCCTCCGGGCCTTCCCAGGGAACGTCCCCCTCCCCTCGGAGGAAGAAGGCATCCCCGTCTAGGCCGAAGGCCTCGAGGAAGTCTTTCGTCCTTTCTTCCACCCTAAGGGCGAGCTCCTCCCCGGGAAGGAGGGCCACCTCCTCCTCGTCCTCCCCCTGGAAGGCCCAGGCGAGGAGGAAGAGCAGGAAGCGGAGGACGGGGAGCTCCTCGTAGGGGTGAAGCGCCGGGACGAGGCCGGGGGTGGCGAGGGCCTCGAGGGGGGAGACCTCGGTTAGCCCGCCTTTCTTGAAGACCGGAATCCAGGGGTCTCGTATCAGGTTCAGCACGCCTTTCACCTCTTACTCGTTCAGGCCCTCGAGACGCTTTCGGAAGCGATCCAGCCTGAGTCGGGTAAGGGCCTTGCGCTCCAGCTGCCGCACCCGCTCCCGGGTCACCCTGAGCCTGCGCGCCACCTCCTCCAAGGTGAGGGGCGGAGCGCCGTCTAGGCCGTAGCGGAGCCGAATCACCTCGGCCTCCCTCGGCGGCAAGGCCTCGAGGGCCTCCAAGACCGCTTCCCGCCGGGCCCGGGTGAGGGCGGTCTCCTCGGGCCCGGGCAGCGGGCTCTCCAGGAAGTCCCCGTAGAGGCTGCCCGGCTCCCCGTCCCCGGGGGAGACGGGCTCCTCCAGGCGGTAGACCTCCTGGGCGCTCTCCAAAAGCCTCTCCAGCGCTTCCGGGGTCCACCCGTCCCCCATCTCCTCGGCGACCTCCTCCAAGGAGGGGCGGCGGCCCAGCTCCTGGGCGAGGCGGACCCGGATCGACTCCAGCTTCCCCAGGGCCTCTTCCTGGTGGACGGGGAGGCGGATGAGGCGGACCGCCTGCTGGGCGTAGCGCCCGGCGTGCTGCCGGATCCAGTGGGTGGCGTAGGTGGAAAACTTGTACCCCAAACGCTCGTCGAAGGTCTCCGTGGCCCGGAGGAGGCCCCGGTTGCCCTCGGCGATCACGTCCAGGAGGTCCAGGTTGCGCTTGCGGGCGATCTTCTTCGCCACGCTCACCACCAGGCGGAGGTTGGCCAGGACGAAGTCCTTCCTGGCCGCCTCCCCCTCCCGCACCAGGAGGTACAGGCGCCGCCCCTCCCGGGTGGCGCGGCACAGGGCCTCCACCTTCTCCCGCTCCTCGCCGGAGGGGACGGGAAGCCCTGGGGCGATGGGCTCCTCCAGGACCCGGGACCGGGCCACCCGGAGGATGAGGGCGGCCTCGAGGCCGGTCATCTGGGATAGCTTCTCCGCCGCCTCCTGCCCTTCGCGGATCTTGCGGGCCAGGGCGATCTCCTCCTCGAGGGTGAGGAGGGGGTAGCGGCCGATGGCCGCGAGGTACTGCTTTACCCCGTCCCGGAGTTCGGCGGGAAGAGCTTCTAGGACTTCGCCCTCCGCCTCTTCCCCTTCTTCCTCCGGGAGGGCCTCGGGGACTTCCTCCAGGGGGTCAGGTTCGATCGCCGCCACCTTCCATAAGGAGTATACCCGCCCGCTTTTTCTTTCCCCCTTCGGCGCTGTATCATAGAAGGGTACGAGCCCTTCCCCTGGGCAGAAAGGGGAGCCGAGCCTGGCGGAGGGGGGAAACGAGGCGGCGGGGGGCGCCTGGCCCGCCCCTCCCCTCCCCCGCCGGAGGAGGCGCGGGGAGCGGAGACCTCCGCTCCCTCGCGGCCCGGGAGCCCGTCTCCCGGGTTGGGCCCCAGGGACGCTTCCCTGGGGCGGGGCCTCCACGGAGGTCCCTCTCTCCCCCACCCCCTTCCAGGCGGGGAGGTGGCGGGAGCCCCCGTGAAGGGGGAGGAAGGGGGGAGGCCACCGCTTCCCCCTTTTTCTGTTTCACCCGGCGGCGAGGAGGACCAGGGCGGGCGGAATCTCTCCCTTTAGCGCCCGCAGCACCCCCTCGGGGGTTTCAGGTGTTTGTACCTCCCGGGACAAGCTTTGGCTGCGGGCCTTCGCCAAGGCGGCCACGTTCCCCAGGCGGAGGAGGACCAGGCTTTGCCCGCCCACCGCCGCCCTTCCGTAGAAGCAGGCGGGGCGGGAGGCCTCCTCGAGCAGGGGCTCGAGAAGGGCCTCGGGGAGGGGGAGGTCCAGACCGCGGACCGCTTCCTTGCCGACCGCGAGGCGCTCTCCGAAGGTGGAGGAGAAAGCCTCTTCCAGGTAGGGCTCCAGTTCTTCCGCCGCTACCAGGCGCACGCTTACCACCTTCCTTTGCTCGGAGGGGGTAACCCCCTCGCCTTCGGCAGGGTCAGTACGCCGCCATGGTCTGCAAGGCGGCGTAGCGGTCCACCGCCCTCACCGGGTCTTCCCGGACTCCCTTCCCGAGGAGGTCTTCCAGGTGGGCGACCAGGTCCTCCTCGGGGGCCTCGAGGAGCCTGGACCAGAGAAGGGGCTCGAGGCTGGCGTGGAACGTCCCTCCGTCCGCGGCGAGGAGGAAGGCCTGGTTTCCCTCCTTGCCCTCGGCGAGGGTGAAGAGGAAAGGAGGGCGGACCTCCGTCCTCACAGGGAAGAGCCCTCCGGGGAGGGGCGGAAGCCCCGGCCTCGCCTTCACGTAGGCCTCCCGCCACCGTCCAAGGAGTCCTCCGTCCTTGAAGGCCCGGCGCCTGATGGCGGAGAGGGCTTGGCGCGAAGCGGCGCGCAGAAGGCCCTCGCGCGACTCCTCGGCCCCCAGGCCCGGGCGGGGAAGGGCCACCACCTTGCCGTAGTAGACCCCCGCGGGCCTCCTGGCCACCCCCAGCGCGGCTAGGGCGAGGGTCTTGCCCTCGTCCCCCACCTTCAGCCCCAGCTCGAGGATCTGCCCTTCGGCGGGCCTCGCCCCCTGGAGGAGGGCGAGGACGGCCTCTCGCTCGTGGGGAACGCGGAAGTCCTCGAGGCGGTCCAGGAGCTTTTGGACGCTTTGAGGACGGTCGAGTATGCAGGTCTCCTTCATGCTCATATTTTGCCCGCCTTGGGGAGCTTCGCCCCGCCCTCAGAAAAGGGCTCACCGCTCGCACCCTACCCCGTCCCCGTCCCGGTCCAGGCGGTGGGGGTCTGGGGGCAGGACCTTGAAGCCCCTGTAGGGGATGTCCTTGCAGTCCAGGTCGGGTGGGGGCGGGGGAATGCACACGGTGGGATACGCGGGGTCGCACCGCCCCGCCTTGCCCGTCCCAGAATAGGAACCCGCCGAGGGGACGGCCCCGGGGCTCTTTCGGTACTCCCAGGGGGGCTGGAAGCTTCCCTGCCACACGCCCCGCCTGGCCGCCTGGGCTTGGCGCTGGGCTTGGAGATAGACACCGCCGCCGTACTCCACGTAGGCCAGCGCCCAGCCCTGTTCCACGAGCCAGCGGTTTACCTCAACCCCACCCACATAGCACACCGCCACCACGCGCCCGTAGCGGTCCGTGTCCCTCCGCTCGCAACGCACGGTGCGCCCCCCCAGGAGGTCGGCCAGGGCGAAGGCCGCCCGCCGCCCGCAAGGCCAGGGCTTCCCGCCGGCGTCCAGGCAGGGTTGCGAAGACTCCACGGCGTCGATGCCCCACAGGCGGACGCGCACCCCCTGGATTTCCAGGGTGTCCCCGTCCACCACGCTGGCCCGTCCCATCAGGACCCCTTGGGCTAGGCCCAGGCTCAAAAGGAGCAAAGCGTGGGTCAAGAACCGGTATATGCGCTTCATCGGAACCTGTCCTCCGTGTAGGCCTTGAGGGGCCGGGGTTCGCCCACCTCCCAGGGGTAGCGGGGGCGCAGGCGGTCCAGGGGGAAGGAGGCCAGCCGGGCCTTCACGTGGGCCCTTTCGTCAGGGGTGAGGCCGAAGAGGTCGAAGACCACCTCGTCCACCGCCTCCAGAGTTGCCATGAACCTCTTCCTGACCCCCGAGAAGGCCCGCTCCCGGTCCTCGTACTCCCGGAGGAGGTCCCGGTAGTCCCGGGGGACGAGGAGCTTCTGCAGAACCTCGGAGCTCACGGTTTCCTCTTCCAGTAGGTTCAGGAGCAGGTGGACGAAGCGGGCGAGGTCCGGGTCCTTGAGGTCCAGTTCGGCGTGAAGGGAGCCCTTGAGAACCGCGCCTTCCACGCTCAGGTCTATCCGGGGAACCTGGTCCTGCCACTTCCTGAAGTCCAGGCCGAAGAGGGGAGCGCTCAGGGGAAGGGCTTCCCCCCGGTCTATGCGGTCTTCCACCTCCCGCAGGAACCACTCCGAGGGGTTGTCCCTGGACTCCCTGGCCAGGGCCTCCAGGTCCCCGTAGAGGGCGGAAAGCTTCCCCAAGAGGTCTTCTCTCGGTTCCCGGGGCCAGGGGAGGGCGTCGAGGGCGCGGGGGTAGATGTGGGCGTAGTAACCCTGGATGACCCCGCTTCGTAGCCTGACCAGGTAGTACCAGCGCACCAAGGCGGAGTTGAGGTAGGCGGCCACGGCCTCGCCCAGCCCGGGCTTGGGGATGCCTACGATCACGGTGTTCACCGCTACGGAAGGTTTTTCTTCCCGCACGAGAACCCCGAAGGGGGCCCTGGCTATTTCGGCCACAGCTAGGTATGTCCTCGCCTTTCCCTTCCTTCCCCAGATGCTGGGGCTTCGGACACCTCCCAAATCCACGTACCCCACGGGTTCCCCAGCCCAGGCTATGGCCATACCCCTTCCGGATAGAACGGGAACAGGAAGATTCCCTTGCGGGGTCTTCGCGACCTTCACTCCTGCCCTGGTGATCCCATAGGTCCACCAAAAGGGTTGGGGCTTGCGGTGCCGGGTGTACTGGGTCTCCATGGCCTCGGTGAGAGGGACACAGTTCTCGCCCCCCGGGTATAGCTTCCGCAGAAGCGGGGGGTCGCCCTCTCGTAGGAGGGGCAGGAGGTATTCCCCGTAGCCCAGGGGGTCTTCCGAACTCCGCGGGTTCACTTTGAGGGCAAAGAAGTCCCCGTAGGCTATCCGGGTTACTTCGTGGGGCTCGGGTGCCTCCTTGGGCCAGGCCGCGGGCACCCAAAGCTCTATCTCGTCCTCGGGCTTGGGCGGGGTGCGCTCCAGGATGAGGACCGTCGGGATGACGTTTGCCTCCCATACCTTTCCCGCAAACTCCAGCCACACCAGCTTGCGCAAGCTCCACTCCCCACCCGGCCACAGGAGGCGCCACACCTTGGCCGCCGCCTCGGAGGAGGCGTAGCCCCCGGAGACCACCATGCCCAGCTTTCCCCCTTTCTTGACCCAAGGGCGCTGGGTGCGGCTGTTACCCTTGAGGGCCCGCCACAGGAAGAGGAGGCCGGTGTCCCCGTTACGCCCCCAAACCTCCTGGTAGAGGTTTTTGATGGCCTCCCCATACTTGGCCCGTTCCGCCCGGACGTACGGGGGATTGCCCACCACGTAGTCCCACTCCCCCTCGTCCCTGGCCTGTTCGCCCTCGGAGAGCTGCACGTAGGAGGCGATGTCCCTGTCGTCCAGGAGGGCGTTGAGGTTGTAGACGTGCACCTTAGGCCTGGAGTTCCCTTTGAGGCGCAAAAGCCCCCAGAGAAGCTGGAAGAGGCTGATGTAGGCGGCGAAGGGGTTGAGGTCAAAGCCCCAGATGCTTTCGGCCAGCCTTTCGGGGTCCATATGGACCCCTCGGTTCTTGGCATCCTCCACCCGGTGGTGCAGGTAGCGCACCAGGAAGGACCCGGAGCCGCACGCGGGGTCCAGGACCTCGGGGTACAGGTCCCCGTGGCCCAAGGCGGTCTCCCGGAGGATGAGGTCCACCACCTCCTTGGGGGTGTAGAACTCCCCCAGGCGTTTGCGCTTGTCGGGGGGGAGGAAGTTCTGGTAGATGTCCCCCAGGACCTCCTCGGAG
>Ga0326763_1000855_pt1 | contig 10231 bp, 8 predicted proteins | sample NORPS_P_FD_207671 | JGI IMG/M metagenome (GOLD analysis project Ga0326763, IMG submission 207671) | Hot spring water microbial communities from Norris Geyser Basin, Yellowstone National Park, WY, United States - NOR.PS_P | ecosystem: Environmental > Aquatic > Thermal springs > Unclassified...
AGGGCTTGATGATGACCAACTGGAGGACGAAACTTGCTGGGTGGCTTTTGCGTCCCTACTTGAAAGCGCTGGGCAAGCGTTTGGACTGGCGCGAATATGGCGGGGCGCCGCTTTTGGGCATCAAAGGCGTTTGCATCATCGCTCACGGCTCTTCCGACGACAAAGCCATCGCCAAAGCCATTGCTGTCGCCCGCGAGAATGTCTTGGTCAACGCTGTTGATCGCGTCTCCGAAAAACTCCAATCAATCGTGCCAACCACCCTTTGACCGACGAGAAAATTTCGTGCCCTGCGGTATTGCGAGGCTCAGGAAGGAGGGAAAAACATGCCAGACCTGAGCGGGCTTATCAGGGAGTATGCGGAGAAAATCTTGCTGAAATGCCAAGAATTGCTTCCACGCCACCCCAACGAGGCTGAATTCCGCCGACACATTGACCAACTGCTTGAAGAATTTTGCGCCGAGGCAAAGTTGAACCCGCTGGCTCATGCCGAATACACCCTCGCAAGAGGGCGAGCCGATGCCGTCTTCAACCGCTTGGTCATTGAGTATGAGCGACCCGGGACGCTTTCTGATAAACTTTCCCACCGAGCAACTGCTCACGCCGTTGAACAAGCGAAACGCTACCTTGAAGGGCTTGCACAGCAACAGCGCCATGAACTTACCCGCATGGCAGGCATCGTCTTTGACGGTCGCTACATCGTCTTCGTCCGCTACCGCATGGGCGATTTTCAAGTTGAGCCACCTCGCCCTGTCACTTCCGCTTCCTTAGAGCGCTTCCTGTATTGGCTCACCAACACCGCTTCAGGGATTGCGCTGACGGCTGAGAACCTGAACCGCGACTTTTCCATTGAGCAACTTCGGACGCAAAACATCTTGCGGGCACTGGCGAAGGGACTGAAAAGCGCCCTTGACAGAGACCGAATGGTCAACAATCTTTTTGAGCAGTGGCGAATGTTCTTCAGCCAGTCCATTGACTACAGCGAAGCATTCGGCGGGCGCAAACTTGAGTCGCTCAAAAAGTGGGTTCGCAAGGCGGGATTGACCGTCAACACGCCAGAGGAAGCGGAACGCTTCTTCTTCGCCCTCCACACCTATTTCGCCCTTTTGGTCAAACTCATCGCTTGGCTCGCCCTCTCAAGGCACTTGGCGGTCAAGTTGGGTGTCCCATCCTTTGGCGAACTGATAAGCGCCGACAGCGACACACTCCACCGACGATTGAGGGAGTTGGAAGAGGGCGGCATCTTCCGCGCTTTTGGGCTGACGAACCTACTTGAGGGCGACTTTTTCGCTTGGTATCTTTTCGCTTGGGACAAGCCCATTGAGGATGCCATCCGCGAACTGCTCAAGCGCTTGGACCAATACGACCCGGCGACGCTCTCCATTCACCCTGAAGAGAGCCGCGACCTGTTCAAAAAACTCTACCACTACCTTTTGCCCCGCGAGATTCGCCACAACCTCGGCGAATACTACACGCCCGACTGGCTCGCCCAACGGTTGCTCAATCAGGTGGACAGCGAGTTCTTTACCGCCGACCCGCACAAAAACGGGCATTGGTTGCGGGAGAGACTCCTCAACACCCGCTGGCTTGACCCTGCTTGCGGCTCCGGCACATTCCTCGTCCTCATCATCGCTCGCATGAAGGAATTGGGGCGGGCGCTGTTCATCAACGAGGCGGAGTTGCTGAATGCCATCCTTCGCAATGTCGTTGGCTTTGACCTGAACCCGTTGGCGGTGCTGACGGCGCGGGTGAACTACCTTTTGGCGATTGCCGATTTGCTTGAGCACCGCAAGGGCGAGGTCACTATCCCCGTCTATCTCGCCGATTCCGTCCGAACACCTACAATGGGCGAAACGCTACTGACTGCAGGCGCTTACGAGTTTCCCACTTCCGTCGGCACTTTCCTCGTCCCTGCCGTTTTGTGCACCAAAGAGCGTTTTGACAGGTTCTGCAACATCTTGGATGAGAGCGTTCGGGCGAAAATAAGCCCTGACGCTTTCGTCAGTCGCATTGAAAGGGACCTGAAATTGGCGCCGCCAGAATGGCAGCAAAACGATGCCGATTTGGCGTGGGAAGTTTACGAGCGAATTTTGGACCTGCATCAGCAGGGCATGAACGGGCTTTGGGCTCGCCTGCTCAAAAACAACTTCGCGCCTTTGACCGTCGGTCAGTTTGACTACATCGTCGGCAACCCGCCGTGGGTGAATTGGGAAAACTTGCCTGACAGGTATCGTGACCAGACGAAAGCCCTATGGCTTCGCTATGGGCTCTTTTGGAGCGTGGCGCAACTGAAGCGACAGGGCAAACAGGTCATGAGCGTCATTTTGGGATCGGGCAAAAAGGACATCGCTGCCCTTATGACTTATGTGGTGTGCGACCACCTGCTGAAAACTGGTGGGCGGCTCGGTTTCGTTATCACGCAAAGCCTTTTGAAAACGGCGGGGGCAGGTCAAGGGTTTCGGCGCTTCCGCATCGGGCAAGGACGCCGAAGAGACCAACTTCTGTGCGTTCTCCATGTTGACGACATGGTTGCGCTTCAGCCCTTTGAAGGCGCTTCCAACCGAACGGCGGTGATGGTTTTGGAAAAGGGCAAGCCCACCACCTACCCCGTGCCCTACACCGTCTGGCGCAAAGTCGGTAGGAAAAGATTCACCTACGACAGCACCCTTGACGAAGTAACCCAAGCCACAAAGCGGCTGAACTTCGTTGCCGAACCCGTTGACCCCAAGGACCCGACCTCCCCTTGGCTCACCGCCCGCCCCAGAGCCCTCAAAGCCCTCCGCAAGGTGCTGGGAAAGTCCGATTACGAAGCACACGAAGGTGTCAACACCGGCGGAGCCAACGCCGTCTACTGGGTTGACATCGTTTATAAGCGTCCCGATGGGTTGGTAGTGGTGCGCAACAACACCGAGGGCGCCAAAGTGAAGGTGGACGAAGTAACCGAACCCATTGAACCCGACCTGCTCTATCCCCTCCTGCGCGGGCGCGATGTCCAACGCTGGAAGGCAGAGCCCTCGGCATGGATTCTGATGGTGCAAGACCCTGAGAAGCGACGGGGCTATGACGAAGAATGGATGCAAACCAACTACCCCTACACTTATGGCTACCTGAAGCGCTTTGAGGAGGTGTTGCGGGAGCGCGCCGCCTTCAAGCGCTACTTCACCCGCAAGGACAAAAACGGTCGCATCGTGGAAACGGGACCGTTCTACTCCATGTTTGATGTCGGCATCTACACCTTCGCCCCTTGGAAGGTGGTGTGGCGGGAACAAGCCAGCACAATGACCGCAAGCGTGGTCGGTCCAAAGGATGGCAAGCCTGTTGTGCCTGACCACAAACTTATGCTGGTGGATTGCGCAAGCGAAGACGAAGCCCATTTTGTTTGTGCTTCCCTGAACTCGTCTATCGGTCAAATGGTCGCCGTTTCCTACGCTGTGGAAATCCAGATGGACCCGCACATCCTTGAACACATCCGCATCCCCCGTTTTGACCCGAAAAATCCCGTGCACTGTCGGTTAGCGGAGTTGTCAATGCAGGCGTATGAGGCGGCGAAAATCGGCGATGAGATACGGTTGCGGGAGATTGAGGCGGAGATTGACCTTTGGGCGGCGAAACTTTGGGACTTGACCGATGACGAATTGCGGGACATCCAACAAAGCCTTGCCGAACTGAGCGAAACGCCCGAACCGGCAGATGAAGAATGAGCGACGACGAATTGCGGGAAGTTGAGCAAAATTTAACGGGCTCAAACACACGGGAGGTGTCGGAATGATTGCCAGAATAGAGGCGCTCAACTACAAGTGTTTGCGTTATGTTCGGCAGGGTCTGAGGCGTTTTCAAATTCTCGTCGGACCTAACGCAAGTGGCAAGAGCACTTTTTTGGATGTGCCTGCGTTTCTAAAGGATTTGCTGACATCTGGCGTTGAAGAAGCAGTTCTCGCACGCGCTAACTCGTTGAAAGAGTTGGTCTGGAAAGGGCAATCGGACGCCTTTGAACTGGCAGTGGAGTGGGAAATCCCCGAAGCCCTCAGGAGGAATGGGTTTCGCTTCTGCCGATATGAGATTCGAGTGAGCGTGGGGGTCCAAGGCGGGATTGTGCTCAACCACGAAACTTTGTGGCTCAAACGAGAGGAGGAAAAGCGGGAGGACGAAAAACCTGAAACGAAACAACGGGAACTTTTCCCTGCAGAGCCCAAAGCCCCTCCAACCATTGTGATTGAGCCTCGCAAAAAAGCGCCTTTGGGTTGGAGGAGGGTTATCCTTCGGATGCCTGAAGGCAATGTTTACTTTCGCTCGGAGACCAGCGGTTGGAATGCGCCGTTCCGAATTGATTCTCGCAAAGCTGCATTTGCAAATTTGCCTGAAGACGAGGAACGATTTCCCACCGCCGTTTGGGTGCGCAAAGTGATACTTTCGGGTCTCCACCGCTTGATGCTCAACAGCCAGAAGATGCGTGAACCTTGCCGCCCCGATGCACCGAAGACCTTCCAGCCCGATGGGAGCAACTTGCCGATGGTCGTGCGACAATTGCGGGAAAAAGAGCCACAGCGTTTTCGCCGGTGGCTTGCCCATGTGCAAATGGCGCTGCCCAACATTGAGGACATCACCGTTAGGGAGCGAGAAGTTGACCGTTTCCTGTATCTTGAGGCTCGTTTTCGGGAAGGGCTACGCCTGCCGAGTTGGATGCTTTCCGATGGAACGCTTCGCTTTCTGGCACTGACCCTTCTGGCATATTTGCCGACATCGGACGCCGTCTACCTCATTGAAGAGCCAGAAAACGGCATTCACCCGAAGGCGTTGGAGTTGGTCTTTCAATCGCTCTCGTCCGTGTATGAGGGTCAGGTGCTCATGGCGACCCATTCGCCCTTGCTTCTCCAGTTGTCAGAACCGAAGGACTTGCTGTGTTTTGCCCTGACGCCAGAAGGTGCGACGGACATCGTTCGTGGCGACCAGCATCCGAAACTGAAAGAATGGCGGCGGGAAGTCAGTTTGGGCGAACTGCTGGCGGCAGGTGTGTTGGCATGAAAGATTTGGTCGTTCTCGTGGCGGACAAAAACATGGAGGCAGCGGTTAAGACGCTCATTGAAAAGCGCCATAAGTCTTTGGGCATCCGTCAAGTGCAAGCAGATGTCTTCGTCCATCCAAGGCGAGACCCCGGTGTCTTTCACGAGGCTCACATTTTCCTTCAACCATTCCGCGGCGAATACCGCTACGCTTTGGTCATGTTTGACCGCGAAGGATGCGGTCAGGAAAACAAACTTGCTCAGCAAGTAGAACAAGAGGTCAAGCAACGCTTAGAGCAATCGGGTTGGCAAGGGCGATGTGAGGTCATTGCGCTTGAGCCAGAATTGGAAGCGTGGGTGTGGTCTTCATCCCATCATGTGCCGAAGGTGCTCGGGTTAACTCCAGAACAATTGCAGCAAATCCTTCAGCGATTTCCCAAAACTCATCTCGGCAAACCGCAACGCCCTAAAGAGGCTATGGAAGAGTGCCTGAGGCAAGCCAAAATCCCTCGCTCTTCCAGCATCTACGCCGAATTGGCAGAAACCGTCGGTCTGAAAAATTGCGTTGAGCCAAGTTTTGTCAAGTTTCGGCGAACCTTGCAAAATTGGTTTCCATGAGGAGGGGTTGCCCTATGGAGCCATTGAGGCAAATTCGCGAAATCCTTAGGGCTTGGCGGGAGAGGGTGGAGGTTTTGCCCGCAGCGGGTGGAGCGTTGGAAGACATGCTCCATCCCGACGCTGAAGAGCAAGAGGAACGAGCGTTCACCGACGAACGCATCTTTGACACCATCTGGGAACGAGCAGAAGGGGGCGAGAGGGTCAGCCTTTACCGCCCCACGCCACCGATTGCGCGAACGCAAACCCATCTTTTCCGCTACTTCCTCGACGGTTCCTTGCGCTCCTACTTTCTGGGCACAGCCTTAGAGGGTGACCGAAACACGCCCGTCCACTATGCCCAAATCGGCGCTTGCGTCCTTTTTCGCCGAGATGACGGCACAGTTCAGCGGGAGCAACTTGAGGTTCGGCACCTTCTGCTTGCCAACAAGAACGGGCTCTCCGAAGAGGCGTGGCTTTCCCTTGAGCGCCTTTGCCAAAACACGCCAGCGGTCTTGGAAGATTTGGCTGCGCCCGATGTCATCAGTCGGGCTTACGCCGATGCGGATTTGCGAGTCCGTGCGGGCGGCAAAACCCGCTACAAGATGCGCGAATTGGAAGCGGAACTGATGCGGGAGATTTTGCCGAAACTCAGCGGTGATTGCTGGCTCGTCGCCGATGGCTCGCTCATGTTCCAGCCAATTTTGCAGTCGCTGACGGAATTCGGGGAGACAATCCCGCCAGTCTTGGGCGTTTCAAAAAACTTCCGCAAAGACCCGCAGTTCGTTTTCGGTAGAGGACCAAGGGCGGAGCGGTTCTCCATTTACAGCCTTTTGGCGAATTTGGAGCACGAGCACCGAACGGCTGTTTTCAGCGCTTATGACGGTCAAGTCGCTTTTTGGTATGTTCGGCTGCGACCGCAAGGTGCAGTGGATTACCCGCTGATGGGCGTGGTCAAATGCGAGTTGGTCACGCCGAACCGAGAGCCCATCCCGACGGAGTTGGTTGATTTGCTCTCAAGTGTTCTCGTGGCAGAGCGAAATGTCACTCCCCACGGGCGTGACCGAAGGTGGCACGCTCACTTGTATCCCATCTACTTGGCGGAACAAGCCATCCGCAACGCCTTTTATTCGCGGGAGGTCGTTCAGCAATTGATGCGATGGAGGTGAAGGTGATGAACGAGGAACGCCCCATCATCGGTCTGGTTTCAGCGACTTCCACTGAGCCGACCAGTTCGGACAGTTTCACTTTTTGGCTTGCGCCCGGCGTTATCGTCAACCCCTTTGACATCGTGGAGGCTGAGCAAATTGCCCACGACGGGACGAGCCGAACCTTTGGCGTCGTAACCACACTTGAGCACACCACCGATGCCCCGACGCACCTTGCCAACTACATCTCCAACGATTTCGGGCAAGTGGGAAGCGAGCCGAACACCGTTCGGCAAGGGACAACTGTCGCGAAAGTTGCGGTTTTGTCCAACGACAAAGACATCTACATGCCCGTTGCTTGTGACCGACCGGTCCGGTTCGCCGACGAAGAAGGCATCCATGTGGCGCTGGGCGTTGACAAAATCCCTGAGCGCTACCGAGTGCCTGCGGGGCTCATTCGCATGTCCAACGGAACGCAAGCGGTTGTCTATCTTGACTTGCGTTATGTGCTTGGACCTGAGGGCGCTCATGTCAACATCACGGGCATTTCGGGCTTGGCGACCAAGACGAGTTATGCGATGTTCCTGATTCAGTCCATCCTTCAGACAGCCGAGCGGACAGGGATGCGGAACAAGATTGGGGTCATCATCCTGAATGTCAAACACGGCGACCTGCTTTCCATTGACCAACCGCCCAAAGGCGGGCTTGAGCCCGAACAGCATGAGATGTGGGAGCGGCTCGGCTTGACGCCGAAACCCTTTGACAATGTGCGCTACCTTCTGCCCTACGCCAAAGACACGCCCACGACTGGTCGTCCCAACAGTTTCCGGTTGCCTGAGCGAAACTGGGCAATTTACGCCTACTCGCTTCAGGACACCTACACGAAACTTGACTTGCTCTTGTCGCAAATTCCCGACCCTTGGGACACCCTTGGGGCGCTCATCGGAGAAATTTCTGCCGGGCTTTCTGACCCACGAACTGGGCACTGGGGACCGCGTGGAAGATGGTCGCAAGTTACGGATTGGCGTTCCTTGCTTTACGGACCGCCACTCGTTGACCTAAACACGGGACAAAGCCAAAGGATTGGTGAAGTTCCCGCCGTTACCGTCGGTCGTTTCCGCCGAATCTTGAGGCGCATAGTTGAGACCCGCCAGAGTGGCATCTTCGTCAGCCAGCGGGCTAAAGGCATCAAAAGCATCAGCGAAGAAATCGCAAAAATCAAAGGCGGTGAGGTCATCGTCGTGGACATCGCAAAACTCACCGATGAAGAGCAAACGCTGGTCTTCGGCGACATCCTGCGGACGATTTATGCGCTTTACGCCGAGGAGGGGAGTGAGCGGGAGGATTTGCCCGAGAAGGTCATCATCTTCGTGGACGAGTTGAACAAGTATGCTCCGCCACGGGAGAAGGAATCGCCAATCATTGAGCAGGTGTTGGACATCGCCGAACGAGGGCGCTCTCTCGGCGTGGTCCTATTCGGTGCCGAGCAATTCATGAGCGCCGTTCACGAACGGGTCGCTGGGAACTGCTCCACCACTGTCATCGGGCGAAGTGGCTCGGCAGAATTAGCAGCGGTTCACTACCGTTTCCTTGACCCTGCCGTGAAGGCAAACATCACGCGATTGTCAAAAGGCGAACTTGTGTTGAGCCATGCCATCTTTCGCCAGCCAATCAAAATCGTGTTCCCAAAGCCTGCCTATCTGCAAGAGGGCGCGGAGTAAGACCGCAGAAACTTGCGACAAAATGGTGGCTTGAGGTGATGTCAATGCGGTCGGTGGGCATCGTTGGGCTTGGTTCGTATGTGCCTGAAAAGGTGCTGACGAACTTTGACCTTGAGAAAATCGTTGAGACAAGCGATGAGTGGATTACGACCCGAACGGGCATCAAAGAGCGGCGGGTTGCCGCTGCCCATGAAACGACCACGACGATGGCGATTGAGGCGGCAAAATCTGCATTGGATGATGCAGGCGTTTCCGCCAACGAGGTTGATTTAATCATCGTCGCCACTGTCACGCCTGATTACTTTTTCCCTTCAACGGCGTGTCAAGTCCAACACGCCATCGGCGCTCCCAACGCAGCAGCCTTTGATTTGCTGGTCGGTTGCACTGGCTTCGTTTACGGCGTCGTGACGGCGTGCCAATTCGTGCAAACGGGCGCTGCCAATTGCGCCCTCGTCATTGGCTCGGAGACGCTGACTCGCATCGTGGATTGGACGGACCGAAAAACTTGCGTCCTGTTTGGCGATGGGGCTGGTGCTGCGGTTGTCGCACCTGTGCCCGAGGGGCGTGGTTTGCTCGCTTTTGATTTGGGCAGCGACGGCAGCGGCGGTCCATTGCTCAAGGCGGAAGCGCTTCAAAGTTGCTGCGAAATGCCCACAAGCGTCGGTTTGAACGGGCGACCCACAATCTACATGAACGGCAACGAAGTCTTCAAGTTTGCGGTTAGGGTGATGGCTGACAGCACCATCGCTGCCCTTCAAAAAGCGGGCTTGACCGTTGACCAAGTTGACCTGATTGTGCCCCATCAAGCCAACATCCGCATCATTGACGCCGCTGCCCGAAGGCTTGGGGTTCCGATGGACAAAATTTTCGTCAACCTTGACAGATACGGCAACACTTCTGCTGCGTCCATCCCTATTGCGATGGACGAGGCGAAACGCAGTGGGCGAATGAAAGAAGGCGACATCGTTGTGGCGACCAGTTTCGGTGCAGGCTTGTCATGGGCTACATTTGTAATGCGCATGTGAAACGACTTCGGGTGGGCGATGCGTTGCTGCCACAAAGAGGTGACGGAAATGATCACGGCGACGGAAGTTCAAACTTTGGAGTTCCGCATCGTCAGGCAAGTCAAAACTGACCCGCCGCTGACTTTCACGGTGGAGATGCGCTATTCGCCAGAGGACAAAGGTTACATCGCCGACTGCTACGAGATGGATGCCTTCGCTTGGGGCGAAACGCCTGAAGAAGCCATTGAGAATTTGTTGGATGTCATGCTGGGGTTCGCAGAGGTCATGGTGGAAGACCTGAAGGAATACCCAAACTTGCGTGACCCTCGCTTGCCTTATGCCCACTTCATCGTTAAGTTGGGCAGCGAGGAGGCTCTGCGGAAAATTCTGGGGTTGTGAGCCATGCCAACTTATCGGGAGTTTCGGGAAGTGTTGCGGAAAGCAGGGTTTGTGTTGAAGCGCATGGGTAAGCACGAGATATGGCGGCGGGTGGAACCCGATGGCAGGGAACGGCAAGTGCCCGTCAGCCATCAACACGGCAAGGACATTCCGCCGAACATTTTCGCCAAAATGCTCCGACAGGCAGGTTTGAGCCGAGACGAATTTGAGCGGTTGCGGAAAGACCCATAGGGCAACTTGGTTTGCCCAAAGAGGTGACGAAGATGGTCACAACGACTGAAGTTCAAACTTTGGAGTTTCGCATCGTAAGGCAGGTAAAAACTGACCCGCCGCTGACTTTTACGGTGGAGATCACCTACGACCCTGAG
>Ga0326763_1000857_pt1 | contig 10211 bp, 8 predicted proteins | sample NORPS_P_FD_207671 | JGI IMG/M metagenome (GOLD analysis project Ga0326763, IMG submission 207671) | Hot spring water microbial communities from Norris Geyser Basin, Yellowstone National Park, WY, United States - NOR.PS_P | ecosystem: Environmental > Aquatic > Thermal springs > Unclassified...
GCCTGGAACGCGCTAACCGCAGCCCCCGACACCATTCGCAGCATCGCAACACGCGAATGGGCAACGGCGGTCAAAGCATAAGGCCGCTGGTATGAGTTCGGTTTCGAGGGCGTCTTCGGCGATGCGGAAGGCGGCGCCGGCGCAGGCGCCGCCGCGGTCGAGGCCGAGGACGAGGCCGGGCAGTTCCGGGGAGCCGCGGCCGGCGGCGGTCGAGAGGCAAAAGGAGCGGTGCCAGCCGTGGAGGCGGGCGAAGCGGCGCTCGACGAAGTGCATCGCCGGGTTCCAGATGAGGGAGCCGTAGGCGAAGACCCAGGCGCCGTGGCCGACCGGGTCGGGGCGGGTGGACAGGAGGGCGGCGAGCGAGGCGTTGCGTTCTGCGTCCGTGAGCAAGGTGAGGCCGGCGAGGGCTGGGCCGATCATCCGGTCGAGGCCGCCGTCGAGCAGCATGGCGCGGGTGATGACGGGAGGGGGCCTCATCTTCGTTCTATTCGCACATGCGGGAGAACTCCGTCACCCTCCCGTCCGTTGCATAGGCTGGGGTTACGGCGCAGTGTCCGGGGCCAATAAACGTCGGTAGCAAGTCTGTTCGGGCCGCTCCGTCGGGGGCGTGTTCCGGGGCGCTGCCAAGGAGACGAACCATGTCGGCTGCCACGCAGGATCAGAAGTTGGGCGCGGAGCCCGCGGACACGAACATCGACACGCTGTGCATCGACACGATCCGGACGCTGTCGATGGATGCGGTGCAGAAGGCGAATTCCGGGCATCCGGGGACGCCGATGGCGCTGGCGCCGGTGGCTTACACGCTATGGCAGGACATGCTGCGGTATGACCCGGCGGATCCATCATGGCCGGGTCGCGACCGCTTCGTGCTGAGCGTCGGGCATGCGTCGATGCTGCTGTATTCGCTGCTGTTCCTGACCGGGGTGCGCAAGGTCGGCAAGGATGGGCCGACCAACGAGGCGGCGGTGACGCTGGAGGACATCAAGCAGTTCCGGCAGCTGAGCAGCGTGACGCCGGGTCATCCGGAGTATCGGTTCACCTCGGGGGTGGAGACGACGACGGGGCCGCTGGGGCAGGGGGTTGCGAACTCGGTGGGCATGGCGATGGCGCAGCGGGCGATGGCGGCGCGCTACAACAAGCCTGGGTTCGATCTGTACGACTACCGGATTTACGCGCTGTGCGGCGACGGCGACATGATGGAGGGCGTCTCGAGCGAGACCGCTTCGGTTGCCGGCCACCTCAAGCTGTCCAATCTCGTGTGGATCTACGACAGCAACCACATCACGATCGAGGGTGCCACCAACCTGGCCTTCAGCGAGGATGTCGGCGCGCGGTTCGCGGCCTATGGCTGGAACGTCATGCATCTCGAGGATGCGAACGACACGACCGGCCTGCTGTCGGACCTGCAGGAAGCGCAGATGGTCCATGATCGGCCGACGCTGATCATCGTACACAGCATCATCGGCTATGGCGCGCCGAAGAAGCAGGGCACGCGCGAGGCGCACGGCGAGCCGCTGGGGGCGGACGAAATCAAGGCGGCCAAGCGGTTCTACGGCTGGCCGGAGGATGAGACGTTCCGCGTGCCGGAGGGGGTGAAGGAGCATTTCAGCCGCAAGTTGGGCGCGCGCGGCGCCGCGCTGCGGCGCGAGTGGATGGGAATGCTGGAGCGGTATCGGGCCCAGTATCCGGAGTTGGCGGCCGAGATCGACATGATCGATCAGCATGCGCTGCCGGAGGGATGGGACAGCGAAGTCCCGGTGTTCCCGGCCGACGCAAAGGGTGTGGCCTCGCGGGATTCGTCGCAGAAGGTGCTCAACGCGATCGCCAAGCACGTGCCGTGGCTGATGGGTGGCTCGGCGGACCTGGCGCCCTCGACCAAGTAGAACCTGACGTTCGACGGGGCTGGGAGCTTCGAGGCGGCCAATTATGGCGGGCGGAACCTGCATTTCGGCATACGCGAGCATGCGATGGGCAGCATCTGCAATGGCATGGCGCTGTCCGGGCTGCGGGTTTACGGGTCCGGGTTCCTGATCTTCAGCGACTACATGAAGCCGCCGATCCGGTTGGCGGCGATCATGGAGCTGCCGGTCATCTATATCTTCACGCATGACAGTATCGGCGTGGGCGAGGACGGGCCGACGCATCAGCCGATCGAGCAGCTGATCGCGCTGCGGGCGATCCCCGGGATGATCGTGCTGCGGCCGGCGGATGCCAACGAGGTTGCCGAGGGCTGGCGGGTGGCGATGCGGCAGCATGAGCGGCCGGTGGCGTTCGCGCTGAGCCGGCAGGCGCTGCCGACGTTCGACCGCAGCAAGTATGCGGCGGCTGAGGGCGTGGCGAAGGGCGCCTACGTCATGGCCGATTGCGAGGGGACGCCCGAGGTGATCCTGATCGGGACGGGGAGCGAGGTGTCGCTCTGCGTATCCGCCTATGAGGCGCTGAAGGAGGAGGGGATCCGGGCGCGGGTGGTTTCCATGCCGAGCTGGGAGCTGTTCGAGGAGCAGGACGACGCGTATCGCGAGAGCGTGCTGCCGATCGGGGTTTCGGCGCGGCTGGCCGTCGAGCAGGGGTCGGGGCATGGCTGGGACCGCTATGTGGGGCTGCGGGGCAAGATCATCGCGATGCACACGTTCGGGGCCTCGGCGCCGGCGTCGGCACTGATGAAGAAATTCGGGTTCACGCCGGACAAGGTGCTGGAAGCGGCGCGCGGCCTGGCCAAAGGAGGCGAGTGATGAACGTCATCAGCAAGACGGGGACGGGTAATCCGCTCAAGCAACTCGAGGTCTATGGGCAGAGCCCGTGGCTCGATTTCATCCAGCGCAGCTTCGTCGGGCCGAAGCTGCAGGAGCTGATCGATCGGGACGGGCTGAAGGGGATCACCTCGAACCCGGCCATCTTCGAGAAGGCGATGGGGCACGGGACCGATTACGACGACGGTTTCAAGCAGCTGGCCGACGCGGGGGACCTCGACGCGCTCGATATCTATGAAGCGCTCGCGGTGCAGGACATCCAGGCGGCGTGCGACGCGCTGCTGCCAGTCTATGAGGCGACCGGGAACGTCGACGGGTATGTCAGCATCGAGGTGTCGCCCTATCTGGCGCTGCGCACCGAAGACACGGTGGCCGAGGCTCGGCGGCTGTGGAAGTGGGTCGACCGCCGGAACCTGATGGTGAAGGTGCCGGGGACCGAGTCGGGGGTTCCGGCGATCCGGAAGCTGATCGCGGACGGGATCAACATCAATGTCACGCTGCTGTTCGCGCAGAGCGCCTACCAGGCGGTGGCGGAGTCGTTCATCGCCGGGCTGGAGGCGCGGGCGCAGGCTGGGAAGAGCGTGGCGGGGATCGCGAGCGTGGCGAGCTTCTTCGTCAGCCGGATCGACGTGGCGATCGACAAGAAGATCGACGAGCGGGTGGCCAAGGGCGAGACCGAGCTGAAGTCGCTGCGGGGCAAGGTGGCGATCGCGAACGCGAAGATGGCGTATCAATACTATCTGCAGCTGGTCGGGTCGGAGCGGTGGCGGAAGCTGGCCGCGGATGGCGCGCTGCCGCAGCGGCTGCTGTGGGCGAGCACGGGGGTGAAGGACAAGGCGTACAGCGACGTGCTGTATGTGGAGGAGCTGATCGGTCGCGACACGGTCAACACCATCCCGCCGGCGACGATGGATGCGTTCCGCGACCACGGGTCGTTGCGGGAGAGCCTGGTGGAGGATGTCGACGGCGCGAAGGCGGTGCTGGAACGGGCGGAGGGGGCCGGGCTCGATCTGGACGGGGTGACGAAGTCGCTCGTGACGGAGGGCGTCAAGCTGTTCGCGGACGCGGCGGACAATCTGCTGGGGGCGGTGGCGACCAAGCGCGCGTCGATGCTCGGCACGACTGTGGCGACCATGGGGGCGCAACTGCCGGAGGCGCTGCAGAAATCAGTCGATGCGGCGGCGAAGGATTGGGCGAGCGCGGGGCGGTTGCGGGACCTCTGGGCCGGCGAGGGGTCCGTGTGGACCGGAGGCGACGAGAGTAAGTGGCTCGGGTGGCTGCGGGCGGTGGATGCGGCGAAGGCCGATCTGCCGAAGCTGCAGGCGTTCCAGGCCAAGGTGAAGGCGGCCGGGTACAAGGATGTCCTGCTGCTGGGGATGGGCGGATCGAGCCTCGGGCCGGAGGTGCTGGCCGAGACGTTCGGCAAGCAGGACGGGTTTCCGGCGCTGCACATCCTGGACAGCACCGACCCGGCGCAGATCCGGGCGCTGCGGGCGAAAGTCGATCTGTCGCGGACGCTGTGCATCGTGAGCAGCAAGTCGGGCAGCACGCTCGAGCCCAATATCTTTAAGGCGTATTTCTGGGACGAGATGCAGAAGGCGGTCGGCGACAAGGCCGGGCAGCATTTCGTGGCGGTGACGGATCCGGGCTCGAAGATGGAGCAGGTCGCCAAGTCGGACGGGTTCGGCGACGTGTTCTTCGGCGACAAGACGATCGGCGGGCGGTACTCGGTGCTGTCGAATTTCGGCATGGTGCCGGCGGCGGCGATGGGGCTCGACCTCTCGGCGTTCCTGGAGGCGACGGCGCTGATGGTGCGGTCGTGCGCGGCGGGGACGCCGCCGTCGGCCAATCCGGGGGCAAAGCTCGGGTTCATTCTCGGCGAGGCGGCCAAGGCGGGGCGGGACAAGGTGACGGTGTTCGCGTCGCCGGGTCTGGCCGATGTGGGGGCGTGGCTCGAGCAGTTGCTGGCCGAAAGCACGGGCAAGGTCGGTAAGGGGATCGTGCCGGTGGATGGCGAGCCGATCGGGGTGCCGGGGGTGTATGGCGACGACCGGGTGTTCGCCTACCTGAAGCTCGAGGGCGAGAGCGGGCTCGACGAGGCGGTGGGCGCGCTGGAGGCGGCGGGGCAGCCGGTGGTGCGGATCGAGGTCGCTAAGCCGCTGCAGGTGGGACAGCTGTTCTTCCTGTGGGAGTTCGCCACGGCGGTGGCCGGGTCGGTGATCGGGATCGATCCGTTCGACCAGCCGGACGTGGAAGCGAGCAAGGTCGAGACCAAGAAGCTGATGGACGCGTTCAGCAAGTCCGGGTCGTTGCCGGCGGAGCAGCCCTTCGCCGAGGGTGAAGGCGTCAAGCTCTTCGCCGACCCGGCGAACGCCAAGGCGCTGGGCGGCGACGTGGCGGCGGCGATCAAGGCGCAGTTCGACCGGGTCAAGCCGGGCGATTACGTGGCGTTGCTGGCGTATGTCGACCGCACTCCGGCGGCGATCGAGGCGCTGACGCGGTTGCGGGAGCGGATCCGGGACGCGAAGCACGTGGCGACATGCGTCGGCTTCGGGCCGCGGTTCCTGCATTCGACGGGGCAGGCGTACAAGGGCGGGCCAAACAGCGGCGTGGTGCTGCAGATCACGGCCGAGCATGCGGACGATTTGCCGGTGCCGGGAGAGAGCTACAGCTTCGGCACGGTGATCGCGGCCCAGGCGCGCGGGGATTTCGACGTGCTGGCCGAGCGGGGCCGGCGCGCGATGCGGGTGCATCTGGGGCCGGATGTGGCCGCCGGGCTCGAGACGCTGGCGCGCCTCGTGGAGAGCGCGCTCTAAACGCAGGGGAGAGTTCGGATGCAGTTGGGGATCGTCGGCCTCGGCCGGATGGGCGGCAATATCAGCCGCCGGCTGATGCGGGCTGGGCATGAGACGGTGGTGTACGACCGGAACACCGAGGCGGTCAGCGCGCTGGCGGCGGATGGGGCGGCGGGGGTCGATGGGCTGGCCGCGATGGTCAGGCAGCTGACGCCGCCGCGGGCGGTGTGGGTGATGCTGCCGGCGGGGAAGATCACGGAGGAGACGGTCGAGGCGCTGGCGGGGATGATGGAGTCGGGCGACATCGTGATCGATGGCGGCAACTCCTATTACAAGGACGACATCCGGCGGGCGGCGGTGCTGCGCGAGAAGGGGCTGATCTACCTCGACGTCGGCACGTCGGGCGGGATCTACGGGCTCGAGCGCGGGTATTGCATGATGATCGGCGGCGAGAAGGACGCGGTGGCGCATCTCGACCCGATCTTCAACACGCTGGCGCCGGGGATCGGCACGATCGAGCGGACGACCGGACGGGAGGGGCGCGACCCCCGGGCCGAGCAGGGCTACATCCATGCGGGGCCGGCGGGGGCGGGGCATTTCGTCAAGATGGTGCATAACGGCATCGAATACGGGATGATGCAGGCCTACGCCGAGGGCTTCGACATCCTGCATAACAAGATGAGCGAGGAACTGCCGGAGACCGAGCGGTTCACGCTGGACATGGCCGACATCGCCGAGGTGTGGCGGCGGGGCAGCGTGGTGTCGTCGTGGCTGCTCGACCTCACGGCGCTGGCGCTGGCGGAGAACGAGACGCTGTCGAACTTCCAGGGCGGGGTCGCGGATTCCGGCGAGGGGCGGTGGACGATCGAGGCGGCGATCGAGGAGGCGGTGCCGGCGCCCGTGCTGTCGGCGGCGCTGTATGCGCGGTTCCGCAGCCGGCGGGAGCACACGTTTGCCGACAAGCTGCTCTCGGCGATGCGGGCGCGGTTCGGCGGACATGCCGAGGCGACGATCAAGAAGAGCTAACGGAGCGCCCGCGCGATGGACATCAACATGCCGTTGCCGGACCGGCTCGCCGGGACCGAGGGGATGGAGCGGGCGCCGAAAGCGCCGCCCTGCACGCTGGTGATCTTCGGCGCGGGGGATCTGACCCGGCGCTTGCTGATGCCGTCGATCTACAACCTGCAGATGGCCGGGCTGCTGGACGAGCGGTTCGCGATTGTCGCGGTGGACCGCAACCCGATGGACACGGAGGCCTATCGCGCGCGGGTGACGGAGGCGATGGAGAGCTTCGCGGCCAACCGCGCCGTGGAGGGCAAGTCGCTCGACCGCGAGTTGTGGAACTGGGTGTGCGGGCGGATCGAGTATCACGTGGGCGATCTCGAGGACCCCGGCACGTATGAGGCGCTGAAGCCGAAGGTGACGGGCAACGCGATCTTCTACCTGGCGGTGGCGGCGCGGTTCTTCGGGCCGGTGGTGGACCAGCTGGCGCGGGCCGGGCTGACGCGGCAGGAGGACGGGCATTTCCGGCGCGTGGTGGTGGAAAAGCCGTTCGGGCATAATCTGGAGAGTGCCAAGGCGCTGAACGCGCAGATTCTGGCGCAGCTCGAGGAAGAGCAGGTGTTCCGCATCGACCACTTCCTGGGCAAGGAGACGGTGCAGAACATCATGGCGCTGCGCTTCTCCAACGGGATCTTCGAGCCGTTGTGGAACCGGTTCTACATCGAGCACGTGCAGATCACGGCGGCCGAGACGGTGGGGGTCGAGGAGCGGGCGAAGTTCTACGAATCGACCGGGGCGCTGCGGGACATGGTGCCGAACCACATGTTCCAGCTGCTCTCGACGGTGGCGATGGAGCCGCCGACGACGTTCGAGGCCGAAGCGGTGCGGACCGAGAAGACGAAGGTGATCCAGGCGATCAAGCCGATGGACCGGATGCGGTCGGCGCGCGACGTGGTGCGGGGGCAGTATGCGGCCGGGCGGGTCGGCGACGTGGATGTGAGCGGGTACCGGACCGAGCCGGGGGTGGCGCGTGACAGCGTGACCGAGACGTATGTGGCGATGCGGCTGAAGATCGACAATTTCCGCTGGGCGGGGGTGCCGTTCTACATCCGGACCGGCAAGCGCATGTCGACGCGGCGCACGGAGATCGCGATCCATTTCCGGCAGGCGCCGTATGCGATGTTCCGCGACACGCCGGTCAACAAGCTGACGCCGAACATCATGGTGCTGCACATCCAGCCGAGCGAGGGGATCACGCTCAACCTCAGCGCGAAGGTGCCTGGGCCGAAGCTGCAGCTGGGCGGGGTGGCGATGGATTTCCGCTACGCCGACTACTTCAAGACGCCGAGCAGCACGGGCTACGAGACGCTGCTGTACGACGTGATGATGGGTGACGCGACGCTGTTCCAGCGGGCGGACATGGTGGAGGCCGGGTGGGCGGCGGTGCAGCCGATCTTGGACCAGTGGGAGCATCACGGGGCAGAGTCGGAGGTGCAGGCGTATTGGGCCGGGTCGCACGGGCCGTCGGCGGCGGACCGGCTGCTGAACCGCGACGGGCTCAAATGGCTGAAGCTGGACGGCTCGTGACGATCAAACTGGTCGTGTCGGACGTGGACGGCACGATCGTCAGGACGGACAAGTCGGTGGCGGCGTCGACGGTGGCGGCGGCGGGGCGGCTGCGTGAGGCCGGGCTGCCGCTGTCGATCGTGAGTGCGCGGCCGCCGCGGGGGATGGCGTACATCACGGAGGCGCTGGGGCTGACGGGGCCGCTGGCAGGGTTCAACGGCGGGCGGGTGCTGGCGCCGGATGGGACGATCCTGTCGGAGCACGCGGTGCCGGAGACGGCGGCGCGGGAGACGCTGGCCTTCTTTGAAAGCAAGGGGTTGTTCGTGTTCCTGTTCAGCGGGGACGATTGGCTGATCGGTGCGCCGGACGGGCCGCATGTCGCACACGAGGCGCATACGGTGCGGTTCGACCCGGTGGTGGTCGGGAGCTTCGAGCCGTATCTCGGGTCGGTGCTGAAGATGGTGGGGGTGTCGGACGACGCGGGGCTGCTGGCGGCGGCCGAGGCGGAGTTGCAGGAGCGGCTCGGGGACCGGGCCACGGCCAAGCGGTCGCAGACGTATTATCTCGACCTGACGGCGACAGAAGCCAATAAGGGCAACGCGATCCGGCTGCTCGCCGACGGGCAGGGGATCGACGTTTCGCAGATCGCGGTGATCGGCGACATGGAGAATGACGTGCCGATGTTCACGACGGCGGGGTTTTCGGTGGCGATGGGCAATGCGAGCGATGGGGTGAAGGCGCGGGCGTCGGCATCGACGGCGGCGGACAACGATGGGGGCGGGTGGGCCGAGGCGGTCGAGCTGATCCTGGCGCAGCGATGAGCGAAGGGCCGGAGGAGCTGGCCCGGCAGGCGGCCGAGTGGATGGTTGAACGGCTGACGGCGACGCAGGGCGAGGTGGCGGTAGCGCTGTCGGGAGGGTCAACGCCGAAGCTGCTGTATCGCGTGCTGGCGACCGACGAGTTCGCGCGACGGATGCCTTGGGACCGGGTGCATTGGTGTTGGGGCGATGAACGTTTCGTGGCACCAGACGATCCCGCGAGCAATTATCGGATGGCGCGGGAGGCGATGCTGGACCATGTCCCGGTGCCGGCGAGCCATGTTCATCCGATCCCGACGACCGGGATGAGCGCCGCGGCAGCGGCTGAGACGTATGGGCGGACGCTGCTGGCACTGCATGGAGGCGGCAATTTGGCGCGGCCAGTGTTCGAGATCGTGCTGCTGGGGTTGGGGACGAACGGGCATCTCGCGTCGCTGTTTCCCGGGACGGACTCGCTCACCGAGCGGGAGGTTTGGGCGACGGCGGTGACGCCAGCCGGCGAGAAAACGCGGATCACGCTGACCTACCCCGTGCTGGAGAGCTGCCGGCATGCGGCGTTCCTGGTGGCGGGGGCGGATAAGCGGGAGGTGCTGGCGCGAGTGCGGGCGGGGGAGGCGGACCTTCCAGCGTCGCACTACCGGCCACGTGGGCAGTTGCACTGGTTCGTGGACGCGGCGGCGGAGGCGGGCCCGGAGGCATCGTGACGCGGGTCGCGCTGGGGCTGCAGGGCGGCGGGTCGCACGGGGCGTTCACCTGGGGTGTGCTGGACCGGCTGCTCGAGGAGGTCGAGGCGGGGCGGCTGAAGATCGCCGCGATCAGCGGGGCGAGCGCCGGTGCGCTGAACGCGGCGGTGCTGGCGAGCGGGCTGGCGGAGGGCGGGCCGGGGCTCGCGCGCACGCGGCTGGCGGAGCTGTGGCGGGCGATCTCGGACGCGGGTGCGCGGGGCGGCAACGCGCTGTTCTACGGCGAGCCGGGGCCGTTGGGGCTGGGGCTGGCGGGGCTGAACATCGATTGGAACCCGGGCGCCATTGCGCTCCAGGCGCTGGGGCTGGTGGTGTCGCCCTATACCAACCCGTTCTACCGCGACGTGCTCGGCCCGATCGTGGAGCAGGTGCTGCCGGCGGCGCGTCTGGGGCGGCTGAACGGGGCGGGGGCGCCGCGGGTGTTCATCACCGCGACGGATATCGCCACCAACAACCGGGCGAACTTCACGCAGCCCGGCGTCACGGTCGACACGATCCGGGCGTCGGCGTGCCTGCCGAGCGAGTTCCGGGCGGTGC
>Ga0326763_1000858_pt1 | contig 10195 bp, 5 predicted proteins | sample NORPS_P_FD_207671 | JGI IMG/M metagenome (GOLD analysis project Ga0326763, IMG submission 207671) | Hot spring water microbial communities from Norris Geyser Basin, Yellowstone National Park, WY, United States - NOR.PS_P | ecosystem: Environmental > Aquatic > Thermal springs > Unclassified...
CACGGCCCCGAGAGCGTCCGCCGCCGCCAGTCGGCGCAGCGGCTCGGCCTCAAGTAGCAGTGGTGATCCCTCCGGCGGCGCTACACCATCGCTTGCTTCAGACAGTCCCGCGAGCGTGGCAGCGGCGACCTCAGACGTTAGAGCATGGCGCTCCACCATCGATGCCACGAGTGCTTGTAGGGTGGAGCGCGTGCCGCCGCCACTGAGGTCCTGTACGCCGTCATCGCCGCTCGCGGCGACGATGCGGACCGGCACCGCGTCATCGATCTCGACGGGGCTGATCCCGGCTGCGATGATCCTGTCCACCAGCGAAGTGTCCGAACGCGACTTGCAGCCCGTCTCCATCGCAAGCAACACCATCGGCACGGATGCCGGGATGGCAATGCCGTCGGTGCCGCTCTCGACCGCTTCGAGCAGGTCAAGCCGCGCGGCCACCAGCAGCGCGGTCACGTCCATGACGAGCCGCCATTGCGACCATGGGAGATCGTATTCGACCGCAGGCGGCCGGCCGCCGTGGCGGATCAGCCACGGACGCGCGGGGGCTCCGTCGACGCGGTTGGGACCGAGGTGGAGCAGGGCGAATTCCACGGGATCGGTCGGATGGCGCAGGTGGACCGGGATCGCACCGTCAAGGTACATCCTCTCAATCTCGGCCGCTTGCGCCTGCTGCTGCGCGATAGTGTCGGTATCTCCTCAATCGTGAGGATGCGCACGTCCTGCGCCGCCGGGTCATTCGCTCGCGCCTGAACGCGGGTCATGAGGGCAGCTGCCTCGGCATCGAGGCGGAGCCCCATCGCGTCGTGCAGCGCGGCGGCGACGAAGCTGTCTTCGAGGCCGGTGGCGACCGCGCGCTCCAGCAGGCGGCGGGCCAGCGCGGGCTCTTCGGCCCGAGCGGCGCGAGACCACTGCCACGCCTTCCCGCCTTGCAGGATGCCCGCCTCCAACGCCTCGCACACCGCGGGGATCGCCGCGCGCACGTTACCGGTTAAAAAAAGAGCTCGGCGCGGAATAATCGGTCGATCGTCTGGCCGCTACCGGCCACGATATCCGCTTCACGCAGTGCTGCGGGCACGTTGCCGGTCTTAGAAAGCGCGTCGGCGCGGAGCCTCCGCATGTCAGGCGGCAGAGCCTCGCCGAACGCATCCCCGTGAGCCTCAAGCGTCGCAAGTGCGCCGGCGGCGTCGCCTGCGCGGAGCTTGGCGTGGCATGCCAGCCGCACTGCCGTATCTGTGCGGAACACCAGAAGCCGGTCGGCTTTGGGCGCGACCAAGTCCAAGTGCCCGGCGCTTGCTATTGCTTCTGCGAACGGCAGTGCTGCCGGGTCCGGTCGTTCGGGCGCGAGCAGATCGTTCAGCCGTGCCGCGGCGGCCGTCCAATCACCGGTTGACCGCCCATGCATGAGCGCCGCCGTCGTGGGGTCGTGAGTGGTGTCGGGCGGTGCAGCGTCCGGATCAAGGCGAGCGATCCATTCTACGGCTTCGTGCCGAGCATCGCCCGACTGCTTGTCGAGCGACGCGCGCAGCACCGCGGCGGCCGAGGTCTCGCCAGCCCGAGCAAGCAGCATGCCGAGGACGCGCACAGTTCCGACGTCCCCACCCGCCTCGTAGCGTGCACGCAGGGCACGCTCGCTCGGCTCCAGGTCGATGTCGATCCCCCGGAATAGGCACCAAGCGACGACGGTCGGGTCATGATCAGAGAGCGGAAGTAGCGAAGCCGCCTCGTCACGCGCGCGATCGCGGCGGGAGCGGAGTCCGCTTAGGACGGCGAGACGCCAGACGCGATGGTGAATGGCTGTTGGCTCTGTTTCTACGAGCAGGTCGAGGAGCGTTAGCGCCTCCTCCAACATCGCTTGGCTCGGCGCATCCTCGCGGACGAAGGAGGCGTCGAATGCGTTCGGCGCCATGAACCACTCGGGTGGGAGCGCCGGAGAGAGCGCGCAGGCATACCGAGCCATGGCGCCGAGTTGGCGGACTGCGGTCCACTCGGAGGCGACCAGCTCCGCGCGCTTGATGTGTCTCAGTGCTTCCGCACGCCGATCCTCGGCGAGAGCGACGACCGCCTGCACCCGCATCGTCTCAGGATCGTCCACGTCTTGGGCGAGCAGCCGTTCGAGCTCGGCGGCGGCGCCTGCGGTGTCGCCAGCCATCGCCAGCAGCGCGATCCGTAACTGCAACCCTGCGACTGTTGAGACCTTGCCGAGCACCGCCAATGCCTCAGCCGGGCCAGCCCGCTCCAATGCGATGTGGGCTGCGAGCCTCGGCTCGTCTGCGGGGGCGGCGGCTTCCGCTTGGGTCGCCAACCGCTCGGCCTCATGTAGATCACCGTCGCGCACGGCGACCGAGCCCGCCAGCCGCAGGACACGCGCTTGGGCGTTGGCATCGAGCTGCTGCCAGTTCTCCTGGCTCCTTTGCGCTGCCAAGAACGCGCGGACGACATCGGTTCGCCCCGATCTCAGATCACCGAGCGCGCGGTCGGCCGCTTCGACGGCCTGTGCGGAAAGGCGGTGCTGGAGTTCGGCGAGCTGCCGGATCAGTGCCGCCGAGACGAGGCTTGCACCCGGAGTGGTGGCGAGGGCCGGCTCGGCGAGCGGTCCGCACACGCGCATCGCCCATAGGTCGCCAAGGTAGTTGACGGCGATCCCGCGCTGCGGTCGAATCTTTGCGACGAGCGTCGCCGGCCCCCAGAGCTCGTATTCGACACCCAGGGCGGCGAAGCGTGTGCGTTCAGCTGTCACCTGGTCCTGGACTGTGCGACTCGCAGCGTTCTCTGCCGTTGTCGCCAAGACGAAGCGCCGGATGCCCCGGTTGCGCCAGTGCTCCTTCCAATGCTCCAGGAACTCGTCGGACCAGCGACTTAGTTGGCCGGCGGAGGTCGTCTTGTAGCACTTGCATGACGCAACCTCCTCCCCGTCGCCACTCGTTCGCCTGGCGATTACGTCGGCGCCGTAGTCTTCTTGTCCGCGCAGGCCGTATTCGTCGCTGATCGCGATGTTGGGCTCAAGCGCATAGAGGTCGGTGACAAGACGCTGGAAGCGATACTCGCCCATCTCGAATAGCCGCGGCGGCTTCGTTGGATCTACACCGGGTGGTGACAAGGGAGCGGTCATCCCCATCGTGTAGCCATTGCTAGCTTCAGCTTGCGACTGACCACCAACATTGAAAGCCGCGCGCCGACGAGGAGCGCCAGATGGCCATTCAGCAGGTTTTTGGAGCGCCGTTGCAATCGCGCCGTTCATGTCGATCGGGACCATTGCGGCCCGGTTAGCGCGCGGTCAACATACGCGCCAGCAGTCGAGCCGCCGTCCGGCAAAGCGATAGCTGAACGGTGGCCTTACGAGCGCGAGAGCTGCGGCGCGTGACCGTCGAAGCCTCAACCCTTTATGATTGGTTGGTTAGCCGCCTCTCCGCCTCAGCCTCGCTCGCCGCCCACTCACCAAGGCGGATGAATGCTTTGCGGGCGTCCGAAATTGGAGAGCGGCACTCCACCTCGGAATGACCGCTCCTGGGTCTTAGCTGCCTCGCAACCTCTCCAGCAAGCGTCGGCTCCATCAGCGCCGTCACCCCGCAGCGGCCCGTCACCGCTCGGCCCTTGCCTGCCGTCGGCTCACGCTAGGCTCGCGCGCCTCCTTTCGCGGGGGCTTCGAGTAGCCTGAGCAGGCGATCCGCGGTGCGTCGTGGCAGTCGCTGGCGCACGAACTCGCACATTCGGTCATGTGCGGTGCCTCCGAACTCTCGGTAGACGATCTTGGCCGGGATCTTCGGTTGCCGCGGCACATCGCGATGTTTGCCGGGCGGCAGCATGCCCAGCGTCTGCATCTCGCGCAGCAGCTCGGCGCGGTGCTCGGCTTCAGGCTGCTTCGCCGCGTCCCCAAGCGCCTTGAACGCGTCCGGTATACCGCGCTGCATGCTCGGCGGCAGTTCGCGGTCGAGCACGAGCGCGAGCATCATCGACGCGGGAAGCGCGGCGTCGGGGTCGTCTGGATCGGCCGAGCGCTTGCCCGTCCAGTGGTAGAGCAGGCTGTAGGCGGCGTAGCTGATCGCGAAGTCGCGGAGCGCCACCAACGGCCGGTAGGACTCCGCGTCGGCCGCCGACGTCGGCCCGAGAAGCTCGACCGGCTCGGACGGCAGCCCGAAGCGCACGTCGCGTGGATGCGGGTAGACCGCCGGGGGCGGCAGGCCGGCCGCTGCGGCAGCATCGAGCCGTTCTTGGTTCTTGTCGACGATCCTGCGAAATGCCTCGTACTCCTCGATGCGGCTGGCTCGCGCTTCGGCTTCACCCGCCCGCATGTGGTCGAGCAGAAGCTTCGAATGAAGCCGGCTGCCCGCAACGGCCTTCTGCGCGATGCTCTCGAAGATCGCGTCGATCATCGGCATGCGTTCGACATGGCCATCGCGGCGCACGGAGACGGGCCTCAGCCCGGCCCGCAGCACCGCCGCCTTGCTCGGCTCGGACGCTGGATCGACCGCGACCAGCGCCTTGCGGGGCCGCCCGCGCGGATTGCCCGACCGGCCCGGCTGGAAGCGGCTGTGTTTGGGAGGGCGACCATAGCCGACGCCATCGTCGTCGCGATCCGCAGCGCTCATCGGGCCAGCTCCTTCGCGATCGCGCGACGGCGCGGTGCGGCGGGCTCGAGCGCGACGCGCCGCTCGGCGGCGACGTCCTCGAACGCCTGACCCGTTGCGCACAGCACGGCGCGCTTGCCGGTCTGCGTTTCCCAGCGGCGGACGATCGTGTCGCAATAGCCGGGATCGTATTCGATCAGCCGGGCGCGCCGTCCGCACCGCTCCGCAGCGATCAGCGTGGTGCCCGAGCCGCCGAAGCCGTCGAGCACGATGCCGCCGCGCCTCGAGCAGTCGCGCAGCGCATCGGCGACCATCGCAACCGGCTTGACGGTCGGGTGCATCGCGAGCGCCTCGTCGCGCTCGAACGAGAAGCTGTTGACGCCCGCATAGTCCCACACGTTGGTGCGGTAGCGGCCCGTCTGGCCGAGCTCGAAGCTGTTGATGTGCGGTGCGTCGCCGACCTTCCACACGAACACCAGCTCGTGCTTGGATCGGTAGAAGCTGCCCATGCCGCCATTCGTCTTGTTCCAGACGACGAGCTGCTTCAGCTCGCTGAAGACCTCGTCGCCCGCCGCGAGCAGCTCGCGCATGTGGCGCCAGTCCATGCAGACGAATGCGATCGAGCCTGCGCGGCAGACCGACGCCATCGCGCCGAGCGTGTCGGCGAGGAAGCGCGTGAAGGCGGGTGCGCTCATCTCGCCGCTCGCGAACGCGAACTCGCGATGCTGGACTGCGCCCAAGCCCGACACATGGCCGCCGATCGGCACGTTGTAGGGCGGATCGGTGAAAATTAGGTCGGCCGGCTCGCCCGCCATCAGGGTCGCGTAGTCCTCGCGCCGGCGTGCGTCGCCGCAGAGCAGGCGATGGCGCCCGAGCTCCCAGAGGTCGCCGTGCACCGAGACCGCGGGACCCGAGCTGGCTGGCACCAGGTCCTCGGGAGCCGATCGCGCGCTCCTCGATCTGCAATGTCTGTCCCATCCCGAGTCTCCCGTCCTCCTGACTGGGGCGGATGTCAGTGACGGGTGGGGTGCGACGCAAGATGGGGGCGTGGGAAAGTCCGCACCGCTTTACTTGCGCCGATCCAAGTACGGAAATCGCCAGGACTGTGGCTCGACTGAGTTTGCAACGGCGCTGAAACCCCCCTGCAGGAGGGTTGTATTAGGACGGTACTGGCTGGACTTCGCCGCCGATGCACGACGCCGGAAGTCGAACGTAAGTTGTCCTGCCAAGTAAAGGCCGCCCGCGGGACGGCGGCAGAATGAGGGCTGGAGGCGACGAACGGAGTTTGCGCGTGTGATGGCCTGTGGATTGTTTCCTGGCTGACGAACGTCGACGCAAATACGAGGCCTATCGAGCGTGTTGGCTTTGGCTTGCGTGTCTGCGTTGGCACAGCGGTCGGCGCCGCTCGGCGAAGGCGGGACATAGGCCGTGCCTCGAAATCGCTCCGCCCGCGAATCCTACCCGCGCGCGCATGTGCAGGCCCCAAGAGGCACTGCCTTTCTCTTGCTTTCGCGCCCAACCACCCCCGCAAGCTTCCACGGCACTGTCATAAGGCAACAACATCAACAGCTTAGGTAGAACGACGGCACCACGCCCTCGGCGACGGTGCCGTCAAAAATCACGACCGAACAACGGCTTAGGCACCATCAGGTGCCGCGCCTTTTATCTTGCCCTAGCCCTAGCCCCCGTTCTCGCCGCACGAAGTCATCGGAAAGGAGCCTTGCCCTTTAGGAACCTTCTGAACGCGCCACTGCTGTGACAGCGCCTGAACCAAGTGATCAGCAAGCTTATGCGCCTTGGCGGCATTGCGGCCCGCCGTGAAACCGAGCGCGACTTGATTTGAAGGTAAGCCAAGATTTCCGGCTGTGACACCGAGACCATGGTCACCTTCAATGCCCATATTTATTGTGGGCAAGTGATCGAGCTTAACTTGCCCCTTGTCACGCACGTCCTTCAAGTAATCCCTAGTCTCTGCGCTACCGTCTACAAATTTAAGCCCCTCAGAACGAGCCACTTCGCGCATGATCTCGGTGAACTGGGCTTTTCCACTTTCATCGACGAGGCACACTTGAACCGCTAGGAACTCCTCTTGTGCCCGCGAGCATTTAGCTGCGCATAGTGCCATTGCGCTTACTCCAATGACTACTTTCAAACGCCGCGATATAGATGACCGGTTCATAAAACTATATGCCGCAAGCAGTTTGTGCGCCTGCGCCTTGCGAGCCGAAAAAGGCTTCACCTAAAATTACGTTTTCCTCTGAGTGAGCACCCGTTCCCTCTCCCGTTATGACGGTGGTCGATGTTTGACCACCGCTGTTGGGTGTGACCTGTATCGTGACTTTGCCGGGAAAATACCTGTGCCCCGGCAAAGTCGTGTTGATGATCGTGCCCGTGGAGGAATTCACGTATTGGGAGATCGGGTTTCCGCCTGTCAGAACAAGTCGCCCAGTGAATCCTTCACGTGCAGCAGGTGCGCCTGGCGCGCTATGACCCGCCTGCTTGAAGTATCCGAACACAGACGAAGCGGAACATGGGTTTAGGTAGCGCAACACATATCTGTGTCGGGTTGCCGTGACGACGATGTCATCATTTTACGGCGTTCGCGCGATGACGACGACAGTTTGAGGATCGGTAATCTCTCCTAGTATGCCACCAACCGCGTTCGAAAACTTGTCGACGAAGTTCTGGATACCGGTCTGTCCCAGAAACTCCGTGAGCTGCTTCCAGGGGTCGCCAGTGACGGTTACGGTATTCGGATCGTATCGGGATTCGGGTGACGTCCAAGGGTCAACTGGTTTTACGTCCCAGTTAGGACCATGCCGCAAACCATCGGGATCCACCAGGTTGACCGGATCCCCGCCCACATACCCGTACAGGTTCACCCCATCCCCATACCCGATCGGGTCCGGGCTCAGGAACCGTCCCGTCCGCGGGTCGTAGCCCCGCGCGCGCATGTGGGTGATGCCGGTGCCCGGCAGCGCGACGTGGCCGGTGAAGCCGAACAGCCCCAGGTGCGGCGCGCCGCCCTCGTCGCCATATTCGTCATAAAGGTGGATGCGCTCGACTCCGCTCGCCTTGTTCGCCAGCGCGATGATCGATCCGCGCTCGTCCTGGATGAGCGCGCGGTTCTGGCCCGAGGGGCCGTTGCGCCACGCGATCGGCACGCGCTCGTCGCCGCGGTAGACATAGAGGTCGGTGACATTGCCGCTGGCATAGTCGAGCTGCCCGGCGAGCTGGTCGCCGTTCCACACCAGACGCTGCTTCGTCGCGCCCGCGCCCGCCTGGATCGTCGTCAGCCGGTCCAATGCGTCATACTCCAGGCTCACCTGCGGGCTGCCGTCCCTGTAAGCCGTCAGCAGCTTGTTCTCAGCGTCGAAGGTGGTCTGCGTGCCGGGCGCAAGCGTCGTCTGGGTCTGGTCGCCGCGTGCGTCGTAGCTCGTCGGCACCGACGGCGCGTTGATCTGGTTGAGCGCGTTGGCGTTCCAGGCGTAGTCGACCGCGGGCGCGTTGACGACATAGCTGTCGTTCGAGAGCGTGCGGCTGACGATCTGCCCGGCCGGATTGTAGCCGAGGCCGATGGTGACGTCGTTCTGCTGACCCGTCCCGGCGCCCTGGCCGTAGCTGTGGAGGATGGTCGCGAGCCGCTGGTCGGCGCCGTAGCCGTAGGCGGTGACAATCGGCACGCCGTAATATGGCCAATAGCTGATCTGCGTCGGGCGGCCGAGATCGTTCCAGCCGAAGGTGGCGTAAGGATTGCCGTAGCTGTCCGCGACCTGCGACGGCTCGCCGGTCGTCAGCAGCGCGTATTGGAGGTAGATGTCCGGAATGCCCCACGCGACGCGCGTGCGGCGGCCAGCGGCGTCGTAGCCGTTCAGCATCGCGTAGCCCGCGACATTGTCCGAGACGAGATTGCCGAGCGCGTCATAGCCGAGGCTGACATTATAGCTGCCGCCGGTCGCGCTGACGAGGCGCCCGAGCTGGTCATAGCCGTAGGCGTTGTTGAGCCCGGCGCCCGAGCGGCTCGTCCGGCGGCCCGCGTCGTCATAGCCGAGATTGACCGTCTGCCCGTCGCGCAGCTTGGCTTGCGTCACCAGCCCGCCCGGGTCGTAGCTCAGCACCTCGGTCGAGCCGTCGGCATAGCGCGTCGTCTGCGCCCGGTCGAAGCCGTCATAGGCAAAGGTCGTCGCGCGGCTCTCGCCGTCGGTCAGGCTCGCGAGCCTGCCGTTCGGCGTATAGCTGTAGCTCGTCGTGCTCGCGTCCGCGGTGCCCGACGCCTCGGTGGTCGACGCGAGCCGCCCGTCGCTGGTGCGGTAGCTGTTGGTGGTGGTTCGGTTCGGGCCTTCGCCTGCGCCCATCACGACCGTCGCGCTCGTCTGCCGGCCGGCGGCGTCATAGCCATATTGCATGCTCGAAATCGTGACGCCGCCAGCGCCCGTGCTTTGGGCGGAAATCCGCCGCCCTCCGGCGTCATAGCCGTAGACCGTGGTCTGCAGTGCCGCAAAGCTCTGCGCGGCCTGATCGCCCTGGTTCGTGGTCGTACCGATCTGCACCGAGTCGACGAGACCGTCCGCGCGATAGACGGTGTTCTGCGCCCGGTTCCGCAGCGGCCCACCACCGTCAGGATCGGGCCCGACGACCGCGACGACGCGGCGCAGCGCATCGTAATAATAGCGCGTGGCCATCCCGGCCACCGGACCTGAGACGGTGTCTACATCGCTCGCGGCGGTGTAGCTGTAGGTGACGGTCGAAGAGACGCCCGGACCGGAGGTGGTGACGGACGTTGGCAGCGGATTGCCGGAGCCCGCATAGCCGATCGTGGTCGTGACCGCATCGCAGCTGCCCGCATTCTGGCAGCGCGTGATCGAGGACGGCATCCGGATCGTGCCGCCACCGGGCGCCGCGACGTCGGTGTAGCTGTAGGTGACCGTCGACTGTCCAGGCGGGCTGACGCTCGTCACCAGCCCGCTCGCGGAATCGTAGCTGTAGCTCGTCACCTTGCCGCGCGCGTCGATGGTGGTCGTCGGCTTGTTGCAGGTCAGAGCGTTCGAGCAATCGGACGGGTAGGTTGCCGAGGTCGTGATGGTCGAGCTGCCGTCCTTAGCGGTCATCATCGTCTGCAGGACGTTGCCGCGCCCGTCGTAGCTGTAGCTGACGCCATTGCCCTCCGGCATGGTGACCGATTGCATACGCCCGAAGCTGTCGTAGGTCCGCGATGTCGTCTTGCCGTCGATCGTGTCGCTGACCACTTGGCCGATCGTCTGGTCGGTGACGGTGGTGCGGACGACTCCGGTGGGATCGGTGCTCGTCGTCGTGAACAGGTTTCCGGACTGCGCGTAGCTGTAGGTCCACGTGCCCGAAGGGTACTGAACGCTGCTCACGCGGCCGTTGCCGTCGTACGCGATCGCGAGATTGTCGACCGCGCTTCCGGGCAGGCGAACATTCGTCAGAAAGCCCGACGTGAAGGTATAGCTGCTCGCCTGACCCTTTGGATCGATGACTGTTGTGATGATCTGCCCCCCGCTGAGTGGCCCAGAGACTATGATAGTCTGGACCACGAAAGGGACGACAGATGCCATTCAAGAAGCACGAGCCGGAAGAGATCATCGGCAAGCTGCGTGAGGTTGAGATCGTGT
>Ga0326763_1000860_pt1 | contig 10182 bp, 10 predicted proteins | sample NORPS_P_FD_207671 | JGI IMG/M metagenome (GOLD analysis project Ga0326763, IMG submission 207671) | Hot spring water microbial communities from Norris Geyser Basin, Yellowstone National Park, WY, United States - NOR.PS_P | ecosystem: Environmental > Aquatic > Thermal springs > Unclassified...
AGGGGGTGGAGGCGGACCACCTGCCGCACACGCAGCCGCCCGCGGGCAGCTTTTTCCGCGGGCAGCCGCCCGCGGATGGCGCTGGGCGCTACCCCGGCGCGGCGCTGGCCGACGAGTTGCTGCGCCTGATCGAGCTGCACGACGCCTCCACCATCGCCGCGGTGATCGTCGAGCCGTTTTCGGGCTCGGCCGGGGTGGTGGTGCCGCCGCAGGGCTATCTGCAGCGCCTGCGCGAGATTTGCACCGCGCACGACATCCTGCTCATCTTCGATGAGGTCATCACCGGCTTTGGCCGCTGCGGCGCTTGGACCGGCGCCGAGGCCTTCGGCGTCACGCCCGATATCCTCAACTTCGCCAAGCAGGTTACCAACGGCGTGCAGCCGCTGGGCGGCGTGGTGGTGCGGCAAGACATTTACGACACGTTCATGGCCGCGGGTGGGCCCGAGTACGCGCTCGAATTTCCGCACGGATACACCTATTCGGCGCACCCGGTGGCGTGCGCGGCCGGCTTGGCGTCGCTGCACCGGCTCGAGCGCGACGAGGCACTGGCACGGGTGCGGCCGCTGCCTGGCGCCCGGTTTTATCGGGCACCCCCTCAGCGCTTGGTCAGCTTGAAGACGGCCGTGCTGGCCAACAGGTTGGGCAGGGTGCGCACCACCCGCCCGTCTTCCAGGCCGAAGGCGTCCTCGAGGTGCAGGCCCAGGCGGCGTGCCAACACCTCGAAGTCGGCAAAGGTGCCGACGCGAATGTTGGGTGTGTCATACCACTCGTAGGGCAGGCGCTTGGTCACCGGCATGCGCCCGGCCAGCACGCGCAACCGGTTGGGCCAGTGCGCAAAGTTGGGGAAGGCCACGATCGCGCTGCGCCCCACGCGCGCGGTTTCGCGCAGCATGGTCTCGACATTGCGCAGGTGCGGCAGCGTGTCGATCTGCAGCACCACGTCGAAGCTGTCGTCGGCGAACGTCGACAGCCCTTCTTCCAGGTTGAACTGCAGCACATCCAGCCCGCGCTTGAGACAGGCCAGCACGTGTGCATCGTCGATTTCGATGCCGTAGCCCGTGCAGCCGCGCGTCTCGCGCAAATGGGCCAACAGCGCGCCGTCGCCGCAGCCGAGGTCGAGCACGCGCGCGCCCGTGGGCACCAGGCTGGCGATGAGGTCTTGGGTCAGTCGATCGCTCATGGCTCAGGCTCCCGCGGCGGCACGGCGACTGTCCACGCGGTGCTGAAAATACGCCCGCACGGCGGCGTGGTAGCGCGCGTCATCCAGCAAAAAGGCGTCGTGCCCGTGCGGCGCGTCGATTTCGGCGTAGCTGACCGGTCGCCGATTGTCCAGCAGCGCCTTGACGATCTCGCGGCTGCGCGCGGGAGAAAAGCGCCAGTCGGTACTGAACGACACCAGCAAAAAGTCGGCCCGCGCGCGCGCCAGTGCCGCGCTCAGGTCGCCGTCGAAGTCGCGTGCCGGGTCGAAGTAGTCCAGCGCGCGCGTGATCAGCAAATAGGTATTGGCGTCGAAATATTCGCTGAACTTGTCGCCCTGGTAGCGCAGGTAGCTTTCGATCTCGAACTCCACTTCCTGCGTGGTGTAGCGGTAGGCCAGCCGCTGCGCCGCCTCCACGTCACCCGTGCGCAGCGCATCGGCCAGCGGGCGCAGGCGGCGGCCGAACTTCTCGTTCATGACGTCGTCGCTGAGGTACGTGATGTGCCCGATCATGCGCGCGATGCGCAGGCCGCGCCGCGGTTTGGTGCCGTGGCGCAGGTAGTGACCGCCGTGGAAATCGGGGTCGGTGACGATGGCGCGCCGCGCCACCTCGTTGAAAGCGATGTTTTCGGCCGTCAGGTTGGGGGCGCTGGCGACGATGATGGCATGGCGCACCCGCTCCGGGTATTGCAGCGTCCACGACAGCGCCTGCATGCCGCCCAGGCTGCCACCCATGACCGCCGCCAGCCGCTCGATGCCCAGCGCGTCCAGCAGCCGTGCCTGGGCGTCGACCCAGTCCTCCACCGTGACGACGGGAAAGTCGGCTCCCCACGGCTGCCCCGTGGCAGGGTTGACGTGCGTGGGTCCGGTGGAGCCGAAGCACGAGCCGATGTTGTTGACCCCGATGACGAAAAACCGCTGCGTGTCCACCGGCTTGCCCGGCCCCACCATGTTGTGCCACCAGCCCTCGCTCTTTGGGATGGGTTGTCCGTGCTCGTCGGCGTACAGGCCGGCCACGTGGTGGCTGGCGTTGAGCGCGTGGCAGATCAGCACCGCGTTGTCGCGGTCTGGCGACAGGGTGCCGTAGGTCTCGTAGGCGAGCTCGAATGACGGCAGCACCGCGCCGCTGCGCAGCGCGAGCGGTTCGGTAAACGTGTGGCGTTGGGGGGTGACGATCACGGTCTGGATTCCGGTTGCCGCGCCGTGATCGAGGGCTTGCGGGCCCGGCGCGGCGGCCGGACCTTCCTCTTTAGCGGTATTTGTTACGCGCCCGCAAGCGGGACTCAAATCGGCGCTGGGCGCAGTATAGCGGCAACCTTGGGTTGCCGTGCGTGGTCGAGGTGTTGTTTCTGGCGCAGCACGGCCGGGCGGGGGCACCACCGATCGTCGAAAACCTGCCCCAAAACCCTTGACACAGCGCATAATGGGGGTGGCGAGTGTCCGCGACGCTCGCCAGTCGGGTGATCGGTTGGTTTCGCGTGCTGCAGTCGTCTTGTGTGCCGTCGGGGCTCCGTCGCTTCTCTTTTTCTCTCAGTGTGTTCTCAGGAGTCCTTCAAATGGGCAACAAGTTGTACGTTGGCAATCTTCCGTATTCCGTGCGCGACGGCGATCTCGAACAAGCCTTCAGCCAGTACGGGCAGGTGGCCAGCGCCAAGGTCATGATGGAGCGTGACACCGGTCGCTCCAAGGGGTTTGGTTTCGTCGAAATGGGCAGCGATGCCGAGGCGCAAGCCGCCATCTCTGGCATGAACGGGCAGTCCATGGGCGGTCGCAACCTTGTCGTCAACGAAGCGCGCCCGATGGAAGCGCGTCCCCCGCGTAGCGGCGGCTTCGGCGGTGGCCGCCGGGATGGGGGCAGCTACGGCGGTGGCGATGGCCAGTTCCGCAGCCCCTACGGTGGCCCGCGCCGCCGAGACGATCGCGGCGGCTACTGACCGCTGCTGCCAGTGCGCGCCGCCAGCGTGGCGCGCACCTGGCCGTCCAGCTCGGCCACGCCGGCGCGCTCGTCGTAGCGCAGCCGGTTGCCCCGCAGGACGTCGGTGCCGCGCGCAATGCTTCGTGTGACGCGCACCGGTTGATCGGATTCCAGCAGCCGTTGCTGGGTATGCCACGTCAGCGTCTGGCCCTCCAGGGTCAGGCGCGGCGTGGCATTTCGTGTGGCGCCCGTGCCCACGGGATCGCGCCACGGTTCGCGCACCACACGCACGTCTCCCTGCAAAAAATAGCGGGTGCGGTCGTTGTCGGTTTGCAGCGTGTGGGCACTGGCGTGCAGCCGGGTGCCTTCCTCGCGTGACAGCCGCTCCAGTTGCGCCTGCTCGACCGTGAGCGTCTGTGCGGCAGGGACGTGTTCCAACGTGGTGCCGCGCAGCACCGTCTCCAGCACGCCGTCGGCGGTGTAGCGGCGCAAGGTGAAGTGTTCCAAGCGGTAATCGGGCTGGTCAGCCGCCAGTGGCGCCTCTCCCTGGGCAGTCGGTGGCGGCAATTGCCGCACCACGCCATAGGTGATCACGGCCAGCGCACCCATCAACGCGACGGGCAGGTACAGCGAAAGGCGATCCCAGACGCCATGCCAACGCGGGGCCTTTAGCAAGGGCGATGCCGACCGTGGGGTCATGGCAGGATTTCGGCCAACAAGCTTGCGTAGTGGCCCGTGGCCACCAGCAGCAGGTCGCAAAATTCGCGCGCGGCCCCGTACCCAGCAGCAGCCTGGGTCACGTGGTGCACGCGCGCACGCACCTCCGCGTGCGCCGTGGGGGGCGCGGCGGCGAAGGCACAGCGTGTAAGTACCGGCAAATCGGGCCAGTCGTCGCCAATGGCGGCCGCTTGCGACCAGGTCAGCCCCAGTTCCTCCAATATCGCTTGTGCCGCGGGTCCTTTGTCTTCGGTGCCGTAGCGCACGTGGCGCACGCCCAGCGCGTCCAGCCGCTTGCGCAAGGCGGGCGAGTCGCGACCGGTGACGACGGCAGGCTCGATGCCGGCGCGGCGCAGCAGCTTCAGACCGTGGCCATCCAGACTGGAGAAGCGTTTGAGCACCTCACCCTCGGCGCCGTAGTACAGACCGCCGTCGGTCAGTACGCCGTCGACGTCGAAAAACGCCACCCGCACGTCCTGCGCTCGCAGCAGTCTCTCGGGTGCAAAGGTCAGCACCGGTCGTTTCATCAGATCACCTTGGCACGCATCAGGTCGTGGTGGTTCAAGGCGCCCACCAGTCGTCCTGCCTCGTCGACCACCAGCACGCTGGTGATGCGGTGGGTTTCCATCAGCTCGGCCGCTTCCACGGCCAGCATCTGCGGCCGTACGGTGCGCGGCTGCGGGTGCATGACGTCACCCACCCGCAGGCTGCGCAGGTCGGCGCCCTCGCGCCGCTCGATCAGGCGGCGCAGGTCACCGTCGGTGAAGATGCCGATCGCCACGCCATGCTCGTCCACGACGGCGGTCGCGCCCAGCCCGCCCGCGCTCATCGCGCGCATGGTCTCGATCAGGGTGGCGCTGGGCGGCACGCGCGGTGTCGCCTCCAGCGGCCGCATGACGTCGCGCACCAGCGTCAGCAGGCGGCGCCCGAGCGCGCCGCCCGGGTGCGAGCGGGCAAAGTCGTCCGGCTGAAACCCGCGCGCGCTCAGCAACGCCACGGCCAGCGCGTCGCCCATGGCCAATTGCGCCGTGGTGCTGGCGGTGGGGGCCAGGTTGTGCGGGCAGGCCTCGCGTGCCACGCCCGTGTCCAGGATGACGTCTGCGTGCCGTCCCAGGCTGGAGTCGACCCGTCCGGTCATGGCCACCAGCGGCACGCCCATGCGCTTGATCAACGGCAAAATGGCCGTGAGCTCGTCACTCTCGCCGGAGTTGCTGATGGCCAGCACGGCGTCGGCGGGCGTGATCATGCCCAGGTCGCCGTGGCTGGCCTCGGCCGGGTGCACGAACACGGCGGGCGTTCCCGTCGACGCCAGTGTCGCCGCGATCTTGCGCCCTACATGGCCGCTCTTGCCCATGCCAGTGACGACCACGCGCCCACGACAACGCAGCAGCGTGGTCACGGCCTGCACGAAGCGCCCGTCCAGCCGCGCGGCCATGGCTTGCAGGCCGTCGATTTCGATTTGTAGCGCTGCGCGCGCCAGTGCCAGCAGCCCAGCGCTGTCGGGCACGCCAGGGGCGGTCGTCTCTTGGGCGGTCATGCCCACCATTATCCGGCAACGCCCACACCCGCCGCGCCCTTAAAATCAGTGGATGAACGCGTTCGACTTGACCCTGCTGTACCTGCTGGCTGCCGTGCTGGGGGTAGTGGCGTGTCAGCTGCTGCGCTTGCCCGCCATTCTCGGCTACCTGGTCGTGGGGGTGATCATCGGGCCGCACGCGCTGGCGCTGGCGCACAACACCGCGGACCTGCGCTATCTGGCTGAGTTCGGCGTGGTGTTTCTGATGTTTGCCATCGGGCTGGAATTCAGCTTTCCCAAGCTGCGCGCGATGAAGCGCTTCGTCTTCGGGCTGGGCACGGCGCAGGTGGTGCTGACGGTGGTATTGACCGCCGGCGCGTCGTTGGCACTGGGCTGGCTGTTGGGCGACTGGTGGGCGTTCGAATGGCAGACGGCGCTCGCCATGGGGGGCGCCATGGCCATGAGCAGCACGGCCATCGTCGCCAAGCTCATGGCCGACCGGCTCGAGCTGGAGTCCGAGCACGGCCGTCGCGTGATCGGTATCTTGCTGTTTCAAGACCTGGCGGTGGTGCCGCTGCTGGTGCTCATCCCGGCGCTGGCCGCACCCAGCGAAGACCTGGCGGGCGCGCTGCTGATCGCACTGGCCAAGGCGGCCGCCCTGTTGGCCCTGCTGCTGGCCGGCGGGCAGCGCCTGATGCGCTGGTGGCTGACGCTGGTGGCGCGCCGCAAGAGCCAAGAGCTGTTCATGCTCAACTTGCTGCTGATCACGCTGGGCATGGCCTGGCTGACCGAGCATGCCGGGCTGTCGCCGGCGCTGGGCGCGTTCGTGGCGGGCATGCTGATCGCGGAGACCGAATACCGCCACCAGGTCGAATCCGACATCCGCCCTTTCCACGACGTGCTGCTAGGGCTGTTTTTCATCACCATCGGCATGACGCTGGACTGGCGCATCGTCGTCGAGCGCTGGCCGCTGGTGCTGTTGCTGCTGAGCCTGTTGTTGGTCTCCAAGCTCGGGCTCATCACTTTGCTGACGCACGCGTTTGGCGCCCCGGCGGGCACCGCGCTGCGCGTGGGTCTGTATTTGATGCAGGCGGGCGAGTTCGGCCTGGTGCTGCTGCAGTTGGCCAACCAAAACGGGCTCATTCCGCCAGCGCTGTTCAACCCCATGCTGGCGTCGATGGTCATCTCGATGCTGCTGACGCCGTTCATTATCGAGCACAGCAACGCCATCGTCGGCCGTCTGGTGGGCAGCGACTGGCTGATGCAGTCGGTGCAAATGACGCAGATCGCTCGCAAAGCCATCTCGGCAGACCAGCACGTCATCATCTGCGGCTACGGGCGCTGCGGGCAAAACCTGGCGCGGCTGCTGGAGCAGGAGCGCATCCCCTACATGGCGCTGGACCTGGACCCGGACCGCGTGCGCCAGGCGGCAGCCGCCGGCCACTCGGTGGTGTTTGGCGACGCCGCGCGGCTGGAAGCGCTCATGGCTGCTGGGCTGGCGCGTGCCAGCGCGGTGGTCGTGACCCATCTGGACACGCCCAGCGCGCTCAAGGTGCTGCACCACGTGCGCGAACACGCCCCGGCGGTGCCGGTGGTGGTGCGCACCGTGGACGACGCCGATCTGGCCCGCCTGCGTGCCGCGGGTGCCACTGAAGTGGTGCCCGAGGCGTTGGAGGCCAGCCTGATGCTGGCCAGCCATGCACTGGCGCTGGTGGGCGTGCCGCTGCGGCGCGTGGTGCGGCTGGTGCAGGAGCAACGCGCCGCGCGCTACGACCTGTTGCGCGGTTACTTTCACGGCGGCGACGACGACGAGACCGAGGACGAGCGCCAGCAAGCACGCCTGCGTACCGTGGTGCTGCCCGCGGGCGGCCCCACCATCGGGCGCGCGCTAGGCGACTTGGGGCTACACGCCATGGGCGTGACCGTGGTGAGCGTACGCCGTGCCGACGGCCGCCGCGTCGCGCCGGACGACGGCCTGCGCCTGCAGGGCGGCGACGCCATCGTGCTGTACGGGCCGCCCGAGCCGCTGACGCTGGCCGAAGCCAAGCTACTGGCGGGATAATCGCGCTGCCATGGATACCTCCGCCTACCTCAAAGCCCACATCCGCACCGTCCCCGACTGGCCGGCGCCCGGCGTGCAGTTTCGCGACATCACGCCGCTGCTGCAGGATCCCAAAGTCTTTCGCGTGCTCATCGACACCTTCGTGCACCGCTATATGGACCGGCACCTGCGCCCCGACGTGGTGGCCGGGCTCGATGCGCGTGGCTTCATCATCGGCTCGGTGCTGGCCTACGAGCTGGGCGTGGGCTTCGTGCCCATCCGAAAAAAAGGCAAGCTGCCCTTCACCACCGTCGAAGAAACGTACGAGCTGGAGTACGGCAGCGCCACCGTCGAGCTGCACACCGACGCCGTGCGCGCGGGCGACCGGGTGCTGCTGATCGACGACCTGATCGCCACCGGCGGCACCATGATGGCAGGCAAAAAACTGCTCGAGAAACTCGGTGCCACCGTGATGGAGGGTGCGGCCATCGTCGCTCTGCCCGAGCTGGGCGGCCTCGAGCGCCTGCAGGCTGCCGGACTGCCGCTGTTCACGCTAGTCAGCTTCGAGGGGCACTGAACCGCGCTCACGCCCCGCTGTGCTGCCCATCGGGCCGGCGCGCGGCGGGCAGGGCGTGGTGGTGAGGGTGGCATGGGTGGTGGACGATGGACGGTTCGTACGCGAACGGGTGGGCCCGGGGCATGCGCCCGTGGGGCATGGTGTCGGCTTTTCGGGTGTTTGCACCACGTGGTGTGCCTCTGCGTTTTTCCGATGGCCAAACAGGGCATTTTTGGCCGATACTGTACGCCTGCCATCCTTTTTCCGGGACGGGTCACGGGCGTGTGCGCGGCGCGCCCGGGCGGGCCGTCTCCCCGTCCGTGAGGAGTCCTCATGTCCACTGTCGCCACTCCGACTGCTGCCGGTGTCGATGCGTCGGCACGCACCCATGCCGAGTTTCTGACCTTCCGCTTGGGGGCGGAAGAGTACGGTATCGACATTCTGCGTGTGCAGGAAATCCGTTCCTTCGAGCCACCCACCCGCATCGCTAACGCCCCCTCGCACATCCTGGGTGTGGTCAATCTGCGCGGCGTCATCGTGCCGGTGGTCGATCTGCGCATCAAGCTCGGCTGCGAGCGGGTCGACTACAACAACCTCACCGTGGTCATCGTGCTCAACGTCAAGGGGCGCGTGGTCGGCGTGGTGGTCGATTCCGTCTCTGACGTCATCGAGCTGGCGCGCGAGCAAATCCGTGCGGCTCCCGAGATGGCGTCGAGCACCGTGGACACCGCCTTCATCACCGGCATTGCCACCGTCAACGAGCGCATGCTCATCGTCATGGACATCGAGGCGCTGGTCACGCACCCCGACATGGGGCTGACCGACGCCTGACATCGGCCCGTCGTCGCCGTTTTCCCGCGGATCTCTCATGCTCGACTTTTTGCAATACTTCATGCGGGCGCGGCGGGTGCGCACCCGGATGTTGGGCGCGATCGGCGTGGTACTCGCGCTGCTGCTGGGCATGGCCGCGTTGGGTGTATGGGCGGTGCACCACATGCAAATCGCCCAGCACGAGGCGCTAACCCTGGCTTGGACGGTGGCTGCGCAAAACGCGCAAGACGCCAACGAGGCGTTTGCGCAACAGATGATTCAGCTCACCGACCACGGCGAGCTCATCCGCCGCCAGGCGCTGTGGGCCGTGGGCATCGCGCTGGGGGTGTCACTGCTCATCGTCGTGCCCACCACGCTGGCCAACCTGCGCAGCATCGTGCAACCGGTGCAGCAGGCCGAAGCGCTGGCGGTGGCGATCGCCCGCGGTGACCTGGCCGCCCGCACCGACACCACTGTCACCGACGAGCAGGCGCAACTGCTGCGCAGCCTGCACGACATGCAGGACGCCCTGGCCCGCACGGTGGGCGCGGTGCGCGACACCGCGCAGCGCATCCAGCACACCAGCGATGGCGTGGCCAGCGGCAGTGCCGACCTGCGCCAGCGCACGCAGGACACCGCCGGACACCTGCAACAAACTGCCGCCAGCCTCGAAGAAATCACCGCGGCGGTGCAGTCGTCCAACGACGCCGCGCGCGCCGCCATCGAGCCGGCCCGGCGCAACGCCGAAGTAGCCGATTGCGGCGGCAAGGAAGTGCAAAACGTCGTGGCCACCATGGACGCCATCCAGGCCGCCAGCCAGCGCATCCACGACATCACCACCGTCATCGACAGCATCGCGTTTCAGACCAACATCCTCGCGCTCAACGCGGCGGTGGAAGCCGCGCGAGCGGGCGAGGCCGGGCGTGGTTTTGCCGTCGTGGCGGGCGAGGTGCGGGCGCTGGCCCAGCGTTCGGGTCAGGCCGCGCGCGAGATCAAGGCGCTCCTTGGTGACAGCACCGAAAAGGTTGCCGCTGGCACCCAGCTCGTCCATCAGGCGGGGGCCACGCTGCGCGACATCGTCGCGCACGCCGAGCAGGTATCGACGTTCGTGCGCGACATCACGCACGCCACGCAGGAGCAGACCCAGGCACTGGTACAGGTCAACGACGCCATCGTGCAGCTCGACGGCATGGCGCAGCAAAACGCCCAGCTGGTGGGCGATAGCGCCCAGGCGGCACAGCGCCTGCGTGAGCAGGCGCACCGGCTGCGCGAGATGGTGTCGGGTTTTCGTCTGGCGGGCGACGCTGCGGGCGAGCACCCGCCGTTGCAGCCGGCCGCCGTGCGCGGACAGGGTGACCCGAGCAGCTATCAGGGGCCGGAGCGGCGCCGCCGCCTTGCGTTCGATTTACCCACCCACTGAAAACCCATC
>Ga0326763_1000861_pt1 | contig 10179 bp, 11 predicted proteins | sample NORPS_P_FD_207671 | JGI IMG/M metagenome (GOLD analysis project Ga0326763, IMG submission 207671) | Hot spring water microbial communities from Norris Geyser Basin, Yellowstone National Park, WY, United States - NOR.PS_P | ecosystem: Environmental > Aquatic > Thermal springs > Unclassified...
CGTCGCGCTCTACGGCCGCCCGAAGCGCTGGGCCATGACGGAGCGCGGCCGCACCAAGCTGACCCGCAGCGACAACCACCTCACCATCGGCGCCTCCGCCCTCCATTGGGACGGCACCTCGCTCACCATCTGGATCGAGGAGGTCACCGCCCCGGTGCCGTCTCGCCTCTCCGGCGTGGTGACGGTCACTCCCCGCGCTCTGACCCGGCGCAGCTTCACGCTCGATGCCGGCGGCCGGCACCGATGGTCCCCGATTGCGCCGTCCGCCACCGTCACGGTGGCGATGGAGCGGCCCGGCCTGTCCTGGAGCGGCACCGGCTATCTCGACAGCAACGAGGGCGACCGGCCGCTCGAGCGGGACTTTTCGGAATGGGATTGGTGCCGGGCGCCCACCAAAGACGGCACGATAATCTTGTACAATGCCGTCCGCCGGGTCGGCGGCCGGCAGGATTTGGCCTTGCGGATCGACGCCGCCGGCGCGGTGGAGCCATTCGCCCCGCCGCCGCCTGCCCGCTTGCCCCGCACGCTCTGGGGCCTGCACCCCCAAACACGCTGCGATGCCAACGCCCACCCGATCGTCCGCCAGCGTCTCGAGGACGCCCCGTTCTACGCCCGCTCCGTGATCGAGACCCGGCTCGGGGGCGAACGCCTGCAGGCGGTGCACGAAAGCCTCGTCATGGACCGTTTCACCGCGCCATGGGTCCAGGCGATGCTGCCCTTCCGCATCCCGCGCGCGCGATGAAGGAGCGGCGGCCCATCGGCTACGGGCTCATGCTGATGAGCTTCGGTTCCGGCTGCATGGACATCCTCAGCTACCGCTTCCTGGGCGAGGTGTTCCCATCGGCGATGACCGGCAACGTCGCCTTCATGGGCCTCAGCCTCGGCCAAGGCGACCTATCGGCGGCGTCCCGCAACGCCTCCGCCTTCGCCAGCTTCTTCGGCGGCCTGCTGATCGGCGGCGTGCTGCTGCGGGGGACGCCCGGGCGCTGGCGCTTCGTGCTGACCCTCGCGCTGCAATCCGCCGCCCTCCTCGCCTTCGTGCTGCTCTGGGGCCGGCACGCCGATCCTGCCTGGCGATACGGCCTGATCGGGTTGGCCGCGGTCGCCATGGGCTTGCAGAGCGCGGTCGCACACCGCATCGGCCTGAGCGGGGTGTCGACCACTTATTTCACGGGAACGCTGACGAACATCGCCTTCGGGTTGGTTGCGCCCGCGGCGCTCGATCGGTCGAAGCATCCGGCGCTGCGGCGCGTCGGGTGGCCGTTGCTGGCCTTTCTCTCTTACCTGGGCGGCGCTGCCACCGGCGGCTGGTACATCGCCGGCCGTAACTTGCCCGACCTACCGGTCGGTCTGCCCGCGCTTCCCCTGGCCGCCACCGTCATCCTGGCGATCATCATCATCGCCGCGGCCCCGGCCCGCGAGTCGGCCGTGGCCTGACGGGGCGCCGCCCTCCGCTTCCTTGGCCCGGCGAATGGCGCGGCGGACGGAGATCAGCTCGGCGATGGCCAGCGCGAGGCCGAGCCCGAGGAAGATCAGGAACTCGTATTTGATCACCGGCTCAGAGCCGGCGGGCTTGCCGGGCGTCCAACTCGCCGAACAGCGTCACGAGCCAAACCACGCGCTCCTCGAAACCCGCGCGCCGGGCCCGTGGCGCCGCCGCCGAGGCGGCCAGCACGAGGTCTGCCGTGGCGGCCAGCGGCGGCTCCGCCACCGGCGCGAGCCGGCTCGCCGCCGCCGCGAGGCTCTGGCCCGCCAGCTGCAGCTTGCGCCGCCGCGGCACCCGCGCGCGGGTGGTCACGGAGTCGCAACCGTTGCGGATGACTTGGTGCCCGATCGCAGCATAAAGGTGTCGCGCGGCAAAGATCCCCGGCCGGCAAGCCAGCGGCAGCGCCGCGATCCCGCTATCAGCCCGGCGATACAGAGTCTCGGCCGCCCCGAGCAGCCGGCCGATGACGTTGGCCAGCGCCGGCGAGGGTTCCGGGCGCGCCACGAACCGGTCGGGCGCAAGCCCGGCTCCCCGCATCCACGCGAGCGGCAGGTAGAGCCGGCCCGCCCGGGCATCCTCGCCCACGTCGCGGGCAATGTTGGTGAGCTGCATGGCAACCCCGAGGTCGCAGGCGCGGGCGAGTGCCACCGGGTCGCGCACCCCCATCAGAACCGCCATCATCGCGCCCACCGTGCCGGCGACCCGGGCCGCGTAGTGCTCGAGCGCGGCGAGATCGTCGTAGCGGCGTCCCTCCGCGTCCCAGGCAAACCCCTCGAGCAAACGGTCCAGCAACAGCCGCGGCAGCCGATGGGTGGCGACCGCGGAAGCGAGCGCGCGATCCTCCGGGCGGTCCGCCGGACGGTCCGCGTAGATCCCGTCGAGCCTCTGGTGCAGCCCGGCGAGCGCCACCGGCGGGTCACCATTATCGATCAGGTCGTCGGCGATCCGGCAGAACGCATAGAGCGCCGTCGCCGGATGGCGCACGCGCGCGGGCAGCAGGAGCGAGGCCGCGAAAAAGCTCCGCGACCCCCCGTTGAGCATGGCGCGGCAGGCGGCCAGATCGCTACTCCGCATGGGCACGCCTCCATTCCGTGGCCGCCGCAACGGGCGGAATCAGCCGGTCCAGCACCTTGGCCGAGCACAGAACGCCCGGCAGCCCGGCGCCGGGATGCGTGCCCGCGCCCACCAAATAGAGGTTCCGCACATCCTCGCTCCGATTGTGCGGCCGGAACCAGGCGCTCTGCGTCAGCAGCGGCTCCATCGCGAAAGCCGCGCCCGCATGGGACAGCAGCCGCGTCTCGAAGTCGCCAGGCGTCATCATCTTCGAACTGACGATCGCCTCACCGAGGCCCGGCAGCACCGTGCGCTCGAGCTCCGCCTGGATCGACGCGCGGTAGGGCTCGGCTTGCTGCGCCCAATCGGTGCCGCTCTGCAGGTTCGGCACCGGCGACAACACATAGAACGCGTCGCATCCCGGCGGCGCGAGGCTCGGGTCCGTGGCCGTCGGGCGATGCAGGTACAGGCTAAAATCCGCGGCTAGCCGTTGCTTCTTGAAGATGTCGTCGAGCAACCCGCGATACCGCGGACCCAGCAGGATGGTGTGGTGCTGCACGTCGCCCCATTGCCGGTTCGTGCCGAAATACCAGACGAACAGCCCCATGGAATGGTGCGCCCGCTCGATCTTGCGGTCGGTCCAGCGCCGCCGGTGCGCAGGGGCGATCAGGCGGCGATAGGTGAACGACGCGTCCGCGTTAGAAACCACGAGGTCGGCCCGGATCGTCTCGCCGTCCGCCAGCCGGACTCCGGTGGCCGCCCCCTGCTCGACGGTGATCTCAGCCACCTCCGCGTCGCACCGCAGCGTGTTGCCCTGGCCGCGGATCAATCCGGCCATGCCGCGCACGAGTTGGCCGGTCCCGCCCATCGCGAAATGCACGCCGCCCTTGCGCTCGAGCCAGGCGATCAGCGCGTAGATGGCGCTGGCGGAGAACGGATTGCCGCCCACCAGCAGCGGATGGAAGCTCAGCACAGTGCGTAGCCGCTCATCTTTGATGAACCGCGAGACCAGCCCGTGCACGCTCCGCCACCCGCCCAGGCGAACCAGGTCGGGCGCTATGCGGGCCATGTCGGTCCAGTGCAGGAACGGCACGTCCCCGAGTTGCTCGAAGCCGACCCGGTAGATCCGCTCGCTCGCCTCCATGAACCGGTCGTAGCCGGCGACGTCCGCCGGCGCGAAGCGGGCGATCTCGGCGCGCATTACGTCGGCGTCCCCGCGGTAATCGAAGGCGGAGCCATCGTGGAAACGGATGCGGTAAAAGGGATCGACTGGACGCAGCTCGACGTCGTCGGCAAGCCGTCGGCCGCACAATTCCCAGAGTTCCTCGAGCAGCACCGGCGCGGTCACGATGGTCGGACCGGCGTCGAAGGTGAAGCCGTCCTGGCGGAACACGGAGGCACGCCCGCCGGGCTCGGCAAGCTGCTCCAGCACGGTCACGCGGTAGCCGCGGGCACCGAGCCGGATCGCCGCCGCGAGCCCACCGAAACCGCTGCCGATGACGACCGCGTGCGGACGCAACTGAGACTCGGCGCTGGGCGAGATCGGTGTCAACGCATTCATGCGAACCGAGTGTAAACCGAACTAGACAGTCGTGAGAAGGGCTCCTTTAGCCCCAGCGCCACCGAAGATCGACGAGATGCGCTAGACCTGCCCCGAGCAAGCTCAGGCCGACCCAGGCAAGCGCCCCGTCGGCTAGCGCCAAGCGCATGGCGACCAGCAGCATGAACCCGGCTAGCAAGTTCGGCAGGATGCGGGCGCGGCCGAGCACGGCCAGCAACACGGACTCCAGAACGACGAGCACCAGGATACCGTCGACCATCAGCGTCACAGGATGCCGAGCTCCGCGGCGAACGCGTCGATGAGGTTCGCGATCGCCGCCGGGTCCTCCTCGTGCGCCAGGTGTCCGAGGCCGGGCAGGCCGACGTAGCGGCCTTTCTGCACCTGCGCCGCGACCTCCTCGGATTGGGTCGGCGGCACCGTCCGGTCGTTCTCGCCGGCGATCAGCAGCACGGGAATTTCGATCCGCGCGAAATTGCCGGTCAGCGAGGGCAAGTCCCAATGCGCCATCATCCCGAGCGCGGCGGCGGCGTGGCTGCGCCGGGTCACGACCCGCTGATAGAGACGGACGCCTTCCGCGTCGACGCGCGACCCGGTGGCGGCCAGCAGCCGCTCGACCACCCCCCGGTCCCGCGCCCGCCAGGCGAACAAGTCCGGTAAGCCCGGCAGTCCGGTGAGCAACTTGGCGAGCGGCGAGAAAAGCTGGCCCGCCATGCCGCCCAGCGGCAGCAGCGCGCCGTTCAGCCCGATCAGCCCCCGCGGCGCCACCTGCCCGTCGAGCAGCATGCGGACCAGGATCGGCGCGCCGGCGGAGTGCCCCGCCGCCAGCACGGGCGTGAGATCCAGCGTCCAGAGCAGCGTCTGCAGCGCCCGCGCCATGCCGGGCAGCGACAGCCGGCTGGTCGCCGGCGCATCCGTGTAGCCGTGACCCGGCAGATCGGGAGCGACCACCGTGAAGTGCGCGGTCAGCAGCGGCAGCAACCCGCGCCAGGAATGGGTCGCCGCTCCCGTCCCGTGCAGCATCAGCAGCACCGGACCCTCTCCCGCCACCTGCACGTGCCATTCGAGGCCGCCCGCGCGCACGAAGCGGCTCCATTCGCGGTTCGGCCAGCCGGCGAGGTCCTTCATGCCCCGCTGCGAACCAAGCCGGAGATCGCCGACGCACCGGCGAACGGCAGCGGCACGTAGCGCCCGCCCATCGCCTCGGCGATCCGCCGCGCCGCCGGGGCCGGACGCATCGAACTATCGACCAGCAGCGCGCGATAGCCGGCGGCGCGGATTTGGCGCGCGGCGGCCTCGGCATCCCGCTCGGCAGCGGGGCGGCCACCCTGCCCGTCCCGGCCGACATTGGCGCTGCCATCGGTCAGCACGACGATCGCCGGCGTGCCCCCGCGTCGGCGAATGCTGTCGGCCAGCGCAAACCCGGCATCGAGCCCCAGCGCCAACGGCGTCCCCCCGCCGCCCGGCAGCCCGGCCAGGCTCCGCTTGGCCCGCGCCAGCGCGCGCGTCGGCGGCAACACGAGTTCGGCGGTGCGGCCCCGGAACGCGATCAACGCCACCTGGTCGCGCCGCACATAGCAATCGGCCAGCAACAGCTGCACCGCCCCCTTCGCCTCCGCCAGCCGCCCGAGCGCCTGCGACCCGGAGGCGTCGACGAGGAAGATGGTGGTGCTCTCCGTCCGCGGCTGGCGGCGAACGATGCGCAGGTCGCCCGGCCGGATGGCGAGCGCGAGGCCGTGATGCTCGCGCAGCCGCTGAAACGGCAGCGCTGCGCGGATCGTGTCGAGCAGCGCCAGGCGGTTGCCGCCGCGCGGATCGCCCGGGCGGACCCCGGCGGGGCGGCCGCGGGTGCCCTGGCGGCGCAGCACGCCGGAGCGCCCCTGGTTGCCGGTGCGGGTGTCTCGCCCGCCGCCGGCGAGGCGCGCGAGCAGGTCGGGCGGCAGGGCGGCCAGGGCGGCCTGGAGAACGATGTCGTCCATCGTGCCGGCGCCGGGCTCCGGCTCATCCTCGGACGGCGCCTGGTCGGGCTCGGGCGGCGGCGGCTCGGGGGGTGGGGCCGGGAGCGCCGTTGCCCGCGGCGCCAGCACCAGGCGGCCGGCCAGTGCGGCGTCGTCGGCGTCCACCATCGTGCGGCCCGCCAACGCGGCGGCGGCCCGCGCGGCGCGCAGCGCGAACAGCGGCGCCCGCAGGCTATCGATCCCGAGGGCCGCCGCGGTCTGGCAGAGCGCCTCGACCAGCTCCGCCGGCACGCTCACTCGCGGCAGCAGCGCCCGGGCGGCCAGCACGTCACCCTCCAGCTCCGGCGCGGGCTCGCGCGGGTCGAGGCGGAAGGCGAGCCGGTCCAGCAGCGATGGGGGCACGCTCTCGTCGGGGCCGATCCCTTCGTCGAACAGGATAGCGGCGATGCGGGCCGGGTCGCGCCGCGTGATCCCGTCGCGCTCCATGCGGATCTCGCCCGCCTCCAGCGCGCCGGCGATGCTGGCCGCGGTGTGCGCCGGCAACCGTTCGGCCGAGGCCAGCAGGACGACCCCGCCATCGGCTTCAGCGAGCACGCCCCTCTGGGCGCGGACGCCGTGACCGAGCAGCGTGGCGCCGAGATCGAGGCCGCCCAGCAACCGGTCGTCGCCGATCCCGAGCGGGATGCGGCGGAACGGGACGCCGTGCGGCAGCAGCGCCCGCAACTCGTCGAGCCAGCGGTCGCGGGCCGGTCCGGGCGGCCCCCGCAGAACGGCGCCGCCGAGGCCAGCCGGATCGACGGCCAGCAGCGCCGCCGCGCTCATGCCGTGAAAAGTTCTTCGACCGCGCGGCTCACTCTGGTGGTCGACACCGCGTCGTCCAGCGGGTCGCGCCGCAGGCGGTGGCGCAGCGCGGAGGGCGCGATCTGCACGACGTGCGCGCGCTCGACCCGGTCGGCGCCGGACAGCGCCGCCAGCGCCCGGGCCGCGCGCATGAGGGTCAGCTCGCCGCGCAGCCCGTCCGTGCCGAGCCGCAGGCAGAGCTTGGCCGCGTCCTCCAGCACGTCGTCCGGCACCTCGACCCCGCCGATCCGGCTCCGCGCCGCCACGATGCTGTCGCGCAGCCCGTCCTCGGCCGCCCGCCACTCGGCCGCGACGCCCGCCGGGTCCCGGTCGAATTGGTCCCGGCGGCGGACGATGAGGATGCGGGTCGCGATGTCCTCCGGCGTGCGGACCTCGACGCTCAGGCCGAACCGGTCGAGCAATTGCGGGCGCAACTCGCCCTCCTCCGGGTTGCCGCTGCCCACGAGCACGAAGCGGGCAGGGTGGCGCACGCTCAGGCCCTCGCGCTCCACCACGTTCTCGCCCGACGCGGCGACGTCGATCAGCAGGTCGACCAGGTGGTCCTCCAGCAGGTTGACCTCGTCGATGTAGAGAAAGCCGCGGTTGGCGCGGGCGAGCAGGCCCGGTTCGAAGGCCTTTTCACCGCGAACCAGGGCCCGCTCGAGGTCGAGCGCGCCGACGACCCGGTCTTCCGTGGCGCCGAGCGGCAGATCCACCACCGGCACTCGCGCGCTGGTCGCCTCCGAACGGCCCGCAGCCCGGCACTCGTCGCAGGCGGCATCGGGCTGAGCGGGATCGCAGTGGTAGCGGCAGCCGGCGATCGCCTGCATCGGCGGCAGCAGCGCGGCCAGCGCGCGAACCGCGGTGGATTTCCCGGTGCCGCGGTCCCCGAAGGCCAGCACGCCGCCGACGGACGGATCGACGGCCGCGATCAGCAGCGCGCGCTTCATTTCCTCCTGACCGGCGATGGCCGAGAACGGAAAAGTCTCACGCATGGGCAGCAACTCTTGTCACGTTGGCTCGTGATATCACCCGTTGTTCCCGCTGGCGATGGGGGCGCGGGTCTCAGGATGGGCGTCAGGAGGGGGGCGGGCAAGGCATCCAAAGGCTGACGGCCGTGCCGCCCGCCACCTTGGTCTTGAGCGTCGCGCCCAACTGACGGGCAAGGCTGCGCACGATCGTGAGCCCGGCCGATTGGCTCGCGCCCCGATCTTCCGGCATCCCGATCCCGTCATCTTCGACCGAGACGCGCAGCTCGGTCCCGGTGTCGCGCACCAGCCGGACCACCACCTGCCCGGCGGTGCGGCCGACGAAGGCGTGGGCGAGCGCGTTCATCAGCAACTCGTGGACGATCAGGCCGAGCGGCACCGCCGTGGCGAGCGGGACGAACAGCGTGCCCGGCGCGTGCACCTCGATGGCGACGCCGCGATCCTGCTGCGCGAGCACCAGCCGGCGCACCAGGGCGCCGAGATCGAACCGCGCCGACGACCCGGCGTCCCAGATCTGCTGCTGCGCCAACGCCATCGTCGCGGCTCGCGAGGCGGCAACCCGAAGCGCCGCCTTGACCGCCGGGTCGACGGCGCGGCTGGCCTGCACGCTCAGCAGGGAGGCGAACACCTGGGCGTTGTTCTTCACCCGGTGGTGCAGCTCCTGCATCACGGCGGCCTTCTCGTCCATGTCGCGCTGGCGCTCGGCCTGCGCAACCTTGAAATCCGTGATGTCGGTCATGCAGCCGATGAACCCGGCGAACACCCCGGTCCGGTCAAGCCGGGGCACGCCCGTCGCCAGCATGGCGCGCCAGGCCCCATCGTGGCGGCGCATGCGGAACTCGAGTCGGAACGGGCTGCGGGAGGCGAACGTCGCCGCCAGCGCCGCGGCCCGCGCCGGCTCGTCCTCCGGATGCACGCCGACCGTCCAACCGGAATCGACCTCCTCCTCGTGCGTGCGCCCGGTGAAATCGAGCCAGACCTTATTGACGTAGATCCAGCTGCCGCTCGCGTCGGCGCACCAGATCAGGCACGGCAGATTGTTCAGCAACTGCCGAACGCGGTATTTGCGGAGCATCAGAGCGCGCCGACAGGAAGCGCGAAGTAGCTGGGGATGGCGGTCGTGCCCCCGTTCTGGATGTCCTCGAGCGCCGCCAGCAGCCATTCGGATTGGAACGGCTTGGACAGGCAGCCATGCCCCGCCCGGGCCCGGGCGCGCACTTCGGCCGGGTTGCCGGTGGCGAACAGGATCAGCATCGGCGTCGACACCGCGAGCTGCTCGGCCAGCACGATCCCGTCGTCGCCGCCGGCCAGGCGCACGTCGATCACCGCGATGTCGGGTTCGAGCGTCCGCGCGATCTCGAGCGCCGGCCCCGGCCGGTCCGCGATCCCGCAGACGACATAGCCCGCCTCCGTCAGCACGTCTTCCAGCGTCAGGGCGACGAGCGCCTCGTCTTCCACGATCAGCACGCGCCTGGTCATTCGTCGCCTAGTCATTCGCCGCTCCGCCAATCGCGTGTCTGCCGTTCCAAATCTTCGATGACGTTGATCGAGCGGCCGAACGCGGCGGCGATCGCAGGCACCACCGCGTTGCCCAGTGACCTCACGCGGTCCACCCGTCCGGGAAACCCATCATCCACTCGACGAAGGCAGGGTTCAGCAGGCCACCCACCAAATCGTTCAGCTGGCAGGAGGCGCGCGCGGCGCGTTGTGACGCGCTGCCGCACTTCCAATCGCGCGCGAGCGGGGTGGGCAGAGATGTCGCGCGCGAGGAGGAACAGCCGGTTCCGCCGGTGCGGGGCGCCGGCATGGACAGCACCCACCACGAATGCCCAGCTGGCGTAGTCGAGTGCCGCCAGGTCGCCGATGACTTGGTCCGCTCCCCGAGTTCGCAAGCTAGGGACGTTCTCAACGATGACCCAACGCGGTCGGCATGCCCCGACGATCCGCGCCATCTCCCGCCACAGCCCGCTTCGGGGTCCGTCGAGCCCGGCATGCGTGCCGGCGAGGCTGATGTCCTGGCAGGGGAAGCCCCCTGCGACGAGGAACGGCGAGATGCCGTCCCGCTGCAGGCACTCGCCGTCGAGCGCTCGGATGTCCGGGTAGATCGGGATGCCGGGCCAGTGCCGCGCAAGCAGGCGCTGGCAGAATTCGTCGGTTTCGCAGAACGCGAGGGTTCGAAAGCCGGCCCAGTGCAAGCCGAGGCTGACGCCGCCGATACCGCTAAACAAGTCAAGGACGCCGCGCTCCTGCATCAGGAACGAACGGGTATATTTTCCTACTCTGGACGTCAATCAC
>Ga0326763_1000867_pt1 | contig 10138 bp, 10 predicted proteins | sample NORPS_P_FD_207671 | JGI IMG/M metagenome (GOLD analysis project Ga0326763, IMG submission 207671) | Hot spring water microbial communities from Norris Geyser Basin, Yellowstone National Park, WY, United States - NOR.PS_P | ecosystem: Environmental > Aquatic > Thermal springs > Unclassified...
AGGCGGGCAACAGCTTCTTCTTCCCCGACGCCTACGACATGGTGCTGAACGGCGTGAGGTCCGTCTTCCCCATCGTCGCAGAGTACGAGGTGTGGATCCCCTCCTTCGGCTACGCCGTGAACTACATACTGGGCTCCCTCAGACACGACCCAGCCACGCTTACGGCAGACGAGGTAGACAAGAGACTGAAGGAGAGAGGCGTAGCCACGGCGTTTTACTCCGGCAGGACCCACATAGGCCTCATGAACCTGCCCATCCACAGGAAGCGCCGTGTCTGAAGTACAGGCGATCCGCGGGACATATAGTAATCTGTTGCGCGGCGTTAAGATAGCTCTGGTGGTCTCCTCCGGCGTCTCGCTGTATAAGTCGATCGACACCGCCCGCCTCCTCATAAGACACGGCGCCGACGTCCACGTCTTCATGACGCCCAAGGCCGCCAGGCTGGTCTCGCCGCACCTCTTCTGGTGGGCCACAGGAAACAAGCCGGTGGTGAGGCTGACCGGCGCCGCGGAGCACATAGAGATATGTGGAAAGGCAGACGTGTTGCTGGTGGCCCCAGCCACCGCCAATACTCTAGTCAAGCTATCCCTCGGCATTGCCGACAACGCCGCGTTGACCTGCGCCCTGGCCGCCAGCGGCGCCAAGCAAGTCATAGTCCCTGCCATGAACCTAGCCATGTGGAACACGCCCCAGGTCCAAGAGGCCGTGAAGCGGCTCGGCAAAGAGGCCCTCGTGGTTCCGCCCCTAGTCGAGGAAGGCAAGGCCAAAGTACCCCCGCCCGAGGACGTGGTGGAATACGTCATAGACGCCACGGCGCCGAGGGATTACGAGGGGCTACGGGTGTTGGTGACTGCGGGAGCCACGCATGAGCACCTGGACGACGTGAAGTACCTCACCACGCCCAGCAGCGGCTTGACTGGCTACTACTTCACGCGAGAGGCCGCGGCAAGAGGCGCCGAGGTGACCCTCGTGACGGGGCCCACCGGCCTAAGGCCCCCCGGCAACGTCGCCGTGGTCAAAGTCACGTCGGTTCTCGAGATGTACCAAGCCGTCGCCGAGAGGGCGAAACAACACGACGTCTTCATCTTCGCAGCAGCCCCCCTGGACTTCTACATAGAGAAGAGGGTCAGCGGGAAAATCGACAGCTCCCTGCCCCAGTACCAAGTGACGTTGAGACAGGCGCCCAAGATAGCGCAAGAAGTCAAGAAGTACAACCCCAACGCCTTCGTCATAGGCTTCAAGGCGGAATACAACGTCGACGAGGCGGAGCTTCTGGAGAAGACCAGGCGCAGGATGGAAGACGGCAGGTGGGACATGGCGCTGGCCCACGACGTGGCTAAGATGGGCTTCGGCACCCTCAAAGACCAATACGTCTTAGTCACCAGAGAGAGGACCGAGGTGCTGGGCCCCGCCCACAAGCGGGAGCTGGCCAGGGCCGTGTTAACCGCGGCGAGAAGCCAGCTGAAGCGTCTTAATTAGCTGGAAGTGCTTGGCTGAAGGAGGCGAGGCGGTGAGCCCCGCCATGGACTCACGTCTAGGTCGTTTTATTCATTGGCCCGTCTCCTCTAGCCACTCCTCTATGGCGTCTGCAAGCTCGACGAAGCGTTTAAAGCCTTCTAGGTGCTCCCTGCCACACACGAGCACTATGGTGCCGTCGCTCTTCCGGTACACCTTCGGCTCCTTGCCCGTAAGGGCTTTAATCAGCGCCGAGAACCTCTCCGCGTCTGCCTCCCTACCGCCGGGGGCGTCGGCCTTAGCCGTGGCGAAGCCCATGGCTTTGTTGTCTTTCCCATACCTGCCGTAGGTAATTGTGTATTCGCTCCTTACGCCGTCCACCTCTGCCATTATGGTGAGCTTCAACAACTTTTTGCCGCGCTGACTTTCCTCAAACTCAGCTCCTCCGCCTATGACCTTCACCACGTATTCCCTGCCATTCACTTCAACCTTCTTCTCAAAGCCCTCCAGCTCTAGAGAGGCCCTCTCCTTGCCCTCCTTCACGATCTCTCTGGCTTTTTCGTAGACGTCGTCGCCCCTCTCCCGAGCCCTCTGGAGGATGTACTCCACAAACTCGGCCGCCAACTCCCGTTGCTCTTTATCCTTGCCGTATACCGAGAGCCAGGTGGCGTAGGCCAAGCCCTCTTTTAAGACCGAGACGTAGCCCGCCTTTCCGCCCTTCGGCATCTTCACCGTGAAGAGGACGCCCTTCACGAGACCCATGTTCTCAAGCCGTTGCTTTTCACGCTCTATGCTGTCGGGGTTGGGTGAGCCGAATCTGACCTCAAGCGCGCCTTTATTCAGTACCCACCTTGTACTTCGGCCAGCCCTCTTTCAATACGCGTCCCCTCTCCAGCTTCTCTAGCCAGCGCTTCGCTTTTTTCTCATCAACCCAGCCGTTGGCACGCGCCGTCTCGACGATCTGGGCGAGGGCTTTTCTGAGCTCCTCGCGCCCGGCCGCCAGCTTGTCGATAGTGGCTGTGACGCGCCACACGTCTCTGCCGCCCACCTTCTTCACCTCTGCAGTGACGCCCGCAAGCCTTAGCAAGCGGGCCGCGAGCTCGGCGCGGCTACGGTCCGTCGAGGTGAATTCGAGCAAGATGTCGTTCCGCAGATATACGTTGTACTTCACGGCGATGCCAGCCTCCGAAATGGTCAAATCTGCGGCGATGCCGCTCTTGGTCAGCCTCACCCCCTCCCAGCGGATGTCGAGCCTCCTGGCCCCCAGCTCCACGGCTCCCGCCAGCTTGTGGCTTTTAAGCCTATCGTCCCCCTCAAGCAGAGGAGCCCCGTAGAGGAAATATAGGCGCGCCAGCCTGGCGGCATCGCCGCCGAACGCGACCGCGTAGAACCCCCTCCCGGCGCCCTTCACCTCTGCCTTAATGCCGTGCGCCGCTAGGGCGGCCGCCCAGAGCAGAGCGACAGCGCGCTCGCCGCTGGTCAAGCCTACCTCCTCCATTGCCGTGGACACGTATCCGTCGCCGTCTATTGCGCCGGAGGCCGCCGCGGCAAAGTATCTCAGCGTTTCCTCGTTTACGCCCAGCCTCTCCTCCTGGATAAGCAGGAGGGCGGGCGCCACGACCTCCCTTGCAATTTTGTCGTCGTCGAGCTTGCTCTTCAAACCCTCCAGCTCTTCCAACGCCCCAGCCAAGTCGAAGCCGGAGCCAGCCTCGACGTCTTTAAGCCGCTTCTTCACCGCATTTATCACTTCGTCCCAGTGGTCAGAAACCCACCGCTTGAGACCATCCCAGCTCTCAGCTCTAATGCCCAGCATCTTAAGCCATCCGCCCTTTGCGCTCTTCATGATCGCTTCGTCGAGCTTCTCGAGAGAGGTGTGGGCGTAGAACTGCGGCTCCGGCCCCTCTAGAGTCAAACTCACGCCGGGCTCTGCGACGTACGACCAGTCGAAGAGGGCGTGAGTCTCAGCCAACTGCCACAGGTGGGAGGTAGACATCTCCAACAGTCCTCCACTTATCGCCACGTTGGAGTTAACCCAGCCCAGCATGTACGGGAGGCGGTCCTCCACGGGCAGACGCTCCCTAATCACCTCCGCCGCCTTCTCCACCATCTCAAGCTCTTGCTTGAAGAACACCTGCCACCTCTCCACATCCTCGAACTCCAAGAAGTAGACTATGCTCTCTCCCACCTTCCTAATGATCAGCCTTATGCCCAGCTCCTTGAGCCCGCCGCCCTCCTCAAGCCTGTAGAGCCTAAACACGTAAGACTCGGTCTTCTCCTTACTCTTCTTCTCCTCATTAGTCTTCTCCTCCACATGTTCCAGCGCCAGCTTGCCGACCTTTGCGAGCTCCTCGACGAAGCCGCGGTAGTAATCGGCGCCTGGTTTTAGGAAGAGGCGGCGGAGGGCCTCCGCCAACAACTCCTCCATAGCCACCGGCCTCACCACCCCGCCCCCTCGGCCTTGAGGTACGCCGTAATCGGCGCGTAGTAGAGGAGCCAGGCAGACCCGCCCACCTCAAGCCAGTGTCAAGCCGCAATGCCATATGCGCCCCTCCTACCCAGCGCATACTCCCTATAGGCGATTAGAGCGGCGTAGGCCCTCACGCCGAAGCTGACGTCGTTAAACTTGGGGAGCTCAGGCTGTTTCGCCTCCGTCAGCCTTCTGGCCGCGTCTTCCTTCACGTCGAGGAGGTCCCTCAGACTGTGTTTGACTGCGTATTCGTTAAGTCTCACCCTAAGGATCTTCAAGGCTTTTTCGAAGGCCTTGCCCTCCTCCTCGGCCAGCTGTGTTAAACGGCCGACGTCGAGCATGTACACAACCCGCTTAAACGGCCCCTCCCCAACCTCCCTCTTCTCCACCGCCTCCCTAAGCTCCTCCACAACCTCTCTGAACGCAGACCTGTAGACGCCGAAGGCCTCCTCCAGCGCGAGAGTTGCGTAGAAGAGGGCCTTCTTCATCCTTTCATCAAGTTCTCTATACGCCTTGCCCACCATAAGCCTCCTCTCCTCGGAAGGCTTCGGCAGTATCAACACCCTCAAAGACTCCCAAGGCTCAGCCAGCTTCACCCTCCCGGCGTTAGCCTCCCTGGCGATTTTCTTGAACTCCTCATACGGGTCGGGGGCGCTCCTTAAGATGTTGAACACCTCCTCCCGTGGATGCTCCTTGACGCCGGCGGGCACAAACGGCGTCAGAGACGCCGCATAAGCCAACTTTTCCAACTCCATGAGGCCCCACAGGTTCAACGCAACCGACAGCGCGATCGCCCCAGCCGCCACGGCGGCCATCAAGAAGATGTAAGCCTTGTGCTCATCCACCCAAGCCAACACCCTCGCCACCGCCTCCACAAACAGCTCCACGAGGCGCTGAACCGTCACCTTCACCTGCTCGAATACTTCTCTAGCCGCCTCGTAAAGCGCCTTCGCCGCCTTCTGCACATACTCAACAGCCTCCCTAAACCGACCCACCTCCGCCAGCGCAACGGCGGAGGCCACCGACGAAACCACAGCCTCTGAGTAGAGGCCGCTGTATACAGAATACAGCGCTGTAGCGGAGAGCCCGGCGAAGGCAGTGGCCCTAAGCGCCTTTTCGACGGTTGAAACGGCTTTCAACGCGTCTCTCCTGTAGCGCTCCCCAGCCCTCGCCAAGATGTCGATTAGCTCAAGGACGAACTGCTTGACGCGGTACTCCGCGTCTGGGATGCCTGCCTCCTCCGCCCTCTGGAGAATGTACTCCACAAACTCCGCCGCCGGCTTCTGCTGTTCTTCGGAGCCGTATACGGAGAGCCAGGCGGCGTAGGCCGAGCCCTCCCTAAGGATATTCACATAGCCGTCGTGGTTGTCTTCTGGCGTCTTGACGGCGTAGTGTCTGCCCTCCTTAGGTCACGTCTCTCTAAGCTGCTGTATCTGGCGTTGTACGGCGCAGGGGTTAGTGGAGGCGGACCACCGGCGCGCCTCTGGCCAGCCTTACGGCCGTCCCCTCCGACACGTCTCTCCAGCTTCTTCAGTCGTTTTGTCGCGTAGATTCAGCCGCTACGCGCCGTCTTGACGAACTTGGCGCTACAGGCGGCCGCGTCGGCGGCGCGCCGCCGACGCGGCTTCGAGCAGACACATGGCTAAGACGACCAAGACACGAGTCTACGAAGACATGTGAATATCAACAGCTAAGACGACTTCCGCCTCAGCCACTCCTCAATAATAGAAACAACCTTGCCGTAACCCTTCTCTCTAGCTAAGTCGAGAGGAGTCCTCCCGCCCTTGTTCTTTACAGTCGGATCCGCCCCGTATTCAAGAAGAAGCTTCACAACATTAGCACGGCCCCAATACGCCGCCACGTGTAGTGGCGTCCAGCCGTCGTTATCTTGGACGTTGGGATCTGCGCCGTGTTCAAGAAGAAGCTTCACAACCTTGACAAGACCCCGACGTTCAAACGAGAGTGGATCCCCAGACGCCGCTTTGTGTAGCAGCGTCTCGCCGTATTTATTTTTGATGTTTGGATCGGCGCCATGTTCAAGAAGAAGCTCCACAACGTCGACGTGGCCCTCAAGCGCCGCCTCGTGCAACGGCGTATAGCCGTATTTATCTTGGGTGTTTGGGTCTGCGCCGTGCTCTAAGAGAATCCTCACAACGTCGACACGGCCCCTAGACGCCGCCTTGTGCAACGGCGTCTCGCCGTATTTATTTTTGATGTTTGGATCGGCGCCATGTTCAAGAAGAAGCTCCACAACGTCGTCATGACCCTTATACGCCGCTATATGTAGCGGCGTCCAGCCCTTTTTAGTTTTGATGTTTGGGTCTACACCGTGCTCTAGAAGAAGCTTCACAACCTTAGCACAGCCCTCATACGCCGCCCAGTGCAGCGGCGTCCGGCCGTCTACATCATGAATATTTGGATCGGCGCCGTACTCTAGGAGAAGCTTTACAACATCGACATGCCCCCAAAGCGCCGCCTTGCGTAGCGGCGTCCAGCCCTCTTTATCTTGAATATTTGGGTTTGCGCCGTGTTCCAGGAGAATCCTCACAACGTCGACGTGGCCCTCAAGCGCCGCTTTGTGTAGCGGCGTATTGCCTTCTAAATCTTGAATATTTGGGTCTGCGCCGTACTCTAAGAGAATCCTCACAACGTCGACACGGCCCCTAGACGCTACCTCGTACAACGGCGTAATGCCGGATTTATTTTTGATGTTTGGATCGGCGCCATATTCTAGGAGAAGCTTTACAATGTCGGCATCACCCCTAGACGTCGCCACGTGTAGCGGAGTGTCGCCGTCTTCAGTTCGGGCGTTGGGATCTGCGCCGTGTTCAAGAAGAAGCTTCACGACCTCGACACTGCCCTCCTCCGCCGCCACGTGTAGCGGCGTCCGGCCCTTTTTAGTTTTGATGTTTGGATCGGCGCCATGCTCTAGGAGAAGTCTCACAATGTCGACATGGCCCTTATACGCCGCCTCGTGTAGCGGCGTCCAGCCGTATTCATCTTGGGTGTTTGGGTCTGCGCCGTGATCCAAGAGAAGCTTTACAACGTCAACATGGCCCCCAGACGCCGCCTCGTACAACGGCGTCTGGCCCTTTTTGTCTTTGATGTTTGGGTCGACGCCGCGTTCCAAGAAGAGCTTTACAACGTCGACATGGCCATTATACGCCGCCCAGTGCAACGGCGTCTCGCCGTCTTTATTTTTGATGTTTGGATCTGCGCCGTGATCCAAGAGAAGCTTTACAACATCGACATGGCCCCCAGGCGCCGCATCGTGTAGCGGCGTATTGCCGTATTTATCTTGGGTGTTTGGATCGACGCCGTGTTCCAAGAAAAGCTTTACAACGTCGACACGGCCCCAATACGCCGCTATGTGTAGCGGCGTCCAGCCGCTATCATTTTGAATGTTTGGGTCTGCGCCGTGTTCCAAGAAAAGCTTTACAACGTCAACATGACCCCCATACGCCGCCTTGTACAACGGCGTAATGCCGTATTTATCTTGGGTGTTTGGATCGACGCCGTGTTCCAAGAGAAGTTTCACAATGTCAAAATGGCCCTTATACGCCGCTATGTGTAGCGGCGTCCGGCCGTCATCATTTTGAATGTCTGGATCGGCGCCGTGCTGTAGGAGAAGCCTCACAACGTCAACATGGCCCCCAGACGCCGCCTTGTGCAACGGCGTCTGGCCCTTTTTGTCTTTGATGTTTGGGTCTGCGCCTTTTTTCAAAAGCTCTTTCACCCTTTCCGCATCGCCTTCGTAGGCGGCTTTGTGGAGGTCGGTCTGGTCCATGGCGTGTCTTGTGTCGTTTTTAATATTTTTGGTGTCGCTTTTGTTGGGATTTTGAGGTTTGAGGTATCTCTGCGATGTGTCGAAGGTTTGTTTGTTCTCAGGGACTGGGGTTGGTATAGGTGTTGTTCTCGGCGGCGAAAGCGCGTGGCGCCGTCCCGCGGCTTCAGTTGCGTGGAGCTGGCGGCCTGTATGTGGACGCCTTGTCGGCGGCTTAGAGGCCACTAGTAATGTGTTGAGAGGTGTGGGTGGGCGTTTCTGGTTGCCGCCGCGGTTCTCGTATGCGTCTCGGAAAAGGCGCAGAGCGGCTCCCCATACGCCGCGGAGCCGCCGCAGGCTGCACGGCCTAACCGCCTCACTGCCGTCTATTTGCAGTGCGGAGGCCGGCAATCCCCGAGAGCCTCTGGGCGCCGAGGCTCAAACAGGAGCCGCCTCGCCAGCCCTATACAGCACACGCCTCCGGTACTTCTCTACTTTCGGCGGCTTCTCGACGTCTTCACAGAGAGACGTTACACGGCTACGAGAGGAAGCTGGCTAAAGGAGGCGAGCTGAGGCGCATTAAGGAGTGCGCTGGTTTGCCGCAACACGTAATGGAAGAGGCTGAGGCGTTGTTAAAGAAGTACTTCGACGTGGTGGGGAGTCTCCCGCCTGAAGTCGCCGCGGTGGCTTTGTTGTAGACAGCGGCTAAGGCTACAAGCGCGCCGAGGCCGCTGGAGGACTTCCTCAAATGTAGTAAAGCCGATGAAAGTCAAGTGAGAAGGGTGGCGTGGAGGTTGAAAGAAGTAATGAAGCTGGGCGGTAAGCCGTCTATTGAAGACTACGTGAAGACATTGGCGGCTAGAGTCAACCTGCCCGCGGCTGTAGTCAAATCGGCGGTGGAGCTTCTGGAGAGGAATAGGAGGCTTCTGTTTGGCAAAAACCCGTGGGTTTCTGCGGCGGCTCTTTGGCTGGCGTCGTTTAAGAAGCTGGGCCTCTTGAAGGCGCTGGCGGAGGCGGCTGGCACGACGACAGTTAGCATAAGGAAAGCCGCCGACAGGATGAAGGTATGAAGGTCTGGAAGATAAGGCAGTACCTCCCTGCACTGCTTTTGTACCTGCAGAGGCGTGTGGAGGATGGGAGAGGCGCCGTGGTGGCGGTGCACGTCCGCAACATATGCGGGGTGGATAGGCGGTGCGGCATGGCCGTGCACAGCCTCATGATGAGGCTTGTGGAGAAGGGGCTGGCAAAGAGACACAAGAAGGGTACCTACTTAATCGAGAGGGCGGCGGTGGAGGAGGTGTTGACAGCCTTGAAGGAGTGGATATGACGACGGTTAAGAAAATCAAAACCGTAGCCGCCGTTTTTGAACTGCCGCAGAGGCTGGGCATCCTCCAGTATGTGGAGTACGAGCCGCCTCGGCGGGAGTGGTGCACCTCCGAGGGGTGCCTATACGAAGGGATTTTGACAGCAGAGGGCTGTCGCAGAGGTGTGTGCGTTACCGCGTGTGGGTTCATTCAAAAGACAGGAGGCGGTGGGAGGTGAAGGAGCGGTGGAGGAGGCGTAGTGAAGAGGCTGGTGGGTGCATCAGGCAACAGGTGGCCGACGCCTTGTGGGAGTTGTCGGGGAAATACGACGTCGGGGTGTGTGGTATGAGTATGTAAGGGTGGGTACGTGGGTTAATCAGTACGACGTCTTCTGCGGCGTTGTCGTAAACGGGGTGAGGCTGTACCAGCCCCATTGCCGCTCCGTGGACGACTGTGTCAGGCAGATACTTGAGGACTACAAGAGGGAGGTGGAGAAGATGAATGAGCCGCCTAAGCCGGCTTTAGTTGTCAAAACCGACCCCGTGGAGGAGCTTCTAAAGGAGTGGCCGGAGCTAAGCGCCCTCGGCGTGGAGTGGGTGAGGGCGTGGGCTCCCCACGCCAAAGAGGAGCTTGTGGAGATTGCCAAGGTTATGCGCAGATATCTGTGGATGGTGGAGGTGGTGAGGCAGAGGCCTGTGTCTAACCCCCACCCCTACCTTATGGAGGTCTACGTGGCGGCGGACGGGTCGGAGGTCTGCCTCATGTTGAACCAGCTGAAGACGTTCTGCGCGCGGGACGGAGCCGTGAAGGAGGTCAAGCTGGAGCTGGAGTTTATGCGGTATGAGGTATATGAAGACAAGATTAGAGGAGTGTACCGCCCCAAGGGCCTCCTAGCCTTCACCGCCGCGGCCAAGGAGTACATAAGAATCCTCTAAAAACCCCCCTTTTCCTCATATTTTTTGAACCTGTCTTAAACCGCGTCTAGTGGCACCCAGCTAACGCTGACCGATCCGACGTGCTGGGGGCCGTGTTAACCGCGGCGAGAGGCCAGCTGAAGCGTCTTAACTAGCTGGTAGTGTTTCTGCTCGTCGAGCTCAATGGAGAGGATAAGCGCCCTCAACACGGGGTCCCCCAGCTTGTAGAGGTCGG